>Ga0210057_1003762_pt1 | contig 20707 bp, 24 predicted proteins | sample CryGeyCG2114_010_2_FD_183968 | JGI IMG/M metagenome (GOLD analysis project Ga0210057, IMG submission 183968) | Groundwater microbial communities from aquifer - Crystal Geyser CG10_big_fil_rev_8/21/14_0.10 (SPAdes) (version 2) | ecosystem: Environmental > Aquatic > Deep subsurface > Groundwater ...
ATCCAAATGTTTATTATTCGTCTCCTGAAGGAGGGCAGTCGGAATGTTCATCTAGCTCTCCTTGTAGCCTGGAATTTTTGATGGGAGTTGTTCAACCAGGTGATATTGTTTTGTTAAATCCTGGAAATTATGGAGATGTTGTTTTTGAAGAGCCTCTAGGTTCTGAAGGAGCTTATGTTGTTTTTAGGGCAAATCCTTCGACAACGGTCTCAAGACCTTCGGATTGGTTTGTTAATGGAGTTCCTTATCCGGATGCAAGTGATAGTGTAATTTTTGATTCTCTTGTCTTTGAGTATTTTCGGGATTCTTCTACTAATAAGTCGATTGGAAAGTATATTGAGGTAGATGGAGTTAATGTTATTGGTTCTACTGTGAGGCTGAAATATTATGTATCTCATGTGATTTTAAGGAATATGAATCTTTTTGGGGCATGGGGTAATTTTAGCAGTGAGTTAAATTCAGGGTTTGATATTCGGCCTAGTGCATCTCAGGGGCTCGCTCCCGGTTCAGATTTTAGTAATATTTTAATTGAAGAGAATTATATTACTGATGTAAGCAGGGGAATTTTTGTAGGGGGAATTAATTCAGGTAATTTGACTATTAAGGGCAATCACGTGAATCATACCGCTGGTTCTGCAGTAAGTATTCAGGTAGTTAGTGAGAATGATCCTCTGGTTATCAAAGGAAATCACCTTCATTATCAGGAGTCTCTTGCAGATACTCTTAAGCATACAAGGGAGATTGATTCTGTTGATGAGTCTAATCCGTTTAAAATTTTCTTTATTAATGAGGGAGATATTTCCTTTTTTGATTCTGTTGTTGTGGAGAGTAATAGCACGGGTCAGAGGGATTTAAGAGCAGTTGAGTCTTATAATTCTAGCACTCTTGAAGTTGTTGTTGAAGAGAATCTAAGTTTTATTCCTGAGCCTGGAGATATAGTGGAATTTTGGGATAATACCCATGGAAGCGGGATTGCGATAAGGGAGGAAAATTATGTGATTGATGGCAATATAGTTTACAATAATGGGGGGACAAGGGCAGTTTATCTGTATGGCGAATCTGGAGGTGCAGAAAATATAATTTTTACAAATAACTTGGTATATGGACCCCATAATTCTGCAGGAACTGTCGATTTTTCTCAGGGCATTGGAAATAATTGGGTTATTGAGAATAATACTATTATAGGGATAAAAGGGGTTGGCTATTCTACTTCTCTTCCTCAATTGTATTATGGTTATGCGTTTAGAACAGGGCTTTATGAGGGCACTGATCCTTCAACGGTAATTATTAAGAACAATTTATTGGTTGGAAGAGCTGATTTTATTGATAATGCAATAATTGAGGAGAATATAGCTTATTATAACTCAAATCCTACTGCTGAGGAAGGTGAGAATTATCAGAACAATCTTATTTTTTATCAGGGGGAGAGTTTTGGATTAGAGCCTCATTCTTTTGATGGCTCGGGAGTGTTCTTTATAGGAGGGGATAGTTTTGATGAGTTTGATTTTGGGAATAGACTTGATTTATATTTGGCGGATGAATTAAGGCCTTTAACTAGCAGTGAGGCTTGTAATGGATTTGTTTCTGATTCTAAGGTTGGAGCTTTGGAATGTATTAGCGTTTGTGTTGATGATAATCCTGCAGCTATTTTTACGGTTTCTCAAAGCCAGGGATTTGAGCCTTTAAGTGTTGATTTTGATGCTTCAAGTTCAGAGGTTTGTGGTTCTGCCAGTTCGATTGTAAATTATAGCTGGAATTTTGGAGATGGGACTGAAATTAGTGGAAGTAATTTAGTTCAGACCAGTCATGATTTTAGTGCGGGAGGCCATGTTATTAATTTAACTGTTACTGATAATCTTGGAAACAAGAATTCAAGAACTTCTGAGGTGCTTGTTTTTCCTTCTCCTGAGCCAGGACTTCTTTTACATTATAATTTTGATAATCAGGTTAATGATTTGTCTGGAAGAGGTTTCGATGGTCAGTGGCAGGGATGTGAAGCAAATTATACCTTTGGTTTGATTAATGAGGCAGGAGTTTTTGGGAATTGCAGTGTTTTGGTTCCTAATGAGCCTGAGCTTAGGGGAATGGAAGAGGTTACTTTTAGTATATGGGCTAAGAAGAACTCTTCTGATTCTTTTGGCAATTTGTTTGCTAAGCATACTCATTATGATAATAGGATTTCCTCTGAGGGGAATGCTGTTTTTGTTTTGTATTCGGAGACTGATAGTGCAACTATAACTGCTCCTGATTTTCAGGATGAGGGCTGGCACCATTATGTTATGACTTATAATGGCTCGTTGGTTAGGGCATACATTGATGGAGTAGAGGTTGGAAGTGATGCTCTTTCAGGAAATATTAAGGATGCTGATTTTAATTCCTGGGCGCATAGAATTGGAAGTTCAAGCCTTGGTGGCGGAGATAATTTCTTTGGTGGTTTAATTGATGAGTATAAGATTTATAACAGGGCTTTGAATGATAGTGAAATTTTGAATATTTATAATTCTGCTCTAGCGGATGAGGTTTCTGGACCTCAGGCGATTGCTAGATGGGATGTTGTTCCTTATCAGACATTTGATGGAGATTTTGAGATTGGAGTTGTTGCGTTTCATAAGGATGGAATTGATAATGTTACTTTTGAGTATGTTGATAAGAATGGAATTGTTCAGGGTGAGTCTGTTTCTGAGATGAGTCTTAATCCTAGGACTGATGTTTGGGAGTATTGGATTACTCTTAGTGCTAGTGACTTTAATGACGGACCTATTATGATTAATGCTACTGCTTATCCTAATAATGGAGAGCCGAGAGTTTTGGCTGGGAATATAAATGAAAGCTCTATTGATAATGGGGAGTATTCTTTATTTTTAAATGCTAATTCCGGAGGAAGTTTGTGGGTTGGAGAGAAGTATGTAAGTTGGGAGAATGGAAGCGATATAACTGGAGATGGAACCTTTGATAATCCTTATCAGTCAGTTATGAGGGCTGCTAGGACTGCAGTGTCTGAAAACCCTGAGGGCGTTGCTGATGGACTCAAGGTTTATCTCTTACCTGGAACTCATGAGGTGATTCTTTCAGGAAATAATGCTGAAGGAACTTTTATAGGGTATGCTCCAACTAGAGATAGGTATATTGATATTAGGCCTGCTCCTGGATTGACTAAGGATAATGTGACTTTGGCGAGTTATAAATCTAGGACTCATTTAGTGAGAGTTAGTGATGTGGTTATGGAGGGTGCTTTTAGCACTCAAATCCCAACTGATGGTTCTGAACCTTTTATATGGGGAGATGATATCTTTTATGAAGGTGATGGCCAGGAAGATGTAACTCCTACCTTCTCTTCTCAGGTTGTTGGAACTTTTCAGACAAACTCTGTTTTGCAGAATCGACAGGCTGGATGGGCTGGAACTTCTTTTCTTAGAAACTCTGAAGCAAGGAATATTGGAGGAGATCCATTTACCAATATAAGATTTGCTGTAAATGTTAGGGCTCCAAATGTGGCTTATATACCTCAGTGTCGAAATGGGATTGATGATGATTCTGACGGGTTTATAGACTATCCTAATGATCCTGAATGCAGCAGTGCTAATGACAATGGTGAAAGTCAAGAAGGCTATCAGGACTCTATTCATTCAGATATTATTCAGTATTTTAGGACTGATCCTCTTTATTTTGAGAATATTATTATTTTTGGACTCAAGGCGGTCAATCATACAGGGCAGGGATGGCATATTGGTTATACAGGCCACATTCCCGGGCCTGACTGGGAGGATATAGCTCTGGTTAATATTCTTATTCAAACGAATAGTGGAAACCCTCCTATCTCTCAATGGATACCTTCTGCAGACCATGTATTATTTTGGCATCATACTCATACAGGACAACAAGTGGTTGTGCGGAATAATCCGAATGGTGAAATTACAAGAGTAACTAATTTTGATATGCGTAATAATTTCTTTAACTCTTTTGGGATTAGGGATGGACCTGAGGAACCAAGCCTCGATAATCAGAGTTGGGCATATAATAATCATTATTTTGATATTGATATTTTTGGTTCTGATACTCCTGGAGAGGGCGCTACTACTGAGGGAGATTATTTGGAAATGTTTGTTGATGCAGAGAATAACGATTTCAGTCCTGTAGAGGGTTCTATTTTGATTGGTTCTAATAGGCCTGTTTCTACTGATTTGGTTGTGCCTGTTGATGTTAATAATAATGTAAGACCTAGTGATGGAAGTGCTTCTATTGGTGCTTTAGAGTTTGGAAGTTCTGTTCAGGGAGTCCAATTTAGTGATGAGATAACTCAGTATAATATAACATGGACTTTCTCTGAGCCTGTTCAGTATGGGCAGTTTGCTAATGGGGATTATTGGGTTCTTGGACCTGTTAGTATTGTTAATATTACCCCTGAGTTTACGGGAGATAGACATGGATGGGAGGTTGACCCGGTTGTAAATCCAACTACCTTGGGAGGCGAGAGTCTGAATGGTTTTGACAGCCGCATAACTGGATTTAATTCCTCTTTTGTTCCGCCTTTACCTTATACGGCTGCACCGGGTGAGTTAGGAGTTAATGTTCTTTCTTTAGTGAAGGCTGTTAGCCGTCCTCCTGAAGATGCTACTGAAGATGAGTGTGGAACTGGAATTGGTTCTGATAGAGGGTGTCTTGCTTCGATGTCTATTTTAAGCGTGGTTTCTGAAGTTCCAGAGAATAATGGGCAGAACTTGTTTAGACCCTCCTATGTTAAGTTGGAAGGTAATAAGACTTTTTATAGGGTTTCTGATTTACAGACAGAGCTTTTACCTTCCCTTGCACATCCTAATAATTATAGGGATCTTGACTGGGTTGTTGATAGATTTGGAAGACCTCATCCAGATCATATTTTTTCAGTGCATGCTCAGAGGTTGCATGTAAGGCCTTATATGGAATCTTATGGGGCTGATTATGCAAGGCAGACTGCTGAGGGAGCTCTTGCTTTGATGTTGGATGATCCTATTGTCGAAAAAATGGAGCCGTTGATAGGTTATGTTCAGGTTGGAATAGATTATTATGGGATGCTTGATGCAGGTCATAGGTGGGTTGCTAATGGAGGGCATAGCATTGGAAGGAAGCTTCCGATGATTTTTGCAGCAGTTATGTTAAATAATGATACTATGAAGTCTAAAATAAGCAGTGTGGAGGTTAATACTTTTCATGAGGATGGAATGCTGCATTCTTCTGAGAATGCAGGAAATTTGACTTTGTTTGGACAGTTAGTTGGGAATCAGGAATCTTCCTACTGGACTAGAACTGTTACTGGTTCTGGAGCTGCGACCATAAGAGATCCTTATGGGTTAATTGATGGAGGGGGTTCTCCTGGAACGTCTTATCAGATATGTTGTAATTCTATGCCTTACAAGTACACTATGCTTGCCATGGAACTTATTCCTGATATGAAAGATGTTTGGAATTATGAATCTTTCTTTAATTACACTCAAAGATGGGTTGACCATGGTACATGGAGCCAGCCGGATGTCTGTGCTCCTGCCGAGGGTGTTTGTGTAGGGGGAGATAATGAGGGAGGATATTGTAATACTGCAGGTGAAAATGGAGTCTCTTCATGCGGAGGTACCGGAGGATGTAATACATATTGTTCTGGTGGAGGAACCTGCAGTTATAGTTTTGATAATTATGGGATAACTTACGGGCCTGATCCAGATAATCCAGACAGTTGTATTTTGGATGAGAATGATAGTGATGGTATAGGGAGATTTCCATTGAGACATACACAAGGTGCGGATAGTGGTGGCCGACAAAGTAGTTTTGGAAATGATATGTGGAACCTTTACAGGTATTCACAAAGCAGTGTGTGCGGAAATGATATTGTAGAACCGGGTGAGCAGTGCGATGACGGAAATACTGATGATAGTGATGGATGTTCTTCTAGCTGTCAGTTGGAGACGGAGTTTTCGGAACCAGGACTAGATGGATATTACAAGTTTAATGAAAATAATCTTCTTAGTGTTGCTGATTTGTCGGGTAATGATAACCATGCAAATATTATTTCTCCTTCAGGGTTAATCTATTATTCGGAAGGTGTAGAAGGACTGGCGATTGTTCTTCCTGGAGAGAATGGATATTGTGTGAATCTTCCTAGTTCTGCATTTGAGTACTTTAATGAGTTGAGTGTTTCTGCATGGGTTAAATCTGCAGAGGACTCTTTGACTGCATCAACTATTTTTGCAAAAGGGGCAGTACAAAGTTCTGCAGGTAATGAGAGATACTTTCTTGACGTTCTTACAAATGGAAATCCAAGGTTTAGAATTAGTAATGGGACTTCTCAGTTGACCGCAACTGCAAATATTGGGTATTTGGTTAATGGTCAGTGGTACCATATTGCAGGAGTGTTTAATGGAACAAGTGTTAATTTGTATGTGGATGGAGAGCTTGCAGATTCGGCAAGCGATCCTAATTTTGGAAGCATAAATCCTTCTGCAAGCTCTTCTGCGGGAATTGGTTGCAGGGCTACTGGTTCTCCTACAAGAGTATGGAATGGTTCTATAGATGAAGTAAGGATATATGATAGGGCTTTGGACGATAGTGAAATTTTGAATATTTATAATTCTGCTTTTGAACCTTTGTCTTCTCCTGTTGAGCAGAATGGGATGTGGGAGAATTTAATTGAGAATATCAGGCAGTTGTTTAGTATTTCTCTTAGCAGAACTCTTTATGATTCTTCCGGGAATTATGGTTCAGGAATTACTGGCAGGGCGGTTGATTCTTCAGGGAATGGAACTTCAGGAGGATTTGTTTTTGTTTTTGTTTCTCTTCTTTTTATCGGAGGGGTTTTATTTTATTTTGTGAGGAGAAATAGAATAAATAGATTAAGGAAGGAGAAGGCTATTGATTTTGATTTTTAGAGATTGATTTTATTTTGATAAATTTATAGTGTGCGTCTTTTGTTTTTTCGTTGTTTATTTCTTCTTTTAGAGTGTATATTTTTTTATTATTTTTCTTATAGAATCTTAGTTTTGAAGTCATTTTGTTATTTGATATACTATACTCCATTCTTTTATCCAATTTAAGTTTTTGTATTTTCTTACGTGTTGGATTATATCTAGGGAGATGTGGATTATATTGCTTAGGAATATTAGTGCAACTAGTGGATTGAAGAAGGCTATGACTAGAAGAATTAGATTAAACTCTGGAGAGTGGAAGATATAAAATCCAGGGATATTATTTTTGTAATGTTTTTTCCAAATTTTTATTATTTGACTTAAATTGTTTTTTCTATATTTTATTAAGAAATATAAAAGTTGGTCTATGTCTATGAATATTGAAAGTGTTATGAAGAAAATTAAAAGTGTTAAAGTAATTAGTTTTGAGTTATATAGATAGCCTCCGATAATTAGATTTGTTAAGATATGGGCAAGCCAGTTCATTTGACCATTTCGAATACGATCTTTTTAGATTTAGCTTTTTCTTTTATTTCGTTTAGAGCTGATTCTATTTTATTGTTGCAGGTTTTGAAATCTTTTCCGGTTGCTTTTATTAGAAATTTAGATGAGCCCAGGTAGGTTATTGGGGTTTCTTTTATGTCTAATGCAGATTTTATATCTTCCAATCCTGAAGATGATGCCGAGGTAAGTTTTATTTTTTTTGTAACTTCTTTATCTTTTTCTTTTTTTTCGGCGAACATTTTTTCTATGGTTTCTGCTTCCTGTTTTGATACAAATTTTTGGATAAGTGATGGGTTTTCTCTTGCTTCGTCAAGAAAGTCTGCTAATTCGTATTTTTCTGATATTTTTTCTAGTATTTCAGGGGTTTTTTCTTTAAGAATAGGTTTTAGTATTGAGGAGAGCACTTTTTCTTTTTTGTGTCTTTCCATTATTTCTTCTCTTTCTCTTGCAGCGACTCTTCTAAGGCTGACTTCTAGATGATCGCCCTTTATTCTTAGAACTTTACAGGCCACTTTTTTATTAGGGACCACATATTCTCTTATGTTTCTTATTCTTCCGGGAGAGACTTCGGAGAAAATCATGCTTGCTTGCTGTCCGTCTTCTGTTTCGAGAAAGACTGTAGTTCCGACTATGTTTTTTACGGTACACAGGATTACGTCATCTTCGTTATATTTCATAGTATTTCTTTAACGGGGGCTTTTATTTTTGTTTTTCCGCCCTGAGTTTGCGTAAGGAGTTTGTTGCATCCTTTGCATTTAATGTTTGTTGCAGATTTTCCAAATATGACTGCAGACTTTCCGCATCTTGGACATGCAATTTTAAGGAATCTGCTTTCATTTTGTTCTGATTTGGTCATCATTAAAGGTAAAAAGGCTCTTTCTTAAACGTTTTGTTTTTTGCCATCCTGGATTTTTACCACTTCTATTTCTAACTGGGATTTGAGGTTTTCTATGAACTTTTCCTCGTCTTCTTTTGATATTAGACAGCCTGCTGCTTGAGGGTGGCCTCCTACTTCTGCATCGAGAGGCTCTACTGCTTTTGCGAGGACGTCTCTAACATTTCTTCCGTTTTTACCTGAAAGTCTTGCAGATACTTTTAGTCTATTATTTTCATCATAAGCCATTCCGATTATTACAGTTCCTTCTTCATATAGGGGAGAGTAGGAAATAATTGAGGTTACAGTGCCTATTATTGTGTCTTTTATATTATCTTTGGCATTAATTATTGTGTAGTTGTGTCCTATTATTTTCTCTGATTCTGTTACATACTTTAGCGCTGTTGAGATACTTTTTTTGTATTTTGCGTATATTCTTTCAGAGTTTCTTTTTTCACTTCTGTTTCCCAGGCAGAGGCCTAATGCTGCATCAGGGTAGCCCATTCTTGAACATGCGTTTATTAGTGCTGAGATTTCTCTTGCGTCTTCTAATTTGTTGAAGAATTTTGTAAGCCAGATGTTTCCTATAATGTCTCCTGCTTTTTTGTCTCCTTTTTTCCTTAGGAGTATTGCAGTTATAAGATTAGACATTTCCTGGTCGTTTAGGTCGCAAATACACTTGTATCCTTGAGGGCCCTTTTGGATTCCTGCTTCTCTTAGGAGCTCTATAACTCCTCTGAATGAGCCTGTGACTCCCGGGATGTATATTCCGGAGGAGTATTCTAAAATTCTATCTAAGGGTCTTGTTGCAGGGTATAATAGGGGCCCTCTTTTTTTTACAATTTCTGCATCTTCTATTATTGGCTGGTAGGTTTTGTTTATTTCTGAATCGAATGAATCTCCAACCATTCCGATTATGGCTAAATTGGCAAGGTCTTTGTTTTGGTCTGAGATTTCTTTTCCAAATAGGTAGCATACTGCTGCTGCGGAGCAGTTTTCGTTATCAAACAATAAGGGGTTGATCATTCTTACGTTTTTTGGGATTTCTTGAATTAGTTCGTGATGGTCTAGGATGAAGACTTCCGTGTTTTTTTCTTTAAGGTAATTCAGACTTCCTGAACCTAGGTCTAGGAAGATTAAAGCGTTGTCTTCGCCTAGGCTATCTATGTATTCTTTGTCTAGGTTTTTTACAATTTCTAATGTAAATTTTTTATTCCATCTTTGAAGAACTCTTGAGAATATTGCTGCTGAAGTTATTCCGTCTGTGTCGTTGTGGCTTATAACTTTTAACGGCTTTTTCTCAGATATTTTATCAATTTCACTAATAACTCTTTTTATTTCGTTTTGCATTTAACCTCTTTGTTAAAATTTAATTTACTTTTTTGGCCCTGTTTATAAGGCTCACATTTTTTACAAGCGATCTTTGTGCCTTGTAGTCGTGTTTGTTTTTTTCAAAGTGTTTTTTTAGGTTTTCAATTTTTCTTTCTCTACCTTCTGCTTCTGTCCTTACGGGAATTCCTGCTTCTTCTAGTATCTTTTTTATTTTTATTTTGAATATTTTTACTGTTGGTATTCCGTGTTCGTCTCTTAGTTTTAGTCCTATTTGTTCTGGTGAGAGGTTCTCTTTTCCGAGTTCAACTACAATTTTCTTTATATCTTCTGGTTTTGCTTTAACCCAGGATGCTTTTTGTTCTGCCATGTAAAAGTTGTTGAGTTTTAGGTTTTTAAGGGTTGTGGTGAGGTTTTTTAAATGTAGTGGGAAGTTATTCTTGCATGGTTGCCTTGCCCCATGGTTTCTTTCTATAATTCTTTTTAGTAACGTTTAAAAGATGAGATAATTTGGTAGATTAAAGCCCTGTAGTCTAGTGGTCAAGGATATCGGTTTTTGGGGCCGAGGACCCCGGTTCGAATCCGGGCAGGGCTATTTTAGAATATGGGGAAAAAGATAATATTTGATTTTGATGGAGTGATTGCGGATTCTTTTGATGTTGTTTATGTTGTGGCTAATGAGATTTTAAGATCGCAGGGAATGGAGGAATTTAGGAGTGAGGAGGAGCTGAGGGATATGTATAAGACTAACTTTTATGAATCTTTGAGGGAAAAAGGGTTTTCTAGAGCTAGGATTGCTCTTTTTGTTAGGAAGTTACAGAAGATTCTTCCGGAGAGGTATGCAGGAGTTGCTGCTTTTGAGGGTATTAAAGAAGTTTTGAAGAGATTGTCTGAGAATAATGATTTGTATTTGGTTTCCTCTAATGTTAGGAAGGTTATTGAGGAATTTAATGAAAGAGAGGATCTTAATTTTTTAGAGGTTTTAGGAGTTGAAGATGGGAAGAGTAAGGTTGTTAAGATAAAAAGAGTTGCTGAGGATTCGAAGGAATTTTATTATGTTGGAGATACTTTGGGAGACATGATTGAAGGGAGAAAGGCCGGAGCTAAAACTGTTGGAGTTACTTGGGGATATCATTCCAGAGACATTCTTGAGAAAGGGAAACCTGATTTTTTAGTTGATAAGCCTGAGGATCTCCTTGAGCTTTTTCAGAATTGAGCTTTATATCTTCCTCGTTTTTCTACTTTTTCCAGTTGTTTTAGGACTTTTTCTGAGTTTGTTGATTTTTCATATCCTTTTAGGACTTGTTTGAATGCTTTTTTGAATATTTTAGGATGTTTTGCTTCTAGTGCTTCTTTTATTAGGTGTAAGTCTACTGCTTTGTCTTCTATTTTATCTGAGTGGAATGATAATCCGAAGTCGATGAAGTAGAGCTTTTTCTCTTTTTCATTGTAAATCATGTTTGAAGTTGTTAGATCTCCATGGATTATTCCAATGTCGTGCATTTTTGCTAAATTTTCTCCGATTTTTTTAGAAATTTTTTGTAGTTTTTCTAAATGTTCTGATAGTTTTTTTCCGGGAATGTAGGACATAGTCATTTGATGGGTGCTTGTTTCTATTATTTTAGGAACGGGAATAACTTTTGATAATTTTTCTATTATTTTTATTTCTCTTTTTGTTCTAAGTCTTCTTATTTTTTCGTCTAGAATTGGCAACCTATATCCTTTTTCGACTCTGAATTTTTGAATATTATTTCCTTGCTTTTTTATTACTGCTTCTGCTCCTCTTGCTATGATTTTCTGTTCCATTTTTTTCAACATATAGTTTTGTGAACCAGATTACTGATATTCCTAGAATTATTATAAATAATCCGATTAGTGTTTTTGCCTGATTTAGGATGGCTAGAGTGTTTAGAATTATTGAGGTGTTTATTGAGTATTCTATTACTAATAAAATAACAACTAATGCTGGAAGCAGTAATTCGTGGATTCTCATTATTGAAGCTGATTTTTTGTCTCTGATTTGTTTTCTTACGTGGGTGTTTAGGATTAGGAATACTGCCAGTGAGGCAATTATTATTGAGAGAGAATGGCTTGAAAAAGATCGAGGCAATATGTCTATTATTGTTTTTCCTATAACTGCTGAGATGATTAGGACTGCTATTGAATAAATTGTTCCTTTTGTTATATTGGGTTTCATTTTAATTTATTGTTTGTTTGGTTTAATTAGTTTTGCGTTAAATCTTAAGTCTTTTTCTTCCTAATTTTTTGGCCATTTTCATTAGTGTTTTTTGATCTAGCTCTCCGCCTTCTAGTGCTGACTGGGATTTCATCATTTCTTTTAGTATTTTGTATTGTTTTATTAGTCCTCTGATTTCTGTTGTTGAGGTTCCTGAACCGTGGGCTACTCTTTGAATTCTTGAGGTTTGTTTTTCCAGGATTTCGGGATTTTCTATTTCTTCTTCAGTCATTGAGTTTATTGCATGTTTCCATCTTTTCAGTTTTTCCTGTTGCTGGTTTAATTGTTTTTCAGGAATTTTTGCTTTTCCCATTCCCGGAATCATTCCCATTATTTTATCCATGCTTCCTAATGATTCCATTGATTCTAATTGTGATTGGACGTCTCTTAGTGTTATTTTTCCTTCTTGTAGTTTTTTCTTTGTTTTTTCTAGTTCTTTTTCATCCGTTATAGATTGGATTTTTTCCATAAGAGATTGTAAGTCTCCCATTCCGAGAAGTCTTGAAAGGAATGATTCGGGATTGAATTTTTCTATGTCGTGAGGTTTTTCTCCTGTTCCTATGAATATTATTGGAGTGTTTGTTTCTGCACAGGCAGTAAGTGCTCCTCCTGCTTTTGCGGTAGAGTCCATTCTTGTTATTATGACTCCTGTTATTTTTACTGCTTCTTTGAATGTTTGTGCCTGGTTTTTTGCTGTTTGTCCGATGTCTGCCGGCATTACTAGAAATGTTTCTGTTGGTTTTGCTAGTTTATCTATGTCTTTTATTTCTTTTATTAATGAATTTTCTAAGGCGTCTCTTCCTGCCGTGTCTATCAGTACTAAGTCATATTTTTCTAGTTCTTTTTCGTATTTTTTCCATATTTTCTTTGGGTCTTTTTCTTTTGTATCTGTGAAGCTTTGAATGTTTAGTTTGTCGCAGAGTTGTTTTAGTTGTTCTTGCGCTGCCGGTCTGTGGACGTCTAAGCTTATTGCACATACTTTTTTTCCTCTCTTTGAATAGTATAGTGCTAGTTTTGAGATGGTTGTTGTTTTACCTGCTCCGTATAAACCGAGCATCATGAATCTGTTCTTTTTATCTAGCTGTATTTCCTTTGATTCTCCTAATATTTTTAGTAATTCATCGTGTAGTATTTTTATTATGTGTTCTTTCTTTTCTATTCCTTTTATTCTTTCATCTAGGGCGGCTTTTTTTATTTTTTGAGTTATTTCTAATACTAATGAGACGTTTACGTCTGCTTCTATTAGTGATCTTTGAAGGTCTTTTACTATGCCGTCTACTAGAGTTTTATCTAGGAAGACAGCATTCGCTATCTTGTCTGTTGCTTTTTTTAGCGTGTTTGATAGCTTTTCTAACATATAAATTCGAGGAGGAGATTGATATTAAAGGTTTTGGGTCGAGCAGATTTAGTATGAAATAACTTTTATTCCTTTTATTTTTGAGAAGTGTTTTTTGTTTTTGGTTATTATTGTGCCGCATCCGTTTTTGATCATTATGGAGGCTATAAGTGCGTCATTTTGTTCTATTTCAGCTCCTTTTTTTATAAGATCTGCTATTATTTGTGCGGCAAGCTTTCCTGCACCTCTTTTTGTCTGCAGGACGTTTAGTGAGTTAAAGAATTCTGCAGCCGAGGTTTCTTCTCTTTTTGAAACTGTTTGTTTGGAGTAAACTCCAAAAAATACTTCGAGAACATTTATTTCTGTTGTTGCAAGGAAGTCTAAATTTTTTTCTATGATGTTTTTTGCTTCCCTTCTACCTTTGAGATAGTCAATTATTGCTGTTGAATCTAGGCATATCATCTTTTATATTTTTTAATCAATTCTTTTGTTGATTTTTCTCTTAATTTTATTATATTTTCTTCCATTGTTTCTTCATCGCTATCTTTCCACACCCCTTCAAATTCCCTTATGTCTTTCTTTTTTTTGAATGTACGTCTGATTACATCTGAGAAGCTTTCGTTTTTCATTTTGTTTGCAAGGAGTGCTTTGTATGCATCTTCCATTATTGTTATTGTTTTAGTTGCCATGTTTAAACGTATGTGTATGTGTATTTAAGTTTTGTTATTGTGAATTTTGAGAACAGATATTGTTATAAAAGGTAAAAATTGGAATATTTTATGATAATAAGACCTCGGGGGAAGGAGCTTATTTCGCCTGGTCCGGAATATGGGGTAGACGATGTTGCTTATTCTATTGATTATGCTTTGGTTGAATTTAATCGATTGGGAAGAGAGTTTTATGAGAGATCGGTTCAGGTTTTGAAGGATCCTTCTTATTTTTCATCTTTGCATTATTTTCATATAAGGGAATTCTTACCGGAGACTGTTAATGATAATCAGGATATTCTTAAGAAGGCGGTTTTGATGCAGTTTAGTGAAGGGTATGATGTTTCCACAAACAGACGGAGAAATGTTTCAGTAAATAGGTTTAGTAGTAATTTTCAGGAATCTTTGAGAGATTATTTTAATTTAGTGCGAATTAGCGAGCCAGATGTGCCGATGAGACTTTTTGGATTTATTAAAACATTTAGAGATTCTGCTCCTCTTTCGGAGAGGTTTTTATAATCCTAATTTTTTCAGAATATCTTTTTTTTCGAATTTTTGGAGATCTTTGTATTCTTGACCGACTCCTAGGAAATAGATAGGTTTTCCGGTTGTGTGGCTTACTGATAGAATTGTTCCGCCTTTTTCGTCTATATCTGCTTTTGTAAGGATTATGCCATCTATATCTAGGGCTTCGTTGAATGTTCTTGCCTGTTGAATTGCATCATTTCCTGTAATGCTTTCTCCTACGAATATTTTTTTATCTGGTTTTATTACTCTGATTAGTTTTTCCATTTGTTTGATAAGGTTTTCTTTGGTGTACATTCTTCCTGCTGTGTCTATTAGGACGCATTTTATGTTGTTTTTTTCTGCATATTTTTTAGCGTCGAAGGCCACTGCTGTCGGGTCCGTGTTATAGTCTTGTTTTATTACTTTTATGCCTAGATTTTCTCCGTGTTTTTCTAATTGTTCTATTGAGGCTGCTCTGAAAGTGTCTCCTGCGGTCATTATTACGGATATTCCATTCTTTTTTAGTAGATGGGCTAGTTTTGCTAAGGAGGTAGTTTTACCTGAACCGTTTATTCCGAAGAAGAGTATTATGTACGGGCCAGGTTTTTCTTTTATTTCTTTTATTAAATCTGGTGCTTCTAGTAATACGTTTGAGATGGAATCTTTAAGGGTTTGGACTATTGTTTCTTCTAGTTCTTTCTTTTCTACTTCTTTTTCCAGAAGTTCTTTTGTTAAATTTTCTTTTATTTTGTCCAGTGTTTCTAGGGCTACGTTGTTTTCTAACAGTATTAGTTCTAGTTCATCGAATATTTCGTCTATGTCTTCCTGAGTTATTTTTCTTTTAGCGGTGAATGATTTTGAGAATTTGGAAAAGAAGCTTTTTTTTGGTTTTTGTTCTTCAACTTCTGGCTCTTCTTTTTTTTCAGCAGGCTTTTCAATATCGGGTTCGTACTTGAGCTTTCCTGTTTCGAATTTTTCAGGAATTTGCTCTTTTATATTATCCGCTTGTTGTTTTAATTCTTCCTCTGTTGGTATTTTTTTTTCTTTTGTTTTTTCAGGTTTAGGAGTTTCCTTTTTTTCTTTAGTTTTTTTCTCCGATTTCTCTTTAGTTTTCTTTTCTTTGTGTTTTTCTTTTCTTTTCTTTTCGGTCTTTTCTTCTTTTTTAGGAGTTTCTGTTTCCTCGGATTTTCCCATCCAGTTTTTCAGCTTGTCTTTTAGTTTGTTGAACATCAAATTAGGTAGAGATTTAGGTTTAAAAGATGTTTGGAGTTGTGTTTAATTTTCTAAGGCGAAGTTTAACTATCTTCTAGAGATTAACAATCTTTATAAGTTTTAGAGGTTTAGGGAGGGCATGAAAGGTGTGTTTGTGGTTCTTGATGGTGTTGCAGATGAGCCTCTTCAGGTTTTAGGTCAAAAGACTCCTTTAGAAGCTGCTAAAACCCCAAATTTGGACTTTTTGGCTATAAAGGGGAGGATGGATAGCTGTAATATTTCTAAGTCTGGTGTGATCCCTCAGTCTTCTGGCGCGGTTGTTTCTTTGTTTGGACACGATCCTAATTTTGCTCCTAGAGGGCCCTTAGAGGCCATGGGTTCGGGAATGAAGATAACCAGGGGTGACTTGTGTTTTAGGGCTAATTTTGCTACCGTTGATGATTTGGAGACAAGAGATGTGCTGGATAGGAGAGCGGGAAGGACTTTGTCGACTAGGGACGCTCAGGTTTTGGCTAGAGCCATTAATAAAGGGGTGAAATTGCCGTTTCCTTTTGAATTTAAGCCGACTTTACATCATAGAGGGGTGCTTGTAATAAAGGGAGGATTTTCGGATAATATTACTGATGTTGATCCTGATTATGGACCTAATTCGGGGCATGGAAACAAGAAGTTTAGTTTTGCAAGGTCTTTGGATGAGGAGGATGATTCTGCCATGTCTGCAGAAATAGTTAATAATTTTTTAAGGCAGAGTCATAAGATTTTGAGCGAGCATCCTCTGAATAGATCGAGAGCAAGTAAGGGACTTTATGCGGCTAATTTTATTTTGCTGAGGGGTGCGGGGAGTGAGCCGGTTAAGTTGAAAAAACCAAGGGGTAAGTGGAGGGCTTTTGCTTATACTCCTTTGGAGATAGGGGTTGCGAAGTCGTTGAAGATGGATATTTCTTCTTTTGGCTATCCTAAGATGAAGTCTATTGATATGTATGAGAATTTAGAAGCAGGGTTAAGGAAGGCTATGAAGCTTGCTATTAAGATGTTGAGAAAGAATAGAAAGAAGTATGATTATTTTTACATTCATTTTAAGGAGACTGATTTTCCCGGGCTGGATAATAAACCGCATGAGAAGGTAAAGATGATTGAAATGCTTGATAAGAGATTTTTCTCTTTTTTGAAAGGGTTTGTTCAGAAGAATAAATGTAATCTTGTTGTTACAAGTGATTATATTAGTTCTTCTAGAATGAAGTCTCATATTGGAGGTCCTGTTCCTGTTTTGACTTTCCCTGATGAGAAAGAGAAGAAAAAGAGATTTAATGAGGAGTTTGCGTCTAAGGGAAGAAAGTTTACCGGCAAGAATTTATTAGAGAAGACCTTGTTTGCCAGGTGATTTTGAGAATAACAATGATTATAAATCATAGTTAAGGTTTAATTTTATGATTGATTATAATGAATTGTATGAGTCTTTGAGAAAGGAGAAGTATAGTGATCAATTACAGGCCTTGCCTAAGGATTTTGTTGAACAGTTTGGGAAGTATTTGAAGGAGAAGAGAGAGGAGTTTGCTTCTGAGAAGGACTTTTTTGATGAGGCCTTTTTGAAGGAGAAGAAACAATTTGAGAATTCTATTTCTATTTTTAAGGAGCTTATGCTTAGGCGAAAAAAGAAGATATTGCAGTTAGTTTTTGTTGCTTCTGAGACAGGGATAATGAAGACAGATTATGGAAATATGCTTGGCTTTGAGCAGGAGATTTTTGAGAGTTTAAATGGAGTTATTGATAAGAGCGATAAGAGATTGAATGAGCTTTTGAACAGTAATGAAAAGAAGGATGAGCTTTTGCACAAGATGGTTATTATGAATGAAGATGTGGGAGAGTTGGTTGATATGTCTGGTGAGACTATAGGTCCGTTTAAGAAAGGAGAGCTTGTTAATCTAGATTCTTCTATTGCGGATTTACTTATTGGTGATGGGAAGGCTAAAGTTATTGATGATTAGTTTATTTTATCTAGCAGGGTTGTAGGGTTAGACCTTGGGTCGAATTCTTCATTAATAATTGGAATATAGCTTTCTGCTTGTATTCTTGCTTCTTCAAGAGTATCTGCTTGTATTCTTCTATAAGATGTTAGATGGATTATTCCACAGGGTTCAAATGAATCTGGAGAGCCATTTTGTTCTAGAAGATCGGCAGTTGTTGTATAAATTCCCGTGTATATATTTCCCACGGAATTAAGTAAGGAGGGTTTAGTTTTTATACTTTTTTGGAAGAGTTTTTATATTAGGTATTGTTTTTCTTTTAATGGGAAGGGATTCAGGGTTTATTGCTTTTTTGGCTATGTTGTTTTATAGTTTGGGAGCGGTTCTTGTTGCCTTATATTCTATTTCTCCTTTCGGAAGTGATGTTTATTTCTCTCCAGGGGCTTCTTCGGGAATTGATTTGTCTTTAGTTCCTGCAGTTTTAGCTGTTCTTTCGGCAGTTGTTCTTTTAGGATTTGCTTTTAGGAGGATGTATGGCAGGTAAATTATCTAAAAAGACTGAGAGAGTAATTGAGGGAAATATGGAAGATGGTGTTCATGAGATAGTCGAGGATTCTATTGCGAGAACTGATCAGAAGAAGAAAGATTTTACTTTGTTTATTTATGTTATTGGGATAATAGGCCCGATTGTTGCGAGTTTTCAGGCTCTGAAGATATTTTCTTCTGGAACTGCGGCAGGGGTTTCTCTTCTTTATTGGGGAGCTTATTTATTGATTGCGGTTGCATGGTTTGGATATGGTTTTGCTTATAGGAGCAGGTCGATAATGGTTACTTATGGTCTTTGGATAATTATAGAGGTTATTATTTTGAATGGAATTATTCTTTATGGGTAAAGCCTGCAGAGGGATTCGAAATTGAACCTCCGGCGGGTTCAATAACTCCAGCAACCGCGAATCTTTTAAAGCCTGCAGAGGGATTCGAACCCCCGACCTACTGCTTACAAGGCAGCCGCTCTACCACTGAGCTATGCAGGCATGTGGAAACTAAGGCACACGCAGACAGAGTCCGCGGTGACTTCATCTCTTTCGAGAATGAAGTTTTTCCTATAACTCCTTCTTTCAGAGAGCTTATTTGTGTTAAAAAATAGGAAGTTAAAAAGGTTTGCTTTAGATTTTTATTCTTTTAATTTCTTTAACTTTGTCGAAGTCGGAGTCGTCAGAAACTATTTTTGGGATTTTATTTATTATTGCGGTTGCAGCGTGTATTGCATCTCTTGGTTTTAAGGTATATTTTTCAGTTAATTCCTGTGCTTTTGAGATTATCTCTGAATCTGCTTTTATAAATTTTAGATTTGGAGATTTGAGGAATATGGAACTTTCTTCTATTGCTTTTTCTTTGCCTATTATTTTTCTTAATGAGTATTGAAATTCATCCCATGTTAGGATAGACGTTGCGGCTTCCAGTTCTCCTTTAAAGACCTTGCTTAGTATATTTATGCAGGATTCTGATTTGATCCCGGTTCCGGAAATTGGATATATGAATATATTTGTATCAAGGTAAATCATAACTTTCATCCTCTATTTTTTTTAGTTCTTCCAAGGTTATTTCCTTTCTTTTCCTTCTGTGTTTTAAAAATTCTTTAATAAAATCTTCCGATTTATTTGGAGTTATTGTTACTTTATTATCTCTTATTTCAAAAACTACTTCGCTTTTTCCGTTTTGCAGTCCTAAGAGTTTTCTGATGTCTTTAGGTATAACTACCTGTCCTTTCTCTCCCAGTGGTCTTTTTATTATCATAAATTGATTAGTCATACTATTTATTTAAACTTTTTCATACCTAGGGGTATTACTTTTATGTTTAAAATAGAAGTGTAAGTATTTATTTTAATAAGTGTGTTAATTTTGAAATAGTTTTATTCAGATTTTTCTTTTTGAATAGGTTTATCTGAAGCAATAATCATTCTTATTTCTGACATTGCCAGAGGGTAGATCTTCTTTAGTTTGTTGGACATTTCTTTTTGTAATCTGTTAGACATTATTTCTGAGAATATTTCGTCTTTTGTTAGTCTTGGTGTTTTTCCCTGAATGTGTTTTTTAGCTTCGTCTCTTAATGCTTTTCTTATGTTTCTTGATACTTTGTTTCTTGTTATTAACAAGGGTTTTATTCTTAGTTTAGCGTCTTTACATTCTGATTCAAATGAATCTTCAACATAGTCTGTTCCTTTTCTTACTGCCCTTCTTAAGTATGATGGAATTAATTGTAAACTGTAAGTGTTTCCGGTTAGTTTTCCGTCATTGTTTTGAACTCTTGCTTTTAGTTCTAGGTTTTTTCCTCTTAGGTTTCTGGTCATGTCCAGTTTTATTACGTTTCCTTCAAAGTCTTCCGGTCCAAATCCGTAGAGTTGGACTTTTGCAGATGTAAGAGGGAGCAAACTAACTTCGAAGAATTTCTTTTTTCCGCCTTTCTTTTTTGTTGTTTTGCTTACCATTCTACTTTGATACCTTATTTCCTATTTCTATTCTACTTGCTCTGATTGCGTATTTTTTTCCTTTTGATTTTTTGCATTCGGTGCAGGTGTAGAGTATTCCGAGTCTTTTAGTAGATTTTGTTTTTCTTTTCCAGGATTTTACTGCGGGTTTAGAATATTTTCCGTGGTTTCCTGTTCCAGATCTTAATCCTCTTAGTACTAATCTTGCTGTTGAACCTCTTGATAATGGATGTGAGGCAGATCTTGATTTTTGTTTAGCTATAGCTACTTTTTGTTTTGTAGTTTTTCTACAGTATGGGCAAAATCTGTTTATTTCAGGTGCTAGTTTCATTTTATTCTCTCCAGCGGGTTCTAGGAGTCCAGCAACCACTGGATTCCTTTTCGGTGCTGTGCCGAATTTGATTCTGGGTAAAATTTAAGCTCGCCTGAACTCTACCAGAGTGGTTCGGGGTCTATGCTTTACTGGTTAAGGAGTGTTTAGGTGGTTTTTAAAGGTTTTTATTGGTGAGGCTCTGTTGAAAATCTCTAATGATTTAGCTCTAGGTTGTGGGCAAGAGCCTTACAACTTATCTCTGAATTAATTGCCTTTAGAGACTTCCCGTGAACAGAGCTTCCATACT
>Ga0210057_1003765_pt1 | contig 20703 bp, 20 predicted proteins | sample CryGeyCG2114_010_2_FD_183968 | JGI IMG/M metagenome (GOLD analysis project Ga0210057, IMG submission 183968) | Groundwater microbial communities from aquifer - Crystal Geyser CG10_big_fil_rev_8/21/14_0.10 (SPAdes) (version 2) | ecosystem: Environmental > Aquatic > Deep subsurface > Groundwater ...
CGCAAATACCCTTCACAATCTCACCTCCTTCGGGTCGTGGTTTGGTTTTGGTTTAAAAAAGAACAGAATCAGATCATCTGATCTGACAACTTATCCTACATTATTATTAACCTAACGTCAAGATATTGTACTAGAAGAGCACATCAGTGACACTTCGGTGTCACCGATGTATCTCATCTTTTGCAGTTCTTTGGCAGTTTTTATCGGCGCGGTGATCTCTTATCTAAAAAAACTACCAAAGAGTGATGCAAAAAGAATTGCGGTCCCGCGAAAAATTATATTTCTTCAACCCCAAACTGAGCACAAACTATTGAAAATTCCCCATTCGTTGCTTGAAAGTATATCCTTATTTCCTTATCTTGATGAAAAATTGGCTGGTCTTCCACCCACAGAGTAATTTCTCCAACGGTTCCTCCTGGCGTTACAATTAAAAGGCTATTTTCTGGAAATGGAGATCCCTTAACATATTTTTTAATTTGTAAATCAGTATAGGTGAAAATAGAAGTTTTTTCTTGATTCGATTTACTTTCCACTTTTTCAACAACTCCTTCAACGATATAGTCAGCTGTTTCAGTTATGTAAGACTTATCACCACATTCTGGTATTAGCAGCCCTGCTCCGCCAGATTGTTTTACTATTATCTGCCCTTCTGATGTCGGGGTGACGGTTGGCTCTCCTTCTTTCGGCGTCTCAGCTTCTTTTTTCGGGGTGACGGTTGGCTCTCCTTCTTTCGGCGTCTCAGCTTCTTTTTCTAGTACTCCCACTTTAGGAATTTCTTCTTTTGGTACTTTCCGGTATTGCCAAGCTAAAAATCCTCCAGCCACGAGAATAACAAGAATAACTACAATCCAAATTTTAGAAAAAAATTGATTACTTATAAATTTCATTTTTTGGTTAAGTAATTGATCCGACCTTTATAAAAATTAGAAGAATAAACCTCCGAGCTCCCCGGGTAGGACTCGAACCTACAACCTTCTCGTTAACAGCGAGCCGCTCCACCATTGAGCTACCGGGGAGCTCGAGGGTTTATTAGTTTATTTTAGTTATAATTTGCTTTAATTTTAAACCGCCTTTAACATACACGGCAATCTTCTCGTTAATCCCGCAATGCGGGACTCCGTAATTGAGCTACCGGGGAATTTTAAGTTTTTAAAATAATAGCATAAAAATTCAAAAATGAAAACGTCTGATTTTGTTTCACGAAAAAAGTAATATAAACGCAAGCAATTTTCCTCTTGAGGCGGGTAATGCCCTTTTGTAGGCAATTCTTTTTGCTGATAATTCTTTTCTCTGCCGGAACAAGGCATACAAAAACGCTGGTAACTAAAAAATAATACATCATTTATTCCACATCTGAAATTCAACATCCATCTTGATTATTCGCCTATTCACGCGAATTAGTCCGTAACGAATCAAATTGCTCTTAGTAAGTTAAACTGCTCCTCGCTTGTTTTTAATTATTCATCTGATGTCATTTATTATCTCTACTGAAAACATAAAAATAAACCTGATTTGAAACATTTTTTTAATATACCGCCTTGCTATCTTTTAATTTATAACTACAACGCTTGCCGTTTATATTTTTAACTATCCTTTCTAAGATTTTGCCAGATTCCAATAACATTTCCTTCGGTATCCGAAATCTGCGCATACAATCCCATATCTCCTACCTGTGTTTTTTCTCTAATAACTTTTCCTCCTCCGGATTCAATTTTTTTAATATGCTCATCAACCGACTCAACCTCAATAACTAATACAGGATTCTTTGCAAGGACACCATCCCTTTTATACATTCCCCCATTTATAAATCCGGTTTCTCTTGGCATATAATTCTCATCAGTCGGCCCTGAACGGACAATGACATAACTCATTTCTTTCATCGGCTGAATTTCCCAATCAAAAACCTTTGCATAAAATTTCTTTGCCCTTTCTTCGTCGTCAAAAGGAATCTCAAAGTGAACAACTTTATTCATAATAAAAAATTAAAATTAATTGGACTATATAATACTAACAAAACAAGCGAAAATCACCAAAGCAATCCGGTAAATACAAAAGAGATTTTCTATGCTATACTGAAAATCGTTTTTTGTCATAGGAGTAAAATGTTCAAGAACTTAACCGAGAAGCTAAAAAATTGGATTGCGGAAAAACCGCAAGATACTTCAACGGAGAAAAACATCTCGGAAAAACACGAAAAAAATAACAGAACATTGAAACGCAAAAAAGCGCTTAAAGAAAAAATCGCCAAAGCGATAAAAAAAGAGCTGGACCGCTGAAAATGCCCGTGTTAAAACGGGCTTTTATTTTAAGAATTTACATTATTCAAGATAAATTTTGTAAAATCAAAAAATCTGCGCTCCGTTCAAACTTAGATACTCATTCACAAAAATAGCCGTGCTTAGTATTACTATCAAAAGCAAACCGTTTAAAATAAGTTTAGGATGCTGAATTTTCATATGAACAAACACCTTTAAAACTAAAGCAAGCGCAAGAATAAACGCTAACCCGATATAAATATAAGCAACCAAAATCTTAGGCGCTGCGGCTAAACGGCCCAGGAAAGTTACCTCGCTTTTAACTTGCCCGATTTGATTATTTAAATTACTGCGCTCTTCTTTATTCTCTTTTACAGACCCAACTTCAATAAACAGTTTCTGTTTTTCAGCCGGATTTTCCTCAAAAGAAGAATTACTTCGGGCGATTATCTCTTCAAAAGACCCAGTATTATTGCTTGATGCGACAGGATAGGGCCTTCCGAAAAATTGGACAATGAAAATCGCCTCTCTGTCCTTATAAATTCCTTTAGCTGTCCCAATGCCGATTTCTGTAAAATTTTTATTTAAGATATTGGCTTTGTGCCCTTCTGAGTTTAGCCACGCGTCAATAACATCTTTTGAATCATGAAAATTAACTGCCAAATTTTCTCCAGCGAAATTGAATCTATAACCGACTTGATTCAACCAGAACCATGGAGTTCTGCCATTTGGGTCGGTGTGGGCAAAATATCCATCCTTTGCCATATCTTGCGCTTTTAGATTAGCCGCTTCCTGAAGCAATGGATTGATGGTTAAACTATCAAGTTTAGTGCTTGCTCTCGCGTAATTCGTGCCGTCAACCAAAGCTCCCGGCAGAATCGCCGCTAAAAATCCGGAGCTCTGGAAAATCACAAAAATCTGAACCAAAAAAAGTATTTCTATAAACACAAAAATTCCAAGAAAAATTACAATTTTCTCAGTCCTCAATATATGAGGCTTATATTCATTATGCTTGTGCGGAACAAAATATTTATTGAAAGTTTTTTTCATCCTCTAAACTATTATCTAAACTATGGCAAAAAACAATACTCCTGTAAATACTGGTTTAAACCTGGCCTGCGTCGCAAACAAAAACCGCTCTAATTTTACATAGAACGGTTTTTGCTCTTCATTAAACATAATAGTTTATTACCCCGATATCAGGAAACTCGCTTAAGGTAAAGTTGGCATTCCAAGATTCAAATCAGAACATGCAAGCATATTAATCCATCTTTGAGTTGTTTTATATACATATCCGGTTGTGGTTTTCTCAGTTTCAAGTCCGTAAGGAACCCATGGGGCAAGCACTTCTTTATAATATTTCAATTGAAATCTATTCACTGCTTCAAATGTAAGAGGTCCATAAAATCCTGTTACAGGAAGATTTTCGCCTTCAAAGACATTTAAGAAAGCTTGAAGCGTCTTAACTTGTTCCGGATTATTATCCTGTCCCAATTTTATAAAATCGGTAATTATCGTTCCACAACTGACCGTGGCTCCCAATACCTCTCCTTCACCCGTAACAGATTGTCCTCCTTGAGGATGAAGAGGAGTTGGAGCTCTACCTGATCCATCGCTTCCGCCACGAGGTGGAGGAGGTGGAGGTGGAGGTGGAGGTGGAGGTGGAGGTGGAGGTGGAGGTGGAGGCGGAGGTGGAGGTGGAGGTGGTGGAGGTGGTGGAGGTGGTGGAGGTGGTGGTGGAGGTGGAGGTGGGTCAATTTCTAAGGAAGGTGGCGGTGGCGGTGGCGGAGGGTCAATTTCTAAGGAAGGCGGATCAGATGGGCTGGAATTTTCCGCTCTTGGAGTTCCGTGAACCGGAATTGAGGTATGCCATCCAAAATCATTTAGATTACGCTCTAATGTTTGCTTTGTATCATTATCGCCTGCGGGCCAATCTGGATTTGCCAAAACTTGAGATACAACTTCGCATTTTTTATTAAACAACCTCAAGCCTTCATTATTATTTGATAATATTCCTGTATAAATCTTATCTGCTTTTATATTAGAAACTACATCGTCTGTTCCTCTTTCAAAAAGCAGAAAACTCTTTGCCGGAATAATATCTCCTTCTCTGAATTTAATTCTAATCTGCTCTTTCTCATCAACCAACTCCCATCCATTTAAATCAATAAGTTTGTCGGTTTTATTCTTCAGCTCAATCCATTCATGAGTAACGCTTGTCTTAGTCCCCATCCATGCAACTTCATTAATCACCACTTCTCTTGTAAGAGGAAGATTGGATGTGTCATATGAACACTCAGCTGAATCGCCTATAACTGTTACTGTTTTGGGATTGCTCTTTCTTAAAACATTATTTATAAATGTCAAAACTCTTATTTCATACTTTCCAATGTTAGGTTTTGGCGTTACAATAAATTCTATTTTTTCAGAACTTATTCTCTTTAAATAATTGTAATCCGTATGAATATAATAAGTAGAATCGTCTCCAATCCATAGTCCGTGAAATTCTGCTTCGCTGTCGCCAAAATGTTTTCCGGTAAGAGTAATCGTAGTCGTCTCAGAATCTTTAATGATAGACGGTTCAATTTTATCTAAAACAGGATCAGGAACTTCAAAAACCGTAACTGTCATTGGATTACTCTTTCTTAATACTCCGTCTATTAGGGTCGCGACTCTAATCACATAATCACCCGGGTTGGCATTAGGGCCTAAGTCAAGATGAATTTCTCTAGAACTTAGCCTTCTTAAAAATCTATATTCCGCCAATGGTATATCGCCTACGAAAATTCCATAAGGCTGGCTATCTCCTTCTCCAAAATTTTCTCCAATAAACTTAACAACCATTGAAACAGAATTATCAATTCGCAAAGGAGAAATTTCATTCAAAACAGGCGCTTTAGTTTCGGTATGAACTGATTGCTGCTTCTTGTCTATATTTTTACTATTTACGACAATACAAACCTTATCTTCACTTTCTGAAATCTTAATTCTTCCGTCTTTATCACAATCTCCTTCAAAAGAAACTGTGTATTCGCTGTCATTAGAATCAGTAACGCTTTTAACTTCATCAATAAAATAAATTCCGGCAACAACCTCAAAAACAGTGCCCTCTTCACTGCCCTGAAAAGCTCTGATATACGAATCAGGCCCTGATAGAGTTAAAGTGAAATCTGAAGCAATATCCGAACCATCTCCATCTTTAACCTTTTTAATAACCTTAATTATTGCTGTGTCTTTTAATTCTCCCGGAACTGGAACATCAATCTGCTCACTCTCCTGCGCAATAACCTGATTATTAGAAAAACCGGCAAATGGGATAGAAATAAATAATATCGCGATTAATATGCTATTTAACAAAAAATGCTGCGAAAAACTGTATTTTTCAATCTTCATCTAAAATATAGTAATGTTAATAATGACCTTTACTATATTATACACATATTGAAAAAAGATGCAAGTCTTTACAGATTCTAAACGAATATGTAATCCGGCAATAATTCGGCAATAGTTATGTAATAATTCGGCAATAGTTTGGCATAATGAATCCGGCAATCTAAACTTTCAATATTTTAAATGCGGAAATAAATGCGGCAAACTGGATTTCCACAGCAATAAATAGGCAGATGAAGAAATACGGCAATATAATGTTATTGCCGAATTATGTATATTCATTGCCGGAAAAATCTAATAGTATATTAATATACCCATTCTGAAGGAAAGTTCGTAAAGCTAGATTTTCAATATATTCACACCGAATTTTGTATTTTCCAACAAGATACTCTTTTAATAAAATATATGTTAATATATAATCAACAAATAACATTAGATTGGGTCGAAAATATATAAAATCAATGTAAAATTAAAAACAAAAAATGAATAGAAAATTATTAATAGCATTTATTCTGAGCATATTTTTAATTTCATCTTTTAACGCATTAGCGGAAACGAATGATGGGGAAAATAGAGACGATGATAATAACAATGTGAATAGAGAGGAATTAAAGGAAAAACAACGAGAGTTGCAAATGAAACTTAAGGAATTAAAAAACTTGCAAGGAAATAAACAGAATTCAAAAGACGACGAGGTTATGCCGGCTGATAAGGTAATGCAAGATAAGAAAATGGAAGAGAAGGCCGATAAGATAATGGAAAGGAAGACCGACAAGATGATGAATGAGAAAGAAGGCTCAGGAAACGAGAGAAGTATACTTGAGGAGAAGCTGAAATCAGAGCGTATGGAGATTCAAAATAAGATAAAGGACGATCTTCTGAAATTAAAAACCGAAGCCAGAGATAAACTACAGGATTTAAAAGTTGTAACCCCTGAGAAAAGAAAAGAAATTCTTGATGAACTAAAGTCAAATCGCGACGCCCTGCACGACCGAGTGATGGAATTAAGAAAAGATTTAATTGATAACGCAAAGAAGGCAAGAGATGAATTCAGAGAAAAGATAAAAGACGTAAAAATTCGCGCGAAGATAGCGGCAGGACACGGAAAAGCAATAAGGATTGCGCGTCATTTCAGATTGACGCTGGAAAGATTCAAACATATTATGGGAAGAATTGAATCAAGAATCTCAGAACTTGGCAAAGACGGCGTGGATATGACTTCTTTCCTTGCAAGAGTTGAAGACATTAAAAATGCAATTACAGAGACTGAAGCAGATATTGAAGAATTAAAGGCGAAATACGAATCAATTCTTGGCGCAGATAACCCGAAAGAAATAATCGAAGAAGCAAAAAATTTCGCCAGAGAAATAAATAACAAGCTGGGACAAATCCGTGATAAAATAAAAGAAGTTATAGGATTGATAAAAGAAAACAATCAATCGGTCGAAAACTAGAATGAAGGAGAGCCGACAGAAAGCGAAAACGGAGAAGGTGTTGAAGAATAAAATCATTAAATATGAAAAAAACCGCAACAACAATAATTATATTAGTCATAGTGGCGTTAGGGATATATTTTCTGTTTATCGGCAATGGCGGAACCGAAGAGTTAACTCTTGAAGGAGGGCTAAATCCTATAACATTGACTGACGAAGAAAAAAACGCGCTCAAGACTGAAGGATTGACAATCCCCGAGGACAACAAAGCTACTGAAAAGCTAAGAACAGTTCAATCGTCCAATCAATTAAATTCCATAGAAGAAGATTTAAATGGCACAAATTTTATGGATATGGACAAGGAGCTGGCAGAGCTTGAAAAATTGCTTGGAGATCTATAGAATAAAAAAATCCGTTTCTATGTAGATGGTATATATAGTGAAACGGATTTTTTATTTACCTCAAAATTAGTGTAATATGAATCTATGAGTCTAGAAATTATATATGCCCTGTTGAGCGTTATTATCGTAAGCGCGCTTTCTTTAATAGGCTTAGTTACAATTTCCATAAATGAAAAAAAGTTGAGAAATTTTCTTTTTATCCTAGTCGCACTTGCAATCGGCGCGCTCTTAGGAGACGCTTTTATCCACCTTATACCGGAATCCATTGAAGGATATTTAGGCGAAAATTCTATGTTAGTTGTAATTGGAGGGATATTGCTTTTTTTTACGCTGGAAAAAATCTTCCGATGGCATCATATCCACACGACAGCTGAACATTCCGGGCACATTATTGATTCAAAACTTCCTGCAAAAACTCTGGGATATATGGTATTAGTTTCCGATGGATTTCATAATTTGATTGACGGAATAATTATAGGCGCCAGTTATTTAATAAATATTGAAGCGGGAATCGCAACGACAATCGCGATAATTCTCCACGAAATCCCACAAGAAATCGGTGATTTTGGCGTATTACTCCACGCAGGATTCACAAAAGCGAAAGCGCTCCTGTTTAATTTTTTGTCGGCAACTTTTGCAATTATAGGAGCGCTATTTGCAATCATATTCGGAGCTAACGAACAATTTTTAGGATGGATGATTCCACTGGCGGCCGGTTCTTTTATATATGTCGCAATCGCGGATCTCGTGCCCGAACTGCATAAGCAAAAAGGCAGAAAAGCGTTCATTGAAGTTATTGCCATTCTAATCGGCATAGCGGCAATATATTATCTCAGGCTTTTAGAAAAATAGGTTTAATTTTTATTTTACTATACAACGATACGATCGCATTACGTTGCAGTAAAATGATATTTAAAAACCGAAATTTAAAATAATATTCAAAAATCAGAATTTATATATAAACGCAAACACCAATAGTTTGATATAATAAAATCAAATATATTAGTAAGACTAGTTAATTACATAGTCTAAAAATCACGGTTAAACAACCGTTAATAAAAGGTCGAAAAAAAAATAATCAATATCAAAGATATAAATCGTTTAATATTCTCTGGATTACAAAACTCTTTTATTCTTCAGGGCAATCTTATTTTACTATCCAACGATGCGATCGCATCGTTGGAGTAAAATGCGCGAGTAGGAAATCACTGCTATAAAACGCCTTTCTAGAAGTTTTTCAATAATGCGAAGTTGAAAACCCTTAACTTAAATCTAAGAAATTCAGATAAAAACTTTAATTGACCGCAACTGGAAATCCTAAGACAAGGCGAAACTAAAGTTTTGTAATCCATAATAATACTAAACTCAAATGCAAAAACTTAACAAAAAAGCTATTGCCAATTCCTTAGCGTTTACAACCGGCATTCTCTATTTGATTTTATATATATTGGCGCTCGTAGCTCCTCCTATATTTAATTTTATTTTTGATTCTCAATTTTTAGGAGCAAACATTTCATCGCTAATTTCTGAAAGTCAATTATCTTTCGGAACATTTATCATAACTTTAATAGTTGTTGTAATAACTGCATGGATTGCCGGCTATATTTGGGGAGCTTTATACAATAAATTCAATAAATAAATTCTTTTGGACGAAATTGCGATTTAGCTTACTAACCTTAAATTACAAAATAGGAACATTTATCTATTTTGTAATTTAAGATTGCTAAGATATGATTATTTATTACGTCCTTAAATATATTGCACGATTCAAAAATCAGCAAGAAACTAATACGAATACGGAATAAAACGCATCTGAAAATACGGCGCTCCAATGCAAAGAATACGCGCAACTCTGTATAATCTGTCCGCATAGCGTTTTTCAATAAAAATCAAGTCGGGAAAATATATCCCGACACACTCAAAAACAATGGACAAACAAAAAGCTAAAATAATAAAAATAATAAAAGAATTTAAAAAACTTTTCCCAAAAACCCAAATAGCGCTTAGATATTCAAATAATTGGGAACTTTTAGTTGCCGTAGTATTATCAGCTCAAACGACAGATAAAAAAGTGAACGAAGTAACATCAAGATTTTTTTCCGCAAAAGGCAAAATGTCTTCTGACGAAAAAAGATATAAAGATTTAGCGGATTATGCAAAAGCCGACTTAAAAGATTTTGAGAGCCGAATAAAAGAAATCGGCCTTTTTAGATTAAAGGCAAGAAATATTCTAAAAACAGCGAAGATTATAAAAGAAAAATATAAAGGAAAACTGCCAAAAACAATAGAAGAAATGACAACGCTTCCGGGCATTGGCAGAAAATCCGCAAATGTTATACTTGGAAACGCTTACGGCATTGTAGAGGGCATTGCAGTAGATACGCATGTCAAAAGATTATCTAAGCTCTTCGGGCTTACAAAAAATACCGACCCGAATAAAATAGAAAAAGATTTAATGCAAATTCTTCCAAAAAAAGAATGGTTTGAATTCACATATAGAATGATTGATTACGGACGAAAATACTGCCCGGCGCGCTGTAAACACAACGACTGTCCGCTTAAAAAATATATTAATAATTAATACGCGCGCAATTAAGGATATAAAATAGATATGTATAAAAAGAAAAAAATCGTAAAGAAAAAACACAGAAAAAAAGCCGGCAAAAAAATTAAAAATCTCGGATACCACCGTTAGTTTCTATTCTTTCCTGATCTAATTAAAACAACCGAAGCAATAACAAAAATTATTGCGAAAATTGAAATCAAAAAACTGTTAGAAATTTTCTGGCCCGAATTCTCCGTATCCGGCAATTCGGCGACGGCATCTGCATTTAAATCCGCAGGGATGACTTCGTAGAGCGGTTCAACCCACACGATGTCCTTATTTCTAATTAATTCTTCGGCAGTTGCTTTTTCTTTTCCAACAACAACCTCCACAACTGCCGTTTTTAGCGAATCATCCCAACTTTTCATCATTTCACAATTAATATCTTCTGCTTCACCGGACTCATTATCCGGACTAACAGTCTCCGGTCCGCAAACCTGAGTTTCAGATATATCAAGACCGAAATTTTCTAGAATCAAAACCGCCTCGCCAATCTCAATAGATTCATTAAAAGAAACCGCAAGAAAACCGTTTTTTAAATTTTCATTTTCAAAAGCCAAAAGCATTCTCTCTAATCTCTGTCTTGCGGTCTCTTTGGTTATTGTTATATCATCAAAATTATCAACACCGCCCTCAGGAATATCAGTCTGGGCAAAAACAACTCCGAAAACCAACAAAAAACTTAAAAATATTGTTATTAATTTATTCATAGAAACACTATAACATTTATAAATGAAAAAAACCACCCTTGCCGCTTTAGCTGATAAATCAAGGAAATTTCTTAAAACAACAAGAGCGCTAGAAATAGATAAAAGCAAAACCGATGAAATCGCCGCTCTGCTTAAAAAAAAATACGAATTCCCTGCTTCAAAAGATTTTCTAAGGCAACCGCTCCTTTTCTATCTGCTGATTGATGGACTTAATTTCTGTTTTTGGAATAAAAACAAAAATAAAAAATTCGGTTATAAAAAACATTCAGGCTCAATCGCTCTTGGATATTTAATATTACGAACTCTGAAAAAAAAGCCTGAATTATTTTCACCGGAAAATCTTATACATCGCGCCGGAGGAGTCTATAAAGAAATTCTAAAAGGCTCGCGAGGTGAATTGAAACTTAAAAATGAAAGGGTTAGGATACTGCAGGAAATCGGAAATTTTATAAAACGCTATAATTTCGAAAAAATAATTAAAAGATTTGAAAACAAAGACGTAGAGCTCTTCGCGGATTTTATGTTAAAAAATCTTCCTTACACATTCAACGATATAAGCAACACTAAAAACATCTCAATCCCGTTTCATAAAAAAATACGCCTCTTAACAGCCGAACTTAATTTTCACGCCGGGATTAAATTTAAAAATATGGAAAAACTTCTAGTCTACGCAGACTATAAAATCCCTCAAGTCTTAATTTATTACGGGATGTTAAAACTTTCAAAACAATTAAAAGAAAAAATAGAAAAGGAAAAAATAATCAGACACAATTCAGAAGAAGAAATAGCTATTCGCGCCGGAATGGTCGCTGCATCTGAAATTTTAAAAAACAAAACAAAACTGCCTTACCTTGATATTGATATGAGGCTTTGGATTTTAGGAAGAAGAATGCCGAAAAACGCAATACCTTACCACAAAACAATAAGCCGATTCTACTAGACTGTGGATAACCAGCTTTTAATAAAAAATCAAAAATGTATACTTAATATCAGCACCGCGGTTAAAAGCAGTGACGGCTCAAGAGGGCACACTTTTAACCGCGCTTCCAACCGCAGCAGAAGACCTCTGCTAGATGACGCCAGCCCCCGGCAACTTCGTTGTCGGGGGCTCTTAATATTGGAATTCTAAAAAGTTATAATTAAATCATCGCGTCCACAATGCAATAAGACGCGGTTGGCTTCTGGACGGACTGCGGAAGCCAATGCTCAAAGAGCAGTCCCCGGAAGATGGCATCCGACCTCAAAACCGATTCTTCCGGGGACATTTTTATTCTTATCCGATTCTCGGAATAAAAAAGCTAAGAAACTGTTTTGTATTATCGCTGAATATCAAATATACTACTCACAGATGCTAGCTGTGGTATTTTTATAATTATTTAAAAAATTATACAGCTAAGAAATGATTGGATTAACATCGCTTCGTGTTTATAAAAAACAGTTGATTAAATTTATAATGCGAAAATGTTCAAATTTGAAATTTTACAAAAGTCTAAAAAATCAAAAGCGAGGATTGGAGAACTTAAAACTCCCAACGGCACGATTCACACCCCCGCGTTTATTCCAGTTGCTACACTAGGAACCATTAAAGGCGGCTTGGATTATTCTGAAATAAGACAAACCGGCATTCAATGCCAAATTTCAAACACGTTTCATTTTATAGATATGGAGCGCGTTGATATTGTAAAACGCATGGGCGGACTTCATAAATTCAGCAATTTCCCAAAACCGATTTTTACAGATTCAGGCGGATTTCAAGTTTTCTCGCTTGGCAAAGGGGCAGAGTATAATCTTGGCAAAATTCAATCAATATTCCCGGGAGAAAATAAAGAAATCAAAAAACAAAGAAAAGGGCTGGTTAAAAAAATATCTGAAAAGGGAGTAAGATTCTTATCGCCAAGAAACGGACAAGAAATTTTCTTAACTCCGGAATTTTCCGCCAAAACTCAAATCAAGCTGGGAGCGGATTTTATTTATATGCTAGATATATGCGGCTCAATCGTTGATTCAGAAAAGACAACGGCAAAAGATTTAAAACAAACAAATGAATGGTTTAAGCGATTTTTAAAAGTTAAAATTCCTGAAAAACAAAAAGTCTTTGGGATAATCCAGGGGGGAATATTTAAAGATTTGCGCGTTCAATCAACTAATGAAGTAAATAATTTAGATGTATTCGGAATTGCAATTGGCGGCGCGCTCGGGAAAGACAGAAAAGAAATGATGAAAATAATCTCTTGGATTAACGAAAAAATTGACTGGTCTCGTCCGCATCACCTGCTTGGTATTGGCGACATAGAATCCATTCCAGAAATTATAAAATCTGGAATTGATTTATTTGATTGCGCGCTTCCTACAAGAATCGCGCGCCACGGAATAGCGCTCACTAAAAAAGGAAACCTAAGTATAAAAAAAGGAAATTTAAAAAATAAATTCGCCAAACTGGAAAAAACTTGCAACTGCTTCACTTGTAAAAATTACAATTTAGCCCAACTCAACTTTCTGGCAAAAGCAAAAGAAAGTTTAATAGGAAAACTTTTAACAATCCATAATCTTACTTTTTTAGAAAATTACTTGAGAGAAATCAGAAAGAAAATAGAAGTGGGAAAATTTTAATATGAAGCTTAAGCGTTCTTTTTTTACCCAACCCTCCCTTGAGGTTGCCAAACGGCTTTTAGGTAAATATATCATCCGAAAAATCGGCAGAGTGGAGCTTATCGGAAAAATCGTTGAAACAGAGGCATATCCGTATGCAAAGGATAAAGCATCGCATACTTATCTACCACGTCATCTGCGAATCAAGGCGGGCGGCGGCAAACGCACTCATCGCACAGAAGCAGAATATTTAATAGGCGGACATATTTATATTTATCTAGTTTATGGAATGTACTGGCAATTAAACATTACCACAGGAAAAAAAGAGCATCCGGAATGCGTTCTGATTAGAGCTATAGAGCCGATTTGCTTAAAATCAAAAGAAATGAAAAATATAACAAACGGCCCGGGTAAACTTTGCCGCTGGCTGAATTTGGATAAATCTTTCTACGGCGAAGATCTCACAAAATCAGAAAGAATCTGGCTCATAGACAGATACTCTTCGGCTGGACTTAAGGTAAAAACCGTTAAACCAAGCGATATTATGAAAGGTTCGCGCATAAACATTGATTATGCCGGACCATACTGGGCCTTAAGGCACTTTAGATTTTGGATTAAAGATAATCCGTTTGTGTCAAAATAAAGCTTGTAACGATTCTTAGCGTCACTGGCTAAAACCAAAAATTATATGATGAAATAAATACAAAACTTAAATAATTAGTAGTATTTCTTATTGCAAGTATGATGGACGATCGTCAGTGATACTTGCAATGACAAAAAAAGATAAATTGCATACATTTAACTTAAAATAAATATAAAACTTGAATAATCAATAGTAAGCCTTATTGCAAGTATGCTAGACGATCGTCAGTGATACTTGCAATAACCGAAAATATAAATAAATCCAAAAAAACGCCCGAGAAACCTGTTTTTAGATTTCTCGGGCGCAGCCAAGCCCTTTGCGGCCTGGAGAAGTTTTTTCCGCGTGACGGGTCGCGTAGTCCATCTTGTGTGTCCGGACACACAATATGGACAGGACTCCTTTTTAAGGTTGCGCAAGAATTGGCGAAAACCCAGTCGTCTTCAACAATTCCTTCTCAGACAGGCCATTTGAGGAAAAGACCTGAGCGCGTGCACTCGTTGCAATCACAGCCTTTTTAGAGCTTTCCTCAACTCTTAGACTCCCTGATTAAGTCAGCTGTGCCTCGCAAACCGGCGAGGTCGGGTTCTGACTAACGAACGAACGACCGGCAAACCCCAGCCATCCGATTATCCCTATTATAGCAAACCTATATTTTTTGTCAAGCCCCCGCGGCTCCCGCAGCCAGCCTCTGCGGCCAGCCTCTCAAACATCGCCTATATAAAAAAATACCTGTAAAAATCACTTATATAAAAGAAAATGCTCGTAAAAGTTGCCTATATAAAAAAAATCTCCTACACAGAGGGAAAAACGCCTAAATAAAAAAGAACTAATAAAAAAACTTTAATCCGTTTTAAATTACTATACTAATTTGCGATTGCAGAGTAGTATAGTAAAATAAATTAAACCGAGTTCGTAAAATATATATATATGCTATACTTTTAACTAATGCCTATACGACAAGCAAAATATTTCTTTCCAATCATTACGCTAATATTTTTCGGATTTTTTATAATGACCGTGGCGAATCTATTCTCGTCCCTTATTTTAGGGATATTATTCGCAATCCTTACGCATCCTCTATACAGAAACGTTCTTAGAAAAGTTAAACAAAAAGAAACGATTGCCGCGCTTATCACCTTGATACTGATATCAATAATCATTATCCTGCCGTTTTTAGGAATAACAACTCTACTTACCGCAGAAGCATTAGCGCTTTTTAACTCATTGAAAGATAAATTTATTTTAGACAGCGAACTTTTAAATTTTCTCCAACCGATTGCTGAAAAGTTAAATATCAATCTAGTTGAAATCGTAAACGGACAACTGGTTCCTGTTATAAAAAATCTCGGGTTAGTCATCTCAAGAGAATTAGGAACAGCCCTCTCAAACGCCTTTAATCTCGGGCTTAATCTATTCATCTTTGCTATGACATTTTTCTATATGTTAAAAGATGGAAAAAAATTTGGGGAATATTTAATCAAATTGAGCCCTTTAGAAACAGAACGCGAGCTAGCGCTTTACGAAACTTTTAAAAACACCGGCAAGGCTATATTTTACGGAACTTTTATTTCAGCCATAATACAAGGGATATTAGGAGGAATAGGTTTTGCGTTATTTGGAATAAGCTCCCCTGTCTTGTGGGGCGCGATAATGGCATTACTCGCTTTGATTCCCGTCTTAGGACCGTTTGTGATATTCCTGCCGGCATCAATATATCTTTTCGCAATAGGAAATACCGTAAGCGCGATAATTTTTCTTGCATACAATATACTTATAGTTTCATCGGTTGATAATCTTATTAAACCAAAAGTTATGAGCGGAAAAGTCAATATCCATCCTCTCTTAATGCTTTTTGCGATATTAGGAGGACTAAGTTCGTTCGGTATTATAGGAATAATTTATGGTCCAATAATTATAACTGTATTTTTGGCGCTCATTAAAGTATATTTAGAAGAACCAAAACTAAATGAAGAAAATAGCTAGAAGAAAAAAAGTAAAAGCAATGAAAAAAACTTTTGCTATTCTTGTCATTGCAATCATTATAATTAGTTTTGTCGGCTCGCTCGCTTTTTTCGGATTCTAAAATGAAGTTAAAAACAGTAAACCCCATTAGAGAACTCACGCAAGACATCAAACCCCGTGTTCGTGCTGGAGGAACCCCCGTGGCAAGCCGCGAGGCATTCTCTAATGGGGTAAAAATTTTTATATTTGCCTTGATTTTCCTTTTCGCCTCTTTCGGAATAACTTCAGCTCACACCGAAGCTAAAAACGGCGAATCAGAAGCAGTAACCGGCATTATTTTGGAGCCGGATATTTTTCCCTCTGGCGCGCAATTGCCAATATTTATTGAAATAAAAGACCGCCAAACCGGAGAAAAAATAGAAGACCTAGACTTGCAGATTATAATAATCGATTCGGAAAACAAAGAAGTATTAAAGAGTGAAGCAAAACTAAAAGGCGGCAATTATTTTTTTGAATATAAATTCGCCGCCGGAGGCGACTACGAGATACACGCCGAATTTACTTATAAAAATAATATGGAGAGCTTGCGCTTTAAAATTTTTGTAAGCAAGCCGGCAGAAGACGGCGCGACGTCTATAATCATTTTTGCCATCGCCGGATTCCTCGCGCTTATCGCTCTTTTTTTCGGAATAAAAACAAAGAAAATCAAAACAATGATTGTCTGGATTGTAATAATCATAATCGCGGCCGCCCTTGCTTATTCTCTGAACATCACTCTTAAATCAAACCCTTCGCTCGGAATAGTAACTTGTCCTAAAGTCGGCACTTGTTTTTGGACGGCGCATATACATTCCTTTATTCCTGTTTCGGTATGCGGTAAGGAGATTCGCCTCCCTATTGAAGTTGGCCGACTTGACTATCCACACACCCATGAAGAAAAAAACATAAACCACTGGCATGACAAGCTTCCGTATAATAAAGAAACAAATATGATAACCGACACAAAACCATTGACTCTAGGCGCTTTCTTTGATTCAATAGAAATCAAATTTGATAACGAAACATACGATGACAAAAAAAATGGAGACTTATGCCCGGATGGAAAACCCGGAAAATTAACGGTTTTTGCAAACGGCAAACTGCTTGAAAATCCCAGTGAATTCATCTGGAAAGACAAAGATGTTATCAGGATATTCTTTGATACGCGAACCAGAGAAGAAATTGAAGAATTTATTAAAAACAATCCGGTAAAATTTCCTGCTTTAGGAAGAGGATAAAATGGAAGGAGAAATTATAAATACAGCGTTTCAAGCGCCAGGGCTTTCGCTTCCGATAATCGCCGGCTTTGCGCTTCTTGATTCAATAAACCCGTGCGTCATAGGAGTCCTGCTCGTAATGCTCACGGTCTTAGTTAAAACCGGAGACAGAAAAAAAATCTTAAGAAACGGAATAGCCTATACACTAGGAGTTTATCTAGTTTATATTATAGGCGGCTTGACTTTGTTGTCGGTTTTCAACGCGGTCCGAAGTATAGTTTTTATCAGTCAAATTCTCTACGCGGTAATTGGCGGTCTTATAATACTGGCCGGAATTTTAGAAATTAAAGATTTCTTTTGGTATGGGAGATGGTTCACATTAAGTATTCCAAAAAGATTCGTTTCTTTTGTAGAAGATAAGATTCACGGAACAACTTCTCTTATTACAGCGTTCACTTTTGGAGGACTGATAACATTAATTGAACTCCCCTGCACCGGCGCTCCATATTTAGCAATCCTGACTCTAATGGCGCAAGGCGGAATGAATTTTTTAACCGGACTTCCATTGCTTTTACTATACAATTTGATATTTATCCTCCCGCTTATCATAATTATTACGATGGTTTACTATGGGTTCGGAATAAAACGTCTTGAGGGATGGAAGCAGGAAAACCGAGGAATAATGAGATTGTTTATAGGTATTGCGCTCACCTCAGTCGGAATCTGGATAATTACAACTATATCCAATCTGCTATTTCCGCTTATAATAGGTATAACGGCCCTCGTTATGGTGATGGTTTTTACAAAATATGTTTTCGGATTCGGCAGGCACTGGCCATATCAATGATTATGAAAATATCTATTTACGTAAAAAAGAACAACGGAACAAAACAGAAATTTGACTTTACTAAACTCAAACGCTCGATTGAGGATGCATTAAAACACATTAACAAAAGGAATGGAGAATTGGCGGAAAGAATGTCCCGTGAAACAATGGAATATCTTGAAGGATCAGGTAAAAAATTGATTGAATCAGACACTATTCGGCAAGCGGTGATACACGTATTAAAACACCATAACGAGTCGGAAGCGTCTGATAGTTATCAGATGACGTCGCTTAGAATTCCTCATTTAAAAATACATAAAGTGGCAAAAAGAGGGGGCGGAGAAGAAACTTTCCACGCTTTTAAATTATTTAAAGCGATAAAAAAATCATTTCTGGACGCGGGAATAGAGCCGAACAAACTACCGGAAGAAATTACTAAGGAAGTAATAAAAAAATTAGAACCGGAATATGAAAATGAAATCCTGCCGATTGAAATAATCAGGAAAACCACTGCGGCATTGCTCAAAGAAAAAAAACTTGGTAGAGTTGAAAAGTCATATTTGTTGCACAAATATTTATAAGGTCGTAAAAAATTGTTAATAATCATTTAAGATATGGAAGAAAATAAAACGACGTGCTCTCATTGCGATAAGGATTGCGATGAAACAAAATGCGTCAAAGATGAAGATAAAAAATTCTGCTGTCCTGATTGCCAAAAAGACCACAAAGATGAAAAAACCCCGAACAAATCCGAAAACGTCTGTAAATTCTGTTAAAAGCTAAAAAACGCCTCAAAATCACTGGGGCGTTTTTTATATCTCAATAACATTAATGATGTAAATTCATATTAAAAATCGGCTTAATGCCGCGCACTTGCTTTATATAAATTCCAAGACTTATTTAAAAATATGGTTACAGATTAATTCCCGTCATGTTAAAATATTTATATTATGAACTGGCACTCAAAAAATGCGATTCAAATTATAAAAGAATTAAATTCAAGCAACGAAGGTTTAAGCCAGGAGGAAGCAAAAAGCCGACTTGATAAATTCGGGCCGAATAAACTCCCGGAAGCAAAATCAAAAAATTTAATTTTGGTTTTTTTAGAACAATTCAAAAGTCCGTTGATATATGTGCTTATAGTCGCGGACGTAATTGTCTTTTATTTAAAAGAATTCACCGATGGCTTGATTATTCTTTTTATCCTTCTTTTCAACGCAACATTGGGAACCATCCAAGAAGGCCGGGCGCAAAATACCCTCAAAGCCCTTTCAAAACTCACGAAAACAAGAGCAGAGGTTATCCGCGGCGGGCGGACGCTTGACATCTCAGACGAAGAGCTTGTAAAAGGAGACATAATAATCTTGCAGGAAGGGCAAAAAGTTCCGGCTGATGTAAGATTGCTTGAAACTCAAAATCTCAAGATAGACGAAGCCTCCTTAACTGGAGAATCCGAGCCGGTCAGGAAAAATGCCGAAACTATAGAAAAAGAAAATCCGTCTCTAGCGGACAAAAAGAATATGGCTTTCAAAGGAACCGCAGTCGCGGTTGGAACCGGACGCGCAATCGTAGTCGCAACAGGAATAAATACTGAAATTGGCGGAATAAGTATCAATATTGCGCAAATTAATACAGAAATCCCGCTTACAAAAAATCTCCGCCAGTTGGCCAGAGTCGTCGTCGGCGTTGTGTTAATTTTGATAGCAGTCATCTTTGGGCTCGGGTTTCTAAACGGAAGGGATTTAGCCGAAATGTTCACGGCTTCTGTCGCTATATCCGTCGCAGCGGTGCCGGAAGGACTGCCCTTAATCTTAACGGTAACATTGGCCGCCGGAGTATGGCGAATGGCCAAACATAAAGTTTTAGTTAAAAAATTACAAGCCGTAGAAGCGCTGGGACAAGCAAAGACAATCGCAGTTGATAAAACAGGGACAATAACACGGAACGAACTGGTTATCCAAAAAGTTATTGCCGGCGGAAAAGAATTTGATATTCAAGGTATTGGCTATAAGCCAGCGCCTTTGATAAAAAACCCGGACAAAGAATTAAAACTCGCGGCAAAAATTTCTGCCCTCTGTTCAAACGCCAATATATCGTTCTCTGAAGAAGAAAATCAATTTCGCCTTATAGGCGATCCAACCGAAGGAGCTATGACCGCCTTCGCTTCAAAACTTGGAATAAAAAAGAGCGATTATAAATTAATTAAGGATTGGCCTTTTGATTATCAAAAAAAATTTCATCTTTCTCTCTGTGAAGAAAAAGGCAAAAAATTTCTGGCAATAACAGGCGCGCCTGAGGCGATTATAAACTTATCAAAACTGACCGAAGCTGAAAAAGAAATATTTGAAAACAAATTCTTGAAACTTTCCGAAGAAGGCTTAAGAGTAATTGCCTTTGCTCATTCCAACGATGTTTTGAATACGGACCCGGATAATCTTCCGAGATTTAATTTCGGAGGATTCTTAGCAATGCGAGACGCCCTGCGCGCCGGAATTTATGAAAGTATAATGCAAGCAAAAAATGCCGGTATAAGAACAGTGATGATAACGGGCGATCACGCTTTAACCGCTAAAACAATCGCCAAACGAGCAGGAATATATAACGACGGCGAAGTCATAATTACCGGAGAAGAA
>Ga0210057_1003766_pt1 | contig 20692 bp, 28 predicted proteins | sample CryGeyCG2114_010_2_FD_183968 | JGI IMG/M metagenome (GOLD analysis project Ga0210057, IMG submission 183968) | Groundwater microbial communities from aquifer - Crystal Geyser CG10_big_fil_rev_8/21/14_0.10 (SPAdes) (version 2) | ecosystem: Environmental > Aquatic > Deep subsurface > Groundwater ...
TTGAAGCGCTCGTACCGCTCATTAAGGTGTATTCCAATCCTGAAGGTATCGTGCTGGATCCCTTTGCAGGGTCCGGCACAACGCTTGTGGCCGCACAGAGATGCGGTCGCCGCGGCGTCGGCATCGAACTGAATGCCCGATACTGCCGGATTGCCAATCAGCGGCTTATGGAAATCGGCGGCAAAAGAGCCGCGTAGCCAACGAAAGCAAGAGGGGGCGGTGCATTTGCACCGCCCCCTCTTATCATGTACAACAGCCAACGGAGAGTTCACTCCCGTTTTTGAGATATCCCAACCAATCCCACCGTGATGGCGATGCCGCCGCCCACAATGGATAGAATGCCGCCGTAGTGGAGAAGCTCTCCCATCTGCCGCAGTTGCTGGGCCTGGGCTGCAACGCTCTGGTTAAAGAGCGAATGCGCGATGGCCTGGGGATTTGATAGCCTGCTTTTGGTGTCCGATGATCCCACAAAACAGCCAATACTGACCACCAGCAACACAACGCCGATGATCACCAGAATGCCACTGGTCTTGCGTGACATGGTGTCCCCCTGTCTCTTTGATGGCTGCGCGGACAAGCCCGAAGGACTTGCCCGCGCGGAATCAGCAATACGTGTGTGCCAAAAGCGTGCGCTACCGCGTGATGGTAATGCTGTCGCCATCGGCGTAGGAGTACGTGCCCATGTTGCTGCCGTCCACATAGACGTCCACTTCACCCGGATCATAGCCGTCGAATTCGGCATAGCCCTGATCATCCGTGTACGCATCATCGGACATGCCGCGCGTGATGCCCGAAAATTCCAGACGGACACGGATGCCGGAAACACCTTCCTGATTGTCGTTTACCACTCGAACGCTGAACATTTTTTGCTCCTTTCGATATCGTGTGAAATGGGGTATGGATGCACTATTCCATATGTGCCGTGCCTTCTTTCCACCGTTTGGTGTCCCGGTCGAACCACATATTCGCTTCCCGCAGTTTCAGAGGGAATTCAAACGAGGTCTTCTCCACGGGATTGCCGGCCGGATCGGTTTTGGTGGTGATGTCATAGAACATGAGCTTGGCCTGGTCGAACGAGACAATGGCCGGGAAGAGCAAAATGCCTTCATACGAGAAGTTGGGCAGGATTTCCACATTCAGATCGTTGATGAGCTTATACGCCCGCTGGTTCTGTGCAAGCACCTGGGATGCGAACCCGATGGGGTAGGCCAGGGACAGGGAGATTAAGCCCTTTTTTTTCTTTCTGGACCGCAGTTCCCATTCTCGTTCAAACTGGGTCAGCCAGTGCACCAGGGAATTGTCCGCATCCAGGTAGCTCTGTGGCAGTTCCTGCTTCTTCTCACCGGTGGGCATCAAACGGGCAGTGCCCAGGTTTGTTACAGCCGCAACCGGATCTTCACCCGGCACCACGAGATACACGCGCGCGTCTTTCATCCGCAGGATATGCGGCGTGTTGTTGGTGATTTTGACGTTACAGGCCGTCAGAAACCGGTCCCCGAACCCGAACGTATAGCACCAGGCTTTGCCGTCGTCGTCTTCGGGATAAAAGCGTTTGGCCAGCCGGAACCGATCCGGAATCCGACTCCAGTCAAACGAGAACAGGTTCGGGTGGCTGTACGCGCCGGTGGGGGCGAGCACCTCGACTTCAAGGGTTACGTCTTGTTTGGTCTGACGGGCACTGGACGGCGGCGCCACCGCATATTCGGAAAACCGCGCCGTGGGGATGTTTTTTGACGTGGACGCGCATGAGATGGCCATCAAAAAAACGCACAGCATAGCCAACAGCCGTGTTTGTTGCATGGGGTTCCTCCTCTCACACTTTCACGATCTCCGGACTGTCTTCCACTTTCTGGTATTCCGTTTCTCGCCGGCGGTTCGTGAGTTGTGCGTAAATCAGGGTGTTTTGAATGTTGACGTGTCCCAGGTGGTCCCGCACGAATTCAATGCCGAATCCTGCATCCAGCAGATGGGTGCCGATGGAATGGCGCAGGCAATGGACCGTGTATTGCGGGCCGATACCGGCGCTTTGGGCATATTGTTTGAACAATTGCTGGATTCGCTGGCGGTGCAAATTGCCCTGGCGCCCGGTGAAAAGGGCCGTACCGGTGGGCAGGCGCGCGGGTAGATATGCTCCGATCACCCGGGCGGTGTTCGCCAGCAATGGCCGTTCACCGCCGAACCCGCCTTTGAGCCGGTGGACAATGATGCGGTGATGGATGAGGTCAATGTCTTCCGCCTGGAGCAAGGTTGCCTCGGTAACACGAAGCCCATAGTGATAGATGATCGCAAACAGGGCGCGGTCTCTTGGGTCTGAAATAACCGAGAAAAACTGCGTTGTCTGCGTCTGCGTGAGAAACTTCACGCGTGCGGGATGTAGTGGCATAGGGTTGGGGAGAAGAATGAGATACCTGAATTGACTAAAAAAGGTAACTCATTATAAATACAGAGCTTCTGGATAAATTCTGTTTTGCCGCGTTTCAAGCCCCTTTTTGGGGCTTTTTTGTTTTTCCTCTCGATAGCATCCCTCCTTTCCATTTTCCGCCTCATTCCCACAACATCTGGATTTTCCAGTAATTCCCCAGTTTTGCCCTCCTTCCAGATACCTGATATAGTCATTATATCGAACTCAGCTAATAGATAGGGAATGCCTGTTTCCTTGTCAAGATAAAAGACCGATAAGCCATATAGATTTCGGCACTATTTGGCGAGCACAAACAAAATGGCAGCTTTCCAAAACAAGAAGATATTGCTCTATGATTTTTTTATAGGCTTTATGGTTTGGAAGCCACGTACGATCAATTACAGCATCAGAGAGGATAAGCCCTCTATGCCCGGAGACCATGTTTGGTCCAGAAGCAATGGCGCAGTCCCCGAACAGAGTGATTTCAACTAGCGTTACACCAATAATAATGGGGTGATGGCCAACAAGAAACGGTGACTTAACGGGCCAAGTCAGAAATTGCTTATCTACTGTCTGATGAGTCAAGGTTTGGCAAGTGCAGTTGCCAGAACTACGTCAATATAGCTGCCCAAAATAGAAAGCGTCCCTAAGATGTCCTCCTTGTTCTTTTATATCTTTTTCGATAGTGGATACATCAAACTTTGTTGGAGCAAGACTTCTCCACACATGCTCATTTTTTAAAAGAAAAGGGAAGGCCCATTTAGGTCGAATTTTTCCGACACCTAAAAGTGGTTTGAGGCCTTTTTCTGCTACAGCCTTAAATCCAATATTTCTTTCTAACTTTATCGATGATTTAGAGTGAAGAAGGAGATCGTTAGGTTTACTTTTTTTGTTGCTTGCTTCAAGAGAGATCGATGCTCCTTTGCTTCCAGATCCTGAAATTAGTACCGTTGCTGCGCTTGATTCGATTAAGCTTGTGACTACGACGTAATCCAACTCCCACTTCTTTTTTTCGAATAGATCCATTATCTGATTGCTGAAGTTTATTTTATTCTCGATTGAATGATGAACGCAATTTGCGACATTAAAATACACCGCATTTTCGCTTGAGAAATTGATCTCAAGACCGGCGTTGGCTTTTCCAGTGGACTCTAATTCTCCTGCTGCATGATACTTGATTTCAACCGACCCAGAAGAACTGTATTCATAGGTAACCGGTAAAGACTCTTGCTCTCGCGTAAATTCGATATCGTAAATGTCATTGATATTCCCCAATTTATCAAATATACAATCTTCCATTATCCCAAAATCACCTAGTTCTACAGGTTTCCCAGGTGGCCAATTTGCATAATAAATACTAAAATGAGTATGTATATCCCTAGCGTAGATTCTGGCCATAGTATTCATCTCTTATCCCTCCATGTTCAGGATAAATCACACAATTTCATCTCTATAATCAGTTGTTTTTTTACCACTCAGTTGATAATGTAGGCTCTTGACCACGGATGATAGGTACATGCTCATTAATCCATTTCTCAGTTGAATCGTCCATACGAAAATAAATCGATCCGGGAACCCATCCCAAAATAAGAAGATCCTCAGTTTCAAATTTCTCCATAGCACGATCTGAATGAACGATAATTTCACCTAACTTGTGCTTATTCCCTGTATATACATTTGGCAAACTTAATTCTGTTAACCAAAAAGACGAAGGTAAGTTCATAAATTTGCGTTCTATCTGTGAAGTTAATACGCCGCTTTCCTTTGCGAATTCTTTGATGTGTTCAAGATAAGATTGTTTTCTTTGTAAGAAGGTTCGACAGACTAAATTGCCACGTTTTAGGTGATTTAACCAAAAATTTGGAGCATTAATGGATGCATCGTTGATTAACATCCGTGCTGCTCCAGAGGCCAGCATATTAGCTACATGGCCAGGTAGTAAAATATCCTCAAAAACAATTCCCATTGCAATTACTGCGTGAAGCTCAGGATTTTTCGAAGGCATTAGAAGACTGCGTAGCATATCCGAAGGGCAAGTCAAATACATTCCTAGATTATCATCATTTATGATATAGTGATCAATCCATTCTGTAACTGGAATGTATCGAAGGGAGGCTCGATGATATGGAAACATTCTGCCGTAGTTTAGACGAGCCTCAGGATCCCATCGATCGGTATTTAATGTATGTCCCAGAATTGAAATTACGTGACTTACCTGCTTAACCCCATAGAAATTCCACCCTTCAACACCTAGAATAGCAGGCATACCAGACTCTATTAGGGGATAAACAAAATCATCATACTCAACAGCTCCATTCCCTTGAGGTAGGGAGAAATTCCCCAGAATAACGCGACCTTCTACCAGACTTTTCACAACATCTTCAATATCCTTATTGTCTAATCCCTTTTTTGTGCCTATGGGATCTCCTTTATATTCGCCTATTTTTTCACTATTCTTTTGGAAGCGTAAATTTCCGAAGAGGGTTTCATTGATTGCTCTGTTGGTTAATTTTTGGTTTTCTATATCTTGTATAAATATTGCAGAACTATTAAGGACCGTTCTTAGAGCTGCATGAGCGCAAACACTGGTGAGGTTATTTTGTTGGGTGAAGAAGCTACCAATTAAATTGTAAGTTTTTGAGTGCCTTTTAGTGCCTATACATGTTTTAAAAGTACGAGCGCAATGCGTATAGTAATTTGTAACTGGTAATGCTTTTTTTTTCTCTAAATCCAACCAGAGGGAAGGTGGACGAACAACAGATTCTAACATATAGGTACGGTAATTTTGACCAGGTAACTTAAGGGTAACTATGATGGCATAACCAAGCAGATCATTGTCATTTAATTCATCCCAATGTCTAGATTCAGGAAAGGAACGGAAAAAGGTTAAACGGACGATAGACGACATTTTCACCCCGCCACCACAACGCGCATCAGCCATGCGTATTTCGTCTTCTAGTTCAGGATTTAAAAGCAATTTCTCCTTCACGAACGATTTGGCCTTCATTTTGCGCATCAGAGTGCACAGTCGGTGTAAGGGATCAGGTGGTGGCGCGGATTTTTTGTAGCCTTTCCATACAGATCGAATTAGCTTGAAGAAAGAATAAGGAGGAGCACAGTCCTGCAGTTTTTCTTCTCTTTCTGCAAAAGCATTGTACATAGCATCCTCCAATTAAAAGGCCTCGTAATACTAAGTAGTACGAGGCCTTTGCCCTAAACTCTGGTAAATATTGGTGTGAAGCTACTTTGAGCTATTGGGTAACATTTTAACCAAGGGCTCACCTAACACCCAACGTGTCTGGGCAGAAGCAGCCTGCCATTCTACAACACTGTGGAAGATGCGTTTCTCCTCTTCAGAAAAACGCATCTTGTTGGATGTAACCTGAAAGGACGCTTGTGTTCTCCGCCTCTTAGGCATAAAACCACCCTCCCCATAAAGTGGAAAACCTATGAAGCAACCGATTCGATCTCTCTGATATAAAGAGTACCATAAGAATTACACACCTTCAAGACGTAGAATTGTAAAGAGGTTTCCCCTGATCATTAAAGAAATTTTGAGTTGTATAATTTTCACCAACTAAACTACCCAAAGCCCTCACCGCGCGTGATATCGTTACAGGCGCACAAGTACGTGTGCCCCTTTCTAAACGATAGACAGTTTTTTCGGAAAGGTCAGCTTTCTGGGCCAATTGGGGCCTAGTAATTCCGTATTCTACACGAACACTTTCAAAAATTGTAGTTTTCCCTTTTGTCATAATTTTTCAGTTCAATCCATGTCAGGAGTTAACTTGAATTGTCCCTTCAATGCCGGGCATGTCCGGACAGTTAGAATAAATTAAGATAAAGATATATTATTTCGCTAGTAAAGTCAAATGTTTTCTGTTGTCTTTTTTATTATTCACACGATACGTAACATATTGAAAATAATGTGCTTAATGAATTTCCTGAAGAATATACTAGCTGTTGTGGCATAAATCGTTTGGTGCTTTTCAGGATGTCCAAAGCAAAACCGATAAAGTGCTCTAAATACTGGTTTATTTTCAGGCTGCTACCTCTGGAGGCCATTTAGCTGGGGCGTCGAGCCTTTGCACGTGTTGAATTTATCCCTTAATTCATTATATACTTTAGGAATTTTCGTTGCCCTGTGTGTCCCAAAGCATTATGTTCTAAACATCCATATAGTGAATGATAACGTCCTTTATCATTCACTATATCGAATCTCAAAAAGGGGGCCATCTTGAGCCAGGAAATCGAAGTCTACGACGTTGGCGCGCTGGCCACGGCTGGTGATGGGGTGATCCCACCGATTGTGGCCGCGACCGGGGCAACAGCTTCGAACCGTTTCTACGAGTTTTTCACAGCAAACATCCGCAATCCCAACACCCGGCGCGCCTACTTCCGGACGGCCACAGAGTTCCTGACCTGGTGCCAGACGCAGGGAATAAGCGATCTGGGAGGCATCAAACCAGTCGTCGTCGCTGCGTATATCGAAATTTTGCAGGCTACGAGGTCCAAATCGACCGTAAAACAGGCTTTGGCGGCAATTCGGATGCTTTTTGATTGGTTGGTGGTGGGCCAGGTGGTGCCCTCGAATCCCGCAACTTCGGTGCGTGGTCCAAAACATGTGGTTAAAAAGGGCAAGACGCCGGTGCTTTCGGCGGCTGAAGCCCGAAAGCTTCTCGACAGCACTGATACATCTCATGCCGTGGGCCTTCGGGATCGAGCACTGATTGGGATGATGACCTACACGTTTGCGCGGGTGGGGGCCGTGGTGGCCATGCGGGTTGAAGATTATTATCCCCAGGGCAAACGCTGGTGGGTTCGACTGCATGAGAAGGGCGGGAAATACCACGAAATGCCAGCGCACCACAATTTAGAGGAATATCTGGATGCCTACTTCAAGGAGGCTGGAATTGTAGATGATAGGAAGGGGTTTCTTTTCCGAACAGCACGGGGAAAAACTGGCCAGCTTACAGATCGGCAGATGCGGCAGGCGGATGTTTACAGGATGATTCGCCGTCGGGCAAAAGATGCTGGCATCGCCACACCCATCAATTGCCACACATTCCGGGCAACGGGCATCACGACCTATCTGGAAAACGGGGGCACGCTGGAGAATGCGCAGGCGATGGCTGCTCATGAATCACCACGGACGACCCGGCTTTACGACCGCAGGGGAGATGAGATTTCGCTGGATGAAGTGGAGCGGATTGTGATTTGAAACGTCTCTTCCAAAATCCGCTGGACTTACTTATTTTAAGTAAGTATTTTTTATTGAACAGATTATCCCAGAGTTTTTTCCTGTGTTGAGGTAGGTCAAATTACATTCATGGCTGCCATCAATCCGGTACCGAATGCTCCACCACTCAGCTATCGAATTGATGGTAATGAAGCGGTGTTTTTTCGACGAGTAAGCAAAACAGAATTTGATATCTCAATGAAATCTGGTCATCTTGCTCCGAAATCGGGTGGCATGAGCTTCGGTAAGCACCTTACGACAACTCGGGAACTGGCAATAATATGGGGACAATTGATGGTGAATCGAGGTTGGGAAAAGGACATTGGCCATGTTTTAGAGATACGCTTATCCGCAGCTATTGCAGAAAAGGTTGATTTCGTAGGTGCAAAAACAGATGGTATAGGAGCGTGCTATTTCGCTAGTTTTGAGCAATTGAAAAATGCAAAACTATCGGAGGCGGAAATATGATGCACAAACTTGTCGGAGAGATTCATTTTTTGCCAGAATTACAAGGAGCTTGGCCGAAAGAAATTCTAACGGCCGAGGCACATCTGAGCGATGAGGATGGGACAGGCCCTTGGTCAATGCGGGCTGAACTTTGGAGTCCGCCAAATGAAAGCGGGAAATCGCTTTCGTGGATTTCATTCCTGTCCCCTGAGGCCCCCTTTGCTGGATACCCTCTTCGTGAGTCATTCAACCTTACACTGGGTAGTAAAGTTGTCGCTCGTTGCATTATCCAGGTTCAGCCCCAGTATGAGATAGCATATAGAGAGAATGACTTTATAAATAACCCCAATGCGCCTGTTCGTGACGCTGCTTGACATGTACTTGACCGTTCACAGAGTAGTTTCGCGCCATGCTGAACGCGGAATCAATGGAGCCCTTTATAGGCACCATGCTGATCGATGGGATCCTATGTGGATTGATCCAGATCTTGAGGACATCACATCGAAAAATCTTGGTTCCCAGGTATTGTTCCGTAAAGATGTTAAACCTGGGGGAAATGCGGTTGAATGTTTTCTTGATGTCGCATTTCCCGACGATTTCTCTGAGGAAGAACTAAGAACTGCTCTTGAAAATTTTCGTAAGCTCATTCGACATCTTCGAACAAAACACACTCTTGGCAAGGTCGCTATAAATTTTGCAGTGACTATAGGCGAAGGGGCTAAATTACGCGAGAATTTCGACCAGCTTTATGACGCGGCGATTCAGCTATTTCGTGATCGAGATCATCGGGTTTCGCCATTGCCGCCACCGCTTGAAATTATCGCAGAGAGTGACGAAACCGGTTGGTCTTTTGAGCTTAGTAAAGAAAGTAAAAAACGTTTTCAGGCAGAATTTGGTTCGGGCGAATGTGTTGCGCGATTAAATGTGTCGCACCAAGTCGCACGTGAGTTTAAGAACATTTACGGAGAGTTATATCCATTTGTAATTGAATGGGTGACCAATAAGTCAAAAACTGATTTATCTAGACTCGGTGGTGCCAATATAATATATAATGGTCAGGTGGTTTGGAAATGGATCCCGGAACAGTCTCGTGATATAGCTTGAAAAAATAATGAGTTATGCGAATATCGGTAAATTGAAAACCCCTATCAGATGGTTACTCTGGTAGGGGTTTTAGTCTTATAACGTATTTTATCGGTATTAAACTGAAGATAGGACATCCGGCCGAGAAATCAACTGGTTTTTCCAGAAGAACAACATTTTACCGTTGAACTTTGTGTTGCAGAATGAAACCTTCGAACTTATATTGCTTGCGACAAAGGCAAACTGGTCGAAAGGCCGGGACGCAAAGGAGCGGGTCCTCGTTCTAGCCAGCCTCGGGAGGGGGTTTTAGGTTGAGGGACGAAGAGGCGACCCGAACAAGATAGCCGCACTGCCGAAGATGCGCTTATTCGGTGTGCGGTTTTCGTTTTACGCCCAAATCGTAATCCCATAGGAAGAGACCTACGTGCGAAGATATGGATTTCTACTATGAAACAATGGATTTTAAAAAACATTCTTGCAGTTATAGCGATATTGATCGCGACAATATTCCCGACAATATCACTTTGGAAATCTGGACAAGCAGATCGGCGATCAAGGCAAACAGAAAGTGAGACTCGGGCATTCAGAGAAAGATTATTAGAAGCGCTCGATACCTTGGTTTTGGTATCGAAGAATAGTAACCTATCCAAGAGTGCTGATTCATCACAAGACATCCGTCCATTAATAGATGCTATGCGGGGAATGCAATCACTGTTTAAAGAAGTGATCTCCCCTAAAGATTTTGATGGCTCTCAAATACGCTTTCGTCTACTTAACAACGATAAGTCACCAATCGCACACAAGGAAGTGGCTTTGGTGGCAGAAACCGGTGATACTCTTGATAGAGGAGTTACTGACTCAGCGGGTGTGGTTCTTTTGAATGACAATAAGGCAAGAGCGCAACATTTTCGAATTTGGGTCGCAGTTAAAGGGAGTCAAGGATGGTACATACCAGACTTTTCCGATTCCAAATGATGCTGTCAAAACTCTTCATCGCGGCATTCCTCATCCTATTCCTCTCCGAGTCTCAGACTAGTGCAGAAGAGATATGGGTAGAATTCCGCTACATCAATGCGTATGGGACTACTGTCAGCGGAGACAGTATTGATGTAAACTATACTCTTCTCCAACCACAACGTGAGGGTCCAACACAGGAGACAATGGGAAGAATAAATACTAATCTCCAGGGGAATTTTCTACCAGTTGCAACCGGCGCGACTTTACGAATAAGGGTCTCACGTGCAGGATACCAAAAATGGCACCTGAAAATAGGAGAAGACCGGTACCCACAGGGCAGCAATGAATATATCGAGGTTGGTCAAGAAATCGCTATACCTCCACGAGCGCTTAAGAGAGAGTCGGACAACGCCCCCGCGAAGACGGTAACGGTTATTTTGTCAGAGCCAAACTATTTCCAGAAGGATGAAGGCACCTGGCTAACAGTTTTCACCAGGTCGCCAGGCGGGAAAATCCCGACTCGGGGAAGCGTTTTTGTTACCAGACTTAGTGCCATCAAAGGGGTTGAAGAGAAGAACTGGAAGGGTCAAAGAAAAGGGCTCGATGGACAAGCGGTTTCCTTTGATCTGTCAGGCAATGTCAACCAGGAATTCTTAGTAAAAGCCATTTCCCCAGGCGAAGGACAGACACAGGACACTATACGCATAGCAAGGGGAGAGAATCACCTCTCTCTATCTCTCAGCTTAACGGGCGCATCCAATCCTGAAGATACAGAATATGAAGCCTGCTATATTCAGGTTGTTGACGCCAAAAGTGGAAGTCCTATCAAGAAATTCCATATTTGGTACAATGTTGCAAATGCACAGCTTACCGGAGACTATAACACAAATAGCAGTATATGGGCTTTCCCGAATCTTCAGACCAAACTTGAAGGTGAGTATGTAAATTATGGTATTTCAGCCAGGGGATATCAAGACAACCAGTTTTCAGATATTCTTTTCTGGAACGGTACGAAGACCATAACACTGAAGAAGAACTGGAAAGGAAGAATTCTGGGCTCAACACAAACCAAAATAGTTTCGGCATCCATAGCAACAGCAGCGAGCATCGTCGCGGCCACCTATGAGAAATCACGTAGAAATGCCGAAGCCGAGTACAAGAACCTACAATATACCAGCAACTCGTTTGATCAAGCGTGGAACAGAGTGAAAAATGCGGAAACTAACCGGAATATCAGCGCCGGAATTGCGGGAGCGGCACTTGTATGTCTCGCTATCTCCTTCCAATTCTGAGAAGCAGGAAACAGAAAAATGAAGAAGCATCTTGTCTGGCTCTTTCTGATTCTCTTGGGTTGCTCAAATTCCCATAGAGATAACCCGGCAGATCCTGGTTCACCGGGATATGAACCAAGGATAACCGACTTCCGCGTCGAAGATGGAGACCGAATTGTCGTACTATCTGAAGTTGCAGCGGTCATAGGTCAACTTGCTTTTGAGTCTCCGATTTCCAAAGTGCTTCTAGTAAATCTAGATGGTGATAACGCGAATGGAAATGAGCTGGTAGTTGGCCTTAAAGAAAATAAAACAATTGCGAATAAAGGGGGGCAAGTTTTAGTGTACCAGTATTCTGTTACAGAAAAAAAAGTTGTGCCAACAATGACATCATACGCACCATCCCAAATCCCCTTCATAGGAGCGGCCTCGAATGCCTTCAGGGTTCAAAATATGGTCTTGCTGGGACCATCATACCAAGATAAAGAGATGTATTTATTAGTCGAGAGAACAGATCCTCTATGGTTCCCGGCGGTTCTTGATTTTGTGAACCTCCAAGGTGAAACAGTCACCAGATACTGGCACCATGGCCAAATAGGAGCCCTGGGAGTTGCAGATTTGGACGGCAAAGGCAGTGAGGAAATCATCGTCCAAGGATTCAATAACGCAACAGGAAGTGACGTTGTATTTTGCCTTAGCTCGGAGAACATCGAGCCAGAAAAAGAATATGTAAGCTACCCTTTTCCTGACATGAAGATTTCAGCATCTTATCCAAATGCGAGCAAAATAGCTCAGGCAAAGGAGAGGTGGTATGCGTTCGGTTTTCATATGCCAAGAGAACCTATTGTGAGCGATTATCTGCCTGAACTGCCCGGCCTAGAGGTGAGTTTGAACACCGAGAGGAATTATTTCTGGATACTGGACGCAGAAGGAGAAATAAAGAGCCTCTTTCTAGGAGATGTGATAACTGATACCTCCTATGTTTTCTCAAGAATTATCGGAGGAGGCAATCAGATTTACCGCAGGCAAGAAGTCATAGACAGGGTCCAGCAGCTAATACATACGTTTACCGACACAATACCAAGGTAATTCAACGAATCGTTATCATTCGCCGTTGATACAGCCTCTAAAAAACGAGGAGCGGAGCCGTTTCGTGTCTGTCTTTGAACCTGGAATAGGGAAGGTGTTTTCGTTGTCAAGTTTACATAATCTTTCTTATATCGTTATTTTTTAATATGTTACGCACGTAGTGGCAAATATAGAACCTCCGTCATAGGAAACTTAAATGACGGAGGTTCTCATTATTATAAAAACCACATTCAAAACAGTCTAAGAGTAGCTTCCTTGAGAACCAATCGATCCCACAAAATACGGCGTTGATCTATCTTTGCATTCCACATTGAGACCTGCCAGTCATTGGATCGTCCCCATAGAACGGCCATCAGTGGAGTTGAACAACGAGCGGAAGGTGTGTTGATGATCTGTTGAAGAACCCGACGATCAACCCGGCTCAGGGTATTTCTCAACCTATTCGGATGACTGTGCCAATCGCCCAAATAGGTCTCTCTACGACCAGACTTTTCATAGTGCTGCGCAATTTGTTCAAGCTGCCATTCCTGGTCCGGCTGGAAATGGTGCCTTCCATGAGTTGCTCTCGGGCCAGGTCCGATCATGGCCGTGATAACCGCTGTTCCGGCATTGGTCCACCAGCCCATGAACGTGCCGCCTGTTTCTACTGGAAATAGGCGGGTAGCCTCATCAATGCAGGCTCCCGCGACTTCTCGTGGCATCCAGATAACTACATTATCTGCAGTTATGATCCAATCACTTTCGTGGTGTTGCGACATAAGATTGACATTTGCAGTCAGGATGTTTTGGTAGCGCGTCAACACGCCATCGCGGTGGGCATCGCTGGTTGTCCTCATCCACAAAACTCAAGGTCTGGACCAGTGAATCTCTCGTTTTTGCGCCCGATAAAATCTCAATTGCAAGGCGAACGGCTTGGAGAGAAAGCTCATGGAGATCATAGTCGGCGCCGACAAAGGTTCTTTCGGCACATCCAGGCGGCTGCGTGAGATCATCTTCGCCGCTTCTACCCGACGGAGGAGCGATTTTGTTTTGGTCCCATGCGTGTTCTAAGCAAATTGGGCAACCACCCTCTCCACTATACTGCACTACAACACCGCCCTCTACGGTCGGGGTGGCGAACAAGCTGATAAGTGGGAGGTCGGCATCCCTGCATCTTTCGGCAAGGAGTGTCGTGACGCTGTAGGAGGCAGCCGCATCAATTACCAACTCCACCTGGGACAGGGCTTTCTCAAGAACCTCATCATCGCCCGCCCCCCCACCAATCCCTCCAAGACAAAAGGGGTAAATGTGTACCTCGGTGATCGAATATTCCCGTTCAAGGAAGCCCTTCAGTCCATCCACTTTTCGACGCCCCCAAACAGACGCCCCTAAAGGCCAACGCACCGTGTTCCCTGGCTCAATTATGTCGTGATCAATAAGGTGCAGTGCCCTACAGCCGTTGCGAGCCAACTCGATTGCTACCGGCGCACCGAGAGCTCCGAGCCCGACCACAAGAACTCGCTTTTCACGTAACAGCTTTATATGAGGAACTCGATGCCCCATATCGTCAGGACCCGCGCGATAAACAGGCAAGGTACAAATTTGCCGTTCCTGCTGTTTATTTCTATTTCTTTTTTGTCTTTGATTTTTGAACGCCTTTGGGTGGCCAAATACCTGGAAAAACACCCATCCAGTACCGGTTTGACCGAAGGCGATTTCAGTGGGATGAGCAATAGCAAAAAAAACGACCGAAAGCTTGGAACCAAGTGGGTGTGGCCGGCTACGCTGGAGGTGTAGATGACTTTGGTATACGTCTTCGACTTGTCTGCCGAACTCTGGTTCGGGCAAAAGTTGATGGTCGAGACGAACCCACGGCATACTCAAAGTTCTATTCGAACCTGCCACATCAAAAGGAATTGGCCCGTTCCATTTGTGGATGAGCTTGTTATTGTGGTCTCGAATTTCTGTAACGACAGCCCGGACAATCGGCACATGAATATTGCCTCCAGATGCATCCGTCACACTCTTTTCCTGAACATAACGAAGGTGCAGTAAACCCTCTCGTGTATCTTTGAGATCCCACGTGCTGTCAATCAAGCAATATGCGCCGGGCGGCCCCAACGTGTTCCACCAAACATCAGCAGGTTCACCCTGTGGATCTTCATTGCCGCTTTCTCGGATCGCATCCTTAAGTTGCTCTTGGAGCAACTTACAGAGAGTCCAACTGGGCATCCATTGTCGAGAATCTCTTCCTAAGAGGCAGAAATTGCCTCCTATAGGATTGATGTGCCGCACTGGCCGGGGCTCAAGTCCAGATATCAGGAATACCTCCGGCCGGAAGTGCGGAAAAGTATCCGGGTATACCGCCCGCAGGCGCAGAGTGGTTTCAGCATCGAGCCGCCAATTGAAAGTTATTGCGAGCCGCCCTGCTCGCAATGCGTCCGGATCAGGTTCCGGCGTGATACCGACACGCCGCAATGCCTCGATCTCAAAGTGAAACCGCCCGTGATAGCGCCGTTCCCACCGTGGCTCAAGCCCCGGATAATCCGGAAAGACGCTATCCAATCCTGTATCCATCATCCAACCCTACGTGGCGGTGGCTTGGGCGGGTCAGGCGGGCCTGGCGGCACACCTTCAGGTGGACCCGGAGGAACACCTTCGGGCGGACCAGGCGGAACATCATCCGGGCGACCACCCCCTCTACCGGGATTTTCGATTGGTTGTTTGTCGCGTTCATCTGGCATTTGAGTTCTCCTTGTGGTTAAGGATCTGGAAGTCGCCTGCGCCGACTATGATATCGCAGTGGCGAACTGTCTCAGAGCAATTTCATTTAATTTAAGACGGATCAGATAGTTTGTCAAATAAACTTTTCTCAATTTTATATGTCATCTAAACAAACAGTTTGTCTTGTTGACATTTTTGTCCGAGAACACTATATTCACATTCATGAATAAAAAGAACGATTTCGATCACGTCTTGGGCATACGTATAAAGGAAGCTAGAGAGCAAGCGCGGGTCACACAAGACCAGCTTGCCGCCGCTGTCGGTTTATCTCGAACCTCAATTACTAATATAGAAAGAGGTCGTCAGGGCGTTCAGGTGTCTACGTTGGTTAATATCTCACGGACTTTGGGAAAAAGTGTTGCTGACTTGATTCCAGATTATGATATGGCGGAAGCAGAATCTCTTCCTGAAAAGTTGAGAAAAGCAGCGCGAGATGACCGCAAATTTGAATGGGCAGCACGTATTATTGGTTTTGAATCGGAGGACAGCCGAGATGGCTCCTAGATATGCTTTAGCGCGGCGCTTAGCCAGAAATCTTTTACAAGAGGGAAAAATTGGTAGGCCACCTGTACCTGTTGAGCGACTTGCAGCACAGTGTGGTGCTACTATAAGGTATGAGCCTTTTGACGGAGAATTGTCTGGCATGATGTACTGCCAATCAGGCAGATCGGCTATTATCGGTGTAAATTCTGAGGACACGGCGGTACGCCAACGATTCACGATTGCACACGAGATTGGACATTTATTTCTCCACAAAGGGGAGGATGTCTATATTGATGAAAAACCATCAAGTAAATTCCTTAGGCCTAAAGAAATGGTTCGGCTTAGAGACAGTGTCTCCGGTCAAGCTACTGACCCGCGCGAAATCGAAGCCAACCAGTTTGCCGCAGAACTGTTAATGCCCCAAGATTTCATTTTCAAAAGTGTGGAGGATCTTGATCCCGAAATTTCGGTTGATGAAGCTATTGAAAAATTATCACATTTATTCCAGGTAAGCTCCATAGCAATGACGTATCGTTTAACAAATCTGAAGATCCTCAGCTCTGCTGACGAAGTGGCTGGGTAATCATAAGATGGGAGGATACCAAGATGGAAGGCGGAATCGTCAGCATTGAGGGGAAGGCTGTAATTGATCTCGGTCAATATAGATCAATCCGTCGAGTCAAGGGCGGTATTATGGGCGTTCCCGTAGGAGGTAGGAACACCGATGCTGAGCTTATCTTTGAAGGCAATGAGAATGAAGTAAGCGAGGCATTGAAAAAAATAGAAGAAGCGGTCGATAATGCACAAAAGCCGCCTGGTTTCGCTTAAAAATAATTCGAACACAGAGAAGCGACAGAAACTTTCTCAGTTTCGGTCGCTTCTCCTTTTTTATCCAAGAACCATCAGGGTTCCAGGGGCATTTACCACTCCCGGCACTCCTCCTCCCACGCACACCCCACATAGTGCGTGGAGTACCGGGGATAAAACGCCTCCGCTTCTATCGCCTTCCACATCTCCGTCACCAGCCGGTAGAGCTTCCGCCGATCCAGATCGTCCTTGTAAAGCCGATATTGCAGAAATTTCGGCTTTTTTGTTTTGGTCAGCACGTCGAATCGGTACCGCTTCTCCCGCCCTTCCACCATGTCCAGTTGCTCCACAGCTGCAGCGTAGATCATCAGCTGAAGATCCGCATTGAGTTGCTGTTCGCTGAATGCGCGGGCTGCGGTCTTGTGGTCCACCACCCACAGCGTGCCGTTGTCGTCCTCCTCGATGAGGTCGATGATGCCTTTGATCGGAATCGGAAACTCCTCGCCGGTCTCGGGATTCTCCAGGTTAAACTCAAACGGCACTTCCACCGCAATCACGCGCATGATAGGCAGACGTTCGCTCGCGAATAACCTCAACAGCGTCTGTCCCAATGCAAGGAACGACTCAAATGTTTCCCCCTCTTTGTATACTACATCGCCGCGCGCGCATTCATCCTCCCATGCCTCGGCAAAGGCGTTCAGAAAACCGGACAGTGAAAACGGCACGCCGTCCATTGCTTCCCGGTAAAACTGCGCCAGGGCTTCATGAATGGCTTTCCCGAAAGCCATAGCCGAGGAGATCCCCTCGGATTTAATTTCGTCGATATATCTGAATCGATACTTCAACGGGCATTCCAGATACAGGGAAAGCTGTGAGTAGGAGAGGTAAGGTCGCATACAGTCATCCTACCGACTTCTCTCCACCCGCCAAGCAGGGCGATTTTGCGGTAGGGCGTTTTCTTGACTTTGGCCTGTTAGAATTGCAGCAATTAGGGTTACCTTTCGGGTTCCGTAGTCGGGTATACTGGTGGAAACCATTAAGTTTTCATCGCTATGCCTCGAAAACGAAGAAATACCCAAGAGGAACTCATTATGTTTAAGCAATATATCGTTGATCAGTGTATCCAACGGAAGATGAAACATACCGACGGAGCCACTGCGCTCAAGATGCATCCCAAGGCGTTCTCTCGGCTCAAGCGCAGGTATCTCGAATACGGGATAGCAGTCCTTGTGCCGAAGAAGCCGGGACCAAAAGCAGGCAGTACGAGCGCATATAACCGAACACCGAACACTGTTGAAGATGTGGTCGTTGCCTATGCCCTGCGATACCCGTTCCTTGGTCCGACGCCGCTTGCGGACAAGCTTGCTGATGAGCAACACATCCATTTGGACAGCACCACGATCTGGCGCATCCTGAAACGTAGAAAAGTACGATACACCCGAGAATACAAACGCTGGAGAGACGATCCAACCCTGTATTGTCTTGAAAAACCAGGCATAGAGCTGCAAATGGACGGTTCATACCCCTATGGCAGGGCACGCGGTGTGGTACTCTTTGACGCTATAGACGACTGCTCCCGGTGGGTCTACGGGCGGTTGTATGCCCACGAAGATGCCGAGAGCGCCATTGACTTTGTCACCCATCTGATGCAACGCACTCCGTTCAGGATACAACGAATACGAGTAGATAACCGTTATGGAGATCGATTTGTGCAATTCTGCAAAACACTGGGTATTGCGGTGCATGAGAATACTCCGTACACGCCTAAAGAAAACGGGAAGATCGAGCGATTCCACAAAACCATCAAGCGAGAACTCTTCTGGCGACACTGCTCATATCATGACACAACTGAAACGCTCGCATACAAGCTCTCTCAGTATCTCGCATATTACAACACTCATAGGCGGCATCGAGGGTATGGCATGAACCGACAAACACCTGCTCAAAAGATCGCTTCAACACTTTTGCAATCAATATCACTCAGTTATCCCCAAAAGGTAACTTTATCTCTGCAACCGTACATTTCTTGACTTTGGCCTACGAGGTGGTATGATGACTTCCTTATATAACGGAGGGCTTATGAAACACCATGCGATCCATCGCGCTCTACAACAAAGGTGGACAACGCCTCCTCACGCTCAAAGAAGCCAAACAGAAGGGCTACGGTTCTCCCGATGCGCTCAGGCAACGCATCCACCGAGAGCGGATCAAAGCCTACAAAGTAGGCCAGCTTTTGCTGGTTCAGGAATCCTCACTTCCGCGACCGGCCAAACGGCGTCGTGCACCGCGCAAGAAGTCCACAAGGTAGGCACATCCGGGTTGTTCCCCCTACCGGTTTGTGGTATATTCTACGCAACCCATTAACCCATATCTGTATGATTCCAAGACTTCGTATGCGACAACCCAAAAAGGCGAGAAACATGGCCCAGACTTTGAAGCTTAAAGACGCTGGTAGCAAACTGCGCCAGGTGGTGGAATCATTTCGTGAGAAACGAGAAGATTGCGTTTTGCAGGACGAAGAAGGCCGCTCTGTCGCGGCCGTGGTACCGATAGAACTGTACCAACTCTACCAGCAGGAGTGGGAGCAAAGCTTTGCCGTGGTGGACCGGATTCGAGAAAAAATGAAGGACTTTGATCCCGACTTCATTGAAGCACAAATCGCAAAGGCGGTCGCCGAAGTAAAGGCAGAAGCCAAACCTGGCAGCCAGGGAACATAAGCGTATGCTTCGCGTGGTGCCTGATGTAAACGTCGTTGTCAGCGCAATCATTACGCCGACCGGTGTTCCCGGTCGTATCTATTCTGCATGGAAGCGTCGAGAAATCTACTTTATCACGTCGGCTGTCATTATCACAAAAACCCTGGAAGTGCTCCGCCGACCGCACATTCTGAACGCATTTCCGATTGATGAGAATGGTGTCCGTGGTATTCAATCATTACTGGAACAAAGAGCGATTCTCACGCCCCACGCCCTTGACTTGAAAGTTGTGGCACAGGACCCGGAAGATGACACTATCCTCATTGCAGCCGTCGAAGGCAAAGCCGACTGCATCATCTCCGGCGACCGCCATCTCAAGAATCTGGGTTCGTACGAAAATATTCCGATCCTGACGCCAACGGAATTTGTCACTCGGTACAAAATCTCATAAACCAGCCCGCCAGCATTTCTCGGCAATGCAGTTTTGCCCTCGAAACGAGATGGGGATATTTGTCCATGCTTTTGTTGAACTGCAACGTCGTCGTGTCGCCCGAACAGGCCGAAGATAAAGAATTTGTGGCCTGGTTGAACGAAAATGGCCATAAAGCCAGCATTGGCGACCATGACGGAAACTATGTGAACGGCCGCTGCACGCTGGTTTCCAAAGATGCGTATGCGGAGTTTCAGGAACTGTTTGCCCGATACTGGCGCAGTGAAGTGAAATAACAGCGGAAACGTCCAATCCATTGATCAAAAGCCCTGTTCGGCACGTCCCGGACGGGGCTTTTGTATTTCTCACACGCCCGCTCCCCGACACAGCCGGTCCCGTCTTACCCTTTTGAGGACCTGCCCCGGACTTCCGGATTGATCCGGGGGCTGCTGCGCCCGGCTTCCCGGTAAGGAGAAACCCGAACGGCGCACCCGGCGCCGCTGGGAGCGGGCGCGAAAGATCATTCAACGTTCACCGCATACCATCCCGACCGCTACGGCTGCAAACATCTGCATCCAGTAGGTCTCCTGCCACCGGCTTACCTGATTGTTGTATCGCGCCAGATGCGGGTAGGTTTCAACAATCCGTTGTGCCAGATCGCTTCGGGTTGCACGGACAGATCCGCACAAACACTTCCGTATTTGGATGGGATCATACGTGTATACCCGGAGTGCGGAATTTCTGGCCAGGATGCGGGTGTGAGCCGTAATCTGCTTTAACCAGGGTGAGGTCTGCAATCGCACAGGCGTGGGTTTCTCAATGGCCAGCGCGGTGGGTTGGTAGAGAGAGATGAGCCGCAAGAGCCGCTGGTCAAGCGCCGTGAGCAGGGCTTCCTGTTTCTTTTGACGAAACCGTGAGACACCCCAGTAACGCAGGCCTTTGCCGGAAAGTACTGCTACGCCCATCTCCCGCCTACCTGGCCTGATCGCCAGAATCGTTGTTTGGTGTTTGTTTTTTGGCATAACG
>Ga0210057_1003767_pt1 | contig 20690 bp, 29 predicted proteins | sample CryGeyCG2114_010_2_FD_183968 | JGI IMG/M metagenome (GOLD analysis project Ga0210057, IMG submission 183968) | Groundwater microbial communities from aquifer - Crystal Geyser CG10_big_fil_rev_8/21/14_0.10 (SPAdes) (version 2) | ecosystem: Environmental > Aquatic > Deep subsurface > Groundwater ...
TCATTGCATATCTGTATTTAGTTGTTATTTGTATTGTTTTCAAGTTATTTCCAACTGAATTTGCATAGTGTTTGTATTCCATTTTACTCTCCGAAAGATTTATTTAGTTAGAAGCATAGCTATAGCTAACATTGAGTTTCAATGAGCTACAACCAGCTCATTGTTCATAATCATTCAAGAAATAAATATATAACGCAATTCATCTGTCAGCTAAAGCAGACAGATTTCTTGCGAAGATTTAAAAGTTTAGTATCTTACACTACAATAATGCTTAAAAGTTTCTTTTCCGGGATTGATGTGTGGCAGAACAAAGATATTTTGCAAAACTTTTAGGAAGATATGAAGAAGATGGAAAGGCTTATGTCAAGTTAAGACAACTGAGAAAAAAGGAAGGTTCAGAAGCAGAAAAGTTAAGAATAAGCCTCGATGAATTAGCAAAACAGGCTTTATTAGAAGCTGAATATGCCTTAGTCATAGAAGAACAAGGAAGCTACGCATTGTTTTTAGCTAAAAAGAAAAGGGGATTGACAGGATTATTAGAAAGGTTACTAGGGAAAAGCCTATTGAAAACTAGAAATCTACATAAACTTCCTTTATATTTAGCGAAATCTTCTAACCCAGATGATAGGGAAAGAATAATTCCAGGTTATTCTTTAATAAGTGTTGTAGGAGAAGGTTACTGGTATGAAAAGTATAATCAAAAAAAACGCTAGAAATAAAAACCCAATATCCTTCTAAAATTTATGCTTGTTCCAAAACCCTTGTTCATAGAAAGGATAAAAAAATTATTTGGAGAAGAAGATGATTTTGAGAAATTTCTAGAAATTTCTAAAACTAAAACAGAAAAGAGCATTAGATGCAACACGCTAAAAATTTCTCCTTCTGAATTAAAAACAAAATTAGAAAACAAAGGCTGGGAAATAAGTCAGCCATATCCAGAACATCCTGAAATTATGATTGTAAAATCAGAATTAAAACCAGGGGAGTTAGGAAAAAGCATAGAGCATTTATTAGGCTATTTTTATGTTCAGGAAATAAGTAGTATGATGCCTATTCTTGCTTTAAATCCGCAACCTCAAGAAATTATCTTAGATTTATGTGCATCTCCCGGCTCAAAAACAACTCAATTAGCAACAAAAATGCAGAATTCCGGAACTATAATAGCTAATGACAAAGATATTGGAAGAACTAGCATTTTAAATGCAAATATAGAAAGATGTTCTTGTTCAAATGTTATAATAACAAGACATGATGCAGTAATATTATGCGAGAAATTAAACAAACTAGGAATGAAATTTGACAAAATATTGTTAGATTTGCCTTGTTCAGGAGAAGGAAATATAAGAAGCAATCCAAAAACATTTTTAATGTGGAATTTAAAGATGATAAAAAAATTATCAAGAATGCAAAAGAAAATAGCAGGTTCTGCAATTAAACTTTTAAAGCCGGAAGGAACTTTAGTATATTCAACCTGTACATTAACCCCAGAAGAAAACGAGTCTGTCATTAATTTCCTTGTAAAAAATTTCCCTTTAGAAATTCAGGAAGTTAAATTGCCTTTAAAGTGCAGGGAAGGAATTAAAAGTTGGGAAAAAGAGAATTTCCAACAAGATATAAACAAAACATGCAGAATTTATCCCCAAGATAACAATACAGAAGGATTTTTTATTGCTAAATTGAGGTTGAAAGGTTAAGATGAAGATAAGGAAATATGATAGAATTTTTATAACAGGAGTAAGTGGTTCTGGTAAAACTTTTTTAGCGAGTAGAATATCTAAAATATTAGATATAAAATCATACGACTTAGACAATCTTGTTTTTAAAAAAAATTGTTACGATAGAATCTGCGAGAAATTAAGGGATAAAAAATTAAAAAAAATAATAAAAAGAAAAAAATGGATAATCGAAGGTGCTTATTCTAGGGGTTGGATAGAGTCTATAATTAAAAAATCAAATTTTATAATAATTATAGATATTAATTCTTGGCTTATTAAAAAAAGAATTTTAATGAGAACTTTGAAGAGGAAAATAGGATTAGTCAAAGGAAAAAAAGAAAAATTTTCTGATTTTTTAGAGCTAATTAAATATGCCCATGATTATCCTTTAAAATCTCTACCAAAACATAGAGAATTTATTGATAAACATAAAAAAGAATTTATTATTCTAAAAAGTAAAAAACAAATTAACAAATTTTTAGAAGAACTAAAATGAAAATAGATTTTTTATCAAAAGGGGAAAAGAAAGATTTTTTAGAAAAATTAGAGGAACAGTTTGGAATTGAAAGCTTACCTTTCCTTTTATTTAAACTGGGAAGGGAAAGAATTTATGGTTACTCGGGGAGTTTAAGCAAGGAAGAGCTATCTATATTATCAAGAGAAATTAATATAGAAAAAATTGGAATTTATCTAGCAACAGAAGAAAAAGAAGGTATAAGATTGAGTTTTGATTTTCCTTCTTTATTAAAAGAACAAATTAACAAGAATATAGTTGAGATAGATGAAAAACAAGCTGAAGAATGGTTGAGAGGAAAAGATTTAATGATAGAAAATAAAATTAGGGGTTTTGTTATCTTGAAATATAAAAATGATTTTCTCGGCTGTGGAAAAGCAAGTCAAGGTAGGATAACAAATTTTGTGCCAAAAGAAAGAAGAATTAAGCACTAATTGGAGCTTCATCTTGATTTTGTCTTGCTTGTTGTAATGTTTGTTGAACTTTTTTATCAAGTTCTTCCATTTCCTTTTTACGTTCTAGTTCTGCCTCTGCATCTTCATATTCTCTTCTAAGTACATCAATGGTTTTAGCATATTTATTACCAAAAACCGCAGGATGACGAATAGCAACAACTGTAATAGCACCTGTTTCTCCTGTAATAGTCTTATATGGAATATCAACTTTCCTGATAATTCTTGTTGCAGGTTTTCCTCTTTTACTTCTTATTTTTAACTTTATTTCAGGTTGTTCTCCTTTCAAAGCTGCTTTAATTTCTTCTCTGTATCTTACTACTCGTTCTTGATATGCTCTCTCACTCTCTCCTCTATTTTTATCTACATGAATAAGAGTAGTATAATCTCTTTCTCTAACATCATCTATATTCCAGCCTAAATCTCTTTCCAATGCCTCATTAACATATACAATAACAAGATACTTATTTTTCTCCGGAATATTTCCTATTACTGCTATAGGTACACCTAATTTCAAACCACCTATAATATTAACAGCCTCTTCAAGATAACTATCTGGCTGTCTCATTCTTTCTTTTTTTTCTGCTTTTAAATGACCAATAATTGCATCTTTCATTCCAACAAATGCTTTTACAACCTCTCTTTCTAAGGGAGCAATTCCTGTTAGTACTTGTCTATAAGCCCCTTCCAAAGAACCAGATTGTTTTAATAATTGCTTATAATCCTGCTTCAAATCAGCTGTTGATTTTGAATAATCTTTCCTACTGTCTACCATAAACCTTATAATGCTTCCTATTTTTAAAGATTTATGAATTCAGAAGAAACTAAAAACTACAGGAAAGCTGGAATAATAGCTAAAGAAATAAAAGAGTATGCAAAAAGCATAATCAAACCAGGATTAAACTTATTAGAAATAGCAGAAAAAATTGAAAAAAAGATAATTGAATTAGGAGGAAAACCTGCATTTCCTGTAAATTTGTCAATAAATGAGATAGCAGCTCATTGCACCCCTTCTTCTCAAGACACAATAAAAGCTTTTGGTTTACTAAAAATTGATTTTGGTGTCCATATTCAAGGATATATAGTAGATACTGCTTTTTCTTTAGATTTAGAAGATAATGAAGAAAACAAAAAACTAATTGAATCTAGCGAGAAAGCATTAAAATCAGCTATAAATACAATAAAACCAGAAATTGAGTTATGGAAAATAGGACAAGCTATACAAGATACTATTACTTCTTACTCATTTTCACCAATAAGAAATTTATCAGGACATGAACTAGGAGAATATAAAATTCATGCAGGCTTAACTATTCCAAATACAAATAATAACAATAATACAAAATTACCAGAAGGAGCTTATGCTATCGAGCCATTTTCTACTTCAGGAACAGGTTTAGTTTATGATGGAAAACCTTCTGGAATTTATAATCTAAAAGAAAAAAAAGCAATAAGAAACCAAGAAGCAAGAAAAATTTTAGAGTTCATAGAAAAAGAATATTCTACCTTGCCTTTCTGTGAAAGATGGTTAAAAAAGTTTCCTCATGCTTCTTTTTCTTTAAGCTTGTTGGAAAAAGAAGGAATTTTGCATCAATATCCTCAATTAATAGAAAAGAGCCATGAAAAAGTAAGTCAAGCTGAAACCACAATTTTAGTTACAGATAAAGTAGAAGTTTTAGTTTAGGAATATTTATAAATCTCAATGTTCTAATAAAAAACATGCAAAAAAAGAGGACAGAGACTAGAGTTTTATCATTCTTAATAATAACCATTCTCATAACTTCCTTAATAGCTAATTCTGTAAGTGCAGAAAAATTTGTTAATAAAGTTCAGAGAATAACAGGTTTAGCTTTTGGAGATTTTGGTTATTGTAACAAAAATTTAGCAAAAAATACAAGTTTAGTAAAAGGAGAAAATCTAATAGGCTGTTTAGATTATTGCAATGAATATTATGATTTTAACACAGGTGAGTTAGAAAATTACAGAAATTTGAAAGATGAGTGTTATGAAAAAAACTCATTGCAATTACAAAATGCCACTAAAAAACTAGAAGATTGTTATACAAGATACGGAGAAGGAAGCGCAAAATGTAATAGTTATGTAAAAAAAGTGCAACAGATAACTAATGCAGATGCAAACTGCGATAAAAAATATCAGCTAAACATAAATAAGTATGAGAATATTTTTGCCAACTGTCTCCAAGTAGAAGAGTTTATACAAGAAGAAAACCCTTACAATTATGGGGTTTATTCTGCTTATATGAACGCAAAAGGAACAGACTGCATTAAGACAACAAAAAAAGACAAAACGTGGAATTCGATAGCAGACATAAACAAAGACGGAAGAATAAACGAGAAAGACTGGAAATTGATTATAGCTAATGTAGAAAACTACACTTGGGGGCAATCAGCTTATTCCAACACAATAAACTATTGCGAAATAACTTGTTTTGCTTCAGGAGGAGCCGAGTTATGCCAACAAGATGAACTATGTCCTAAAAACCATTCATTGCCAATAAGAGGATTGGGAGGAAGTTGCTGTGATGTTATGTGTAAGAGCTGTTTGGATTCTGATTTGTCAGTTGAAAGAGAGTATATTGATTTCGGCATATTTACTTTTGGCAATGTTACAGACAAGAAAGACAAGGTTACAATAGATGCATGTAAAAATGAAAAGTTAAGAGAGCAGTATTGTTCTGAGCAAGGAACAGGAAAAAGCAAAAACATAGCTTGCGAAAGCCAAGAATGTGAATCAGGAGCTTGTGTTCCTAATTTATGTTCTGACAGGGTTAATAAATGTGTAAATACAGGTGAGCCTTTATGCAATGTTTTGGGCAATCTTACAGTAGATTGCAATTGTATACCCCCTGGATATTATCAAAAGGCAGAAGATATAGAAAAAGAACTTAAAAAACCATTTAAAGACAGAAAGCATCAGATAGAAGAAGCTTTAGAAGATGATTCGGGATTTTCATTCGGTAGTTTACTTGCAGGATTTATAGGTGGTGCAGTTTTAGGAGCAATTATTGGAGGAACTATTATTGTAATAAGTGTTGGAGGAGTTAGCTATGATGTAAGTGCCGGAGGGATTATAGGTTCTGAGATAGGACGAGGAATAACAGGTGGTATAATCTCAAATACTAGCGATATCTACAACATAACAGCATTAAACGAAACTTTAGTATATGTAAACATAACAAAAAAAGATAAGTTAATTAGGGAGTTAACATGGATTAAATACAAGTTAGATAATATAAGAGTAAGTGTTTCCTGCGATCCTTTTGAAAAAGTAATCTACATAGACTGCACAGGTTCTGAAAAATGCAAAGATAAAGAAGAAACTTTATATTCTGGATAAGATTTTGGTATAAATCCTCGTGGGGGCGTTTTATGAAAAGTATTGTACCCTGTTTATTTAGCTTGAAACAGCTACGAATATGCCCTTTTTAAAATGAGGCTGCTATTTGATGGGTGCAGAAATAGCCATAGAACCTGATAAATTGTTAAGATAATAATGAGGTATCTCTTCTGAGTGATGTTCTGGAAAGTCTTTGTTTATTTCTCCTGCTCTTAGTATTGCTGATCCAGAAGCAGTTAGGAGATGTCTATCTATATCAAAAAGATCTCCATCTTTCCTGACCACATCGCAAGAGTATAATGCAGCCCCACTGGCCACGATTGCAGCAACAACAGCCTTTTCTAAAAGCACTGGATTGTCAAACACTTCTCCTGGTTGGCAAGGATAAACAGCAAGCCAAGGGCTTCCAATTACAGTATTTGATGGTCTTTTCATAACCGTATTGATATTATCTATCTTCTCTTTGGGCAATTCTTTGAATTTCATGATTTTACAATAATTTATCCATTTAAATGCCTTCTTCCCTCCATCTCTCCATAATATCTATTAAAATATTGGTCAGGTGCAATTCGGAAGGGTTTCTAGCATACATACTTTTTTAAAATTACACCATAAACAAAGAGGTCCTTCTTCTTTTGGAAAATCTTTTTCTTCACCGAGATTATTCTCTCCGTCTTTTAAATGAGATTTCATATTAAGGATGCTTTCCCTAATATGCTTTTTTATATTGTCTATTTTTTCAGCATCAATTCTAAATTCATCTTCTTTATCTATTGATAAATTGTAAATTCTAGCGATTATATTTTCTGGAAGAATATTCCACTTATCTAAAACAAATAAAGCATAGCAAGCAAGTTGTATTTCTGTTTCAACATCTCTTTCTCTTCCTGTTTTCCAATCATATAATACAATATTATTTCCTTCCTTTATTGCAAAATCTATGCTCAAAAAAACTTCTGTTCCCTCAAAATCAAAGCTAAGAAAATCTTCTAAAAAAGCCAATTTTCCTTAGGGATCTCTTTTATCTTTCTATAAGTATCTGAATTATAAAAATTTATGATACATTTCTCTGCTTTTTTAAATTGCTCTTCCCATCCATCTTTGGAAATCAAAGATTCGTATTCGTGTTCAAATAAAGCGTTTGCCTTTTTAGGAAATCTTTGGTAAAGTTTACTTTTTGATTCATTAAAATCTTTCTCCAATCTTTTTTTTAAGATATTTAGGGTATAATTAAGAGAAGTTTCATTTCCTATTTTAAGTTGAGATAAAATATTTTTGATTACATCATGAACTACCTGCCCAATCCAAATTTCTTTAGTGATTAATTGTTTTAAAATATAAATTTGCCTTGCTTTATCTGGAGAATTTAAATCCCACCCGTCCCAAAAACCATAATGATTGTAATAATATTTCCTTTTACATTCATTAAATAAAGAATCCCTTGATTTGGACCATGAAAACTTATTCTTGAAATCTGTCATTTTATTTCTTATCCTTCCTCACTTTTCTTACATGAGCAACAGTTCTTCCATACTTATCTTTTGCAACAGGATATACCCAAATAGGGCCATTTTTGAATCTTTGCCTTAAATTACTTGTTGCAGTTTTATATCCTCTCTCTCCTTTTTCAGGAGAATTTTTACCAGCAATCCTGATTTTCCTTGAATTCCAAACCTTTTTTGTTATTTTAAAACTGTCACCATCGTCATAACTTTCAATTCTTGCTTTAAATTTCCTTTTTACCATACTCCCTTATGGATTATAATCTTTTTAAATCTCTCTATGTCTATACATAATATATAGATTTACTTCTTTTGATATATAGAGACATAACCTTTATAAACCTTATTTTCGTCTAAATTTTATGAAAAAGACTCCTGAACAAATCAAGATTGCAATTCTTAATGTTCTTGAAGAGAGACCTCTTTCTATACAACAGATCGGTAAAAAGATTGATTCTAATTGGGCAACCGTAAGAGAAATGATCAAAAATCTCGAAGAGGATAATAAAGTAAAGGAAGTGATGTCTACTGAAAATATTAAATTATATCAGAGAGTTACTGGGGATACATATTATAACATTCCGATAACCGAAGAACAAAGACAAGAGTTTATGTTTCTTTTTTCTTTGATTATAAATGAATACAGGAAAAAAGGAAAATTCCCTAATAAAACAAAATTAGCAAAAACTGCAGTAAGGGTCATTGAAGAAGCTAACTTAAATCTCCCAACGATTTGGTATCTTTATGGAAAAATACCTTTAATGATGTGTGACCTTTCTAGAGACTATTCAACAAGTTATATTCCAAAGAATGAAAAAGAGATAGAAGATCTTGTCATTAAGATTGTCCCTTTATATGAAAAAATGAATGTTGCTGATATTAAACAGGATCAATATTCTCGGCATAAAAAAGTTTTATATGATATTAAGGAAAAGATATTAGACAAAAAACAAAAGTGGGATAAAGAAATTTTAAAATTATTTAATCAATTTTTAGTCTATTGTCCTATTAATCCCGCCTTTCCAGATATTTTTCTTTTAACAGAAAGATTAGTTTTAACAATTAATAAGATTGCGATAATTTCTAATCTTGAAGAATACAGATTAGACATTCTAATGATCTTAGATTCATTATGGGAGTATATCTCTACTTATTCATTATTTGACTCTTTAACCCAAAATAAACAATATAGCAATGCAAAAGAGATAATGAAATTCTATATAGAAAAACCTTTAGAAATAAAAAAGGAAATTGTAGAAGAAGCAATTTCTAATTTGGAATCTACATATCTTAGCGAGTTGAATGACAAAAAAATTGAAATAAATGAGGAATCATTAGAAGTAAGGGAGGTTCTTTCTGATTTATACGAATAAAATGACAGAGAAAGATAACTTTTTTGATGCCTGTGTTATTTTAGGATTCGGACTTTATACAGAGAAGATTAATAATCTCATAAATCAAAAATGCTACAAATTTGTGATGGCAAAAAATTCAAAATATATTGTATGCCATGCGGTTATTAGAGAGCTCAATAATTTTATAGAAGCAAGAAAAATAATTATTTACGAAGTAATCAATAAAATAAAAGATGTTGCTTATGAAATAGGCACATCTGAAACATCTATAAAAAATCTTAGCAAAAATGAGATTAATAAAACAAAACAACTTTATGAGAAATTTAAAGATCGAAAAGTAGAACAGGTATCAGAAATGTTGATATCTGAATTAACTACTTTAGAGATTAGGATAGACCAATTTCTTAAATTTAAAGTTGATGAAAAAGTGATCTTGATTAAAGATATCCGCGGCGACCTTATTTCTATACTTCATGATTTAATTGATAATTATAGTGATTGCAGAATTTTAGCAAGCGCTATTCAAGAACAAGAGAACAGGGTGATATTCTTGTTTGTAACAAAAGATAAGGAACACTTTAATCCTAATGCTTATGAGTTTGTCAAGAAGGATCCTCGTTTTGAGGAATATAAATTTCCCGAATTAAAAAATTTATATTTTGATTAAACAATCAAAATTCTCATGATATTATGCCTCCACAAAACTCGTTGTCCCAGAAGAACAGAAAGTTTTAGCAATAACAGTTGTAGTAATCGGGATAGCCTTAACCATTCTTGTATTAATAATAATGATGGCAAGATTTGTGTTTTGGTTATCTATATTTTCTTTTTTTGCCTCAATTGTTTATTTAATAATTGGAATCTTTTTAGATATTGGTAGAGTAAAAAATTATGGTGAAGATTATTTTGATGGATTCCCCCATAGTCTTTTAGCAATTGGATTAATTTTATTATTCTGGTTTTCAGCACATTTTTCTTTTCCAATAGGTTATAGCACTTTATCTTATCAAATTCTTGAATGGGATAAACAATATGAAGAATTTATTGGATTACCTGGTCAGATAACTATTGAAGCTCTAAGCCAAACTTGTCAATCCATCCCAGACCATCAATATTGTGATACTATCTTAAAGAGTTATCAAACAGCCAACAAAATTGAAGAAATCTCTGATACAGCCAAGGGAATACAATGGATTTTTAACTTAAAATTAAAATGAAACTTCCAAAGAAAGAAAGAATTTTTATTTGCCATAATGAAGGCGATATAAAGGATTTTGATGTAAGAGAAAGCATGCCTGTTTGGAGAGAGATAAAATCTTTATTTGACCAATTCAAAAATTGCATATCGAAGTTAAAATTAAAAAAAGAAGATAAAAAGAAATTAGAACTTCTAACATTTTATTTAGAAAAAGTTGTCGAACATTATGACTTAAAGGTCCCAGAATTTAGTTTTTCAATTCTATGCTCGATTATAGAATCAGTTGGGAGCGAGTCTAAGAAAATCTATGGCTATAAACGTTTTAAAATGGCTTTAAAAAAATATTTTGATCCTAAATACGTTGAAGATCAAAAATTTATGAAGAAAATGAAAGAGATTTATTATACTATTGGAAGATGCTCATTTAGTCATGCTGTAGAAAGATTACATTGGACAGCCCAAATAGGCTCCCAGGCAAATCTCCCTTTGATGAAAGATAATAAAGGAGAATATATCATAATTGGGAATAAACATCTATTTCAAATAGCAATAACAATAATCACAAATTATTTTAAATCAAGAAACATCAAGGAAATTCCATAGGTCTTTTCCATACTTTATGTTTTTTCAGCCAAAAACACCTAGGACATTCATGCATTAGATTTAATGAGGAAGGGGAGAATTTGAATAGCATTTTAAAATAAAGCATATGTTTCGGGTAAATCTACTTTTCCACTTGTCTTTTTAAATAGATTCTTACTCCCTGAACTCCAAATCTGCCATTTAGATATATTCTTACCAACACCATCTGCAAGACAATGGTTCGTAAATTCGACTAATTTTTCTTTATTGGCCTCGATAATTCTTTCAGAATCCTTTATTCTCTTGATTGCAGCCTCGAGTTTTTTTGCTGTGTTGTATAAATCCTCTTCTTCCATGATTCCTGATCAAGCAGTTGACTTATAAACCGTGCTTGTATCAAAGCAACATACTTTCTGCCGTCAGTCTCGTGGGGGCATTTATCCTAAATAAGCAACAGGCTTCTCTAATGCAGCCTTAGCAGACCTCAAATACTCACTTTCAACTTTTCTATATTTCTCAATTGCTTCCTTGCTAACAGAAGCTTTAACTTTTTTCATTGCCTCATCAAAATTCTTTTTTGCTACTTGGCTGGCATTTTTATCTTTTCTTAAAGCTAACATAGCAGCTTCTCTGCATAAACTTTCAATATCAGCTCCGACATAACCTTCACTTATCTCAGCCAATTTATCTAAATCAACATCCTTGCTTAAAGGCATATTTTTAGTATGAATCTTAAAAATTTCTAATCTTCCTTCCTTGCTAGGAGGAGAAACTAATAATAACCTGTCAAATCTTCCTGGCCTTAATATTGCAGGATCTAACATATCGGGCCTATTTGTAGCTCCCATCACTATAACATTTTGCAATTCTTCTAAACCATCTATTTCAGCTAACAATTGATTTAGTACTTGTTCTGTAACTCTAGTCCCTATTTCTATACCTCTTCTCGCAGCCAGAGCATCAATCTCATCAAAGAAAACAATACAAGGAGCAACCTGTCTTGCTCTCTCAAATATTTTTCTTACACCTTCTTCGCTTTTTCCAACCCACATACTTAACAAAGAAGGACCTTTAACTTGTATGAAATTAGCTTCACTTTCTTTAGTAACTGCTTTCGTTAATAAAGTCTTTCCAGTACCAGGAGGTCCGTATAATAAAATTCCTCTAGGTGGTTTAATTCCCATTCTAACAAAAGATTCAGGGAACTTCATTGGCCATTCAATAGCCTCAATTAACTCTTGCTTAATATTATCTAAACCCCCAACATCACTCCATTTAACATTTGGAGTTTCAACTAAAACTTCCCTCATAGCTGAAGGCCTAACATTTTTAAGAGCATCAAAAAAATCTTTTCTTGTTACTCTTAAAGTTTCTAAAACTTCTCTTGGAATTTCTTCCTCTTCATCCATTTTTATTTTTGGCAAAATTTTTCTCAAAACATTCATAGCAGCTTCTTTAGCTAGAGAAGATAAATCAGCACCTACAAAACCATGGGTTATTGAGGCTAATTCCTCTAAATTAACATCCTTACTTAGAGGCATATTTCGAGTATGAATTTTAAGTATCTGTAATCTCCCATTTTTATCAGGGACATTTATTATTAATTCCCTGTCAAATCTTCCCGGTCTTCTTAATGCCGGATCAATTGCATTTGGCCTGTTAGTAGCTCCTATAACAACAACCTTTCCTCGTCCTTGTAAACCATCCATTAAAGTTAATAATTGGCTTACAACTCTTCTCTCAACTTCTCCATAACTCTCCTCTCTTTTTGTAGCAATTGCATCTAACTCGTCAATAAAAATAATACTAGGAGAAGATTTTTCAGCTTCCTCAAATTTATCCCTTAAATTTTTCTCACTTTCCCCATAAAATTTGCTCATTAATTCTGGCCCATTAATCAAAACAAAGTTAGCCTCTGATTCATTAGCAACTGCCTTAGCTAGTAAAGTCTTTCCTGTTCCTGGTGGGCCGTATAAAAGTACACCCTTTGGAGCCTCTATTCCTAATTTCTCAAATATTTCAGGATGTTTCAAAGGCAATTCTACCATCTCCCTAATTTTTTTTAACTCCTCATTTAAACCACCAACATCTTCATAAGTAACTTCTGGGATTTTTTCTTCACTTACTTCTACAGCCTTCGGCGTCAAAGTTATTTCTGTATTTTCAGTAATCACACAAGGCAATAATGGAGTTGTAGAAACTATAACAAATCTTGCCTGTACACCAGAAAATCCAAAACCCCCCAAACCTGATAAAGCTTCTGCAAAAATATCTTCAAACATATCCATCTCTGACATAATATCTCTTCTTCTTGCTGTTCCTCCCAAAACTACAATATCTCCTTTAACTACTGCTCTTCCTAATAATCCCTGCTTCAACAACTCAGGATCTGCCTGAATCATAATCCCTTTTTGAGCAGGAGCAATATTAATTTTTTTTGCTTCTTTAATTTCTGTTTTAGAAACTGAAACTAATTCTCCAATCCCTGTTTTTGCATTTCTTCTTATTATTCCATCAACTCTTATTATCTGCTCTCCAATATCAGCAGGATAAGCCCTATCTATTATAGCTACTGTCTCCCTTCCCCCCTTAATTAATATAATATCTCCTCTTTTCAATCCTAATTGCCTCATAATTTTAGTATCTATTCTAGCAATTCCTTTATACGCATCATCTTGCAATGCTTCTACTACTTTTAGTTTTATTTCTGGCATCATTTTAAGCTTCAACTAAAATTTCCTCCACTTCATTATCTTCATTATCATCATTTTCTTCAACTTCAACATGTCCCATTTTTTCTCTTATTTGCTTCTTTTCTTCTTCACTCAATTTTCTTCCTAATTCCTTTTCCATTTGTCTGATTTTTAATTCACAAACCATTTTTATTTCTTTACCTCTTCTCCAGTTAGAAATTTACGCAACTTTGCACGAATTCTTCTATCCTCTTCTTCAGTTTGCGGGAAATCTACACAAGCCGAGTTTACTGTTCTATCTATTTGGCGCTCTCTTCTTCCTGCCCTATATTTTTCCATATACACTCTTAATTTTTCTCTTATCTTGCTTAAATATCCTTGCTCGCTTTCCATTTTTACTCCTCAACCTCCTTTTTTTCCTCACCAAACATCAAGCTTAATTTTTTTGCGTCATTAAAACACAAACTTACCATATCATTCATAATTTTTTCTTGTTCATGCATAAAATCTACTATTTCCCTTGGAATTGAAACAGCATAACTATTCCCTACTATCCTCATCTTCACCTTAAAAACTTTTCCCCTTAAGTTTAGAAATCTTTTATACTCTTCTTCGTCTCCCGGATGAATAATTTTATTTCCACACCTGCTACACACTAAAGCTCTCATCTCAAACCCATTTCTAATTAATTTAGCATTTTTCATTCTAATATTACAATCCTTACATAATATTGTATTTTCAAAAATATCTGCCATGTTTGTTATTTTGTTTGATTCTGTTTTTAGCAATTAAATATAAAGCTATCCCGTCTTGCGACGGAACAGCATGAAAGGAGGTATGTGTATACCTAAATGTATACACATATAAGTATATATAAACTTTTCGTTTTCAGGTTTTAGTTCATCTTCACTACTTTCTAGTAAAAAATAAAAACATTTAAAAACCTCTTTTTTATTATATAAAAATGATTTCAGGTCCAGCTGTAGTAGAAGTAGAAACAGGGGAGAGATATAAGCTGTTTCAGTTACTGGCTTCAATACTACCACAACATAGAGCATTTATTAATGGATTATATGAAAGCAGGAATACAACAGATATAGCCTATCTTGACAATAAAACAATAATAGCTGGTTGTACAGGGGGAATTGATAATGAAACTACAGCATATTTGGCAGCAATGGGGGTTTCTCCTCTCCTACAGTATAGAAGGAAAGGGATTGGAAGAGAAACATTAAATTTTTTTGAAGAAGAAATGAAATCAAAAAAAATTACAACAATAAGATTAGATACAGATCCAGAACACGTTGGATGGTTTGAAAGAGCAGGTTACAGAGAAATTTGGAGAGGAATGCAGCAAAGAGGAGGGGGTAGTTTCAATGGGGAAATGTATCCAATAAAGATTTAAAGCTTAAAATTTTAATACAAATATGGCAAAAGAAAACAAAGCAGTAAAATCAAAACAAGAACCAAAAACCATACTTGGAAAACCCCGAAATTCCTCACAAAGTTCAGAATTTCGGGGCCCCGAAAAGAATATCTTTTCGCGAATCTGGCATTTTTTATGGAAAGAAGATTCTTTCTTATCTTGGATAGTTAGTCTAGCATTAGCTTTTATTATTGTAAAATTTATTTTCTTTCCTCTATTATCTTTAGTTTTTGCTACTTCCTTGCCATTAGTAGTAGTTGAATCTTCAAGTATGCATCATCCAGGCAGTTTTGTAGGAAATGTAATGAGTTTACAAGATAATTTTCAGTTATGGTGGCAAGAAAAAGGTTCTTGGTATACAGGTAGAGGAATAACAGAACAAGAAACTGAGAACTGGCCATTAAAAACAGGTTTAGAAATAGGAGATATAGTACTAGTTACAGGACATGGAAAACCAGAAATAGGGGATATAATTATATTTAATGCCAATCAAGCACATCCTATAATTCATAGAATAGTTAATATAGAAAATATTTCAGGGCAAACCTATTATTCAACAAAAGGAGATAACAATGAAGGGCAATTAATCTCAGAAAAAGAAATCCCTTCTAATGCCTTAATAGGAAAAGCTGTCTTGAGAATCCCGAAATTAGGCTGGTTAAAATTAGGATTCGTAAAGTTATTCCAAGCTTTATAATTTTTATTATTATATTAAAGCACAATAATCTTTAAAAACAAATATAAATTTTTCAGCTTATGAAAAGAGGGGCTTTCTTCATAGACAAAGATGGTGTTTTGGTTGATAATTCAAGATACCCTGAAATAATACCAACTGATGAATTGTTAGAAAATGATATTTTTGAGGGTTTAAAGCACATTCAAAATAAAGGATATAAAATAATTATTGTGTCCAACCAAAAATGGATTTCAAAAGGACTAATGAAAAGAGAAGATGTTGAAAAAACATTCCAAATTATAATAAAAAAATTAAAAGAAAAGGGGATAGAGATTAATGATTACTTTTACTGTCCTCACAAAGAGGAGGATAACTGCAATTGCAGAAAACCATCCCCTAAAATGATTTTAGATGCTGCAGAAAAACACAGCATAAGTCTAAAAGATTCTTTTATGATTGGGGATATGGAAAAAGATATTGAATCAGGGAAAAATGCTGGCACAAAAACGATTTTGGTATTAACTGGCAGAGGAAAAGATTATCAAAATGAGACTAATGCAGATTATGTTATTAATAATTTAAATGAGATAAATAAGGTAATAAAATGAGCGAAGAAAAATTAAATTTAAAGTTTGATATACCATTAGAGCAACTAGAAGAAATTGTGGGTGTTAGTATAAATAGTGATTTTAATGGTTATGATAGAGTAATCTCACCAAGAGATTTGGTAGCGGTAAAAGGTATAACCTTTTTCAGGAAAAAAGTTCTAGACTCTTTAATAAGAAGGATTCCATTACGTTCAGAAGGTAAAGATAGAATATATCTGTATGAAAGAGCACAAATAAGAGTTTTTGGAAGAGAGCCAAAAGGAACAGAAGTTGGACAAACCTTTATTTTAGAAAGGAAAGTTATGTCTATTCTTGAAGGCTTAGAAAGAGGTATATTTGGAGAATTTGTTGTCAAAGGTGTTTCTAAAATGCCCCCTGCCCAGATATATGGTTCAGATTCCGAGGGAAAAAAAGCAATTGCATTTTATATTCCTCCCTTTGTTGAGGTTCATGGGAATAATGCAGTTATTGTTGATGGCATTCATAGAAGCTATATATGCGGCGGTGCTGAAACAACAATCAATGCGGTTCATATTTATGGTGTTGAAATACCACTGCCTTTTGACCCTTTATCTTGGGAAGAAACAAAAGTTGTAAAAGAAAAGCCACCAATAGAAGAAAGGTATAAGAATTTAAAAAGAGAATTTTTCAGAGATTTGGGTGCAGTTGGAATAGATGGCTAATTCTAATTTCCTACTTCTTAATGAATAGCAAAGTTTAAATATAGTTAAAAATAAAACTCTTGATGGAATTTTGTCCGAAATGCGGTTCAGTATTAGTAGAAAAAAATAAAAAATATGGATGCGCAAGATGTTCTTATTCTGCAAAAGGGAAAGTAAAAATAGAAGCAAGTGAAAAAATAAAAGAGAAAGCTAAAGTAGGGATAATAAAAGATAAAGATACAGATGTTTTTCCTACCATAACTGCTGTCTGCCCAAAATGCGGACATAGAGAAGCTTATTTCTGGTCAGCCCAGACAAGAGCAGCAGATGAAGCAGAAACAAAATTCTACAGATGTACAAAATGCAAGCATACCTGGCGAGAATACAGGTAAGGCTAATCTTATAGTATATAGTTACCTGTATTGGAGCAGAGAGTATAGATAATAGCAATTTTATAGTATAAGATTATCTATGCTCGAGTAGAGAATATAGATAATTATTCTTTACAACACAAATTTTTATAAACTTATTCTGCAAAATTGCTTATATAAAAATGTTAAAATATGTTTTAAAATTTGGAGGAACTTCATTGAAAGACTCAACAGCAATTAGAAAAGCAAGAGATACAGTTACTAATTTTCACGAAAAAAGAAAACCAGAGCAATTAATAGTTGTAGTTTCTGCAGCTGGAAAATTAGATGATAGTTATTTAGGAGATAAAGTTACTAATTTGTTAGAAAGAGTTCATAGAGGAGAAAATTTAGGACAAAATAAACAAGAAGTAATCTCAAGAACAAGAAAAATTTGTGAACAACTAGAAATTCCTCAACCAACTCCCCTTTATGAAGAACTAAAAAGAGCAAGCTCAGGAGATACAGATAGAGATTATTCAAGAACAGTTTCATTAGGAGAAAGATTAATGCTCCATCCTTTTGGAGGATTTCTAGCCAAAACTCTCGAATGTATAGTTTTAGATTACAACCAATTCGGCATGCTAACAAATGACTGCAAAGATGCAACTGCAACTGAAGAAGCAACAATTGAAATTGAAAGAAGTTTACAAGGAAAAAAAGTAGTAGTGGTTCCTGGATTTTTAGGTTATAATAAGCAAGAAGAAGTCACAACATTAGGAAGGGATGGCAGTAATTATACAGCAACAAAAATTGCAGAAGCAATAACAGCAGATTCCGTATTTATTTTCAGCGATGAGCCAGGAGTAAGAAGAGCTCATCCGAAGTTTGTCCCAGATGCAGAAGTTATTGGAGAACTAACTTATGATGAAGCAATTGAGTTTGCAGAATTAGGAGCAAAAATAATCAATCCAAGAGCTGTTTATCCAGCAAAAATAGAAAATATTCCTATATATATTGTAGATGAAAGTTATCAAGGAACAGTTATTTCAAGTTCAGTAAGCACAGAACATTTAGGAGCAAAAATAATTGCATCTTCTCCAGGACATTACATATTAACTGTAAAATATGAAACAGACAAACCAGGTGTTCTTTCTAATATTGCAGCTCGCTTTGAAAATGCAGGGATAAATATAGAATCAATTGCAGATGAGAGGCATGCCTTAAGTGTAGCTTTTTTTGGAAACGAGGGAAATATAGGACAGCTCATAAGAGCAATGGGAAATGAATATAAATTAACTTTAGAAAATCGGTTTGCAAGAATATCAGTAATAGGAGAGGGGATGAGAAATCAGGCAGGTTTAATAGCTAAAATAGCAAATTCTTTCAAAAGAAGAGGAATTTCTTTTGAAATGATAAGTCAGGCATTAAATCAGCTAAACATAACAACATTTGTACAGCAAGAATATGAAAGGATAGCTGTAAAAAGTTTATATGATGATTTGTTTGGAAATAGCAAATAATTCTAAACAAAGATTTTTTAAACTTATTTTATCTAATAAATTCAAGGTTCCTCCGTAACCATGGCTTATAATAGTTATGGTTATAGAGAGCAAGCCATGGTTCCGTAGCTCAGCCTGGTTAGAGCACGGCACTCTTAATGCCGGTGTCGGGGGTTCAAATCCCCTCGGGACCATTTTTGTGAGCAAAAATGAAAATCGTCTTAATATCCTGTGCAAGCAAAAAGTTAAGGAAAAAAGCAAAAGCTAAAGACTTGTATTTAAGCAACCTATTCAAATTAAATCTTAATTATGCATACTCATTAAACCCAGATAAAATTTTTATCTTATCAGCAAAATATGGCTTATTAGACTTAGATGAAGAAATTGAACCCTATAACCTAACTTTAAATAAAATAAAAGATGAAGAAATTCAAGATTGGGCAAATAAAGTTTTAGATCAGTTAAAAGGAAAAACAGATTTGCAAGAAGACGAATTTATCTTCCTTGCAGGAGAAAATTATAGAAAATACTTGCTTCCTAGAATTAAAAACTATAAAATTCCCTTAAAGGGTTTGGGAATAGGAAAACAACTAAAATTCTTAAAAGAAAACCTCAAAATTCTTATGAATTTTGATGGTGCTCAGAAATTCAGAAAAATTTCTGACATGTCAGAAGAATGTGATGTTATTCATAAACAGTTTAATAGTATGAAAAGATTTAGTTTTCCTTGTGACATCCTCTGTCGGCTAAAGCCGACAGCGTCCTAATAATGATGCATCTCTTGATTCTTCACATACTCAAAAGCTCTCTCAAAATCACTTCCACATCCAGCACAAAAATATCCCTTATTCCAAAAACTTCCTTTTGGATATCTTAACCTTAATTCAGGGCAAATTCTAAACAATAAATATGCAGATAATCCTTTGACAATCTGCATCAATTGTGCATCTGATAAAGTTCTTGGGCAATCAACAATTAAGTGAACATGCTCTTCAAGAATTTTTATTATTATAATTTCTATTCTGTGTTTTTTGCAGGCTTCTTCTATCGCAACTCTGCAAAAAACTTTTATCTTGTCTTTTTGCATCATTGCATATCTGTATTTAGTTGTTATTTGTATTGTTTTCAAGTTATTTCCAACTGAATTTGCATAGTGTTTGTATTCCATTTTACTCTCCGAAAGATTTATTTAGTTAGAAGCATAGCTATAGCTGACATTGATTTCAATGAGCTACAACAAGCTCATTGTTCATAATCATTCAAGAAATAAATATGTAACGCAATTCATCTGTCAGCTAAAGCAGACAGATTTCTTGCGAAGATTTTAGTAAATTTCCTAAAGTATCTTTCTCAAACTCAAGAATATATCTTTTCTTAGTCTTTCCTTTCCTTGCTTTTCTATAAGCAAGAATTAAATTAGATAAGTTACAAATCTGCTCATATAGATTATTGTTTTCCATAATAAATATAATGTCTTAGGAGTTAGAGCTATTCCAGACGCATAACCATTCTCGTGATCATCATAGTAGTTGCCATTGACATTCAACCTATCATCATTCCAGTTCGAATTGACCGCGGATAGTTATGTAGCCAGTTTACCTTTCTATCACTGAAATTCCTCGCAAGGAAAATCTGTATTTTATGACTTAAAATAAACCTGAATAATGTCTTGATAAATTGGCATGTAGCCCTAGCTTATCACTAAGACTAAAATTAACTAAATTAAGAATTAATAAATCTTTACTTACTTTTAATTTGATTATTAGAAAATTAAAAAGATAGAAATTATCAAATTTCTTTACTTTTTTGCGAAGCGCCTTCGGCGCTTCCTGACAATACCCCAGACGCACAACCACCCTCGCGACCAACACCGTAGCCACCGACAAGCAACCCATCACCACCCCAGCCCGAACCGACCGCGGAATATCTTTTAACATCTCTATCTTGAGGCTCTAAAGCATAAACATAAGGTAATCTTTTGCTAACTTTCTTAGCAACTCTTGCCACAACATCTTCTGCAAAATCTTTATCTCCAACTTGAGCAATTATATATGGATTTGCAACTAAATCTGAAACTGATTGGCTTCCTGTTTTAAAT
>Ga0210057_1003768_pt1 | contig 20684 bp, 20 predicted proteins | sample CryGeyCG2114_010_2_FD_183968 | JGI IMG/M metagenome (GOLD analysis project Ga0210057, IMG submission 183968) | Groundwater microbial communities from aquifer - Crystal Geyser CG10_big_fil_rev_8/21/14_0.10 (SPAdes) (version 2) | ecosystem: Environmental > Aquatic > Deep subsurface > Groundwater ...
GTTCCAGCTCACCTGTTCCGGTCCCGGCGGTTCCGTCTCCATCTCCGCCTCGGTGGAGGTGCTGAATCCGGTGGTCAACATCTCTGCCAACCCCACCCGAGTGCAGAAAGACTCATCGTCGCAAATATCGTCGCAAATAACCTGGAGCGCAAGCGGCGTTCAGTCGTGCACCGTCTCGGGCCCCTCCGGCACGCTTGCAAGCGGCCCGGCAGACGAGGACCACACCTTCTCCACCGGCTCTCCAGTGTCCGCTCCTATCACGACCCAGTCTATCTTCACCATCTCCTGCGAGACGCACGGGGCGCCGGTGAAGGCGACAACGATGGTGAATGTGGTGCCGCTCTACGAGGAATTCTAGGTGCGCGCCATTCTTAATTCTTGACCCTGTACGACACCGTCTTGCCGGTCCTCCCCACCTGCTCAATGCCCCCGGCGCGCTCTATCTCCTCTAGGTAACGCTCCGCGGTTGCGTCGGAGACGCCGAGCAGAGCCTCTACCTCGTCATTGGTAATGGTCCCCTTTTCTCGTACTTCTCTATACACCCTGTCCAGCGCTTCGTGCTTCGCGACCACGCGCCCTTCATTGACCGCGCTCTGTGTCGCCCCCGCGCGCTTCTCCGCACCCACCTGCGGGGTGAAGTATGTAAACCAGAGAAACCACACAAGCCACAGCGCCCCGAGCCAGTCTCCGCGCAGAAGCGGTGCCACACCTAAGAATCCTAAGAACCCCAGAAATCCCAAGTATTGTCGGTTGTTCATCCTCATATTCTATCCTAATTTACAATCCCTGTTGCCGTGCCTTTCCCGTAGCCTCCTGCTCATCCAGTCCCTTGAGACTACGCAGGACACGTTTGCGTCTTTCTTGAAGGCGAAGCCCATTCTGTATCGCAATCGCGGCATCAAGTTTCATAAGCGCATTTTCCAGAGTCTCCCTATCCATCACCCCGCTTGAAAGGTCGTCAGCACCAAACGCTTCAAAAATTGCCTCTTGGTCTATTTCTGGAAGGGACGCATACTCTTCTTTCTTTTCGGGTTTGTTATAGGCGCGAGACATCTCTATTCCGGCGTTAAAATGCAGTTTACGGAGCAGGTCACCCAACTCCCCGTGTGTTCTCGCAGTCGCACGGTCAGCGGTATTTTCTTGCTTCTTTCTCTCTTTCAATCCCTTCGGTCTGCCTTCCGGGTTTGTCATGGCTCTAGGATACCACCGGTTTGCCACTTGTCATCCCTGTTTGCGTGCCAGTTCAGATACACCCCTTGTTCGTTATCTCTCACGGTCGTATGAATTAACGAACATCAAACCAAAAGGGCTCGCGGAGCGAGCCCTTTCTATTTTCTCCATTTTCTATTATCTATCCTCCCAAATAGTGCTTGAGCGTATATATCCAATCCGCTTCTGTCACCGGGTCCTTCTCCTTCTCCCGCAGGAGCCACTCCAGATAGTCGCGGTCGGTGCGGACCACCTCTTCCAACTTCTTGCCGCTGTACTTGCCGAAGCGAATCGTGGTGAAGAGAAGCGGACGCGCCGATATCGTGAGCATCGATTCAAGCGCCGTTTCCTCCGTCCCGTGCCGCTCCTTCATCTTCTCCAGGAGCCGCTCGAAGAGCGCTTCCAGCACGAGCACATCGCCCAAGGCGTCGTGCGCCTCGGCTTCCACATCGAGGTCAAGCAGGTAGCGCAAGTACTGGAGCCGATAGTTCGGCATGACGTCGTCAGGGTCGAGCGCATACGCGACCTTGTAGGTGCAGATACTGCGGCGCGGCGCGATACCCTCGCGCGCGAGCATCGCGGCGTCAAACGCGGCGTTGTGCGCGACGACGACCACCTCGTCGCTCTCGAGGAGGTCTCTCAGCCCTGGGTACTCGGGCGATTCTTTAAAAGCTTGCTTCCCTACCACCATCTTCTCCGTGATGTGGTGAATCGCCATGGACTCTATGGAAATGGGCACGGGCGGTTTGTAGAGCGCGTTTATAAGTGGCTCGTCCACGAACCGCTCCTTTACCGCGAGCTCCACCAGCCGGTCCTTATCGCCATTGCCGGTGGTTTCAGTGTCTAAAAAGATAATCCGCATGATGCTATTCTACCCCACCCGCCGCGCGCTCCGCGCGCGGATTGTGCTCCCTGCAGAAACTCTACGAGTGGGCCGACCTCGGCACGCCCGTCACCGTGATTGACTAGCGAGCGCGGATTCGCCTATCGGGTTTTATAGTATGCAAAAAGCGCTTGGACACCGGCGAGGTTCCGCTCCCACTCAACCGTCTCGTGCGTTTCAAGCTCGACGGTAACCGCCGGAATCCCGAGCGAGGCGAGCCACCCTTCGGCGTCGCCGGTAACCGGATACGCGTCAAAGACGTCAATCGCTCGGTATCCCGCCGCGCGCGCGTACGCATTCATGATGTCCCGCGTCTCTGGGAGGATGCCGTCTTCGCATTCCGACGCGTAGACGGCGCCCGCCTTGCTATGCAGGAACACTACTGCTTCCGGTTTCTTTTCCAGCACGAAATTCCGGAGCGCTAGCGCTTCCGGCTCGGAGAACGGCGCCGTCCCGGCGCTAGTCGGCTCTCCTTTCCACGTGCTGGTCGCCTGCCACTTGCAGTCGAAATTGCGGTTGAGGTCCACCGCGTGCGCATTGAAGCGTCCCGAGTCTAGGGGGACACCGGTTGGCACATCCGCGATGGTGAAGCGCCCTTCGATACCGAGGGCGCGGTATACCCCGTCGGGATTCGCGTTGGGGATGACCGTAACCGATATGTCTTCCGGAATGCTCCCGGGATGAGTACTGAGATACTCCATGAGCTCGTACGAGAGCAGTATGCTGTTCCACTCGTAGCCGCCGTGGACGCCGCCGACAAAGGCGAGACGCGTCGCACCGCTCCCGTACGTGTACGCGTCAATCGTCCGGCCTTCTATCGACTGCCCGATGACCGCGTGCCGCAGCGAAGAAGTCACCGATTCTAGAATTCCGGCGGGCGCGGTGGCAGATTCGGCGCTTCGCATCAGGTACCAGGCGAACGCGCCGCCGACCACGGCGACGGCGACGACTACCAGCGTTGTGCGCTTGGAGAAAAGCGAGTTCATTACTCGGCGTAGTGCGCGATGACCGCCTTGATGCCCGCCTCATTTTTGCTCCACTCGGTACTGGTATGCGTGGAGAGAAGCACGCTAATCGCGGGGATTCCTTTCTTAGCGAGCCAATTGACCATATCGCCGGGTATCGCATTGAAGTTATACCTTTCGTACGCCGTGTAGCCGGCGGCTGTGGCGTATATATTTGTAAGGGTGAGTGTCTCGGGCAAAACACCGTTATCGCAACTTGATGCGAATACGCCGCCGGCGGAGGCATACCACGCCACGACCGCTTTCGGTGTATTGGTTTCAACATACGTTTTAATCGCCTGACTCTCCGGTTCAGAAAATGCTCCGCTTCCCCCGCTTATCGTTCTCCCCTGCCAGAGTGCGCTCGACTTCCAATCGCAATCGAAGTTCCTGTTAAGGTCTACATCGTTCGCATTGAAGCGACCGGAGATTTGCGCGGCCTGCGACGATGCGACGTCCGCCTGGGTGAAGTTGGCGGTCGTCGTGCCGACGACCTCGTAGAGTCCGTCCGGATTCAGAACCGGAATAACCGTCACGGTTATATTCTCGGGAACAGCGGTCGGATTTGCCTTCAGGTACTCCATCATCTCGTACGCAAGCAACGCCGTGTTCCATGTGTATCCGCCGTGTATGTCGCCGATAAAGAGTAGTTCCGTAGGACCGGTGCCGTAGTGGTACGCGGTGATAGCACGCCCCTCCACCGAGGTGCCGACGACGGTCTCTCCTTTGTCCGGCTCTGCCGCCGCAACATCTTGCCCGCCGCCCGGCGTCGTCGTGCCGACTGGCGCGCCCTGCCCGGGTGCCGGGACCGCAGTTTGAGGCGATTTCTGGAGGAGCACATACGCACCGAGACCGACGACGGCGAGGACGAGAACGGTGATGAGGGTATTTTTCATAGTACCTTCATTGTATCAGCAATCCGCCGCACGCGTATCAGTCAAAAATATTGATGAGATAATCGTCAATGGCCCGCTGGTCCAGGTCATAGAAGTTCAGCTTGTTGTCGTGGAGATACGCGGCAAGTTTTGTGCCGACGAAACGCCAGTGCCACGGCTCGTAGATGTAATAACTGTTGTCTTTCGGATACGAAAGCACGAAGCCGAAGCGGTGAGCATTTGCGAGAAGCCACGAGTAAGTTGCCGTGCCGTCAAAGCCGTCGAGCTTCCCGCCGAGGCCGGTGGTGATGAAGTCTACCGTCGTCCCGAGCTGGTGTTCCGAGTAGCCCTGGTCTGCGGAGAACGAGTTGGCGGTGCCGGCGCCGTAGACGACGGTATAGGAGGACTTCAGCGACTGCTGTTCCCCGAACGACCGGAACGCGGAACTGACGTAGAGAGTGATGCCGTCGGCCTTTGCCGCATCGGCAAGCTTCCGCAGAAACGGCCATGCGTCGGCGAGGAAATGCTCGGGAACGGTTTCAGTGTAGAGATACTCTTTCGGTATGCTGACGAGACGCGCCGGCACATAGTTCTCGTTCATGAAATAGACCTTTGAGTATTTCTTCAGAAGTTCTGGGTCTATCTGCGAAAGTTTCTGAAGCGTGCCGACCGTGCCGGAGATAGAACCGACCGTCTGCAGAACGCCGCCGACCTTCGTATTCACCGTGGCGATATTGTCCTGCGTGCTGGAAAGCGTGTCGGAAAGCCCGGTGGTTTGCGTGCGCAGGTCCGTGATGTTTTGTGCGAGATGACTCGTGTTCTGCGACAGTGCCGCAGTCGTCGATGCCAGCTCTGTGGTAATCAGGCTGACGTCTTCCGTTAGCGATGAAATTCTCACGAATGCGTAGATGAGAATCCCGCCAAGGATGACAAACACAACCCCTGCGGGAACCAGGTGCGGCAAAAAACTTCTGAAATCTTGCTGTTCGATGCATGAAGTATACCACCCGCCGTGGCACTGCCGCGCATTTCCCTACCCTATCCTCATTCCTAACCCTTTAATTTTTTGCCGAGGCGCACCACATTGACAGACGCCGCGGACTCAAAGACTCCTTTGAGGAGTGCCATGCGCACGAGGAGGCCGTACTTCGCCTCTTTGAAGTATGCCGCCTTCGGCGACGCGTCCACGGCGGGCACTATCTCATCTATGCGCGGGAGCGGGTGCATAATTATCGCGCCCTTTTTCATCCGGTCCACCTCCTTCATCGTCAGGATATAGCCGCCCTTGTACTTCTTGTATTCTGCAGAACTTTTGAAACGTTCTTTTTGTATCCGTGTCTGGTAGAGGACATCCGCCTTGGGGAGCACCGCATCCCACTTCTCCATCTCGTCATAGGTGATGCGGTGTTTATCCAGATAGCGCTTGATATCATCTCCTATCTTGAGGCCTTTGGGAGAGACGTAAGAGATGCGCACGTTCTTATATTTGCCGAGGAGGTAGGTGAGCGAGCGGACGGTCCGTCCGTTCTTCAGGTCGCCGACAAAGGCGATGTGCACGCCGTCTATCTTCCCTATCTCTTTTTGTATCGTGTAGAGGTCGAGGAGCGCTTGGGTCGGGTGCTGGCCTGCGCCGTCGCCGGCATTGATGACCGGGACGGCGGAGACCGCGGCCGCCCGCGCCGACGCGCCCTTCTCGGTGTGCCGCATCACGATGACGTCGGCATAATTATTGATGATGCGGATGGTGTCTTCCAGCGTCTCGCCCTTGGACACCGACGAGAACTCGCTCGCATTCTCGGTGGTGATAACGCCGCCGCCGAGCCGCAGCATCGCCGACTCAAATGAGAAGCGCGTGCGAGTGCTCGGTTCATAAAAAAGCGAGGCCATTATTTTGCCTCGGAGTGGTTGATTCTTTACTTTTGCTATCGTGTCTGCGGTTTTGAAAACTTTCTCAATTGACTTCCTATCAAACTGTTGTGATTCAATTATGTGTTTCATCAGCTCCTAGTATAGCACCCCCCTCGCCGCGCTTCGGAAAGCGCGGCGTCTTCCTCCCTACCTTAACTCATAATTCCGCTTCTCTCCTGCCTCCTGCTCCTGCTCACCGCTTCCTTCTTTACCACTGTGGATAACTTTCTATTTATTTTCTATTTTATGCGATAATGGGCTTAATGCTCACGAAGCGTCAAAAGGAGGTTTTGGACTTTGTAAAATCCTATTCAAAGAAGAACGGGTACTCCCCTTCCCTGCAGGAGATTCAAAAGCAATTAAAGCTCGCCTCGGTCTCCACGGCTCACTTCCATGTTTCCAAACTGCAGAGTGCGGGCTACATAACGAAACAGGACGGCAAGGCGCGCAGTATAGAGGCAAACCGTATAGGAACAATGGTGAGAATCCCGCTCCTCGGATACATCGCCGCCGGTCAACCAATTGAGGCGATAGAGAACAGGGAGACAATTGCCATCCCGGCAAACCGGGTACCAAACACGAGAAGTTTGTTCGCACTAACCGTGCAAGGCGACAGTATGATTGAAGATAATATCCACGATGGTGATACTCTCGTGGTGAGACAACAAAATACGGCGGATAACGGCGACACAGTGGTAGCTCTTATAGACAATGAATTCGCGACCGTAAAGAAAATCTATAGGGAATTCCGGCAGATACGACTCCAGCCCGCAAACGAATCGTTTGAGCCGATAATAATTAAGAGAAATCAGGACCTTAAGATTCAGGGGGTGGTCATCGATGTAATAAAGACGGACGAGGTACAGAACCCTGCCCAGAATTTTGCCTCACCCGTAAAGAGGAATGCCCAGAAGAAAGGGAGAATATCGGATTACCTGAATAAGGTCTACAACGGAGATGTAATGCACGTCTTAAGAGATTTGCCGGATAATAGCGTGGATATGATTTTCGGGGACCCTGATTATAACGTTGGCATTAGATATGGCGAGAATAATTACACCAGGAAATTCGAGGACTATATAAACTGGTATATAGAACTTACCAAGGAATCGATGCGCGTACTTAAAGACGATGGGAACCTTTTTATGCTCAATTATCCGCAACAAAATGCGCATCTTCGTGTTAAATATCTTGACTTACATTTTCCAAATATTCATGAATACGTTTGGGTCTACAATACGAATGTCGGACACACACCAAGGAGATTTACAACGGCACATAGAAGCATCCTGCATGTCAGAAAAAACATCGACAACAAATTTTTTAAAGATGACGTTGCCCTGCCCTATAAAAATCCGACGGATAAAAGGATTCGGCAAAATCTAGCGAACGGCTCAAAAGGCAGAATGCCTTATTCGTGGTTTGAATTTAATCTCGTTAAGAATGTAAGTCGAGAAAAAACTGAACATGCGTGCCAGATTCCACAGAAATTGACCGAACTTCTCATTAAAGCTTCCACCAAGGAAGGAGATATCGTTTTCCCGCTTTTTGGAGGAAGTGGCGCAGAAGTTGAAGTAGCCCGGAAATTAAAGCGGAACTTCCTCTCGGCAGAGCTCAATCCGCGTTACTGCAAAATTATCGAGGATAGGTTAAAAAAGGGATACATTGATAGCGAATACAAACTGGGGCCTCGTGGAAAAAAGAAAATACCGGTATCAAGCTCGACTATTGCATAGTATATAAACATCATGCCGCAACAAACCACGCAACGAATAGAAAGCATTTTAGAAGAGCTTTATGAATTGGAGGCCAACCAACATAGCCATTATTACAAACATGAACCAAAAGGGAGAGCGCGCATGGCGTTTTTGCTGTTAAAATTAAACGCCGTAGAAGAAGAAAGGAGTGAGGCCTTACAGAGGGAAGAGAACTAGCGCGAAGTGATTATTTTTGGAATAATTTTTGCGTCGAATTCGCCACTCCTCAGTAAAAAGAGAGAGGCATAGAATCGTGCACGACCTGCCCCGTCGCTTGTAGCACTACCCTTCAAGGTTTGCAGACGATACTTGATAGGAGATTCAACATAGGCTGAGGAAAACTTGTAGTTCAAGTCTTCTTGAATCCACATCCACTTCAACATGAGAAGAAAGAGCTTCGGGTCGATACCATGTAAAGTTGGGATTTCTCCGGTAATTGTATTGTGCTTATAAACATCATCGAGGAGTTTGCAGAAAGCTGCACTTCCTATTTTATTGGCCGCAAAATCTTCAAATATTTTACGGTATGTAAATTCGTTTTTTGGTATCTCCACGCCGTTACGAAAAGCGACCACCTCAAAATCACACAAGTTTGCCCATTCGACGAAATTCTTTGGTTTGGTTTTAGCTTTGTGCGTACGCTTAACAAGTTTACGACCGGGATAACGAAGAGCAATGATGGGGTTTTTAAGCGTCCCCTCCACGACAAATAGGTGAACCCCTTGTGCGCTGTCTTTGTATCGAATCAAAAAAGCGGCTAATTCCTTATAAATACGCTCTGGGTCTCTTATCGTCAAAAGTTCCATGGTGCGAATATTGTCCCACAAATTCCCATTTTTGGAAACTAGCCCCTACCAATTCAGATACGTAATCGTTAGTTGAAGTACTGTGGCAAAGCTCACCCACAAGAGATACGGGATATTGGCCAGAGCGACCAACTCGGCTTGATGAGCATCGCGTATGAGCTGTAGGAGTCCATCAAGCGAGTGAAACAAAACGGCGGCGGTCGCTGGTGAACGAGAGGATGGCGAGCACCGCGAAGATGGTCGGTATCCAGTAGCCGGGCAGGTAGAGGAGCGCCATATCCCAGAAGCTTATCCAGCTGATAGAGACCGTGCCGTTTACCGTCGCGACGTTCGCGAGCAGTTTCGCATCCTGCGTCTCTATGCCCTTCACCCAATTCTCGGCATACTTGATGTTCGCGTCCGCGTTGGCCAGATTTCTTGTGTACGAGTCATTCTCTTTCGCGAGCTGTTGCCGGAGCAAGAGCCTCTCACTCTCAGACGTGCTCTCGCTATCTATCTGGGCCTGGAGCGACTGCACTGCGCTTGCGTGCGCATTGACGAGCTTCTGCCGCGCCGTTTTATAATCCGCGAGCGCGGTATCGGCCTGCTTCTGCTGTTCTTCGATGCTCACTTTCTGCGACAGGAGATTCTGGGACGAGATGTTGACCTTCAGGAAGCGGCTCCCCACGAGGCCCTCGAGCTCGGCGCGGAACGCATCGTACCTCACCTGCGGGAGTGCGAAGCTCACATACCCGTACTTCTCCGCGCTGGACTCGTTGTCGATGCGGCCGTCGTAGCCGCGCACGACCGTCTCCACGCGGCGCGTGAGCGCGGGCACGTCGCGCGTCTGCATCGCCGCGCTGTAATAAATCTTCAAGAACTCGCGCGTATCGGTTACCGGTACCTCCGGATTCGGGTACGGATAATAGTCCGGACTCCTCATGCCGCCTGCGGAGCTTGTCACGCTCCCATCCATCATCGGCACGCCACCAGCCGTGGGCGGCACCGCTTTCGTATCGGCGTATTCCATCATCCCCCCGCCAAATCCCATGCGGGCGGCGTATTGCACGCTCGGATTCGAGGTCGCGAAGAACGTGATTATGGCGAGAAGCGCGAGCACGATAGTGAGCCACGAGACGTATCCGGGCAAGAAACCAAGTTTGGTGTTGTTCATAGTGCCATTCTACACCACTGCGTATCTCCGAACAAAAGTAAACAGGCAGTCTCCGGAGAGACTGCCTGTGATTGGCGGCGGGCTACGCACCCGTATGGACGACGCGCTGGGGGAACGGGATTTCTATCTTGTTTTTATCAAATGCGATTTTCAGGCGCTTGCGCAGTTCGCCCGCGACCTCCCACTGCGCCAGCGGCTGGGTATCGCCCAGTATCTTGACGATGATGGCCGACTCGGCAAACTTGTCCACGCGCAGAAATTTCGGCGGCGCGATTATTTTATCCTTCCAGAGCGGGTCAGCGGCGAGCGTCGCGCCGACCTCGTTTACCACCTCAATCACCTTCTCCAGGTCGGATGCGTACGAGACGCCGATATCGAGATTCACGCGCGCGAACTCCTTGGAGAGATTGGACACCTTGCTCACGGTGCCGTGCGGCACATGGTGCACGGTTCCATCCAGGTCGCGGAGCGTCGCCATGCGGATACTGATGTCCTCTACGAGACCGCAGGTGGCATCGAGGCAAACCACGTCGCCGACGCGGTACTGATTCTCAAGGATGAGAAAAAGCCCGGCGACCGTATCGCGGATAAGGTACTGCCCGCCGAAGCCTATCGCGAGACCGGCGACGCCAGCGGCCGCGAGCAGGGGGCCGATATTAACGCCGGCCTCGGAAAGTACCATAAGAATCGCCACCACCCAGATGAGCGTGCCGAGCGTACCGCTCGTTATCCGGATAAGCGTGTCCTCGCGCTTCTTCTCCGCTTCTTTCGAGCTGAAGTGCCTTGACGGGACGAGGCGGCGGATAACGCGCGAGAGCACGGCGCCGGACACGCTCTGCGCGACAAGCGTGAGAACGATGATGGCGATGATAGTTACGCCGTGGTCGGCGCCCCACGTCACAAATGCACTCTGAAGCGATACAGTGTCAAACGTCATACCTCTACCCTACCCGTATGCGAGAAATGTGCAACCCATACGAATCCACAGCCCGCATGACTGCCGGCCGCGTGGGACGGCGCGGGAACCTTTGTCAGAGACTGAGATACGGTAAATAATCTATGGCAGGGTATATCTTGGCAACACCCGATGCTACATCCAGTTCAATGGTACCTGACACCATTATTCCCCAAGACACCATTGCAATAGCCATTAACTCAGCGCGTTGAGTTAATCGCCAAAAAGTGCTTATTTCAAGCTATAAAACACGTCCGGACCGATGATGCCGTGCTGGGTTAGCTTTCCTTCTTTCTCGAGCTCGTCCAAATACCGCTCGGCAGTTGCGTTAGACACTCCGACCAATTTCTCTACATCATTATTCTGGATTTTTCCGTTCGCTTGCACGAACGCGAGAATCTTCTGTTTATTCTCAATCTTCTGCTCCATTTGCTTGGCGATAAATCCAGCATTCGCATTCCGTCGAGCGAGATACATTCCGAGTGCGATACCGATGAGAGCAACGGTGATTAAAACAATATAGTTCATATTTCTTCTGCGACCTCAATTGTTCCTGTCGCCATTTCCCCTAAATAGGACTCATACCCGACAAACCATCCAGTATTTAAATCAAAATTAGAATCCCGTTGATTAATATAAGTAGTAAAGATGTCGACTTCATACAATCCAATTGCATCAACAAGATGGATATAAGCAACATTGTTAACAGCATTACAAGACATCGCCCTAATAACACCTCGTTGTGCTGGAGCAATATTGCAATTCACCAGTGAATGGATTGGGATTTTAAAATAGACATTCTTCAATACAGCCGGCGAAGATATATCAATAAGAAATGATCTCGAGAATAAGTCCTTATCGTTTTTGACTAAGTTACTAAATGATCCTATACGAAAGATCGGTTCTTTTATTTTGTCGTTAACAATCATAGTATTATCTCCAATCTGCCCAACAGTATTTATTGAGGCAAATGAATTATCTATCATCAACTGCGACGAATTTGCTCCTGAACCGAAAGCGTAATAAGAAAATGTAGCAACCATTACTCCTGTCCCGATACCCACTACCCATTTATTGTGGTATAAAATCTTACAAAGATTCCAGATTCTAATTTGCTCAAGTATCTGTTTAACGCTCATATTTTTAATTCAAATCCAAAAACTTCCAATTTTTCAGATCATTTGGATTGTATTCATATTTCAGCCTGTCGTGATAACGCCAACTGTTCTTTTCTTTCAGTACGATCCCGCCGTATAACTTTTCCCTTTTCTTGTTCTGTTCAGCAATATATTTTGCCAATCCCTCCGCACGTGATTTCGCCGTCTCGGCAGTAAGTCCGCCCTTTGTATCAAATAGACCGATGCGACCATCCTTTTGCATCACAATGAAATCAACATAAAACGCTTTCTCGACCCCGTGCTCGGTATGCGGTACGGCGAAATAGGTCGCATCGCTTTTCCCGTTCTTAAACCACCACTCAACTGTTTTTGATTTCTCCAAATGCTCGATGAAATCAACTTCAAGGTCGCTGTCTTCTTCAAATAAATTTGCTGTTCCGACGCCGGATGTTCTCGTGTAATACGGCTGTATCACCGACTTCTTGTAGTCTTTCTTCGCGAAAGAGGGGGTGTAGTTTATTACCTTCGGGACATTCCATTCCTCATTTTCCACTAACTCATTTTTCCCTTTACCAACTTCCTCTTGGTACATCTCTTTTGCAAGGTTGATAGTATCAATCATTATCTGTTGATTCTCCTGCGCAAGAACAGCAGCTTGAATCTTCGGCCACTCATCCTCGTTTCGTGATGCTTCAAAGAACGAGTAGATGGAGCTTTTTATACGACCGATTGAGCGCTGTTCTGGCGCGAACGGCGCAAGATTGTTATGCGCGAACATATCAAACGCATTTTGTAACTCAACTTCGTTTTTTGGAATGTGCGCGAATCCGCCCTGCTCTGTGCTCCCCGTAACATCATCAGTATTGTGTATCTTCCAATCAGCCATAACTTTTGTATTCAAAACACTATGCTTGAATGAGAACTTTTCCTTGAGTTTCAATTTCTTCCCCGCTTCAATAAAAAGTGGAGTGAAGTCGGACGAAAGGCGCGTTTCCTCACGGAAGCGTTTTGAGTGATAGGAAGTCAGGTCAAGATTCTTGTAGCCCTTGATTCTAAATCCTGTAAAAGTGGTGATGTAGTCGCGGGACAAATCCGTAGCGACATTGATATCCGGCAAACTCGTAAATACATAGCCGACATTCAAATCTTGATCGGTATAATGCTTTTGCTCTGGCATACGCATAATGCGCCCGAGCGTCTGAATCGAGAAAGTGATATTTTCTTCGCGCCATTGTCTGAACAAAACTAGGATAGTGGCGCGCGGACAGTCCCAGCCAAGTGCGATCGCTTGCTTGAATATCATCACTTCAACTTCGTTCTCGTTTTTCTCTATATTCGCGAGGTTTATTTTGTTATCTTTGTCAGAAAGATAGATAGCAAGCCGCCCGTTTTCAGTCGTGTAGCCAAATTTCTTGAGTAAAGCGATAATCTCGTCCTTTTTATCCGACACTCCTTGCATAGCGTCCGGCAATTGGATAAGCAGGAGTGGATTTACTCCTGACCCTTCGGCTTCAAGCTTCTTTTGCAATTCAATACGCTTCTTGAGTGCGCTTTCTAGCACGAGCTCGTCTGCTGATTTATCGCTCTTCTTCTTATCAATGATGTAGTGCTCGAAGCCGGGGTTTATGACGATTTCTTTCTTGATCATCTCCTCGTCTTTCACAGCCTTGAGTTCTACTTCAACGATTCTGTTCGCGTTATTGAGTTGCGGAGTAGCTGAAACTTCAATCGTTATTTTTGGTCCGATGTCCTGTATCAATTCCTTTGATTTCTCGCTATTTGCCGTGTGATGGCTTTCGTCAATCACAAGGAAGATTATCCTGCCCTCGTCTCTCGTTCTGGCTATAACGCTTGAAAGATTGTTATCTCGCTCATTCGCGCGGACATACAGGTTGTCTTTCTTATTGATACTTGCCCAGTTCAAGAACAAAATCTCGTTCTCGCTAATTCGCCTGTCGTCTAAATCTTCGAAATACGAGCACTTTATGCCCACACCGTTTTGGTCGTAGTATTTCTTTAAATTGTTTCTGCTCTGGTCGTGCAATTTGTTAACGGCAATCCATACGAAGGAAAACTTCTTGCCATCTATGCGCGAATCTATCAACCGCTTCAAGAACTCCGCCATCATCAGCGTTTTACCCGAGCCAGTCGGTGCTTTGAAAACGCAAATCTTGTTCCCGTCCGCTTCCAAAAGCTCGTTGATTTCTCGTTTCAACTTCACGACGGCATTTTCTTGGTAGTCTTTAAATTCAAATATCATATTATTTGAAAATTTCCCGATACACTTTTAGTATCACCTCGGGAATCGCGCAAAGCGTTACCTTGCCCTTAACATCGGCAAATTTTTTCGCGTGCGGGTCGTCGCCCATTGAAAAAACATAAGTGTTGAAATGCCCGTCAATTTTTTTAATCGCTTTCTTGTAGTCCTCGATGGCTTCCTCGTAGAAAATAACCCCGACATATTTATCGGTATTCTTAAAAATCTTGAACTCCGGCGTTTCTGAAACAAGCTCAAAAGCGTTTTCCAAGATACACAACATATCCGTTGATTCTTTAACGAGCTTCCTTTTGTTTTTATCCGTCGGCTCTGCCTCCACGAAATCGGTTTTGTAGTATTTGAGATTTCCGCCAAGTCCTTTTTCCGTATCTCCTTTAGTTTTTGTATAACCCTTGATCGCTTTCTTGATTCGTGGATAACAAATATCGGACGCGATTTTATGCTCCGATTTCTCATCACCATTATTTGTGCACAACACGAAAGACCTTTTCCCACCATCTTCTTTATTTAAAGCGAGCACGGCTTGACCCGTTGTTCCCGATCCAGCCATAAAGTCCAGAACGATGGCGTTCTTATTTCCTATCAACTGGAGTATCTGTCTTATCAAGCGAGTGGGTTTCGGTGTAGAAAATAGATCATCTGATTGTTCAAAGAAATCTTTCAACTCCTTTTTTGCTTCGTCAGTATGACCAACTTCTTCGTGAAGGAATAAAGTAGAAGCTTTTCGTCCTTGTTGTACTTCATCCAAGAATTGTTTTAGTGAAGGAAAGGCATTTCCATGCTTGCCAAAATAAAGCCTATTGTCTTTCTGCATCTCAGTCATTTTGTCCTGTGCATACGACCAATGTTTACCAGCGGGAGAATCAAACTTATCTCCGTTTGGTCCAGTGATGATGTAGTGCCCTGTTGTTCGTTCCTCGTTAGCAACCAAATCGCCCGATTTCCAAACGCCTCGTGGATCATTGTCAGGATTCTTGTATCGTGCGTTCATTTTTTCTGTCCTCGGCAGAAGCTGGATATTCAGATGCTCTATATCTTTTGCATAAACCAAAATATATTCGTGGTCTACAGAAATATGCCGCGACTGATTTTTAGGACTGTACGCCCTTTGCCAAATAATTGTAGATACAAAGTTTTGTTCACCAAAAATCTCATCGCAAAGCATTCTTAGTGGCGCTTGTTCGTTATCATCAATACTAATGAAAATTGCGCCGGTGTTTTTCAAAAGGAAGCGCGCGAGTTTGAGGCGTTTTTCCATAAACGAAAGCCATTTGCTATGTCGGAAACTATCCTCCTTATCAACGAATTTGTCGTTATAGATAAAATCGTTGTTGCCGGTGTTGTAAGGCGGATCTATGTATATCAAATCGACCGCTTCGCGGTGAGTGAAGTTAAGGACGGCAAGAGAATGATGGTTGTCTCCTTCAATCAGAAGATTTACGAGTTTTGATTTGTCCGACTCAATCGCCTTACCCTTAACTTCTTTCAATACAGGAAACGGCTTGCCCGCCATTTCATTTGGGAATAGTTCGTTTGGCGTTCGCGCATCAGGATTGACGAGAATATCAATTTTTTCCTCCGGCAAATCACGGTGCCAGACAAGCCCATAGGTCGTGCTCTTTATTTTGACGATTTCCTTAATCAGCTCGTCTTTTGACCACGCTTCATATTCTTTGCCGTTTATCTTTTTCGCCATGCTTACAGGCTAGTATAACCCTAAAACCCTCACCCTGCCGCTCCATGCATTCACCCCCCCCCGCGAATCCGCCGGAAGGCAAAAGAGAAACGTGTGGACAGGGCTCGGATGCGAGAGTGCGGAGCATCCGAGGACCTTGAGCGTTCCGTCTGCGGAATGCGAAAGGTGTACTGCTCCTGTAAGGAGCGGGGCCGCCGTCCGCGGCGGCGAGCCCGCGAGTCGACGCCTCGTCGTACTGTCGAGTGCAAAGCGAGCGGGCGAGACATCATTGGGCGTGCTGGAAAAATGTTCGCACTTTTGGCTGGCCGTCTGGAACGATATTAGAATGATTTTAGGCCACGGTTACTTAGGTGCAAGTCTCGGCATGGTCGCAAATCATGAGCCATAGAAAACCCGTCATTAGGACCTCTCGGATTTGACCAAGTTAAGTTTCTTTTCGTGGCGCCAACCTTTAATCTCTGACTCTCGCTGGCGCGCTTCTTTAAGAGTCAATAAAGTTTCAGAATATTTGAGTATCACTGGTCTGCGTATTTTTGTGTAGTGGGCGCCCCATTTTGAATCGTTGTGTTGTTTGAGGCGCCTTTCGAGATTATTGGTGCAACCAACATAGAGGGATTTGTCTGCACACTCGAGAATATATATGAAATGCATTCATACATAATACCGCCCCTCGTCGAAGACTTCTCGGGGACTTCTTCGCATTTCTTGGCCGAAGGCACTGATGAACCCTTCGGCTCTGCGAAGGTGAAGAAGTGCTGCGGGACTTGGAGTCGAACCAAGATACGCAGATCCAGAATCTGCAGTCCTACCTTTAGACGATCCCGCAAAATCAATAACTTCTGAAGTGTAGCAAATCCTTCAATTCCTGCACCTCCATCTTTCGAGATACCTGGACTTTATTGATATAAGTATTTTGCTTAAATCCAAGACTTTCGACCAGCGTAGCAACTAATTTGAGTAAGTGTTGATTCTTATTTGCAAAGAACAATTTATGCGTTGACGTTGGCGGATGATAACAGAGCGAACCTTCAGCCTCATACAACCCGCGAAGAAAATGAATTTTATTCATCCTGCTACGCAAAATCCATTTCGGAGGAATGTAGTTCAAGTCCTTCCGGGAACCATGCGGGATTCCAAGCCGTTTTGAAATATCTTTTTCGTAGATAGTTACCGTCATGCCATTTGAACGCCTCATTTTCGAGATAGTCGGTTTCTTACCGAAAACGGCTTCAACAAGATATGCCGAGTAGTTCACAAATCCCATTTTCTTTGCGTCCCCGGTGATTCGTAGAGAATCGCATCTGGAATGCTTATAAATATGGCCATCACCGAGGACAGTGCCAACGAGTTCGGCAAGATTCCCGTCTTTCCTGAGAGCCGGATACGTACTTTTTATTTCCCCCGACGCTTTCATTCTCTCTCGCCACTGTTTAAAGTTATCGAGATGCCGAACGCGCATTGTTTCAGAGATTTTCTTGGCACGAGCGTCCATACCACTATTCTACTACCATTAGATGGTATGACAATCTGTACAACACTCTACCCTTCATGGACGCGCGGCGCGAAGCGCCGCGATTAATGCACGATACTTGAAAATCGCCCTTAATTCAACTCAACGTCCAGGAAATAAAAGAAGGCCGTCTGCGTAGACGGCCTTTCAAGTCTTGACCCGACGCTTTTCACCGCCGGGGCTCACGATGAAGATATCGTCTTGTCCTCCCGCGAACTTTGCCGGTCGCGAGAGATAGTCCCTCGCAGCATGTTTGGCTTGTTTCTCCGTCTCATGCTCGCTTATGCGGTAGAACGGGTCGCCCTCGTCCTCGAACCTGTCGAGTCCGACGACGGCCCACATCCCAGCCTGAGTGGCCTTATTCATCGGAATCTCCTCTAGGAACGCTACGGTGGAACTGTAGCTTTTTATACAAAGGCGGTCAAACGCTTTATTTCTTCCGCTTGCGGGCGATGGCGGCACGGAGGAACTCGGTAAACAAGGGGTGCGGGGACAAGGGGCGCGCCTGGAGCTCGGGATGGAACTGGGTCCCAAGCATGAAGGGGTGCATCGAGCGCGGGAGCTCGGCGATTTCCATCAAGACGCCGTCGGGCGAGGTGCCCGAGAAGACGAGACCGGCGGCTTCGAGCTGCTTCACGTACGCCGGATTGATTTCGTAGCGATGACGATGGCGCTCTTCGACCAGCTCTTTCTTGTACGCGGCGCGCGCCATCGTGCCCTTCTTCAGGTACGCCGGGTACACGCCGAGGCGCATCGTGCCGCCGTATTTATTGTCGGCAAGGTGTTTCTTCTGCTCCAGCATCACGTCGACAATCGGGTTCTCCGAGTTCTTCTGTATCTCGGTCGTGTGTGCGTTCCGGAGCTTCAGCACGTTCCGCGCGTACTCGATGACCATCAGTTGCATGCCGTAGCAGAGGCCGAAGTACGGAATTTTCTTCTCGCGCGCGAACTGTATCGCCTTCAGCTTCCCTTCTATCCCGCTCTCGCCGAAGCCGCCCGGAACGATGATGCCGTGATATTTGGCAAGCACCGCGGTCGCCTTCGCACCGCCCTTCTCCAGGTCCTTGGAGTTCACCCACGTAATCTTCGCACGGCGGTTCAGCTTCGCCGCGGAGAACTTGATGGCCTCGATGACCGAGAGGTACGAGTCGGCAAGAACGAAATCGCCTGTATCGAAATATTTCCCGACGATGGCGATATGTACCTCCGGCGCTTTCGTATTCGCAACCGCGGCCGCGAACTTCTTCCACACGGCGAGACTCGCTTTGCGCTTATCGGGGAGGTGCAGTACGTCGAGAAGCAAATCGCTGAGCTTATCCTTCTCGAAGTTGAGCGGCGCGTCATAGATACTATGGATGTCGGGGGCGGAAATGACTCTATCGGCTCGGACGTTGCACCAGATTGCCAGCTTCTCTTTCCGCTTCTCATCAAGCGCATGCGTGGAGCGCGCGATAAGGAAGTCCGGTTGAACGCCGTAACTGTTCAAATCGCGCACGGCTGTCTGCGTCGGCTTCGTCTTCATCTCGCCGATGGTCCCCGGCACCGGCAGATACGAGACCATGACGAACAGTACGTCTTCAGGATGCTTCATCTTCATCACGCGCGCCGCCTCTATAAACAGCGCGTTCTGGAAATCGCCGATGGTACCGCCGATTTCAATGACCGAGATGCGACTGCCATTATGGTCGGCGGCCGCCTCCATGCGCGCGATTATCTCATCGCGCACGTGCGGTATCGCCTCAACGAACTTACCGTGGTACCCGAGCGAACGCTCGCGATTGATGACCGACTGGTACACCATCCCGCTCGTCATGTAGTCCTCGTTCGTGAGGTCCCTCCCCAAGAAGCGTTCGTAGTTCCCCATGTCCTGGTCGGTCTCAAGCCCGCTTCGGAGCACGAACACTTCGCCGTGCTCGGTCGGGTTCATCGTCCCGGCGTCCACGTTCAGGTACGGGTCCACCTTCACCAGATTGACCGGATACCCTTTCTGCTGGAGCAGGAGGCCGATGGAGCTCGTGACGACGCCCTTCCCCACGCCGCTCATGACGCCCCCGAGGACGAATATGTATTTGTGTCCCTCTCTTGCCATATCAGACTTTGAGATACTTATTGATGGCGAGCACCGACGCGACCGCACCGAGCACGATGCTCGAAATCAAGAGTATGGAAAAGACGAACACGAAGTGGTCGCCGTAATAACTCCCGAGACTGAAGCCGCCGAACCACCCCGCAGTCTTGATGCCCGCATACCACGTGGCCGGCCACAAGAGCAGAAGGACGATAAACGCCGAGACGATGCCGGTAATGACGCCGGTGACGACAAACGGCCCCTGGATGTAGAAGTTGCTCGCGCCCACAAGCCGCATAACCGCTATTTCCTCCTTGGCCGTATAGATGGCGAGACGGACGGTCGCAAAGGCGATGAGAATGGAAGCGAGCGCGAAGAGAATCACCACGGCGAAACCGATTTCGCGCGTTGCCTGTATCGCAAGCGTCAGACGGTCAATGACTTCTTTATTTTGCGCATAGTTGATGCGGTCTACGATAGACGCACCGCCGGCCGAGAGTACGGGCGACGCCTCGAGGAATTTCACGATGCTTTCATACTCCGACGGATTCTTCGCCCGCACCTCAAGCGACGCGTCGAGCGGATTCCCGCCAAGCTCGTTCAGCGCCTGGAGCGTGAGCTGGTCGTTCGCGTGCCGCTCGCGGAACGCCGCGAGCGCATCATCAGCCGAGGTATAGGAGACACTCGCGACTTGCGGCAGTTTCTCGAGCTGGTCTTTCACCGCGAAGATTTCGGTCTCGCTCGCCGTCGTGACGAAGTACACCGCCACGTCAACCTTCTCGCTAATCGTATTCAGCGTGAAGGTGAGAATTGCGGAGAGGAAAATCAGCGAAGCGATGATGGCAAGCGTCACCGTCATGATGAGCACGGTCGCCGCCGAGACGGCGCCGCCACGCGCGAAATTCTTCGCTCCCGCAACCAGCATCCTCTTTATAAGCATCCATTTCATAGACATGATTCTACAGTGAATACTTCCCGCCCGCATCATCGCGCACCATGCGGCCCCGGTCGATGGTGATGACCCGCTTGCCGATGGCGTCGACCACGCCCTTGTTATGCGTCGTGATGATAATGGTCGTCCCGAGCTCGTTAATCTTCTTCAGTATCTCCACAACCTCGTACGTATTGATAGGGTCCAGATTTCCGGTCGGCTCGTCGGCGACGATAAGGTCCGGCTGGTTGATGATGGCCCGGCCTATCGCGATTCTCTGTTTCTCGCCGCCCGAGAGCTGGTCGGGGAAATGCTTGGCCTTGTCGGCGAGGTTGACGAGCTCCAAGATGTACGGCACGTCGCTCGCGATTTCGTCGTCGGTGCGGCCGGCGGCTTCCATCGCAAACGCGATGTTCTCGTAGGCGGTCTTGTTCGGGATGAGGCGGAAATCCTGGAACACCATCCCTATCTTCCGGCGGTAGTGGTGGAGCGCTGAGCTTGGCAGGTCGTTGATGTCAATCGATTCGAAGAAG
>Ga0210057_1003769_pt1 | contig 20681 bp, 25 predicted proteins | sample CryGeyCG2114_010_2_FD_183968 | JGI IMG/M metagenome (GOLD analysis project Ga0210057, IMG submission 183968) | Groundwater microbial communities from aquifer - Crystal Geyser CG10_big_fil_rev_8/21/14_0.10 (SPAdes) (version 2) | ecosystem: Environmental > Aquatic > Deep subsurface > Groundwater ...
TCCGCCGAAAAATCCGTCCGCCGAAAAGTTTTGGGGGCGAAGCCCAAGCAGTCGGGCAAAAAGGAAGGGGGTTGGGGGGAAGGAATTTTTGCCCGACTGCTTCCGTTCCCGTTCCGTTTGAGCAAAGGAAAAGCGGAAGGGGGGTTTGGGGGGAATTCCGCTTTTCCTTTGCGAAATCAAAATGAGGCCAGTCCCGCCACCTGCCTGAATACTTGGAAGGCAGAACACCGCAGAAAAATACTCTTTTCATTAAAAGAAGAAAAAATCGGGCGCGCGCAAAATGAAAAGAGTAAAGAGTATTTTTCTGCGGTGTGGCGAGCTTGTCGAGCAGTGGCGGGGCTGGCTTCCTTATTGGGGGTTTTGCTCAAAAAAAGTTCGAACATCAATCAAAAAACACCGCCAGTTGGGAAATGTCTTTGTTGGCTTGCCCTCTGCGAGGGCTCGCCAGCCGATTTTAAGCGCAAATTGAAATTTTTTATCTTTCAAAATGAAGTTCGAGCCGATATTTTTTAGGAATGCTCGGATTTCTTGAAGGAAGAACAAGTTTTGTTTCCGGCTTTAGAAAAGAAAGGGATACCAAACGAGGGCGGGCCTATCGGTATGATGCTCATGGAGCATACGGCTAAAAGAGATTATCTTGTCAAAATGAGAGAGGACTTACAGGAAAATAATAATATTAAACTCAAAGAAAATACCCAAGCTATGATTTCTCTTTTGCGAGACCATATTTATAAAGAGGACAATATTTTATATCCATGCGCCCAAGATACGCTTACAAAAGAAGAACTAGCAAGTCTCGCCTCACAATGCGCAAAAATTAAAATTAAAAAATGAAACTGGGCATTATTTTACAATCTAACAAACCGGAACACGCGTGGAATACATTCCGTCTGGGAATTACTGCGCTTAAAGCGGGTCATCAAGCAGAAATCTTTTTAATGAACGAGGGGTCGGAGCTTGATACTATTCCCGACAGCAAGGATTTTAATATTTCTGCAAGAGTGACGGAGTTCAGAGAATTGAAGGGTGAAATTTACGCTTGCGGCGTTTGTCTGAAATTACGCGGCAAGAAAGAAAGCAAGGTGTGTCCGATTTCCACGATGTCCGACTTGCTCAAAATGGTTGAGAGTTCGGACAAAGTATTAGTTTTTGGCTAATTTAGGAGAATTTATGAAAATTATTCCTCGTGAATCAGCAACAGCTCTCAATTCTCAAGAGCAGAAAATAAACTGGAAATATCAATTTCAGCAGTACGGCATGGCTTTTACAGCTGCAGCGATTTTGTTTGTTGTTTTGTCACTCTATCTTTTCTATCGCCGCGGATACTACGATCTTTATATTGCCAATAAAGTTTTCGCTGGGGTGGCCACAGTACTTCTCGGTGTCGTTATTCTTATTGGTCCTGGAAGCCGCCTTTTTTCCTTTCCTGACCGTTATGTTCAGTACCGAAAAGAGCTGGGAATCATTGCTTTTCTTTTAGCTTTGACTCACAGTATCGTTTCATTTTTCTTTTTGCAGGACAAGTTTCCTGTACAGAAATTTTTGAGTACAGACTGGTGGCCATTTGTCTTCGGTCTCATAGCTACCGCCGTTCTTATTGCAATTTTTTTTATCTCTAATGATTGGGCTATGATGACACTCGGCAGAGAAAGGTGGTGGCGGTTGCAATACTGGGGCGTGCGTCTTGCTTTTGCTTTTATTCTGTTTCACGTTTTTATTATGAAGTGGAGTGGATGGGTAAAATGGTACCAAGTTGGTGGGAGTAAAGAGTTAGCGCATCCGGAATGGCCCGGCGCGGGTCTCCTTGTGGGCTGGTTTATGGTCTTTGTGTTTTTTATACGCTTAGCTGAATTCGTCAGTCCGAGACTTGGACGCGTGGCCTGTTATATAAGTGCCGTTGTGTTACCATTTATTTACATTGCAACCTTCTGGTGGGGAAGACAATTTATTGAATAAAAAGAATTTGCCGCCAAAGAAAAACTTGAAATCGTCCAATCCGAAAGGGTCGCTTCCGCAGGCGGGCGGAAGGGGGTTTGGGGGGAATTCCGCCCGCCCTACAAATTTTGGGCGAAATCTGTTCGAATTTTTTCAAACGCACACCGCCAGATTACCAAGTTAGAACTAAGATGAAGCAAGGGTATCTAATCTTCAAAAACAAACAGTTTCTCAATACTGGTTTTCAATGTTTTAGCAACAGTATAGGCCAATCCTAGCGAAGGGTTGTATTTGCCTTGTTCGAGAAAAACTATGGTCTCGCGTCTGACATTTGCGAGACGCGCCAATTCTTCCTGTGTCATATTCAGTTTTTGACGAAAATCTTTGATGTGATTCTTCATAATTTATGATTATTTCCTGCACTCCGTGATTGGTGCAGGAAAATCTGGATGGCCATGCATTACCCACTGGCCGTTTTGACAGAGCCAATCATCTTCTCCACTAAAAAGTCTTAGCCCCGCCAAAGCCAAGATAACAATTATTACAAAACCAATGATCAGGTAAATTTTCTTTTTTGCTAAAAGTGAAAACTTTGAATAGTAGTGAAAAATCAAAGTATATAGCAACATCAAGAAACATACTGAATAGGCTAATGTAATAGCGACAGCTTCATATGAAGGATTTAGGCTTCTATTCGCGTAAAGGAACAGCATAACGATGATGGCGAACCAGCTGAAAATTCGGATTGCCAGTCTGGCCGCTTTGCCACCCACTTCATAATCTCTTTCATCGGCCATAATCTCTTTGGCTTTTCCTCTCAAAATTTGCAGGGCGGCAATGGCGATGCCTATCGCCATGACGGGAACCAAAAAATTCTCTCTTGCCACGGCTAAGCCTATGACTACAGCCAAAATTATTACTATTATTAATTTGATTACTTTAAATTGTTTTAATGTCATATGTTTATTATCCTAACAATTAATCAATAGATCTTTATTAATTCAACCTTTATGTTAGAAATATATCACATCACCAAAAAACAATCAAGAGACTTTAGTTACAAAGGTTGTTTGTTGTTTTAATAGACTTTTTGTGCAAAAGTTTGAATGTCAAAATAGGCTGGATTTTCTTTGTAAATTCGGCGTAATTGGCGTATACTTTTATCAATATCCTTGAATTTGAGCCACTTTTTCGGTTCAAACTTCGGGACATCGCCACCGCCAGATGTCCAAGTTTGAACCAAAACAGTATTCGCCTAAAATACTGTTTTTTGGTATAATGGAATAGTAAAACTTAATCATCGCTTATATGAAAACCGTCATTATTTTAATAGAACTTAGCACCTATATTTTAACCGCCATTGTGATTATCCACGCCTGGAGAAAAAAACCTTATTTTGTTTTTGTGATCTTGGCCGCGATAATTTTTGGTTTTTTGGCGGAATATTCCGCCGTCAGTAAAATTCCTCAACCTTATAATTACCCCCACTCTCTTATTGCCTTGCCCGGACCGGTGCCGCTTAATATCTGTCTGGGATGGGGGATAATAATTTACGCCGCCATGCAGACGGCGGAAAAATTAAAGACGAAATGGTGGCTTAATTCTTTAATCGCCGGGTTTTTGGCGGTAATTATTGATTTTGCCGAAGACCCGCCGTACGTAAAAATGGGGCTGTGGGAATGGACGCCGCCGCATCCGGAGGCCTGGTTTGGAATCCTTTGGAGCAATTACGTCGGCTGGTTTTTAATCGTAGTGATTTTTGTTTTTATACTTGAGCTAATAACCCGCTTTTTCCCGACAGGAAAGCATGTTTTAAGGGACGCCGTAATTCCTTTTGTTGCGGTTATCTTTTCTTTTGCCGTTTTTATGGGCGCGATACTTAGCTATTTCTGGATTATTAATCTGGGCTGGAACTGGCTGAACGAATCTTTGCTGACTATGATTATTTTTACAATTTGCGCCGTCCCGGTTGTTCTGAATATCCCGAAAATGGACCGGAATAATAAAATAGACTGGGTAATTCTCGCTGTTCCGTTATATATATTTTTTTGGGCTTTAGTCGGCTTTTTTTCAACCGGGCTTTATTTCGAAAAACAGGCGCTCGTTATCGTTATACCGTTTGTAATAATTATCAGTATGCTCGGCTACCTATGGCCCAGCCTGAACGTAATCTGCAAGAAGAAATAGTTTATATACTTTTGTTTGTCATTCTCGCGAAAGCGGGAATCCCGTTATTTTTTAGATTCCCGCTTTCGCGGGAATGACAGAAAGATTAGAGGGAATGACAGAACAAAGATTTAATTAATTTGTAATTAAAGGAGGTATGCTTAAACTTAAAAGAATATTAAAGGCGGTATTTTTGGGTTCCTGGCTGCCCTGGTTGCTGTTAATCACGTTTACCGCATATATATTATTCGCGCCGGTGAGGGGAATAATAGACCCAGTTAAGGTTCCGCAAGATGACGCTTTTTTGCCCGAGGAGGACGTCCAGTGGTGGTACTGGACAGGGCATCTTGAGTCAAAGGAAGGGAAAAAGTTCGGCTTTGAAATATGCTTTTTTACTTTTGATTCATTTTTTTTCTTCAAGGACCAGTTAATCCAGGCGGCCATTACCGATGTTGATGATAACTCGTTCCATTTTAAAGAATATGTTAGAACTTTCAGCTTACCAGATGAGATGCCTAACAGCTTTAGCTTAAGCTCGGATAAGCATAATAAAATAACCGCCGTCGGCAGCGGCGGGTATGATACCCTGCACAGCGAAGTTGATAACTATATCCTGGATTTAAAGCTTGAGCCTGTAAAAGACGACATTATTCATTATGAGGGCGGGCCGCACATCTACCGCATGGGTGGATTTACCTACTACTACTCGCGCGTCGGGATGAAAACCGAAGGGACTATAAAAGTCGGCGATACGGCTTATGACGTCAGCGGCATAACCTGGTTTGACCGCCAGTACGGCGAGCTTTATAAAGCTATAAATACCGGCTGGCAGTGGTTCGCTATCCAGCTCGATGACAACCGGCAGATTATGCTTTATGACATTAACGGCGCCGAGGACCGGATGGAAAGCTATGTCGCGATTACCGACGCGAAGGGCGAGACCCGCGACTACGGTCCGGAGGATTTTACCGTGGAAATTCTTGACCACTGGACAAGCCCGGATACAGGAATAGTCTACCCAAACGGATGGAAATTAAACGTTAAGGGCGAGGAATGGATTGTGGAACCGATGGTTAAGGACCAGGAACTGCAGGGGCAGCATCATTTTTGGGTCGGACCCGAGTACTGGGAAGGCGCTTCCCTAGTAAAGAAACCTAATGGCAAGGTTATCGGCAAGGCCTATGTTGAGTTGAATGGATTTAAGAAAGAATAAACGCAGGTGTTAAATTGGCGGTCGATTCGGATTTAAAATATATAATAGAAAGTGAAATAAAATCGCTTTATTAGGCGATTTTATAATTGGGCAAGATTTTATTAAGGTAGTATAAAAAATGATATATTGGCAATTTGTCCTTGTCAGAAAAAATCTTTTCAGCTAATATTAAGTGGTATTATATGCGATTTATTCCCGTAAAAACGCGGCCGATAATGCCGCCTAAGGATAATATCTATCCGGTTTTAGATAAATATTTACCCTCGCTCAACGAGGGTGATATTGTGATAATAACATCAAAAATTTTAGGCATTCATCAAGGTCGTTGCGTCAAGATCAATAAAGATACGCGTGATGAAAAAGACGCTCTGGTCATGAAAGAGGCTGACTATTATATTCCGCGCAAATACGTGCCGCATGAATATTCTTTGACGATTAAAGACAACACTTTAGTCGCGGCTGCGGGGATTGATAGGAGCAACGGCAACGGTTATTATATTTTATGGCCAAAAAATACCAACAAACTCTTGCAAGAGATGTGCGGTTACTTGAAAAAAAAATATTGTTTGAAAAAACTCGCGTTGATTGCTATTGACAGCCACAGTTTGCCTTTGCGCCACGGTACGACCGGTGTTGCTATGGGGTTTTTTGGATTAAAGCCGCTTAAAGACTACCGGGGCGCGCCGGATATTTTCGGCCGCAAACTTAAAGTGAGCCGAGCCAATATTGTTGATTCATTAGCTTCTATTAGTAATCTTTTGATGGGGGAAAGCAACGAGACTACGCCCCTGCTTATTATACGTGGCGCACGTTTCATTGAATTTTCCGATGTCCAGACTTATCGGCAGCTTATTATGAATAATAAACAGGATTTTTTTTACCCGTTGCTTAAAACATTTCATAAAGGCAAACGGAAAAATTAGTCATTCCGCGCAACCAATTAACTAATCAACTGATTAACTGTGTGTTTATGCCCGAGCTTCCCGAAGTAGAGACAATCAAAAATGATTTGTCTAAAAAAATTATAGGCAAAAAGATCATAGATGCAGTTGTAAAAAAACCGCGGCTGGTTAAAAGCGGGGCTAAAAAGTTTGTTAAAATATTAAAAGGCAATGCCATTCAAAAAATTAACCGCCGGGGAAAATTAATAATCATCACTTTGCAAAAAGGGCCCTGTCTGCCGGCAGGCAGGGATTTTTTATTAATCCATTTAAAAATGACCGGCCAGCTGATTTATCAAAAAAGGAATAAAATTATCGGCGGCGGACATGGCGAGCTGGAAGAGAAAAAATTGCCGGGCCGGCACACGCATATAATTTTTGAGTTCAACGATAAATCAAATTTGTATTTTAACGATTTGCGGCAGTTTGGCTATATGAGGATTGTTAATCAGCAAGAACTGGAGAAGACTTTGTCCAGTTTCGGCGTTGAGCCTTTGTCCAGAGAATTTACCTTGGCACACTGCCGGGAAATTTTACGGAATAAAAAGACAAGCATCAAACAGGTATTGATGAACCAGAAATTCATCGCCGGCATCGGCAATATTTATGCGGACGAATCCTGTTTTTTAGCTAAGATAAAGCCATCGCGCAGAGCCACAAGTTTAACCGAAGCGGAAATAAAAAATTTATTTAATAGCATAAAAAAGGTGCTGAAATTAGCCATAAAAAAACGGGGAACAACTTTTAATAATTTTCGCGACGCGGACGGTAATCGGGGAAATTTTATAAAATTTTTAAAAGTTTACGGTCGGGACAGGCAAAAGTGTAAAAGGTGCAAAGGTGGTATAATAAAGAAAATAAGACAGGGGGGAAGAGGGACGCATTTTTGCCCGCAATGTCAAAATTAAAAACTTGACATAGAATTTAATTATACTATAATGAGAGTACTAATAGTATAACTTTAAAATTTAAACATTTGGCATTAATTTGACATTAGAAATTTAAAATTAATTTAAACGTATGCCTTATACATTAGCGCCTTTCCCATATTCCTATGACGCTTTGGAGCCATATATTGACGCGCGGACGATGGAAATACATCACACCAAACATCATCAGGCGTATGTCAATAATTTAAACAAAGTATTGGAGCAGAATCCGGAACTGCAAATCAAATCGCCGGAAGAATTACTGGCTGATTTAAGCGCCGTTCCGGAAAATATCCGCGCGGCCGTACGCAACCAAGGCGGCGGCGTTGCCAATCACGACTTTTTTTGGAGCGTTTTAAAAAAAGAAGTAAAATTCACCGGCGCGATTGCCGAGGCTATTGCCAAAACTTTTGGCAATTACGGCAGTTTCAAAGAGCAGTTTTCCAAAGCCGCGGCCGGACATTTTGGCTCCGGCTGGGCTTGGCTGGTTGCGCATAACGGTAAGTTGGAAATTATTACGACTGCGAACCAAGACAGCCCGTTTTCTCTTGGCAAAAAGCCCTTGCTTTGCCTGGACGTTTGGGAGCACGCCTATTATTTAAAGTATCAGAGCCGGCGTCCGGAATATATTGAAGCGTTTTTCAACATCATCAACTGGGAACAAGCCAATGAATATTATGGCCAGCCGATAAAAAAATGACAGCGGATAATATTAAAAATTTATTGATGGTTTTTCAGCGGAATGAAATTACGGAATATCATGTTTACTGCCGTTTGGCGCGCTTAACCAAGGGGGAAAATAAGGAGATTTTAAGCCGCATCGCCGCCGATGAAAAAAGACATTATGAAATGCTGAAAAAATATACGGAAAGAGAGACGGGACCGAACCGGCGGCTGGTTTTTAAATATTCTCTGCTGTCCAGGATTTTTGGCTTGACTTTTGCCATTAAGCTGATGGAAAAAGGCGAGGAGTTCGCCCAGTCCGCTTATGAAAAGGCCAGAGGAGATGTGGCTATGATGGACGCGCTGATGGCGGACGAACAGCGGCATGAGAAGGAATTGATTAAAATGATAAAAGAGGAGAAGCTGGACTATATGGGTTCGGTGGTGCTGGGATTAAACGACGCGCTGGTGGAATTGACCGGCGCGCTGGCCGGGCTAAGTTTTGCCCTGCAGAATAATAGGCTGGTGGCTTTAGCCGGTTTGATTACCGGCATCGCCGCATCTTTTTCCATGGCCGCTTCGGAGTATTTGTCAAAAAAGCAGGAGAGCGACAGCAACGCCTTGAAGGCCTCGTTTTATACTGGAACCGCCTATATTGGCACAGTTTTATTTTTAGTTTTTCCTTATTTGATTTTATCAAATTATCTTTGGTCATTGTCTTGGACGCTGGCAAACGCCGCCATCATTATTTTTATCTTCACTTATTTTAATTCAGTCACTAAAGATTTAAAGTTCAAAAAATTATTTTGGGAAATGATAGCCATAAGTTTTGGCGTGGCTGTTTTTTCCTTTGGAGTGGGGTTAATTCTAAGGATGTGGTTCGGGATAGAAGTATAATTATATTTAAGATTTAGAACTATAGATTTTTGATTTCAGCCAGTCACTCGATTGGCCATGGATTTTAGATTGTAAAGCAGGCGATGTTTTTATGGAATTGCCGGTTTTTTTCCTTATAATAGAATAATACAATTTTATTAATATCAGTGAGAAAAGAATTCTTTTTTAGAAAGTTTTTATAGTTAAAGGAGGTGAGGATGTATGCTTTCCTATCTTGATCAGGATAAAATTTCAGCTTTATTGTACGGAAGGTTTTCACGCAAAAATCCGTTTCCAAAAAGATTAGTGCCAGGAGAAACAAAAGAAGTTTATAGAGCGCGGCTGCTAAGATGGTATGATGAACAAGCACTATATGTGTGCCGGAAACGAGAAGAATTGTTTCATAATGAAGAAAAGGCGCATCAGCTCATTGATCCGCCGGAGAATAAAACGCCGGCAGTCGTAGGCGAAAAAAATACTAAACCATTGGTGTTTGTTACCTCGCCTATGGTGGCCCAATTTTATCCAAAACCCAGTCCGACAGAGCCACCTTTTGTCAATATCGGACAGCGGGTAATGCCAGAGACGATAGTTTGCTGTGTTGAAACTTTCAAAGTATATTCCGATTTAAAAGCTGGTATAGCAGGCATAATACGCATGGTTTGTGTTGAGGACGGTGCAACTATTCAGAATGGCGAAAAGCTTATCGGCATTGAGCCGGACTAATGGTCATTAAGTTTAGTTATCCGGCAGTTCTTTTCGGAGCATTGCCGGTTTTTTTAATATTGATATTATGCTAATAACGCGAATAAATGCTAATATAGCGAATCGCAAATAATATAATATTCGCAGCATTCGCAATTTGTTGATTATCATCACATTTTATGTTGACACTTGCCACTCCCGTAGAACAAATAAATAAAATAGGTAAAGCGACGGCGAAAAAACTGCAACGGCTGGAAATAAAAACCGTGCAAGATTTGTTGCAATACTATCCATTCCGTTATGAAGACTACAGCCAAACCGTAAAGATTTCCGAATTGCGGCCGGGCACGAAGGTTAACGTGCGCGGAGTATTGGAAATTATTCAAAATCGGCGCACGCCGCGGCAGAGAATGATGATTACCGAGGCGATCGTCGGGGACGAAACCGGGCAGCTGAAGGTAGTCTGGTTCAACCAGCCGTTTATCGGCCGGACTTTGAAAGTGGGCGATCAGATTTCCTTAGCCGGAGAGATAAAAGCGGATTTAGCCGGCGTGCAGATGGTCGCGCCGGAGTACGAACGCCTGTCTGGCTGTTTGCCCGTTCACACTGCCGGATTGGTGCCGATTTACAGCGTAACCGCCAATTTATCCAATAAGCAGCTGCGTTTTTTAATTAAGTCCGTAATCGGCTTGGTCAATGAATTCCATGATTTTTTGCCCGGAGAAATCCAAAAAAAATATAACTTAATTGATTTGCCGAAAGCTTTGCGCAATATCCATTTTCCTCAAAACGCGGCCCTGCTGGAAAAAGCGAAGAGAAGATTAAAGTTTGACGAATTGTTTTTAGTCCAGCTGACTTCGCAGATTAAGAAATCCGAAGCCCGGAGCCAAGAGGCAGAAAAAATTAAATTTTTTGAAAAAGAGACTAAAGAATTCGTGAAAAATCTGCCGTTTGAGTTAACTAACGCGCAGAAAAAAGCCGCCTGGGAAATTCTGCAAGATATCGGGCAAGACAAGCCAATGTCGCGGCTTTTGGAAGGCGATGTGGGCAGCGGCAAGACCGTAACCGTGGCCTTGGCGATGCTGAATGCCGCCTTAAATAAAAAACAGAGCGTGCTTTTGGTCCCGACGGAAATTTTGGCTTCGCAACATTTTGAGACTTTATGCAAGCTATTTAAAGATATTAAGATGAGCATTGGATTGTTCACGCGGTCAAATAAAAAGGTGAACAGTGGACAGCTAACAGTGAACAGTAAAAAGGAAATGATAAGCGCAATAAAAGACGGCCAGATTAATATTATTGTCGGCACGCACACGATACTGCAGGAGGACGTTGAATTTAAAGATTTGGCACTGGCGATTATAGATGAACAGCATCGTTTTGGAGTGGAACAAAGAAAAGCTTTGCGCCAGAAGTCTGGAGATAAGAAGACTGTGCCGCATCTGCTCGCGATGACCGCGACGCCGATACCGCGCAGCCTGGCGCAGGCGATTTATGGCGATCTTGATTTGTCCATTATAAATGAAATGCCCAAAGGCCGGAAGCCAATCCAGACTTTTGTCGTGCCGGAGCATAAAAGATATGACGGCTATAGCTTTATAAAAAAGCAGATTGAAGAGGGGCGGCAGGCTTTTGTCATCTGTCCTCTTATAAGTCCATCAGACAAATTGGGCGTAAAGTCGGTTGAGGAGGAGTATAAAAAATTAAATGAGATAGTTTTTAAAGATTTAAAAATTGCTTATTTGCACGGCCGGATGCCCGCCCGAAGCGGATCCGCTTCGGGCGGGAAGACTCCTGGCAAAGAAGAAATAATGCAAAAATTTTTAAATAACGAGATAAAAATTTTAGTATCCACCTCGGTAGTGGAAGTCGGAGTGGACGTGCCGAACGCGACTATCATGATGATTGAGGGCGCGGAAAGATTCGGGCTGGCGCAGCTGCACCAGTTCCGTGGCCGGGTCGGGCGTAGTGAATTCCAATCATATTGTCTGTTATTTCCCACAGATGAGAAGCAAGCGGCTGCCAGATTAAACACTTTTGCCAAGAATCATGACGGATTTAAATTGGCCGAAGAGGATTTAAAAATGCGCGGCCCGGGAGAGGTCTACGGCACGGCCCAGAAAGGCTTTCCCGAATTTAAAATCGCGGACTTAAACGACCATGTTTTAATAAAAGAGGTGAGGGAGGCGGCCGAGCGGATTGTAAACGAAGGAGCGGAAAAATATCCTGAATTATTAGAAAGAATTAAAAAAGATGATGAGTGGGTAGTTGGGTAGATTTGCAGTTTCGTATTTTTTTTGATATATTATAAATAAGCAGTAAATAGTGAACAGTGAAAAGCAAAAAAGCCCTATTCACTGTTCACTATTTACTATTTACCGATTTATATGAAAAAAATACTAATAATTGAAGACGAGGAAACAATCAGCAGCATGTACAAAGCCGGTCTGGAAGACGAAGGGCACCAGATTATAGTGGCAAAAGACGGAGAAGAGGGTTTTATTAAGGCGAAAGAAGGAAAACCGGATTTAATTTTGCTTGATATTATCCTCCCGAAGATAGACGGCTTCGGCGTTTTAAAAAAATTAAAGGAAGACGCCACGACTAAAGGCATTATGGTGGTTATGCTGACAAACTTAGGGCAGGAGGACGATAAGGGCAAGGCTAAGAAAATAGGGGCGATTGATTATTGGGTTAAAGCGGATTATACGCCGTCCGAAGTGAGCAAAAAAATAGGAAAATTACTAAGCTAATAACAAAAACACCATGAAAGAGTACAAAAACGAATTTCCCAGAGTAAAAACAAAAATTCAAGGAGTGGATAAAAAATTCAATTTATCCGATCCGGCGGAAAGGATGGCGTATTTTGAAGCTAAGGCCGGGGATGAGATTAAGAGGATAAAGAAATTTTTAAAAAATAATTCATTCATAGCTTATTGGCTCGGCAAAAAAAATTCCGGCAAAGGAACTTATTCCAAAATGCTGATTGACATATTCGGCGAAGATAAAATCGCCCATATTTCCGTTGGCGACGTCGTGCGGAATATTCATGCCAGCGTCGAAGATAAAAACAAGATGAAAGAATTAAAAGAGTATTTAGCGAAGAACTATCGCGGCTATATTTCCGCGGACGAAGCGATTGACAGATTATTGGGGCGGGATACTAAGTCGCTTTTGCCCACAGAGTTTATATTAACGCTGGTTAAAAAAGAAATTGATAAGATGAAAAAGAAAAGCATCTTTATTGATGGTTTCCCGCGCGATCTGGATCAGGTGTCATATTCCCTATATTTCCGTGATTTAATCAATTATCGCGATGACCTGGACATTTTTATCGCCATTGATATTCCGGAGGCGGTGATTGAAGAGCGGATGAAATACCGGGTGGTTTGCCCTAAGTGCCAGACGCCGCGCAATATTAAATTGTTAGCCACTAAAAAAGTGATTTACAATGAGCCGGATAAAAAATTTGAATTAGTTTGCGATGATCCGGCCTGCGGTGAAGCGGTTATGGCCGGGAAAGAAGGAGATAACGCCGGCATGGAAGAAATTCGCGCCCGCCTGGAGCTGGATGATAAATTAATTGACAAGGTATTTTCCCTATACGGCGTTCCCAAGGCTTTATTGCGCAACTCGGTGCCGGTAAAAATCGCCGATGAATACGTTGATGATTATGAGATTACCCCGGAGTATTATTATGAGCTGGATAAAGATAAAAATGTGAAGGTTTTGGAAAAGCCATGGACCGTTAAAGATGACGAGGGTGAAGAGGCATATAGTTTGTTGGCGCCGCCGGTAGTGGTCCAGTGCATCAAACAATTGGCAAAAATATTAGGTTAAGGTATAATGATGATATATGAAAAAAGCGCTTAAATTTATTAATAAGCCTATTGTCATAATCGCCACTTTAATCTCCGCGGTAGCGGTAGTTTTAGCCAAATTTTTTATGACCCAGGAGTGCTGTGAAAAAGACAAAAAGTCCAAAGATGAAAAATAAAGTTTGACATTAAGCATTATGAATTCAGCTATCCGACAAAATCAGACCTTAATTGCAGTCGTCACTTTAGCCGTCGTTATTTTAGCGATGGTTTATTTTGGATGGCTGGTAAATATTTAAAAGAACAATAGATAAAATAACAAGTCAAAGAGCCATCTAAAATAAGCGGATGGCTCTTTAGTTTGTCCTTTTATTCTAAGGCGGAAGTGATGTTGAGAGGAAAGGAGCAAGAACGTGAAAGTTACAATTATCTGCGACGGTCCGATCAGACTGTTTAGCTTAACTGATCGGCTAAGAAAGGCGTGGCAAGCGCAGGGGATTGCTGATAAAGCCGGCAATTCATGGGAAACACCGCTGCGCATGAGCGTGAATAGCACGGTGCGGATGACTCATTCATATGCCGGGCGTGGGGCGCGAAAAGAAGATTCGGTTCTCCAAGCGCTGTCTTTTCTCCTTAGAGGGCGCATTTTCGGCAATGCTCCGGGTTCCCTGGAAGTTGCGTTTCCAAAGGAGATTTTCCGCTTGCTTTCCCGGCAGGACTTACAGCGATTAGTTAGAGAATGCGGAATCAGAAAGTTTACCGTTTATTACTAACAATTTGCTCTTAAGCCAGGCTTCAAATCCCGGCTTTTTTTATTTGACATACTTTTAGAATATGTTAATATATTCACATATGAAAACTTTCTACAGCATAATAATTATTATTACCATTATTATTAGCCAGCCGCTGGGTGGAAGTTTTCTTATATCAAGATAGATAAATAAGACGATTTAAAAAGCTCTCCGCCCGAACGCGGAGGGCTTTTTTGATTGTCCTGTTTTAGGGCATAAAAAACGTTGTTCTTAAAACGAAACTATAAGGCGGAGGAAAGTAATCATGACTCAGTCGGCGGTAGCAGAACGGGTAGTTTCACTTACTTTGTATAAAGCATCGCGGGATGGGGGCAGCAGGGCAACTCTGGAAGGAGTCTTTCCTAATGAAGAAGACTTAAAAAACTACTGGGACAAACTCCACAATGCGGATGAGGGCGGAAATCCAATGGTTTGGCGGACTTTTCAGTGGTTTTTGTACACAAGCAGGGATGAAGTGAATTGGCCTTCCGAATGTACGGCAAAGGCAGAAAAAAGAGGGGGCAGCACAAGCCATTTTTGTGAAGGATTGCCCACAGGCGCGAAAAGAGAAAACGTGCCGGTGTCGCAGTTCCACAAATCCCTTGTTTGCTAAGATTGAGTTCTTTTCGCGGAGAATTAAGCCATTATTGCACGGGCGCAAAATGGCTTTTTTATTTGAAGCGTTGAATACTATTATTAATAGTGCTATTATAAAAACATCTTAAATTTAGATTTTTTATGTTGGATCAAAATGATATAAAATTAATAAAAGATATAGTTGATAGTAGTTTAGAAACCGGTTTGGCTCCAATTAAAAAGGATATTGGAGAACTTAAGCAAGATGTTTCTGGTTTGAAAGAAGATGTTTCTGGTTTGAAAGAAGATGTTTCTGGTTTGAAAGAAGATGTTTCTGGTTTGAAAGAAGATGTTTCTGGTTTGAAAGAAGATGTTTCTGGTTTGAAAGAAGACATGGCTTTTGTTAAACATGAAATAAGCATGATTAGAACAGAAATGGAAAGTTTCAGGCGCGATTTAGCCAGAATTGAAGCAAAAATCGACCGGATAAATAAAATGGAGACAGAGGATGTAACAATTATGAGCAATGAGATTGAAATATTAAAAAAAAAGTATGATAAACTTGAGCAGGAGGTTAGAATACTGCAGCAGCAGGCCGCAAATTAGGTTTATTGACATATTTTCTTATTATGTTAATATAGGCGCGTATGAACAAAGCTATTCCCCAGTACCATAGCTTCACTAGCTACGGGGTAAAATTAAATTTAAGCCTGTTATTAAGTTTATTACTCGGCCTGTTATTAGGACGGGAATTTTTGGATGGCTTAAGTTTAAGGAAAGTATAAATAAATAGAAAATTTTTAGATAAAAAGCCATCCAAAACAGGATGGCTTTTTTGATTATCCCTGTTAAATAATTTCGCTTTTGGCGAAATTGCCGCTTCGCGGCATTTAACAGGGTGAAGTTCTTTATGAAAAATATAGCTGATAGCCGTTAAAAGTTTTGACCCCTTTTCTTACTAAGCTTGCCCGCTTTCGTACGCGAAGCGTGTCGGGTGGGGAGGGGAAAGGGGAGGTGAATATTTTTATCGGCTATCAGTTGCCGAATCAATCTAAAACAGAGGGAGAAAAGCTAATGAGAGTTATCTTAAACGACGTTTATCTTCGCGAGGGGGCACAGGTTGAGGGGGCTGTCATGACGCCGGAAGATCAGCTGAGATATGTTCAGTTGCTTCTGGAAGGCGGGATTGACAGCATTGAAATCGGTTTTCCGTCCAGTTCGCCGGAACAGCTGGCGGACTGCCAGAAAATCGTTGATCTGGTGCGGAAATGGGAAGGAAAGAAACCACTTCTGTCCGGGCTGGCGATCGCGATGAAAGACAGTATTCAGGCGGTTCGCGATGCCGGCTGTGATGTTTGTCATTTTTACATCCCGACCAGCAATGAATTGATGGACGCCCAGTTTCGGGACAGTAAGTACGGAAATACCAAGGAAGATAAGCAGAATTGGATTGTGGAGACCGCGGTTTTCATGGTTAAGTTTGCTTTAAGCCTTGGTTTCCAGAAAGTGGAGTTTTCGCCGGAGGATGCGGCGCGGGCTGGGCGCGATTTCCTTTGCCGTTTGGTGGAGGCCGTTATTGGCGCGGGTGCGACTATCGTCAATATCCCCGACACAACCGGACTGCGGATCGGGAATGAATTTGGCGATTTGATCGCGCATATTTTCAAAACCGTGCCAAACATCCAGCAGGCGGTCGTGTCGGTGCATTGCCATAACGACAGCGACCACTCAACCAACAACGCCCTGCAAGCTTTACTCGCCGCCAAGGCAGCTGGAGCTGAAAAATTCCGCATTGAAGGAACATTCTTCGGTTTAGGAGAGCGTAGCGGCATGACAAAGCACGAAGCGGTCATTATGAACATCTTGACTCGCCGCGATGTCATGGAAGACGATCGGTTCATCGGCATGGAGCTCGGATTTAATCCGATGTTCTGCTACAAAATCGTTCATTTTATCGCCCATGCTCTCGGTATGTCGGTTCCGCGGCAGTGGGTTGTGGTTGGAGACCAGAATGCGCTCTGCAGCGCCGGGACTCACCAAAGCATTGAGATTAAAGCGGGCGAGCAGGGAAGCGAGAGCCCGTACTACAGCTGGAATCCGGCTAAATTCGGGCATGAAAAAGGCGTTTCCATTGTCATTGACCAGAGTTCCGGACGGAAGGCGCTTGCCGATCGTTTGAGTACGCTGGGCTATCAAGTTTCAGCCAAACAGCTCTCGGAAATTTATCAGCAAGTAATGAAGCTTTCCGAATCTAAACAAGGGCGTCAGGTTTCCGACAAGGAAATTGTCGCCGTTGTTCAGGAAATTGTAAAAGAAATTCCTAATCGGATGCTGGTGACGCATTGCCAGGCCATTGGCGGTTTGGGAACAATTCCGATGGCGGCTGTTATTTTGCAGGTTAACGGCGAACCAGTGCAAAAAACTGCTGCTGGAGACGGTCCGTACGACGCCTTAATGAAAGCGGTTCAACTTGCCGCCGAGTACTTTTTCCCGGTTCTTTTGCAGGCGAAAGTAGTGCTTGACGATTGGCAAGCCAGCGCTGTGTCCAAGGGTCAGGAAACTCTGGCCGACGTCTATACCAGAATCAGACTGGCTAACGATGGCAATCGTATTTTTTCCGGCCGGTCCACCAGTATGGACACAAACCAGGCAACTGCCCAGTCATTTGCCAACTGCCTAAGCTGGCTTTTGACTGCGCTGGAAAACAGCGCGAAATAGCCGCAAAGTTTTGATCTTTTTAAGACAAGACCATAAATTCATCAGAATTTATTGGTCTTTTTTATTTAATAATATTAGCAATAAATTTAGATAAATTTTTAAAAATGTGGATAAAACATTGCCATTTTTTAAAATATATGATAAATTATCCACATATGCATAAGACATTACTAAAAACTGCATTTTATTTTAGCTTTTGGTTTTACGGCTTTCGCCGGGCGGAAAGTTCAGTTTTTAGTGGTGTTTTAACAAAATAAAGTTAAAACTCACTAGGGAAAACTAACTGGCTTCCGCTCACGCGGGAGCCAGTTTTGTTTTTTGTTCTGTTTTTGTCCCGCAATACTGCGGGATAAAAATAGGGTAGAAATATCCTAAACAACAAGGAGCATATGCTCTTTGACAATTTAGAACGAGGGAGAAAGAAAAATGAACACGCATAAAATTATCCAAAAAGTATTAGGCCTTACGATTTTTAACATTTGTGAGGGTGGTATGAAACATGAAGACGCGTTTGAGAAAGCGCTAGAAACCGAAAGCAGCGACAACAAAACAGTTCAGGCGATATTTGAAAAAATTCGCAGTGGACTGAAAGCCATCAACAATGCTGCGGTTGCCGCTACCTACTGCAAAGGTGTTTTGGTAGACTTGCAAGCGTTTTGTTCCTAAGGGGGTGCGGTTATGAAGATTCTTGCACTTGGCCCGGAGGGAACGAACGGGCATCAGGCCGCGATTATCGTCGATCAGTTATTAGGCGGTAATTGTGATATTAGTTTTGGCGAAAGTCATTGGTCCCATTTCTCACAATGGGATTAATATGTCGGCCCTGCATTCCATTCCCTTAGGAGGCTTAAGAGAATATGCCTTCTACGTGGAATTGGAAGGGTGCGAAACTGATCGGGGCGTGCAGGCCGCTTTAGCTAGCATCGCCAATATCACGGATGATCGTTTTGTAGTTTTGGGTTCTTTCCCTAAGGCAAATGCAAACTAAGTAAGAAGGAGAAGCTATATGCTAAACATTCAAGTGGAAGATGCGAATATCGAGGGAATGTCTCCGCTGATTTCGCCCAAGGATTTAAAATCCCAGGTGAAAAGGACAGCGGCGGCTGAAAGAGCAGTAATACAAGGCCGGATGGACATCCGGGCTACTCTGCAAGGCGAAAACCCGCGTTTGTTGGTTGTGGTTGGACCCTGCTCAATTCACGATACAGGGGCGGCAATGGAATATGCGCGGAAGCTGCAGCAGCTTTCACTGGAACTGTCGGAACGGCTGTGCATAGTTATACGGACTTATTTTGAAAAACCGCGCACTATAGATGGCTGGACCGGTCTTATTGCCGATCCCTATTTGGACGGAACCGGAGCTATGAACACCGGATTACAGTGGGCGAGGCAGCTGCTTTTAACAATCAACGAACTTTGTTTGCCAACAGCGACCGAGTTTCTTGATCCTTTAGTGCCGCAGTTTATTTCTGATTTAGTAGCATGGGCGGCGATAGGCGCTCGTACTACCGAAAGCCAGACTCATCGTCAGATGGCTAGCGGCTTTTCCATGCCGGTCGGTTTTAAGAACAGCACCGACGGAAACGTGGAAATAGCTGTCCAGGCAATGCAATCCGCTCGCGGCTCACATACTTTTATTGGCGTAAACGAGCATGGACAGAATTCTATCGCGAGAACAAAGGGAAATCAATTCGGACATCTGGTACTCCGGGGAGGAAAGGAAAATCCAAACTACGATGAGACGAACATCGCTTCCGCTCTGCGCAAATTGGAAGAGGCCGGACTGCCGCAGATGCTGATGGTAGACTGTAGCCATGCTAACTCGCGCAAGGATGCGGATAAGCAGATTGAGGTTTGTAGGGAAGTCGTGCGCCAGCGGGCCGCGGGTAATAGTGGCATTATGGGAATTATGTTGGAGAGTAATCTTTTTTCCGGCAGCCAAAAAATTCCTGATGATCCCGGCCAGCTTTCTCAACTGCAGTATGGCGTTTCTGTTACGGACGCCTGTATTGGGTGGGAGCAGACCGAAGAGTTGTTGCGCGAGATTTACGAGAAACTCCCTTGCTGCGCCCGGCGAGAAGCCATCGCCGTCTGATCTTTCGCGGTTGCCGCATTATCTAGCGTGCATGTTTCTAAGGAATTTTCCTATGATTCAGCACGCTTTTTTATTTGCCTTTTCTTTTTTTATCTTTTTATGCTAACCTAGTTAGAATATTAGCTGATCATTAATCCAAAGGAGGTGCGTTTATGCCTGCAATAAACAATCTTAATCAACTTGCGCATCTCCGCGCAGAGATCGACAAAGTTGACGAAAAAATAATTGAAATTCTCGCCGAGATGCAGGGAAAGTTTAAAAGAAGAGGCGCGGGCAGTAAACCGGAGGTGGAAAAAGTCCAGCAAGTTTTTGAAAAACTTCCCGTAGCGGGCGGAGATATTTTAAGGGAGGAATTTATCTCCAAGGTTATTGAAATTGTGGTAAGAGATTTGTCGCTTGAGTCGGCTATTTATTCTTTTCCTAATGTCGCGCAGGAGATTAATAAATTACTGCAATTAATAAAAGCAAGAATGGAAATTTCAATTGCAGCAGGGGAGGTAAAAAAGGAACGAGGTCTGTCAATTTTTAACAAAGAAAGAGAAAGAATCGTGAAAGGGCAGTGGATGCTGGCCGCCACCGAAAAAAATTTAGATGGTTTTTTCTTTCATGATGTTATTGAGGCCTTGCTTTTAGAATCAAGATTGTTGCAATTTAAAATAAAGGAGAGACAATAACCCCACCAAACACGGTCGGGTTTTTTATTTTTTATAGTTTTATGTTAAGCTAATAGTAATTTATTTGCGGGGCGTCGTATAATGGTAGTACGCAGGGCTGGGGGTCCTGTAGCCGGGGTTCAATTCCCCGCGCCCCGACATGACCAGACATTGAGCGTCTTGAGCGCATGGAATGCGCTCGCTTCGCTCGCGCATTAAGGTAAAGTTTTTAAATTCTGCATTAAAATCAGCCAAAATTTTCCACTCCTCCCTCCACTCCCAAACCACCTCTCTATTTAGCAAACGGCGGTTCGTTCCAATTTTTTCCGTAAAAGATTTTATTTCTATAAAATCTTTAGACATTGCAAGTTTTTTGGCGTAGTTAGCGTCAATTATCCATTTTTTCAATGGTTCGAGCCATCCGCCAGCTATTCGTTAATCAATTAATTAAATCTAATAAATAATATGAAATTTTATCTATCATCTTATAAAGTCGGCAACGAAACGGACAAACTAAAGGCGCTGATTCCTGCGGATAATAAAAAAACAGCATATATTTCCAATGCGCTTGATTTTTCAAACGATGCCGAAAGGAGAAAACA
>Ga0210057_1003771_pt1 | contig 20676 bp, 29 predicted proteins | sample CryGeyCG2114_010_2_FD_183968 | JGI IMG/M metagenome (GOLD analysis project Ga0210057, IMG submission 183968) | Groundwater microbial communities from aquifer - Crystal Geyser CG10_big_fil_rev_8/21/14_0.10 (SPAdes) (version 2) | ecosystem: Environmental > Aquatic > Deep subsurface > Groundwater ...
AGAATGTGTTCGTCGTCGCGTACCGGATTGCTCTGGGCGACCACGGATTCCCGCCGGTACGGCTCACGTTCACCGAAGGGGTAACCGCGCGCGAGATGGCGGTGCATATCGCGGAGGCGTTCTCCGAGATAGCCGAGGCGGATTTTATCGCGGAAGCGAAACAGTATGAGGGGTATCTTTTCCCCGACACCTACCTGTTTCCGCCCTCATCCGATGCAACGTCCGTCGTTGCTCTCTTGCGCGGGAATTTTGATACAAAAATCGCTACCATCGCGGACGATATCCGCGCGTCGGGCCGCTCGCTCTCCGACATCGTTATCATCGCCTCGCTTCTTGAGAAGGAGGCGCGCACCACGGAGAGTCGGCGCATGGTCGCCGGCATCCTCGCCAATCGCCTGCGGCTCGGCATGCCGCTCCAGGTGGATGCCGTATTCGGCTACATTTTCAATCGCGACACGTACTCGCCCTCCTTTGCCGACCTGAAAGTTGATTCGCCCTATAATACCTATACGCATACGGGCCTCCCGCCGGGACCAATCAACAATCCGGGGCTTGATTCGCTTCTTGCGGCCGCGCGCCCAGCGGAAACTGAGTATCTGTACTATCTCACCGGAAAAGACGACCGGATGCACTACGCCACAACCTACGTCGGCCACCAAGCGAACCAGCGAAAATACTTAAAGTAGACAATCAGAGTAGATGAGAGTAGTGTCTGTTTTGGGACAAGTTTTCTTCACCCTATGAGGAGATAAACGAATGGACTACAACGACAGGAAGTACAGCGTGGCGTTTCGGTTCACGATTGACACGAAAGAGAATCTAAGGCCTGGGATTTACACGGAAAGCGCTGGCAAGCGGCTCATCAAGGCCGAACTTAACCTGGATCCAGATGTCGACAATGGCGGTGGTGATGTTCGTTATTACACCGAAGACCCCGCCATCGCACTGGAACTTTTGAAACTCGCATTCACCATTTCCAATGGCGGGTGGTGGACGATGTCGCCGATGCCCAAAGATCAGAACGTCTTCCATCTTTCCCCGTAGAGGTAATCAGTACCGACCCGTCTCGTCGAAGGAAACCAAATTGGTTTTCTTGACGAGGCGGCTTTCATTTTTTGTGCAAGTGGTCACAAATTGGCAAGCGTGTTTAGATACGGAATATGAACGTACGCGGGAAGAGGATATTTGTAGGCCTGTCGGGAGGGGTAGACTCGGCCGTGTCGGCGGCGCTCTTGAAGCAAGAAGGGGCGCAGGTGACAGGGGTATTTATCAAGGGGTGGTACCCGCCGGCCTTCGGCCTCTGCACGTGGGCCTCTGAGCGACGCGACGCGATGCGCGTGGCGGCGCGGTTACAGATACCGTTTCTGACCCTTGATGCGAGCGCTGAATATAAAAAAGGTGTTATCGATTATCTGATTGCTGAATACCGCGCGGGGCGCACCCCGAACCCGGACGTGATGTGCAACAAGGAAGTGAAGTTTGGCGCATTCTATCGATTCGCAAAAGCGCACGGCGCGGACGCGATTGCGACGGGGCACTACCGGAGCGGGGAGAAAGACCAGAGTTATTTTCTGTGGGCGGTGCCGAAAGATATCTTGGCCGCGACGCTCTTTCCGGTAGGGCACAAGGAGAAAAGCGAGGTGCGCGCGCTTGCGAAGAAGTTCAACCTGCCGGTTGCGGAGAAGAAAGACAGCCAGGGCGTTTGTTTCCTCGGGAGCGTGTCGGTGGAAGAGTTTCTGAAAAGAGAATTCGGCGTCATGCCCGGACGCGCGCTTGATGAACAGGGCGCCCTCGTCGGACGGCACGACGGCGTCCTCCTGCACACTATCGGCGAGCGCATCGCGCTTCACGATGCGCGCGAAACCGGTCCCTGGTTTGTGATTGCAAAAGACGTCGCCGCAAACGAATTCACCGTGGCAAAGGAACGGCGCGCGGCCAGCACGGACGCCCGCGAAATCGCCTTTACCGACGCGAATTGGTTCGGCGAGCCGTCGTCCGCGACCTCCGCGCAGTACCGCTATCGCGGCGCGCTCGTCGCGGGACGCGTCGAAGACGGCCGATTCGTGAGCGCCGAACCGCTCCCTGAAGTTCCTGCACCCGGACAATCAATCGTCTTTTACTGCGCTGGCAAGCTAATCGGGGGAGGGATTATTTCGTAGGGCATGATTTCTTGCCCGACGGGATGGTAGTATGACGGCATGAATCATACGCGTATCTGGATTCCCGCCACCATTATTGCGGTTGTGCTTCTCGTCGGCTTCGCGCTCCTGGTACCGCACACTCGCGACGTTCTCGTAGATGACGTGCGCACTGCCGTGTCCTCAAGTCCTCCGGAAGTCGTCCTGCGCGACACGTTCAAGAAGGGCGTTCATACCATCACCGGCACGGTTGACGCGCCGAACGCCTGTACCAGCGTTTCCGCCGAAGCGACGCTTCAGGGCGACGCGTCAACGACGGAAAGCATTGCGGTGGATATTTCCATGCCGAGCGACACCGGTATCTGTCTTCAGATTCCGACACCGACGGCGTTCCAGGCAACACTGACTGCACCCGCCGAGCTCCCGATTACCGTGACCGTCAACGGAGTCCTGGCGACGACGAGCACTCCATGACGACTCTGCCGATTATACGGAAAGCCGACGGGACGAACGAGGTATTTGACCCGTCGCGCCTGGTCATCTCGCTTGAGCGGTCGGGGGCCGGTGAACACACCGCCGAACGTATCGCAAGAACGATTACGGAAACGGTCACGCCCGGCACTTCGTCAAAAGAGATTTATACGCGCGCATTCTCGCTCCTGCGCAAGGAGGCGCGCCCTGTCGCCGCCCGCTACGCACTCCGCCGCGCCCTGCTTGAGCTCGGCCCGTCGGGACATCCGTTTGAAGATTTCGTCTCGCACTTGTACCGGACGGAGGGCTGGCAGGTAGAGACGCGGAAAATCATCAAAGGAAAGTGCGTATCGCACGAAGTGGATTTCTACGCGTCGCATCCGGAGCAGAATACCTACATCGCCGCCGAGCTGAAGTACCATAATGACCCGGGTTACAAAACCGACCTGAAAGTTGCGCTCTATGTGAAGAGCCGCTTCGACGATATTTTCAACTGCGACGCGACAAAACGCGCGTGCCCGATTGACCGCGGTCTTCTGGTAACCAATACGAAGTTTACGTCTGAGGCTATCGCGTACGCCGAGTGCTCCGGGGTGGAGCTTCTCGGCTGGGGCTATCCGGCGCGCGGGAATCTCTTTGAGCGGATGAGTCATGCGAAAGTCTACCCGATTACGGCGCTCACCGACCTCTCGCGCGCCGAGAAACGCCTCCTTATCGAGCAGGGCACCATCGCGGTTGACGAGATTGTCCGGGACCGCCGCGCGCTCGACGTGTTGCATCTCTCCGTTTCCCGCGTGGGAGAGCTTCTCGCCGAGGCCGAAGGCGTCCTCGCGCTTCCTGGAGCACTTTATGATACTGTTTCCGTATGACCTGGAACTTTTCCACAAGCTCGTTCATCGCCGGAGTCATGTTCGGCGCCCTGCTCGCGGGAGCGTGGTTCCTCGGCGGTGATGCCACACGTTTGTCCGAACAATCCTCGTTCCGCGCCACCGCGGACGACCGTTCCCTGTCACAGAAGAGCGGGGTAGTTTCCGTCGTTGACCAGTCCGCAGGCGATACGGTCATCGTTGCATCGGTCACGGTGCCGGCGCCGGGCGTCTGGGTCGCGGTACGAGAAATGAGCGGGAACGACCTCGGAAACGTTCTCGGCGCCGTGCGCGTCGGCGGTCCGCGCGACGCAGTCACTGTCTCGCTCCTGCGTGCGACCGAACCGAATCGGGCCTATGCGGTTCAACTGTATCGCGATGACAATAATGGCCTCTTTGACCCCTCGATGAACAGCGTGTACGTAGACTTCACTACCGGCGCGCGCGTGGTAGCATACTTTGCGACCATCGAATAATATGGCCGCGCGCACTTCACGAAGCGGATACGGGCCGTTCGACCCGTCTTCGCCGGAGCCGTACAAGGTGAGCCGTTCGAAGATTGACCTTTTTTCCGAGTGTCCGCGATGCGCGTACCTTGACATGCGGCTCGGCGTGAAGCGTCCATCGATGCCGGCGTTCACGCTCAATAACGCGGTGGACGAGCTCCTGAAGCGCGAGTTCGATATTCACCGCGCTCACGGCACGAAGCATCCGCTCGTAGAAAGGTACGGTCTTGACGCGGTTCCGCTCGTCGATGACCGTATGGACGAGTGGCGCGACGCGCTCCGCCGCGGCATCAGCTATCTGCACGAGCCGACCAATCTGCTCCTGCGCGGCGGCATTGATGACGTATGGGTCAATCCTGCGGGAGAATTTATCATCGTGGACTACAAGGCGACCAGCAAGAAAATAGGTCCGAGTACGGAAGATGATTTGTACGATTCGTACAAGCGACAGTTGGAAATCTATCAATGGCTCTTCCGCAGAAACGGTTTCGCCGTCTCGCCGACCGCGTATTTCGTGTACGTCAACGGCAAGTCCGATGCCAAAGCGTTTGGCGGAAAGCTGGAGTTCGACATCGAGCTCATAGCGTATACCGGCAGTGATACGTGGGTGGAGCCGGCAGTTTTCGATTTGAAGAAAATGCTCATGAGCGACGAGATTCCTCCCATCGGCACGGCATTCGGGGGCGGCCCGTGCGACTACTGCACGTATCGCGAGAATGCTGGCAAAATACTCCTCGAGTTGCATACCAAGAACAAGAAGAAATAACTATGACCGAAAGTTCGTTCGCTAACCGTGTTCGAGATGCCGTGCGACAGATACCGAGAGGGGAGACCAAGAGTTATGGCGAAGTCGCGCGAGCCATTGGCTACCCGGGCGCGGCGCGCGCGGTGGGCACGGTGATGAAGAACAACTATGACCCGACGGTGCCGTGTCATCGCGTCATCCGTGCCGATGGCAGAATCGGCGAGTATAATCGTGGCGGCGAACGCGCCAAGAAGCGGTTGCTGGAGAAAGAAGGCGCGTTATGAATGTCAAAATAGAACCGTCGTGGGCGGAGCATCTAAGGGGTGAATTCGAGAAGCAGTACTTCACGGAGCTTGTGGCGTTTGTGAAGAAAGAATACCAGGAAGGGAAGGTGTATCCGGCGCCGAAGAATATCTTCCGCGCGTTTGACCTCTGCCCGTTTGAGCAGGTGAAAGTCGTGATACTCGGCCAGGACCCGTACCACGGCACAGGGCAGGCCAACGGCCTCGCGTTCGCGGTTGATGCAGAGACGCGGGTTCCGCCATCGCTTCAAAATATTTTCAAAGAGCTTTCAGCAGATTGCTCTTTGCCATTCGAAGCCTTGGCGAAGAAGGGTACTCTTGAGCATTGGTCTAAGCAGGGCGTTCTCCTCCTCAACGCGACACTCACTGTCCGCGCGCACCAGGCCGGCTCGCACCAGGAGAAGGGGTGGGAGCAATTCACCGATGCCGTCATCCGTGCGCTTTCTGAAGAGCGTGAACATCTTGTCTTTATGCTCTGGGGTAATTATGCGAAGGCGAAAGGTGCGCACATCGACCGCAGTAAGCATTTGGTACTCGAAGCCCCGCACCCGTCACCCTTCTCCGCCGCCTCCGGCTTCTTCGGCTGTAAGCACTTCAGCCGCGCGAACGACTACCTCATCTTGCATAACAAAACCCCGATAGACTGGCTCTAAAACCACTTGAACATCTTGAACCACTTGTCCGAATTTTTGTCCTATAGGATAAAAATTCGGACATCGTTATTCGGCACATGGACTAGATGTGAATGAGGTGGTATAACACTGGGCAGTTGGACATTAAGAGGAGAATCAACATGCAAGCATTACCGTGGTTGCCGCGTCCGCTCATCATCTTCGCGATGATAGGCGAAACACTCACCCCATGCGTCCAGTGGCACGGACAAGATTCAGAAGGAAACATCACCGAAGAGCAAATGCTTTTCCCGCTCTATGGCCATGATGCGCAGTTCATTGAAACTATCAAGTCGGATTTCTGGAGAGTATCGTTCCTTGGAGAGATGGGTATATGGAACGAGCGTTATCCGAAGACCCCCTACGCGCGAGTGAAGAACGGCAAGGCTGAGAAGGGGAGCAATGGCCTCATCGCTCGCATCATCGCGAATGAACTCTTCGAGCACGATACGTTCGCGCTTACATGTTTTGCCGTCCAGGTCGAGGAATGGAACCGCTTATATGCCCCCGCGACGTATGACAACCGGGATGCTTATGACGAATTGCCACGGCACGATGTGGACAGGGATCTCCAGGCAAACTGGCGGAACTTCTACCGAGGCCTCGGGCGCGTCAATGTACAGGAAGCGGTTGAAGGCATGTATCCCGGATATCCCGGTCGGCACGCCCAAAAGTATGCCCAGTGGCTCAAAGAACGGCGGAGACTGGACGAGGCGTTCTTTAACGACTACGGTCCGAGCGAGATTCGGTACTAGCCTTGTTTCAACAGGCCACACTCAAACCCGCGGGGGCAACTCCGCGGCGTTCTTTTTACCCCTTGCACCTACTACGAGATAGTACTATTATATAGTGCATGACCACCATTACCGTGCCCATTACAAAAGAACTCGCCTCATTTATCGAAGGAGAGCTCAAGGCGGGAACGAGCGACTCGAAGGCGCACCTCGTGCGCTACGCACTCGGGCGACTCCAAGAAGAGCGCGCGCTCGCGCGGCTCCAAGAAGCAGAAATGGACATTAAAGAGAATCGTGTGTATCAGGGGGATCTAAAGAAACTTCTTAAACAGTTTTAACATGCAGTATTTGTATACTGCACGCTTCCTTCGTTCACTTAAGAAATGTGAGGAAGCGGTGCAAGACGATGTTGTTCGTGCGGTGAAGTTATTTGAAAAAGAAAACGGTAATAAAATTCTTAAACTGCACAAACTGCATGGGAAATTTAAAGCCTATCATGCGTTCTCTGCTAATTTTTCATATAGAATAATAGTAAAGATGGAGAAGAAAGCAGTATATTATGTAGATGTCGGAACCCACGATATCTATTTATGAACCACACGCCGCAGATAAAGAGGGCGATACAGTTCGCGGCGAGGAAGCATCACGGGCAGATGCGTCGTGAGACGGAGCCCTTGCCGTACATCACACACCTTTTCTCGGTCGCCCTGCTGGTCGCTGAAGACGGTGCAAACGATGATGTCGTCACAGCGGCACTTCTCCATGACACGATTGAAGATACCGATACTACGCGCGAAGAAATTGTGACTGCTTTCAACGAACGCGTGGCAACGCTCGTTGAGTCGGTAAGTGAGATAAAGGAAAAAGACGGTAAGAAGTTAAGCTGGAAAGAACGTAAAGCGCACTACCTGGCGCACTTAGAAGACGCGAACGACGACGCGGTGCTTATTTCTATTGCCGACAAGATAGACAACATTGAGAGTAAACTCGAAGCATTTGCGAAAGAAGGGAAGACACTCCTCAAGCGTTGGAAACAACCTGCAGGAGAATATCTCTGGTTCCACAGCGAAGCGCTCCACATCGCGCAAAAAAGACTCCCCAAACATCGGCTTACGAAGCGACTCGCCGAAGTGTATGCGAAAGAAAAAGAAGTCTTCTCATAAGTTAGGACATCCGATGTCCTAACTTTCTACCAAATCTTTGCGCGGTCGGAGGGGGCGCGGTAGAGCTTGTCGCCCTTTTTCACCCCGAAGGCTTCATAAAATTCAGGAAGATTCGACGCGGGGCCGTTGATACGAAAGATGCCCGGCGAATGCGGGTCGGTAAGCACCTGTGTTTTCTCCGCTTCCGAACGGCGGTTCTCGCGCTCGAAGAGTGCGAAGGAGAGGAAGAAGCGCTGTTCGGGCGTGAAGTCGCCGATATCTTCGCGCCCGGTCTTCTGTAGGTGGAGCTGGTACGCGTCGTAGGCGATGGAGGCGCCGCCGAGGTCGGCGATATTCTCGCCGAGCGTCAACTGACCGTTCACCGTGAGCCCGTCCGCAACTTTGTATTCGTTAAACTGCTTCACGAGCACTTTGGCTTTCTTAGTGTAGCGGGCGCTGTCGCGCACCGTCCACCAGGTCTTCCTGTTTCCCTTACCGTCGAACTTGCATCCCTGGTCGTCGAAGCCGTGCGTGATTTCGTGGCCGATGACGGCACCGATACCGCCATAATTAACGGCATCGTCGGCATCAATGGAGAAAAACGGCGCCTGGAGGATAGCGGCGGGGAAGACCACGTCGTTCAAGCCGAAACTGCAATACGCGTTCACCGTTTGCGGGCTCATAAACCACTCTTTCCGGTCGACCGGTTTCCCGAGCCTTCGAGTCGCCCGGCGGTGCTCGTATTCGCTCACGCGCATCACGTTCCCGACGTAGTCATCGGCTCGCATACGGAGACCGCGGTACGTCTTCCACTTGTCAGGGTAGCCGAGCTTGCGGGTCATCTGGTGCAATTTCTTAACTGCCTTCTGCTTCGTCGCGGGACTCATCCAGTCGAGATTCTTAATGCGCTCTTCGTACGCACGGAAGAGGTCGGCGACTACCTCGGCCACTTTGTGCTTCGCCTCCGCAGGGAAGTATTCCGCTACGTAGAGTTCGCCGAAGAGCTCGCTTAAGCCTCCGTTCACCACGCGCAGGATGCGCCGCCAGAAGGGCTTCATCTGCTTCGTACCGGTGAGCACGGTCCCGTAGAAGTTAAAACTCTCCTTCTCGAGCTCGGGGGTGAGGAAGGGGGCGAAGTCGCTGATGATATGGGTGCGCAGGTAGACCTTCCACGACTCGATGGGGTAGACGCCAAGCAAGCGGCTCGCCGCCGCAAAGAACTTCGGCTGCATCACGACGACCTCCTTTGGTTCTGTGCCGAGGAGCTTGAAATATTCTTTCCACTCGACGCTTGGCGCGAGCTTCTTCAACTGCGCAAGCGACTTCTTATGGTACGTCTTGTCGACGTCGCGCAGGTCTTCTTTCTTCATCGAAATCTTCGCGAGCGCGGTCTCAACCTCGAGCACGACCGCCGCGTCCTGCCGAGCCTCCTTGGGGCGGTCCGCTCGCCCAGCACCAAGACTGTTTTGGTGCTGGGCGAGCGCGAGAAGCCGCGTGAGATATTTTTCATATGCACTTCGCACACGCTTCGACTCCGCATCATCCTTCAGGTAGTAATCGCGGTCGGGCATGCCGAGGCCTCCCTGGCCGAGGTAGATGATGTAGCGCTCGCTGTTTTTCATATCTTGGTCAATGCCGACGCCCCAGACGCCGCCCGAGCCGACGCGCTCCAGGCGGGCGAGCGCGCGGACGAGGTCGCGCGTGTCTCGTATCGCCTCAACTTGGGAGAGCAGTTTTTGGAGCGGCTTAATGCCCGCCGCGCGGCGTCGCTTCACGTCCACACCGGAACGATAGAGGTCACGTATTAATTGCTCGGCGCTCCCGGCCGCCGCGCGTTTCTTGTTCACGACTTTTTTCAAAAGTATCTGAAGTTGTTTGTCGGTCTCGTGGCGCAGTATCATAAAGGAGCCCCAGCGCGCCTCGTGCCGCGGAATCGGATTCTTCGCGAGCCACCCGCCGTTTGCGTGGTGATAGAAGTCGTCCTGCGGACGCACCCTCGCGTCCATATCTCGCGTATCAAATCCCCAGTCCTTTTTCTGCATAGGCGCATAGTATACCCAGCACTCAACTATCCACAATACAGTGCGGTCGCACTATGTTTTGGATAGGCGTATTACTTATGGAGAAATTTTTGTGTATGTTGAGTGCTGGGTATATGAATCCTTTGTCTCGTGCTATCTTTTTGTCATGACCGTTTCGGAGGTACGCAAGCGATACTTAGACTTTTTCGCCAAGCGGGGACACGCGGTTATCCCGAGCGCGTCTATCGTGCCCGAGAATGACCCGACCACGCTCTTCACGAGTAGCGGCATGCAGCCGCTTGTCCCGTACCTCCTCGGCGAGCCGCATCCGGAGGGGAACCGCCTTGTTGATTCGCAGATGTCGTTTCGCGCAGGCGATATAGAAGAAGTGGGAGACAATCGCCACACAACCTTCTTTGAAATGCTCGGAAACTGGTCTTTGGGCGATTATTTCAAGAAAGAGCAGTTGCCCTGGGTGTACGAGTTTCTGACAGAGGAGTTGAAACTTCCTAAAGAACGCTTATGGGTCACCTGCTTTGCAGGCGATGAGACCCTCGGTCTTCCGAAAGATACGGAAGCGGCAGAGATTTGGAAGAGCATAGGCATGCCGGAAGAAAAGATTCTTTTTTATGATGCAAAGAAGAATTGGTGGAGCCGCTCCGGTACGCCAGATAAAATGCCGGCAGGAGAGCCAGGCGGTCCGGACTCGGAGATATTTTACGAATTCACAAGCGTCGAGCATGACCCGGCATTTGGCGAAACATGCCACCCGAATTGCGACTGCGGACGCTTTATGGAAATCGGCAATTCGGTCTTTATGGAGTACATCAAGAACGCCGATGGAACATTCGGCAAACTCCCAAAACAAAATGTGGACTTCGGCGGCGGTCTCGAGCGCCTCACCGCCGCCACAAACGACAATCCAGATGTGTTCCTTATTGATGTATTCGATGCTCCTCGCGCCGTGCTCGAGAAGCATTCGGGTAAGCACTACTCTGATGATGGACTTACGATATCCATCATGAAGTCGTTCAGGATCATTTTGGACCACGTCCGTGCGGCTTCGGTGATGTTTGACGCAGGCCTTCGTCCTGCGAATACGGAACAGGGATACATTCTGCGCCGCCTCATCCGCCGTGCGATACGGGAAATGGATAAGCTCGGCATACACGAGGCGATACTTGGTGAGGTTGCCGGAGGCCACGAGAGCGAGTTCCGTTTGGAAGAAGAGCAATTTCGGAAGACACTGACGCACGGGATGCGCGAGCTCGAAAAGATGGGAGGAAATATTGACGCATTCATGCTTTTCACCACCTACGGCTTTCCGGTCGAGCTTACTGGAGAAATTGCAAAAGAGCGCGGTATCGCGCTCGATATGGATGCGGTGAAGGCGAAGATGACCGAGCATCAGGCGCTTTCGCGAGCGGGTGCGGCGCAGAAGTTCGCGGGAGGATTGGCCGACCATGCGGAACAGACCATCCGCTACCACACCGCGCACCACATTCTGCTCAAAGCGCTCCAGATGGTGCTGGGGAAAGACGTGCACCAGCGCGGGAGCAATATCACGAGTGAGCGTCTGCGCATCGATTTCAGCTACGGGCAGAAGATGACGCCGGAACAGAAGAAAGAAGTGGAACGCATTGTGAATGAAAAGATAGCCGAAGCTATTCCGGTCATCCGCACCGACATGAAGAAAGAAGAAGCAGAGAAGCTTGGCGCGGAGCACGAGTTCGGCGCGACCTACCCCGACACGGTCTCGGTCTATTCGGTCGGCCCCTTGGACAGCGCATTCTCAATAGAGTTCTGTGGCGGGCCGCATGCCGAGAACACTCGCGACCTTGCGATTGTTCGAGGTCCTGACGGCGTTAGCCGGAAGGATGGAGTGTTTAAAATACTGAAGGAAGAAGCGTCCTCCGCCGGCATCCGCCGAATCAAAGCAGTGCTAGAATAAGCGTAATGAGTTTTCTCGACGGCCTCTTTGGTACAACGGAGCGGACTGCATCGGCGGTGTTGATAGACGTCGGTGCCGAGTCGGTCGCCGGCGCGTATGTATGCGCGACCGGAAACGCATTGCCGGAAGTGCTGTACACGTGCCGCTTGCCCGTCAAGGCGCACAGCGGCGAGCACCGCACAGCGGCGATGGTGCGTGCGCTCCAAATCCTCGGCGACACCCTCGTCCGCGAGGGTGCGCCGGTACTCGCGCGAACCACCGGCACCGGAAGCGCAGATTCGATTGTCGTGTCGATTGACGCTCCGTGGCAGGAGACATCGGTGCGCACCGAACACTTCGAGCAGAATGCGCCGTTTGTCTTTACGAAGAAGCTCGTCGTCGAAACCCTCAAGAAGACCGGCCTCACGGCGGAAGGGAAACTGCTGGTCGACGAAAGCATCATCGGCACCATCCTCAACGGCTACGAGACGCGCGACCCGTACGGGAAGATAGCGCATCGCGCCACGGTCGTGGTCCTCACGTCGTTCATCGATACCGCCGTTGCCAAAAGCGTATCCGAGACTCTCCAGAGCATCTACCACACGAAGCACATCCTGCCGATTGCCGGCAGTTCGCTCCATTGCCAGGCGGTGCACCTGGTCTTCCCCCACGAACGCGACGCGCTTATCTTCGACGCGACCGGGCCGTTGACCACGATTGCGCTCCTGCGCAGAGGGTTGTTCGTCTCCATATCCGAAGTACCGGCCGCCACCTCTCTTGCCGAGTGGATGGAAAACGTGGTCACGGAACTTGCCGATGTCGGGAAGCGGTATCCCTTGCCGAGGATTATTTTCCTGGTTGCGCGGGAACCGGAAGTGTCCTCTCTCAGCAAGAAACTTGCGAGTGCGAACCTCGGCGGGCTCTGGCTCTCGGACAGTCAGCCCAAAATCGTTTCCGTGCGGTCGGACCATATCGTCGGGCTGGTACGGCAGGTGACGATGGCTCCGCCGGATTTCATACTTCTGCTCCTCACCCTTTTCTGGTGGCATTCCCTGGAGGACGAAGGATGATGCCCCGGTAATACACACACGGGCTCCACTTCTCTTTCCGCTGAAACTGGTATACTGGCAGATATGAATAAACTAGATGACATCATACCGCCGTCACGGCGCAGGGGGCCGGAAGACCAGAGACAGCCAGTCGGCGGCGGGCGCGAGCCGCTTCGCCTTACGGAGAGGCCGCGCCGTTTCCCGTACACAACCATCATTATTGTCGCGGCCGTTATCGTCGTCTCCTTCGGCGCACTCTTTTACTTCTCTAGCGCCAAGGTGGAAGTAACGCCGAACACCGTCTCTGCGGAGATACAGAGCTCCTTCACGGCCGCCCGGAGTTCCGGCGACCTGCCGTTTGAAATCGTCACCGCACAGAAGATAGCCTCCCAGGGCGTTCAGGGGAGCGGCACAAAAACGGTGAACTCCTCCGCTTCCGGCACCCTCACCATCTACAACACCCAGACAAGCTCTCAGAAGCTCATCACCAACACCCGCTTTGCGACTGCCGCAGGGCTCATCTTCCGGATACACGCACCGGTAACGGTTCCGGGGGGGAGCGCCGCGAATCCCGGAAGTATCTCGGTGAAGGTCTATGCCGACCAGGCGGGCGCCGCATACAACATCGGCCCGGCCTCGTTCACCGTCCCCGGGTTCGCCGGAACGTCGCTTGAAAGCAAGGTGTACGCCAAATCCAGTTCCGCGATGACGGGCGGCGCATCGGGGACGATACCGGTCGTAGACGCCGCGCTTGAAGGGAAGGCGCGCGACGCGCTCAAGGCGGCGCTCGCTCCCGACCTCGCCGCGAGCATCCAGGAGCAAGTTCCTTCCGGATATACGCTCCTTTCCGGCGCGACGGAAATAACATACCAAGAGCTCGCCTCCGGGCCCTCCGCCACAACCGGCATGGTGGATGTGAAGGAGCAGGGGACTATCAGGGCGGTCGTATTCCCGAACGCCGCACTTGCCAAGGCGGTCGCCTCCTCGGTCGGCGGTCTCGGATACCAAGGCGAACCGCTCTCGCTCGCTCCGGCAAGCAAGCTCGTCCTGGTGCCGGATTCCGACGGCGTGCCGGATGCGGACGCATCCGACGCCTCTTTCTCGTTCAAGTTGAACGGCACGGCATCGCTTGTGTACACGGTAGACCCGACCCGCATCAGTGCGGCGGTCTCCGGGAAGACGCGCTCGGCGGCTGAGGTGGCGCTCACCAACTACCTGGAGGTCAAGCGGGCAGTCATCATCCTCCGGCCATTCTGGCGGCAGACGTTCCCTCAGGACCCAGCCTCTATCGCGGTGTCGGTAATCAATCCCTAGCTCGCCCATTTGACCCGACACACTTTTGCAGTGTGGGCGGGTTTGACGGTTTCTCCAACACCTGCTAGATTGATACGGTACCTGCATGAGCGACGACAAATGAGCGAAAGCGAAGAAACAAAACCAGCAACGGTAGGGACCGTTGAAGAAGTGTTGCCAAACTCGCTTTTCCGCGTCCGGCTTCCCGCAGAGGAAGAAGGGGGCGAGGGGGAGCTGTTGCTCGCGTATCTTGCAGGGAAGATGCGTCTGCATCGCATACGCGTCCTCGTCGGCGACCAGGTAGATATGGTACTTGACCCGTACGGAGGCCGCGCGAGGATTGTGCGCCGATTAACTTAGAGAATTAACGAGAAAAACGAAATCTACATGAAAGTTCGTGCATCTATCAAAGTCCAGCAATCAGGAGACCAGCTCGTCCGCCGCGGCGGGCGCTTGTATCGTATTAATAAGAAGAATCCTCGCCGCAAGGCGCGCCAGGGCTAGCCTTGGCATATTTAAATATTTAAACTTTTAAATTTCTCAACATGCGTGTCGCCGGTGTCACACTTCCCGATAACAAACAGCTCGCGTACTCATTGCCGCTTATTTTCGGCATCGGTCCGACGCGCGCCCGCGACATCCTCAAGTCGGTCGGCATCAGCCCGGAGAAGAAAGGCAGTGAGCTCACCGCCGACGAAGAGCAGAAAATCCGCGCGCTCGCGGAAGGATTCACGATTGAAGGCGAACTGCGGCGCGAAATCGGTCAGAACATCAAGCGCCTGAAAGACATCCGTTCTCTGCGCGGCGAACGCCACAGCCGCGGACTGCCGGTACGCGGACAACGCACGAAGACGAACTCGCGTACGCGCCGCGGAAACGTGCGGAAGACGATGACCTCCGGCCGTCGTACGCTCGAAAAGACATAATTATGGGTAAAAAACGAATCATCAAGAAGAGCGGGAAAGGCATGGATGCCGGAAGGAAGGAGCGCGCCATGTCGAAAGTTACCAAGCGCCACCTGGAAAAAGGCGTCTTGCACATTGACGCGACGTTCAACAACACCAAGGCCATCCTCACGGACGAGAAGGGTAATGCCATCGTCTCCTCGAGCGCGGGCGCGCTCGGCTTCTCCGGTGCCCGCAAGTCAACGCCGTACGCGGCGGCGAAGGTCGGCGAGTTCCTCGGCGAGAAGGGCATGATGATAGGACTCAAAGAGGCGTCGGTGGTCATCCGCGGCGTCGGCGCTGGCCGCGAGTCGGTACTTCGCGCGTTCTCGGGCAAGGGCGTCCAAATCAAGTCCATTAAAGACGTGACGCCGGTTCCGCACAACGGCCCGCGCCCGCCGAAGCCGCGTCGCATCTGATGATATTTAAATATTTAAATTTTTAAATATGATAACTCCTCCACGATATAAAACAGCCAAGCGCCTCGGCGCAACCGTCTTTGAGAAAGCGCAGACGCAGAAGTTTGCGCTGTCCGCCGAGCGCTCCGCAAAGAACAAGAAGCGCAGTCGCTCTCGCCAGAGCGAGTACGGCAAGCAGATGCTGGAAAAGCAGAAGGTGCGCGTCACCTACGGCTTGTCGGAGCGCCAGTTCCGCAACTACGTGAACAAGGCGCTCTCGGCGCACAGCGCGAAGCCGTCCGAGCTCCTCCACGAGCTCCTGGAGCTCCGCCTGGACAACGTCGTGTGGCGCCTCGGCCTCGCAAGCACGCGGCGCGGCGCGCGCCAGATGGTCGCGCACGGCCACGTGGTGGTCGGCGGCAAGAAGATGCGCGTGCCTTCGCATCTGCTCTCCGTCGGTGACGCCATCAGCGTGCGCGAGGGTTCCAAGGAGCACGGCGTCCTCGTCGGATTCGCCGAGCGCTTTGCGGAGCGCCCGTTGCCGTCGTGGCTCGCCTGGGACGCCAAGAAGATGGAGGGCTCGGTGAAAGAGCGTCCCACTGCCGCGTCGGCAGACCCGGCGGGCGACCTCGTCGCGGTGCTCTCGTTCTACACGAGATAGTTTTCATTATTTACCGGTAATTACGATTGAGTTATGGAATACCACATTACACTTCCGAGCAAGCCCCGTATCGTGTCCGAAGAGGACATGCAGGGCGTCTATGAGATAGATTCACTCTACCCGGGCTACGGCCACACGCTCGGCAACTCGCTCCGCCGCATCATCCTCTCCTCGCTTCCCGGCGCGGCCATTACGCAGGTCAAGATAGAGGGCGTCCCGCACGAGTTCGCCACCATCGACGGCGCACGCGAGACCGTCATGGAAATCTTGCTCAACTTGAAGCGCATCCACTTCGTCCTCCACGGCGACGAGCCGCAGACCATTTCGCTCACGACGAAGGGTACGGGCGAAGTGACGGCAAAAGATTTCCGTCTGCCGAGCCAGGTGGAGATTAAGAATCCGGGACAGCACATCTGCGACCTCTCGGGCAAGGCCGTGCTCGAACTTGAAGCGACCATTGAACGCGGCTTGGGCTACGTGCCGCGCGAGGTGCTCACCAAGGACAAGGTAGATATCGGCACCATCGCGCTTGACGCGACCTTTACCCCGATTCGCCGCGTGAATTACGAAGTGGAGAACATGCGCGTCGGCGACCGTACCGACTTCAACCGCCTGCGCATCCTCATCGAGACCAACGGCACTATCGCGCCGCGCGTTGCGCTCGAACAATCCATCGAAACAATGATTCACCAGCTCAAGTCGGTTATCGGCTTCCAGGAGGACGAGCCTATCGCCTCCGCCGGTTCCTCCAAGGTTTCTGAAGGTTCCGTCGATGCCGCAAAGGTGAAGGTCGCCGACATGGGCCTCCCGACGCGCATCGTCACCTCGCTCGAGGGCGCGGGCATCAAGTCCGCCGCCGGCTTGGCAAGGAAGACTGCGAGCGCGCTCAAGGAGCTCGACGGCGTCGGCGAGAAAGCCATTGAAGAAATCTCGGAGGCGCTCGCCGGCTACGGCCTCACGCTGAAAGCCGAGTAACATTCGTATCATGGCATTTACTAAAAAAGCACAGACCTTCCATCGCGAGACCGGCCAGCGCGCGGCGCTTATCCGCTCGCTCGCGCGCTCCCTCGTCTTGGAGGAGCGCATCTCGACGACGGAGGCCAAGGCTAAGGCGCTCCGCCCGTTTATCGAGCGGCTCGTCACCTATGCGAAGTCGAACACGCTCGCGAGCCGCCGACTCGCGATAACGCGCCTGCACGACAAGGAGGCGGTGAAGAAGCTCTTCGGCACCATCGGCCCCCGCTACGCCACACGTGCGGGCGGCTACACCCGCGTGACCAAGCGCACCGCGCGCGGGAGCAACGACGCCCGCAAGCTTGCCTATATCTCTTTTGTCTAGTAGACCATACCTATCGTTATGACATCCAACACCAAACCGGCACCCACGACCTACACCATCGACGCGACCGACCGCACGCTCGGCCGCGTGTGTAGCGAGGCGGCGTCGGTACTCCTCGGTAAGAAGTCGGTGCACTTCGCCAAGAATCAGGCTCTGCCTATCACGGTCACGGTCGAGAATGCGAGCAAGCTCCATCTCCCGCTCCGCCGCACGCAGGGCAAGGTGTACACCCGCTACACTGGCTACCCGGGCGGTCTCTACGAGATGACGATGGCGGAAATGATAACCAAGAAGGGCATTGAGGAGGTGGTGAAGAAGACGGTGGACGGCATGATTCCGCGCAACAAGCTCCGGAAGCCGCGCATGAAGAATTTAATAGTTAGGCCTTAGGCTCTAGGCGCTAGGCTTTAGCAAACACACATGGCATCAAAAACTTTCATCACCGCCGTCGGACGCCGTAAGACCGCTATCGCGAGTGTGCGCATGGTTAAGGCTGCGAAGTCGAGCCTCACCGTTAACGGTAAAACTCCGAAGGACTATTTCAAGACTGACCTGCGCGCCCTTATCGCCGAAGAAGCGCTTGGGAAGGCGGAGAGCGCCGAGAACTACGAGGTCCACGCGCACGTCTCGGGCGGCGGCATCGCGGCCCAGGCAGACGCCGTGCGCCACGCCATCGCTCGCGCCATCACCAAGGCGGAGCCGAGCACCCGCGCAGTCCTCAAAGCCGCCAAGTTCCTCAAGCGCGACCCGCGCGCCAAAGAGCGCAAGAAACCAGGTCTCAAGAAGGCGAGGAAAGCTCCTCAATGGAGTAAGCGTTAGTTATCAACCGGCATTGCTTATAGCTACGGGGTGTATACTTGTGGCATATGACTGAAACCATCAATCACGACGAGATAGCTGGTAAGGCGTTGAGCGTACTTGATCAGTTCGGTATAACCGAGCCAGTTGTTGATGCTGTAAAAATAGCGAACGGCTTTGGGATTCAAGTGAAAGAAATCAGTATGCCTCCTAAGTATGCCGCTGATGTTGCTGGGTTTTATAATGAGAAAGACAAGACAATCTATGTTCAAACAACTGATAAACCCTGGAGGAAACTCTTTACTGTCGCGCATGAATTAGGCCATCTTGTGCTGGGACATAAGAATTATGAAGTACTTTTTCGTGTTCAAAGAAAGGATGAGACTTATCCTTATCGTCAAATTGAAAGTGAAGCGAATAGCTTTGCGGCTAGTTTACTTATGCCAGATTTCATGCTCAAGAAATACTTGAAAAAGTACAATTTGACGAAAAGTGACCACCTTGAGATGGCCAAGATATTTGGTGTATCAGATTCAGGAATGGAACATACACTCCTGCATCTCAACTAATTATGGCCGAGGGTTCTGATTTAAAACAAGAGATTTTATCATCGGTTTCTCAGGAAGGAACACCTCCGGTAGATGAACATAGCTTCGTTGCGGCGCTGGAAGGAGGGAAAGATGATGAGATAGCGAAACTTGGGCGAAAAGATGTTCTTGAAATGAGGAAGCAGTGGTCTTTCGTCTTACTGCTTTTGATTACTGTAATTGTTCTATACGACCTCTGGTTTACAACGGCCTTAGGGGCAAATTGGATTCAATTCACTGACAACAATCTTATTGTCTATTTCATTTTGGAGAACCTAGCCAAGATTGGAGGGCTTGCATATATCGTAGTGAATTTCTTATTTGATAGAAATAGACGATACCATTGAGAACAAGAGTGCCATTGTTATTTTTACCCCACCACCCGGCAGAAGGGAGGCGAGGAGGATTTGACTTGATTTTGGGATGGGAATACAGTCTGTGTAGGTAGCCCAGTCACTTTTGGGAGAATAGAATAGTAATAAACGCGCGGCACATGGGCATCCGAGAAGCAAATCCCATTAACAAATCGTAAATAGAAATGAATATGGATAATGAAGAAGCATTGAAGGCGGCAATAGAGATAGCTAAGGCTCGTTCTGGCTCCGCAAATCCCATCAACGCAAGCACGGTTATACAGGATGCCTACGATAAGATCGTGGACATAGCCACGAAGGGAGGTTTCCTCAGTAACGACTAGAAATCAAAGGAAACCGCCTTCGGGCGGCTTTCTTTTTACCCACCAAACCACCGCCTACGCCCTCCCAAACGCCTCAGACCCCTCTGAGGCGTTTGACGCTAAACACCATAGACTACATAGGACAGTCCTATGTAGTTAATTTTTAACCCCACCACCCACGTTAGAAATCTGATTCCTAATGGGGGCGAAGGGAGATGTAGAGGTGATTTGACGAAGCGTTAATTTGGGAGCATCTTATCCGTTGGGTACGCAGGACAAATAACCGACAAGGAGGCATCAACATGCCTAAGACTGTAGAAGCAACCGGCCGGGTCAAGATTATTAAGACTCCCGCCGGGGAGGCACCGCTTGAGCTCCGTGCGGCATGGGTGGGGACAATACTCCCGTGCTATCCGCATCTCGGATACCTTTCCGGAGGTTCCGAACACGGAATTCTGACCGGGGAGAAAAGTGTCGACAATCGGCGCGGGGTCATCGTCCCGCAAGATCGGGCAATCGCCGTTCTGGCGGAGCACGACTCAACAGCGGCCGCACAGTGGAAGAATTACGGCTTCCCGCAACCGGAAGAGAACTTCTTCTTCGGCGAGGATGAACTGGAGATCGTGAGTGGAGTCACTCCGGCACCAGTGCGCGTCTTCGACGATATGGAAACCGGGTATTGGCGCGAAATGCTCCACTGAACTGAAAACTGGCGTGATGGGCGGGAAGGGTGGCCCTTCCCGCCCTTTTCTTTTTACGCCTAACTTCCTACTTGAAATCTTTTATGCTATATAATCGTACCCGGAACCCGGCAATCCTGTTCGGGCGCTCGCCAAGGGAGGCAACATGTTGTTACCAAAAAGTAACTCAAATGATGTCTTGGGTACCGAGCTCTTTGATGTGCTGGTCAGGGCGGGAGAAGAGAAGTCCCTTGTCACGCTTCCTACCCGGCTCCATATCTTCCTCGTGAACTGTCTCGTGGAACATATGCGCGACCGGGCCATAGGTTTCCACGTTCTGGCACTCGGCCTACTCGACGTTTCGGCGAAACACGGCGAGCAAAGGAACTTGCTACTCAAACGTACCGGGGACGCAGCATTACTCCTCGCGGGCCTCTTCCCGGAACGCGCGCTTCGCCTGCAGGTGAGCTCCGCTTACTTCCGCCTCATGGGCCAAGCGGCATATGCGAGTCTCGCGGCTCGGTCTCAAATGCTCGGGAGGTGGCATCGCGGCGAGTTTTACAATGAGGTTGCGGAGCAGTTTCGCTTTCTTGAGAAAGTCCTAAACGCCGTGCGCGCACGACCCGAGACGGAGTGGGAGGCTTACAAACGATTCCGCGTAAGACTCACGTGACGAAGAATGCTCTTGAAACCCCGCCACGGCGGGGTTCGTTTTTATTGACCTC
>Ga0210057_1003773_pt1 | contig 20668 bp, 19 predicted proteins | sample CryGeyCG2114_010_2_FD_183968 | JGI IMG/M metagenome (GOLD analysis project Ga0210057, IMG submission 183968) | Groundwater microbial communities from aquifer - Crystal Geyser CG10_big_fil_rev_8/21/14_0.10 (SPAdes) (version 2) | ecosystem: Environmental > Aquatic > Deep subsurface > Groundwater ...
CTACCCGGCGATACCGTTCAGCTCAAAAATGTTTCCGGCTACTTCACCAATTTAACCCGCCGTGAGGTTATTAATCACTATTTATCCTTTTACAACCACCCGCTTCTTATCCATCTAAACCACCCTCCGGAAAAATCAAAAACCATCTTTCGTGATACTATGCAAAGCTATTATCTCGAGGAGCTGGTTCTCCCTTTTAAGGAATCACTTTTTATTAATGGTTACGAATGGGAAAATGATGTTTTTACTAAACCCGAAAAACGCATTGCCAATAAACTAACATACAACGGTGTTTCCTACTCCGCCAAAATTACCCTAAAAACCTTTCCGGTCTCGATTTTCAACCGTTTACTGATTTTTGGGTTTTCTCAGGCATCCTTAATTCTAATTTTTCTTATTTATCATCATGCCCTAAAACATGAAAACTAATCCTCTTCTTTCCATAATCATCATTTCCTTTAATACCTGTCAAATCACCCTGGATTGCCTTAAATCTTTAAAAGCTGATAAAGAACTAGAGTTTGACCTAACCAAAACTTCTACCTCTTCCAAAATTCCCACCGAGGTTATTGTGGTCGACAATAATTCTCACGATGACAGTGTTGCCAAACTCCAAAATATCAACTGGATAAAATTAATTAAAAATTCTCAAAATTCAGGTTTTGGTAAAGCCAACAACCGGGCCCTAAAAATTGCTCGGGGACAATATTTTTTACTATTAAATTCGGACACTCTAATTCTGCATTCGGCTGTCAGTCAGTCCCTCATTTGGCTCTCGGCTCATCCGGAGGCGCATATCTGTACCGCTCAACTTTTAAATGCCAACAAGTCTATTCAGGCTTCTGGTGGTTTTTTCCCAAATTTACTAAATGTTTTTGCTTGGTCTCTGGGTCTTGATGATCTTCCCTTATTCAATTACCTTATAAAACCTTTTCACCCCCATACTCCCTCTTTTTATACCCATGATAATTTTTTTCTAAAAGATCATCGTCAAGATTGGGTCACCGGTGCCTTCATGCTTTTAAGACGTTCAATTTATGAAAGTGTCGGTGGCTTTGATGAAAAATATTTTATGTACGGTGAAGAAGTTGAGTGGAGCTACCGAATGCATCTAAAGTTTCCCCAATCTCAGTGTTGGTATCTGGTCAGCCCCCAAATTATTCACCTCGGCGGCGCTTCGGCTCTTAAACGCAGTGACCCAATTGTCCGGGAGTATCAGGGAGCTCTTTCTTTTTTTAAAAAACACCGCCCCCTTTGGCAAATTTTCTTTGTTAAAATATTTTTCCAAACCAGCTGTTTTTTGAGAAGTTTTATTAACCCAATTTATCGTCAAGCCCAAAAAGAACTATGAACATATTTCGACCACTTTTAGCTGTCTTAATATTATTTATCCCCCTATACCCTAAATTTCCGTTGTTAAATTTCTCCAACACTTACGTTGCCCTCCGTCTCGACGATATTGTTATTGCTCTTATATTTGCCATCTGGCTTCTACTTCAAATAAAATCCCGTTTCCCCATCCTCAAAGAAAAATTTACCTGGTTTTTTCTGGCTTACTTTCTGGCCATCAGTAGCACCACTTTAGTTGCCATCTTTATTTATCAAACCGAACCGGTAAACATCCTTCTTCTTCATTTAATCCGTCGTTTCGAATATGTTTCTCTTTTCTTTATCACTCTCAGAGCCATAAATTCCAAAAAAGATCTCCTATATTTTTACTTTTTTCTGCTCTTATCTGTCACCGGTATCGCTGTCTATGGTTATGGTCAAAAATATCTTCAGTTTCCGGTCATCTCCACTATGAACGAAGAGTTTTCCAAGGGTCAACTTCTGCAAATGAATGTCTGGACCAGAATTAGTTCCACTTTTGCCGGCCATTACGATTTGGCGGCTTATTTAAGTTTGGTCTTAATCGTCCTTCTGGGAGTGATGTTAATTTACAAAAACATATTTATTCGGCTTCTTTCCTTTATTCTTTTTATGGTCTCCTTTCATTTACTAACTTTGACTGCTTCCCGAATTTCCTTTTTTGCTTTTTGGGGCGGTAGTGTTTTAGCCCTAATATTAATTCGCAAATATCTCTGGGTTATTCCCGTCTCTGTTCTGGTCATCTCCGGCATGCTTCAGTCAGTTGATTTAAATAAACGTCTTTTAGCCACCCTGCCTTTTTTTAAACCAAAACCAACTCCAACTATTATAATTGTTCCCACCAATACCCCGGCTCCTCTTCCTACCATTTCCATCAAACCCACTCCTACCCCCATCCCCCTGCCAACCGTAAAACCAATCCCGACTATTATCCGCCACGGACCAATTGATGAGCTTATTCCTATCGACATTGATGCCGGTGTTGCCCGTTCCGGTGAAATCCGCTTTAATGTTGAATGGCCTCGGGCCATTACTGCCTTCCGTAAAAATCCTGTGTGGGGCACAGGGTTGGGGTCTATTTCCCTGGCCACCGACAACGATTATCTCCGGCTTTTGGGGGAAAGTGGTCTATTAGGTTTATTTACTTTTCTTTTCCCGGTTTTTTATCTTATTTTCCGTAGTTTCCGACTTATAAAAACAAAAAGGCCTAATTCTACCGTCCGCCTTGAACTGGTCTTTGTTGGTGTTGTCTTTTCTACCCTGACCAATGCTATTTTTATCGATATTTTTGAAGCCTCCAAGGTGGCTTATGCTTTTTGGATTATTTTCGGAATCTACCATCAGCTTTCGAAATTTAACCAAAAGTCTCAGTGAAGAAATACCATTACCTACTTCTATTTTTATCTCTATGTACTGGGCTACTGCTCCGGCTCTATCATCTCTCCGCTCCGGTGGCCGATTGGCATTCATATCGACAAGTTGATACCGCTTCGGTTACTAAAAATTTTTTAAACAACGGCGTTAATCTGTTAATTCCAACCTATCACAACCTCTCGCCTGATCAATCCGGGCTCGATAACCCCCAAGGTCTTCGGATGGTGGAATTTCCTCTCTACAATCTAATGTCCTGGTTTACTATCAAACTTACCGGTCTTTCTGTTGATATTGCTTCCAGACTAACCTCAATTGTTTTGAGTCTTTTTTCGTCTCTTTTCATTTTCATTTTTGTCTTTTCCTTGACCTCGAAATTTACTCCGGCCTTTTTAGCCATGCTCTCCTTTCTTCTATTGCCCTTTAATATCTATTATTCCCGAACCATTCTTCCGGAAAATGCGGCCGTCTTTTTTATGACTTTATCCTTGGTTTTATTCCGTTTCCATCCGATACTAAGTAGTATTTTTTTGTCACTTTCCGCTCTCTGTAAACCCTTCACCCTCCTTCTGACTTTACCTATTTTTATTTTTCTTTTTTTTCGATTTAAAAAAACAAAAAATATTAATAAATTATTAAAAATAATCGTATTTTCTCTTATCTCTCTTGTTCCACTATTCCTTTGGCGTCACTGGATTCAGGCTTTCCCGGAAGGTATCCCCGCCTCCGCCTGGCTTCTTAATTTTTCCGACAAAAGAATTTTTCCTGAATGGTATCGGGGTTATCATATTGATTTTTTAAATCAAATTCTTATCCTTCGCCCCTACTGGTGGCGTTGGTTAATTCTGGAAAGGATAAGTTTACTTATTTTGGGTGCCTTTGGCCTTATTCCGGTTACCCTGGGTTTATTTTATCAAAAATTTAACATTAATGTTATAAACTTTCTGGGGTTTATCGGAATATTTTTATATTTTGTCTTTGTTCCCGGTGGTAACATCCAGCATGATTATTATCAAATCTTGATTATCCCATTTATTTCTATCAGTCTTGGCTGTGGCTTCTACTACCTCCTCTACTTTACTCTCCCCGCAAAGTTCCTATCTCTCTGTCTGATATTAATAATCTCCGCTTTTTCCTTATTTTTCTCGGCAGAAAAAATTCTTCCCTACTACCAAATCAATCGTCCGGAAATCGTATCAGCTGGAAAAAAAGTGGATGAGCTTACTCCTAAAAACAGTATTATTATCGCCCCATATCTTGGTGATACCGCCCTTCTCTATCAATGTAATCGCCCGGGCTTTCCCATTGAAATTTATGATATTGCTAAGACAAAAAAATTATTTCCCAACCAACCTCTTTATCTGGTATCAGTCAATTTTGACTCTTACACCAATCAATTAATAAAACTTTATCCTGCTCTTTTTAAATCCGATCAGTTTATTATTTTAGACCTCCAAAATGACTAAGCGAAAAATACTAATGATTACTCCCTACATTCCTCGTCTTTATCAGTCTGGCGGTCAAAATAGTTCCTATTACTCCATTAAATATCTGTCTTCCCGAAACGACATTACTCTTATTTGTTTCAGCCGCGACGAAGAGGGTCTCCTGGAAATTCAAAAATACTGTCGTCAGATAATTGTAGTTAAACGGGGTAAAACCTGGAACTTAAAAAACATTCTTTTGGCCGGTTTCAGTAAATACCCTTTTCTGGTCATCAATTACATTTCCACGGCCTTAAGTGAAGCTATCAAAAATGAACTCGACCATAATCAATTTGATCTAATCCATTGCGATAGTTTCTACCCCATTCCCAACATTCCCCTCACGTCGGTTCCCATTGTTCTGGTTGATTTGACTATTGAATATCTGGTTTACCAACATTATGTTGAAAGTCTCCGGGGTTGGAAAAAAATGATTGCCCCGCTTTTATGGATTGACGTCCTGAAACTTAAATATTGGGAAATCCATTATTGGAAAACCATTCACACTGTGGTCGCCTTTGCCCTTGAAGATCAAAAGTTAATCACCAAAACCACCGGACGTGCCGATATTGAATTATTTCAAAACGGGGTTGATAAAACTTTTTATCTCTCCACCCCCAAGGTTCCCAAAAGCCCGACACCCGCCCTGTTATTTGGGTTCTCTAATATGAAATGGATGCAAAACCGTGAATCGGTTGATCTGATTTTAGACCATGTCTGGCCCCAGATTATTCGGGCTATTCCTGATTGTAAGCTTTACATTATCGGCCGTTTTGCTAAAGAGTTTTACGGACACCTGGGAAACAGCCATATCATCGTTGACGAAGCTGATATTGACGGCGGTATCTTTGACCGCTTTTATTATCTTTACCACTGTTGGGCCCTGGTTGCTCCTATGGGCAGCGGTGGCGGCACTAGAAATAAATTTTTAGAAGCCATGGCCTGCGGCTTACCGGTTATTACTACACCGGAGGGTATGGGGGGAATTAAAATAATAAATCAGGTTCACTCCATTGTCTGTTCGCTGCCCCGCGTTGCCGCCGAAACCATTAAACTCCTAAAAAATAAATCAAAAATGCTAGAGATTGGAAAAAACGCCCGCACCTTAATCACCAAAAATTTTTCCTATGAAAAATGCGTGCTAGACTTAAATAATCTCTATGAAAAAATCATCTCCAAGAAATAACCCCATACTTTCCGTCGTTATATTAAACTATAACGCCAAGGACTTCTTGAAAAATTTAATCAATAGTATTGATCGCTCTAAGCTTGGCCGGTTTTTTATTGAAATAATCATTGCCGACAATGCCTCGACTGATAATAGTTTTTCACTGGCCAAAGCTACTTGCCAAAAAAATCCTCAAATAAAATATATCTTTCGTCGGAACTCCGGTAATGTTGGTTTTGCCGCCGGCAACAATCAGGGTTTAACTGTTACCGACAATAATTCCAAGTACGTTTTATTTTTAAATCCCGACACCACCGTTAAAACGGATACTTTTTATCAAATGATAAAATTTTTTGAAGATAATCCCCGGGTTGACGCTGCTACCTGCGATCTAATCTTGGCCCTAACTGGTTTGACCCAGCTCGAAAGTCACCGCGGTTTTCCCACACCCTGGAATGCTTTTTGTCACTTTTTTGGATTTGGGTTACCTAAACTCTTCCCCCAATCAAAAATATTAAACGGCTACTTTTTAGGGAATCTTGACTATTCCCAAACCCAACCCATCGACGCTTGTGTCGGTGCATTTTTTATGCTCAAAAGATCGGTCGGGAATAGTGTCGGTTGGTGGAATGAAAAATATTTTTTCTACGGTGAAGATTTAGACTTCTGCTGGCAATTAAAACAGTATGGTTTTTCTCTATTCTTTTTTCCCGGTACCCAAACTATTCACTATCAGGGAGTCTCTTCTGGTGGAATCAACCAAAAACAAAAACTGTCTGCCGCCTCCCGGGTCACCAAGGTTAAGGTCGCCCAAGCTTCAACTACTGCCATGCGAATTTTTTATCAAGAAAATCTCATCCACCATTATCCTGTCTATCTTCGGTGGATTGTTTGGCTGGGTGTCGATCTTCTTGAATTCTACCGTATCTTTAAAGCCAAATATTTATGACCAAAATCTACGCTTTTATTGATAGTCAAAACCTGAATCTTGGTACCGGCAACGACATTCTTCGAGACAAAAAAACGGTTTATCGGGGGTGGAAACTAGATTTTAAAAAGTTCTTCATTTATTTGAAAGATAAATTCAAAATTAACAAAGCTATTCTTTTTATTGGATATGTTAAAGAAAATCAAAAACTCTACTCTTCCTTAAAGTCCTTCGGATACAAGTTAGTATATAAACCCTCAATCAAAAATCACCAAGGTATCGTTAAAGGAAATGTTGATGCCGAATTAGTATTACATTCAGCTGCTATTGAGTACCAAAACTACGATCAAGCTATTATCGTTTCCGGAGATGGTGATTTCTATTGCCTTCACCATTTTCTAAATAAAAACCACAAACTGCTAAAAATAATTATCCCCAACAAATACTCCGAATCAAGTCTTCTTAAAGAATTCCAAGGCTTTAAAATCTTTTTATACCGAGAAAAATATAAGTTAGAATACAAGCAAAAAAATCGGGAGGCGTCGCACATAGACACAAAGTCTAAGGGTCGTGTTCTCCCTGATGATTAAAGTAATTGTATAAAAAATGTCAAATAAAGTCAAACCCCATATCATTATCGACGCCCGGCTTTATGGTCCGACCAAAACCGGTATCGGCCGCTACACTCAAAATCTCCTTTTGGCTCTACCCCAGCAAAAAAACTTTAATAAATATCAGTTCGGTTTAATCGTCAAACAAGAAGACCTTGACACTGTTAAACAAGACTTGGGCATTTCATATCGATATTTTCCCACCGATATCTCCCACTATTCCTTTTCTGAACAGATCCTACTACCCTCTTATATTTCCAAACGTAAACCCAACCTAGTTCATTTTACCCACTTTAATAAGCCTCTTTTTTATACCGGACTATCAATTATCACTATTCACGATTTAATCAAACATTATTTCAGAGGGAAAAGTACCACCACCAAATCTGTTTTTACCTATTGGCCAAAATACCTAGCCTATCGGTTAGCCACCAAAGTTAATATCAAAAATAATTATATTATCGTTCCGAGTAATTTCTGGCGAAACATTCTTTTAAATCGTTTCGGGCTATCTTCTACAAAAATCACTACTATTTATGAAGCTGTTGATCCTAAATTTCTCAATTTATCGTCTTATGTCTGTCCTCCTAAAAACTATATTCTATACACTGGTAACCTCTATCCCCATAAAAATATCAAAGTAGTTTTTGAGGCTCTGCAAAAATTACCCGGGATTCAATTAAAAATAATCTGTGCCCGAAGCGTTTTCCAAAAGGAGGCCGAGGTTTTGTCCCAAAAACTAGGAGTTGATTCCCAAGTAACTTTTCTTGGTTTTGTCAAAGACTCTGATTTCCCCAAACTTTATTCCCAAGCCTTATGTTTAGTTCATCCCTCTTTTATGGAAGGTTTTAGTCTGACCGGTCTCGAAGCCATGAGTCTAAATTGCCCCGTCATTGCTGCGTCTTCCAGCTGTCTACCTGAAATCTACGGTTCCTCCGTTCTCTATTTTGACCCACACAACAAAAACGATTTAGTTAACCAAATCACCCTTCTTCTTAAAGATTCGACACTTCGTTCCCGCCTAATTAAGCTTGGCCATAAACAAATAACTAAATATTCCTGGACCAAAACCGCTTCCTCCACCCTAAAAATTTATGAAGAAATCTTGGAAAGATCTTAAGGTTGCTATTTATTACGACTGGCTAAACCAATGGGGGGGAGCTGAGAGGGTTCTTCTTGATATTTTGTCACTTTTCCCTCAAGCCCAACTTTTTACACTCTTTTGTGATCCCCAAAATACACCCTGGTTTCCCAAAGGTATAAAAATTCATTCTAGTTTTATTAAAAACCCGTCGCCGATTTTTTCACCTTTTTATGATATCGCCACTGAAAGTTTTGATCTAACCGCATACGATTTAGTTATCGCTACCACCACCAATGTTGGCCATTCCCTTTTAACCTCGCCTGAAAGTCTTTTTGTTTGTTATTATCACAATTTCAATCGCCATCTTTATCAGAACCAAAATAAATATTTATCGCTACTTCTTGGTCTTTATCAAAAAATTGATCACATCTACTCGCGTCGCCCCGATTATTCTTTTTGCAATTCGGAAACTGTCCAAAAAAGACTGAGTGATACTTTTGACATACTCGCTAAAGTTATTTATCCGGGTATCGATATTCAATACTTCACCCCCATCACTTCAAAACAGAAAAATTATTTTCTAATTGTCAATCGCCTGGTTCCCTACAAAAATATTGATTATGTTATCGAAACATTCCAAACTCTTCCGTACACCTTAAAGATTGTCGGTGTCGGCCGTGACCTCCCCAGGTTAAAAAGACAAGCATATCCTTTCAAAAACATAGAACTCTTAGGTCTGGTGTCAAACGATTCACTTCGTCAACTTTATCAGCAAAGCCTGGGCTTAATCTCACCCCAACTGGAAGATTTTGGTCTGACTTCGCTGGAAGCCCAGGCCTGTGGCCGACCGGTTATAGGTTTTGGTCTTGGTGGAAACTCCGAAACAGTAGTTGACGGTAAAAGCGGAATTCTTTATCCCCACCAATCATGTTCTTCTCTTGCTCAGGCTATTAAACTCTTCTTTTCTTCAAATATAAAATCCGCCGACTGTCGCCAAAATTCGGAAAAGTTTAGCCGGTCTACCTTTATGCTAAACTTTAAAAAAGAGATTTTATCCCTATGTCAAACCAAAAAAATCATCTCTTAGTAATCCTTTGCGGTGGTACCGGCCCGAGACTCTGGCCCTTATCCACTACCTCGAACCCTAAACAATTTCTGTCTATTTTATCCGACAAAAGTCTCCTTGAACAAACTCTCCGTCGCCTGCTTCACGTTGCCCCCAGGGAAAATATTTATATCGTTACTAGTAATCGAAACGTCAATCACATAAAAAAAATCGCTAATAATTTTATCCCCCAAAATCAGGTTATTATTGAACCGGATAAAAAAAATACCGCCCTCGCTATTTATTACACCCTAAATCAATTCAAGGACTTAGATCCGAAAACGGTGATTTCCTTTTTACCCTCCGATCACTTTATTCATCCGGTCGACAAATTCAAAAAGGACTTATTTTTGGTTGCCCATATCGCCAGAGAATCTTTGTCGCTGGTTACCATCGGCATTCACCCTTCGTCTCCCAATACTTCCTACGGCTACATTCTCAAAAATAAAAGATTTATCGAAAAACCGGATAAAATCAGGGCCCTAAAATATATCATTAATGATGCCCTTTGGAATTCGGGCATTTATACGGCCACTCTCGGCACCTATCTCTCAGAATTCAACCAACACTTCCCTCACCCCACCTATCAAAAATCCCCATCACTCTCTTTTGATAAAGCCATCTCCGAAAAAAGTAAAAATATCAGTTGTCTTAAGGCCTCATTTGATTGGAGTGATGTTGGGGAATGGGGATCAATTTTTGCCAAGTCCGCCTTTGATCACCAAAAAATTGCCACCGTCAATTCCCAAACCAAATATCTCTCCCAGAACAGTCATCGCTGTTTATTATCATCTGAAAGTCCGGATAAATTAATCGGGGTTGTCGGTGTCAATAATTTAGCCATAATCGATACCCCCAATGCCTTATTAGTTTCATCGTTGGATCAAAGTTATCAGGTTCGTGAATTAGTCACCAAGATTGTCAACACCCCAAAATTAAAAAGGTTTTTTGTTGATGATTAAAAACATTAGTTCTATTAACAACTTAAGGGTTTTTATGTTTCCACTTGTTAAGCGTTTAATTGATATTATTTCCTCTGTCTTACTCTTGATTATTTTTTCTCCTGCACTGGTTTTTATTTCTTTGCTCATTAAGCTCACCTCAGATGGCCCGGTCCTTCTACGTCAGAAACGCGTCGGTAAAAATGGGGAATTCATCATGTATAAATTTCGTTCGATGTATAACGGTAAAGATTATCCCAATGATATGGATGCCTTCCTTCGGGACAAGTATCCTCACCTATGGAAGAAATTTGTTAAAAATGGTTGGAAACTTCCAATGAACGAAGATCCTCGAATCACTCCGATTGGTAAATTTATTCGTAAAACTTCAATCGATGAAATGGCTCAGTTTATTAATGTACTCAAAGGTGAAATGAGTTTAGTTGGCCCCCGCGCCTACCGAAATGAAGAGTTGGCTGAATATGAAAAAAAATATCCCGAATCCAAAAAATATGTGGACATTATCAAAACCGCCAAACCCGGTATTACCGGTCTCTGGCAAACCTCGGGACGAAACGATATGAGTTTTAAACAACGGGCCGAACTTGACGCCAGATACATCAAAAATCGATCTCTTCGACAAGAGTTACAAATAATTCTCAAAACTCCCTTTGTCATGTTTTCAATTTGGTAAACATGTTAGACTGATTTATGGAAATGCCCTCCTCCATCACTCCGGCTCCGACACCTAAAACCCCTAAAGTCAAATCCAAGAGAAAAAAGTTCTTATTAATACCCTTTAGTATATTGTTTTTTCTTATCATCGTTTTCCTCTCCGGCTTCTTTTTTATTTATCTTCCGGGTAAAAATTTATTGTCTTTAGTTGTCGTTGCAAAGACCGAATTGGAATCGCTAAAAACATCAGTCTCTGATAAAGATCTAGTACTTACTCAAACCATTATTAATAATCTAAAGGGTCAAATCAAAACTATTGACGACAAATATTCGGATTTGTCCTATTTAAAACCTCTGCCCTTTATTAAAGATTATTACCAGGACGGTCAGGAACTAATTTCCATCGCCAATGATAGTTTAGATACTGGGTTAATAGTAATTGAAGCCGTCAAACCTTACCAAGATTTTCTGGGATTAAAAGGAGCCGCCACTAGTAGTGCCAAAACTACCGAAGACCGAATTACCTTTCTTACCAGATCAATTGAAGGCCTGCTTCCCAACCTTAATTTGGTCGAAAATAAAATCAAGAACATTGAAAATTCTTTAAATTCTATTGATATCAACCGTTACCCGGAAATTTACCAAGGTTTGCCTCTTCATCAAAATTTCAACCAACTTAAGGAAACCGTAGCTCAAATCAACAAATTAATTACCGACGGTAAGCCGATTCTAACCAAAACTTCGTGGCTATTGGGTAAAGATAAACCCCGAAACTATCTGGTTATTTTTCAAAACGACGGTGAACTCAGACCCAGTGGCGGTTTTTGGACCGCCTATTCCACCGTCAAAATGAACAATGGCAAGGTTACCCCGGGAATTGCCAGTAATATTTATGACCTCGATGACAAGCTCCAAAGTGTTACTCCGGCCCCCCGTCTAATCAAATCTTATCATCTTAACGTTCCTTATCTTAACCTTCGCGACAGCAATCTTTCCCCTGATTTTCCTACCGATGCCCAGATTTTTCTTGACGCCTATTACAAAGCTATAGGTAAAGGAACCAAGTTTGACGCCGTTGTCGCCCTTGATACTAATGTTTTAGTTGATTTAGTCGGGGTTCTGGGTAAACTTGACACCCGGGTTGGTACTTTTACTATCAACCCCGACAAGCGTTGTGACGGTTGTCCCAAAATTATTTACGACCTGGAGTGGATTTCCGGTCGCCCCCGAAACTTTATTGAAAATAACCGTAAAGACTTTTTGGCACCGGTAATGCAGGCTCTCCTGGCTAATGCTATGGGTTCGGAAAAAACTAAAATCCCACTCCTGGCCGACGCCTTTGTTAAAAATATTCTTGAAAAACACATTCTCTTTTTCTTTCCTGACGCTGATTTGCAAACAGCCGCTGTTTTAGCCAATATTACCGGAAACATAGTTTCCACCAATTCCGATACTGATTATTTTCACCTCAACGACGCCAATTTTGCCAGTGCCAAAAGTAATATTTTTATCACTCAAAAAATAAAACATGAAATCTCTGTAACTGATGGCCGTGTTGAACATAAAATCTCTATTACCTATTCCAACCCCAATCCGGCCTCAAACTGTAATTTAGAAAAGGGAGATCTCTGTCTTAATGCCCCCAAATATCGTGATCTTTTCCGTTTTTATGTCCCGCTCGGTAGTCGTTTAATTAAGATGACCGGCTCTGAGGTTGACACTCTTTCCTACGAAGAATTAGGTAAACAGGTTTTTGAGGGATTTTATGGTAATAAGTATCCCTTATACGCTAAATCCAGTTCCAAAGTTACCCTCCAATATTTAAGTAGTGTCAAAGCTTCAAAAAACTATACTCTTTACCTTCAAAAACAACCTGGCACCAAAGGAGTCGAATACGAAATCTTCATCAACGGTAAAAGTACCGAAACCTTCAATTGGGTCAGCGATAAAACCATCAAGTTATCCCTGTGATAGGTCAATCATTCAGCACTGAAGCCATAGTTGTCAATCTTCAAAACCGGGGTGAAAAAGATATTTTAGTTACTTTTTTAACTCCAAATCATGGCAAAATTATTGTTAAAGCTGCCGGAGTAAAATCAATAAAAAGTTCCCGTGGAGCCAATCTCCAGTTAGGAAATATCACCAACATCAGTCTTCGCCAAAACAATGGTATCTATTGGTTGTCGGAATGTTTGGCTACTAATTCATTCATGTTTGAACAAAAAAAACTAATTCAATTAAACCTCCTGTTTTATTTTTTGGAAATTGTTAAAAACATAACTTCTGAAAATGAGAGTTCACCTAAAATCTTTTTTTTAGCCAAAGAAATAATACTCGAACTTTCCCAAAATCATCTGGTTCCCTTTATTTCCCGACAAATCGACTTTCTGGAAACTCTAGGTTTTGGCATTCCTGACAATATTCGCCAAAATCTGTTGGCCAAAAAATATCACTTAGTTCAAAAAGATCTTATTTCCTATTTTGAAAGCATTCTCGAAAAACCTCTTCAAAGTAGTCGGCTCCTAACTAATAATATATAATCACTTATGATTTCCGACACCCAATCCGATCTCGTTGCTAAAATTGTCGCCCTCTGTAAGAGAAGGGGAATAGTCTTTCAAAATAGCGATATATACGGTGGTATTCAGGGTTTTTATGACTATGGTCCAATTGGTTCCTTAATGAAATACAATTGGAAAAACTTATGGATTCGGGATAATGTTACTAGGCGCAGTGATGTAGTCTTAATCGACGGATCAATTATCACTCATCCCAAAGTCTGGGAAGCCTCCGGTCATGTCAAAAATTTTAGTGATGAATTAGTCGAATGCAAAAAATGTAATAAACGTTTCCGCCCCGACCTAATTAACAACTCTCTAAAATGTCCCGAATGTGGTGGTGAACTCACTGATCCAAAAAAATTTAATATTCTGTTTCACACCGAAATCGGCGTTATCGAAGGCGAGAAAATTCCGGCATATCTTCGGGGTGAAGCCTGTCAAAACATTTACCTTAATTTTAAAAACATCGTTGACTCCACCCGGGTCACAATTCCTTTCGGTATTGCCCAAATCGGTAAAGCTTTTCGAAACGAAATTACACCTAAAAATTTTCTCTATCGTACCCGCGAATTTGAACAATGGGACATCCAATACTTCGTTCATCCGCAGGATATGGATAAGTGGTACGAATATTGGAAAGAAAAACGTCTTTCTTGGTATCAAAATCTATTCAATAGCCAAGATAATCTCCGCCTGCGCCAACACCAAAAAGATGAATTGGTTTTTTACGCCAAAAAAGCCTTCGATATTGAATTTAACTCTTCTTGGGGTTGGACTGAAATGGAAGGGATTCACTGGCGCAGCGATTATGATTTAACTCAACATTCCCTCTTCAGCGGTCAAGATCTTTCCTATCGGGATCCGACTACTTCCCAAAAATATATTCCCAATATTGTCGAAACTTCCGGTGGAGTTGACCGTTCTTTTTTCTTTTTACTCCTCGACGCTTATCGTGAAGAAAAAACTGCCGCTGGCGATACCCGAATCTGGCTTAAAATTAACCCTCAAATTTCTGCTTACAAAATGGCTGTTTTCCCGCTGGCCAGTAATAAACCTCAACTGGTTGATAAAGCCAAAGCTATTTATCAAAAACTTCAACAAAAATATTCGGTAGATTTCGACGATAGTAGCAATATCGGTAAAAAATACCGCCGCCATGATGAAATCGGTACCCCTTGGTGTCTGGTGGTTGATTTTCAAAGTCTGGAGGATAATACCGTTACTGTTCGTGACCGCGATACGATGACTCAAATCCGGATAAACATTAATAAAATTGACTCCTGGTTACAAAAAAAGTTAAACTAATTTATGAAAAAATTTCTTTCTTTAATTATTCTTTCCTCCATATTTCTCTCTGCCTGCAGTCAGTCCAAATCCCCGGTTTCACCCACCCCAACTCCGGTACCCCGTGAATATGTCTTAACTGAAACCGACAAACCAAAAATCACTCTCACCCCCCGAAGCGATGGTCACGAACTAACTCTCAAAATTACAGGCATAAAACCAATCTTTAAAAAAATTGAATATGAACTTGTTTACACTGCTAGTGATTCCGGACTGGAAATTGAAAAAGGGGTTAGCGGCACCGCCGAATCAAAGGACATTACCAATGGTGGTTTTGAACGCAAGATACTTTTAGGAACTGAAAGCTGCACCAGTGGTTGTAAATACAAATATGACGCCGGGGTCAACGGCGGTACTCTCAATCTCACCCTAAACACCCAAAACGACCAGGTGGCGGCTCTGACGATGCCCTTTACCCTTACTCTAATCAAGTCTAAAGGCTTCACCATCACCTGGAAACAATGAAGTATCACCAGCCCATTCTTCTTGATGAAGTGATCAGGCTTTTTGACCCCCAAAAAAATCAAGTTTACTTCGATGCCACCCTTGGTCACGGTGGTCACACTATTCCACTCCTCAAATCGGGAGCTACCGTTTTTGGTCTTGACGCTGATAGCAATAACTTGGTTTTAGCCACCAAAAGAATTACTGATCTTAATTTATCTACCAATTTTCACCCCTTAAAAGGAAACTTCTCCCGATTAAAAAGTATCTGGAAAAAAAACATCAATCAACCTCTCGACGGTCTTCTCTTTGATTTGGGTTTAAGTAATTCCCAACAGCTTTCCCAAAATCGTGGTTTTTCTTTCAACGATCAATTTTCCCTGGACATGAGACTTGATCCGATTCATCAACACCTTACTGCCGAAAATATAATAAACACGGCTTCCGAAGAGGACTTGTTTGATATTTTTTCCAAAATCTCTCAGGAAAGATATAGCCGACCCCTGGCTCAAAAAATTATTAATCGCCGGCAACAGGAACCTATCAAATCAGGATTAAGATTGGCCGAAATTATTCGTTCTTTCTATAAAGATAGAAAAGTAACTTGCCCCCACGACCCGGCTACAAAAATATTTTTAGCCCTCCGAATTACCGTTAATAATGAATTAAAAAATTTAAATAAAGCCCTCGAGATTTCCCTCAAAATAGTTAAACCCAAAGGACGGGTTATAGTCATTACCTTTCACTCCGGAGAAGATCGTTTGGTAAAAAACTTTTTACGAAATTCTGGCCTAAAATCCCAAAGGCTGTCCCCTTCAATGGATGAAGTATCAACAAACCCCCTTTCCCGGTCAGCCCACCTAAGGTCTTATACTATTAACTGATGCCCGCTCAATTGCTTTTATCAGCCACTATCAGTCTAGTCATCTTTCAACTATTATTTTCTTTTTTCTACTCCAGTCAAATTGTCAAACTCAGTCACGACTTTTCCGCGCTTCAAAAAAAATATCGGGAATTTCTAGATCTAAACCAAAATCTGGAACAAAAATATGTCCAAAAATTCACTTTATTTCATGAGTAACAACCGAATATCTATACTAAAAACTACAATTATTTTTTCTTTTGTAATTGTCGTTCTCCGCCTCTTTTACTGGCAAATATATCTGGGGCAAACAGTCCGAAACCGTAGTTTAAACCAAATATATCAACAAACAAAAATTTTACCTAATCTGGGCCACCTTCTCGCTTCTGACTCATTTCCCTTAAGTCTTGATTCCCGTTTTTATCTTTTGTCACTTTATAAACCCAATCTTGATCGAAAACTTGAGGATGTTCTTCTCTATCTGGAAAAAATAAAACCTGGTCTTAAATTGGAATCCGAAAAACAAATTGGATTCTTTCTTAAACCCAATATCAAGTGGGTCACCCTACCCACCAAGTTTTACAGCCAAGACGTAAAAAAAATAGATTTAGCCGGTGTCAGTTTCGAAGAGGTTTCGTCAAGATATTACCCGGAAGGTAATTTAGCCAAAGATGTTTTATTAAATCTCGAAAGTTTTTATAAACGAACTCTTTCGGGAAAGGTGGGTTTTTCTGTCGCCCCGGTCGATGCTACCGGACAATTAATATTAAGTCGCAAAAACTGGCACAAAAGTGAAGTCGATGGTACCGACATTCCCCTCAGTCTTAACCGACAAGTTCAATCTATATTAGCCTCATCTCTTGAACTTGGCCTAAAACGTTTTCAAGCTGAAAATGCTACCGGCATTATAATTAATCCTCAAAGTGGTGAAATAATCGCCATCAGCTCTGTCCCTCAAAATTCTACCCAAAGCTCATCTCTTCGACCCATATCTTACCTATTTGAACCTGGTTCAATTTTTAAACCCCTGGTTCTATCTATGGCTTTAAACGAAAATAGCATTGGACTCGATTTTGTTTGTCCGGTTTGTGGTAAACCTCGTACCTATGGCCAATATACTATAAATAATTGGAACGAAAAAACCCACCCTAATTCAAATCTCCCTGATGTCATCAAAAACTCTGACAACATTGCTATGAGTTATATTATTGAAAAACTTGGTTTAACTTCCTTTCAGCGTTATTTTCACCTCTTGGGACTTAATCAAAAAACCAATGTCGATCTACTGGGTGAATCAACTTCTTCCTTAAAAAAATATTGGTCTGATATTGATTTGGCGACCGCATCTTTTGGCCAGGGTTTTGCTGTCAACGAACTACAAATGCTTCGGGCTTTCAACACTCTCGGTAATGGTGGAAAATTAGTTTCTCCCCATTTTAATCTCAATAATCCCTTATCTGAAAGTACGGTGTTTGCCCCTGATACCGTCGATAAAGTAGTTAATATTCTCAAATATGCTGTCGAAACTGGTGCTGTTAGCAGTTTAAAACCAAAAAATATTGAAGTTTGTGCCAAAAGCGGCACTGCTCAAATTGCTAAAAGTGGCCAGTATGCCGACACTGATACCATCGCCTCTTATGTTGGATTTTCCCCCTGCCAGAATCCCAAATTCTCCATGATTATTATTTTTAATAAGCCCCAACTCTCAACTTGGGGTTCGTCCACCGCCGCCCCAGTTTGGTTTGAAATCGCTTCCAAGATCACCCCTTTGTTATAATAAATCACCCCTTATGTTCCAAAAACTTAAAAACTATCTTTGGCATCTGCCGAGAACCGTTTTTTGGCAATCTTTTTATTGTTTTCCCCAAAAATCCCTTACTTTAATCGGGGTAACCGGAACTGACGGTAAAACCAGTACCTGCAATCTTATATATCAGATTTTAACTGAGGCACATCTTAAAACCAAATCAATTACCACCCTTAATAGCCCCGGACTTCACACCACCAGTAATTTTAGTTCGAAAACTTTTTTTCAACTTCTAAGGCAATACCAAAAAGAGGGGATCACTCATGTTATTTGCGAAGTTACTTCCCATGCTCTTGATCAATTTCGCTATTTTGGCTGTCATTTTGAGGTCGGTGTTATTACCAATATTTCACATGAACATCTCGACTATCATCACTCCATGACTAATTACGTTCTGGCTAAATCACGTCTCTTTTCCCAATCAAAGTACAAAATCCTCAACGCTGATGATTCATATTTTTCGGAACTAAAAAAACTTTTAAAAGGAAATCTGTCAACCTATTCCATTAAAAACCCATCAGATTTTCAGGCAAAAAATATAACCATCACCCCCGATTCTCTATCTTTTGTTCTAAATAAGCAACTTTACACCTCTGACTCTCCTTATAAATACCAAATATATAATTTACTCGCCGCGATTTCTCTGACTCAAAAATTAAAAATAAATCCCGACACCATTATCGCCTCCGTCCGCCATTTCCCTGAAACCAAAGGACGACGTGAGACAGTCAAAAATAATCTACGGCTAAATTGCATTGTTGACTTTGCCCACACCCCCAATGCTCTCTATGAAACTTTAACCTCTCTTAAAAACATTTATTCTCACGGTAAATTAATTTGTCTCTTTGGTGCCACCGGAGGCCGCGATAAAAGTAAACGACCCATAATGGGAAAAATTGTTTCTGAAAACTGCGATATCGCCATTGTTACCGCTGATGATACTCGCACTGAATCGGTTGAGGATATTAATCAACAAATAATCTCCGGATTTAGCCCTCTCAAACTCAAACAAAAAAAGTTTTTTTATCACAACATTTTTAACCGCCAAGATGCCTTTAGTCTGGCAGTTAAAATTGCCAATCCCGGTGATACCATTGTCGCCTGTGGTAAAGGACACGAAACCTCCATTCTTCACGGCAAAACCGAATACCCCTGGTCAGAAACTGAAGCCTTTAATTCTGCTTTTAGGGCTCATAGTCAAAATGTTTAATTTAAATAATTTTTCCACCATCAAAGAATACTATCAAAATGGGTTGTTACCTCAACGGAATTCCAAAAAACTTTTTTATTTTCAAACCAGTTGCCGTTCCAACTTGTCTGTATTTAACCTAAGTTCAGAAAACCGTCGGATTCTTAATAAAACCACAGAATATTTTTCAGAAGTTATTCCTCTTAATAATTTTTCTTTTTCTCTTGATGTTCAAAAAACCATTTTTAATTGGATCAAGAAACTTGGATGGAGTTTTCCTGTGTCATCAGTTAAATATGTATTTTCAACTCACATCTTTAATCGTCTCTATATTTGGAGGGATAATCAAAACCAAGTCGTAGCTTACTCTATCTGTTATTTTTCAAAGACCATTTCCCATATTGCTTATGTCTTTTATAATCCCTCCCTTTCAAAAACAAATCTCCCTATTCGCCTCACCCTTCAGGTAATCATTGACAGCCACCAACAAAAATTACAATATTGTTATCTTGGCCGCTTCGAGGCAAAGGTTCGGGGTATTGGATACTATAAAAGGAACATGCCTGGATTCGAATATTTTTCCCAAAATCAATGGAGGCAATTATGAAAATTCATATTTTGGCAATTAGCGGCACTATGACCACTCCTCTGGCTCTAGCTTTAAAAAAAAGTGGACACACCGTTACCGGCAGCGATCAAAACCATATTTATCCTCCTTTTAGCCAAATTCTTCACCGAGCTCATATTTCGATTAACCCCAAACTTGATTCTATCTCTCCCGATCTGGTTATCGTTGGCTCTGCCTATAAAAAATTCAAAAATACACAAGTTGAGTTTCGTTTTTTCCAAAGCCAGAAAATTCCTTACATCTCTGCCACTCAATATCTCGCTACTAAATTAATTAATAAAAATAGCATCCTGGTTGCCGGAAGCTACGGTAAAACTACCATTTCCGCTGTTCTGGCCTGGATTTTAACCAAAAGCAAGCTCAATCCTTCCTATTTTATTGGCGGCCAATGTTTGAATCATTTCCCCTCGCTTAAGTTTGCTCAATCCGATTGGTCGATAGTTGAGGCTGATGAATCTATAAACGGTTTAGACACTCAGGCTAAATTCCTTTACTACCCAATAAAATATTTAGTTCTTACCTCGTCCTCCTGGGAGCATCGCGACTCATACAAAAGTGAATCTGAAAATCGACTCAGTTTTATTAATTTAATTAAACGTCTCCCCCCTGAAGGTCTCCTGATTTACAACTCAGAGGATCCCTCAATAAAATCTCTGATTAAATATGCTCAATGTAAGTGTGTTGACTACTCCCTATACCACCACCAACATCCCTTTCTCTTTGGCCACCATAATCAAAACAATTTGGCTGCCTGTCATACTCTTTGTACTAATTTAGGAATAAGTCAAAAATTTTTTAAAACTAACCTGCAAAGTTTTAAAGGAATCAAACGCCGGCTTGAATTAACATCAATCGTAAAAAATACTTATTTCTACGATGATTTTGCCCAGTCACCTCACCGTATTAAAGTAAGTCTTTTGGCTCTCGAAAAACTTCATCCCGGAAAGACTATTCTGGTAATTTTTGAAGCCCAAGCTAGTTTCCTTCAATATAAATCCTCGCTGGGGAAAGTTGCTGACTCTTTTGAGCCGGCCGCTAAGGTGTTTCTAGGTAAACTTTCTTTTACTTCCAATCTCCCCAAATCAGTCCGAACCACCT
>Ga0210057_1003779_pt1 | contig 20628 bp, 15 predicted proteins | sample CryGeyCG2114_010_2_FD_183968 | JGI IMG/M metagenome (GOLD analysis project Ga0210057, IMG submission 183968) | Groundwater microbial communities from aquifer - Crystal Geyser CG10_big_fil_rev_8/21/14_0.10 (SPAdes) (version 2) | ecosystem: Environmental > Aquatic > Deep subsurface > Groundwater ...
GAAGTTACCCCGAAAACCGGCCGGACTCATCAGATCAGAGTCCATTTTAAATATGTCGGCCATCCGGTGGTAGGGGACGAAGTTTATGGCGGCCGCAAAGCCGCCCGCTCTGACCGCCAATGGTGTGGGCGTCAATTTTTACATGCTTCATATTTGGCTTTTTTTAATCCTGAAACCGGGGAAAAAGTAGCATTCACCTCTCCGTTGCCTGAAGATTTGGCGGCGGTAATGAAAAACTTCTAGGGTTTTGCTAGTATAAGGGCATGGGGGACTTACTGCCGGTAATGTGGTTGACTATTGTCTTGGCGGCCGCCTTTTTGGGCGGCTTGTTGGCCAAAAAGGGAAAGCAACCGGCCCTAGTCGGCTATCTTTTGGCCGGGTTGGTCATCGGCGTGGTGGGACGGCGGTTTTTGCCCGCCCACGAAACGATCTTCTGGTCCTTATCCGAAATTGGCGTTGCTTTTTTGATGTTCACCCTGGGTCTGGAATTATCTTTCCAGAAGTTAAGAAAGATTAACAAGACGATCGTCGGCGCAGCTTTTATTCAAATATTGCTGGTGATTGTCGGCAGCTTACTAATTTTTCCGAAACTGGGTTTTGATTTTTACGCTTCCCTCTTTTTAGGCTGCGTTTTTTCCTTGTCGTCAACGGCGGTGGTCATCAAAATTCTTTCGGAAACAGGGCTGGTGGAAACGCTGCCGGGCGAATTAATGCTCGGCTGGCTGTTGGTCCAGGATCTGGCGGTTTTGCCGATGGTGATTGTTTTGCCCGAGCTCAGCTCGGCTGGCGGCGGGGTAAATTTAGGATTACAGATAGCCAGTGTTGTTAAGGCGACGGTCTTTTTGGCGGCGGTCCTTTTTGTCGGCAAAAGAGTGGTGCCGCTTTTTATCAGTAAAGTGGCCGATCTGGGATCGCGCGAATTGCTCTTGCTGGCAGTGGTGGCTTTTTGTTTATTGGTGGCGCTCTTTTCGGCCGCTTTTGGTTTGTCGGTGGCGATCGGTGCTTTCTTGGCCGGCTTGCTCATTTCGGAAACCGCGGAAAAGCACGCCGTCTTTTCGGAAATACGGCCCTTGCGCGATCTTTTTGCCATCATCTTTTTTGTTTCCCTGGGTATGTTTTTACCGGCGGGGATTGCCTCGCATTTAGCCCTTATTATCGGTCTTTCTTTGCTGCTGATTCTTCTAAAATTCAGCATCGTGGCAGGTCTGGTTTTTTACCTTGGCTATCATATTAAAACCACCATTATCGTGGCCCTGGGCCTGGTTCAGGTGGGGGAGTTTGCTTTTGTTTTGGCCAGAACCGGCCTTGCCAAGGGTTTGATCGGCGAGGAGATCTATCTGCTGATTTTAGGCGTGGCGATTTTTACCCTGTTGCTGACGCCCTGGTTGATGGCAGCCAGCCCCAAGATTTATTTTTGGCTCAGAAGGGCGACGGAAAAATATGCACCCCCGATTTATCACCGCTTATTTACCGGCTATGACCAGAAGTTAGCGGCCGAAGAGGGATTGCCACTGTCTGACCACGTCGTTATTTGCGGCCATGGCCGCGTCGGCAGTTGGCTCGGCCGCGCCCTGGAGCTTTTGCAAATTCCCTATATCGTGGTTGACTATAATCATCGGCTGATCACCGATCTTAACGAAAAAGGGGTGCGGACTTTGTACGGGAATCCGGCGGATATTAAAGTTTTGGACTACGCCCAGGTGGATAAGGCCAAAATTGTGGTGATCACCATTCCGGACCAGGCGACCGGCGAAGTGGTGGTGGCCAATTGCCTGACCCTTAATCCCGGCGTCAAAATTATCTCCCGGATTCATCATCAGCAGGACCAGAGACGATTAAAATCGCTGGGAGTGACCAGCATTATTCAGCCGGAGTTCGAGGCCTCGCTTTCCATCATTCACCGGGTTTTGCAATTGTTCGGGGTCGACAAGGAAGAGATCTCCGGCAAAATTAAGCGCCTTAAAATCGAGCACGGGATGGATTGACATGGTCAAAAAACTGCCCCGGTGGCAAAAGGAACAGAAACAGCGCCGTGTTTCCCAAACAAGATTAATGATTGGCCGCTTATTGGCGGCGGTCGTCGTTATTTTTACGGCTGGATTATTGGTGGGTTTCGGTGGGATTTTAAAAAGAAGCCTTTGGAATGGCCAAACCCGCTTGACGTTGGCGGTAGCCTCCCGGCCGGTGAGGGTGATTTCCTTTAGCCCTCAAGAGCAGTCGCTGGTTTTTTTAACTTTTGCGGACAACACTTACCTGGAAGCCATTCACGGTTACGGTAACTATTTGTTGGAATCAATTTACCCCTTGGGTGAGTTGGAAGGCAAGGGTGGGGGAGGCGCTCTTTTGGCCAAAAGCCTGCAGGAAAATTTAGGCCTGGTAATTGACGGTTACATTTCAATTCCAAATTCAGAATTCAGAATTCAAAATTCAGAGTCCGAAGCCAAGGGTGGTTTTATAGGAATCGTAGTAAGCTTATTGAAAAATCAAGGAGAGACAAACCTAAACCGTTGGGATTTAATCAGGCTTTGGTGGGAAGCCGGAAAGGTTCGGAAAGACAAAATCAATCTGGTGAATCTCGATAAACCGCTTGACCCTGAGCGCCTAGAAGGAATTATTGGGCCCTATTTTTTGGATGAAAAAATCCGCGAGGAAGCCTTAACGATTGCCGTTTTAAATACCACCAATCAACCCGGCTTGGCGGCCCAGCAGGCCAGAATCATTAAAAATTTGGGAGGGAGGATAGTGAGTTTGGGGGACGCGGCAGACGAAAAGTGCCAGATCAGAAGCGCCCGGAAAAATAAAGAAAGTCAAACCGTCAAACGTTTGGCTCAAATTTTTGGTTGCCCTTGGGCAGGGGAGGATCTTCTGGGTCAACGGGCCGACCTTGTTTTAGTTTTAGGCGAAATGATATAATCCTGGTATTACGTAGTATCAAGCTTTGCTTATGTCAGGGCATTCAAAGTGGTCTACCATTCATCGGCAAAAGGAAGTTAAGGACGCCAAAAAGGGCCAAGTCTTTACCAAAATAGGCAACGCTATTACCATTGCCGTTCGTTCTGCCGGCGGCGCCACCGATCCCGAAAAAAACTTTAAGCTGCGCTTGGCGATTGAAGCCGCTCGAGCGGCGAACATGCCTAAAGAAAATGTCGTTCGCGCCATTACCAGAGGCAGTGGTGGGGCAGGGGGTTTGGAGCTGGCAGAAATGACTTACGAGGGCTACGGACCGGGCGGTGTGGCAGTGGTAGTGGAATCGGTCACCGATAATAAAAATCGGACCATCGCGGAAATAAAAAATATTTTTGAAAGAGTAGGGGGGAGTTTGGCCGGGCCGGGAGCGGTCATGTTCCAATTTGAAAAAGCCAGTCTGATTACGGTTAAAAAAGCCGCCAATCCGGAGGAACAAATTCTGACGATTATGGATTTGGGCGCCCAAGATGTGGAAGAGGCGAGCGACGCCATTGAAGTTTACACCCGGCCGGACGAAGTCTTGACGGTCAAGGACCGTTTGGAAAAAGCGGGCTTTCAGGTGGCCAGCATCGAGCAAGTTTTTAAGCCGAAAACTCCGTTGGCCATTACCGACCGCGCCACCGCCGATAAAGTCATCAAATTTATGGAGAGCCTCGAGGGCCAGGACGATGTCCAGCACGTCTTCGCCAATTTTGACATCGATGGTGAAATTTTGGAGCAGATTAAAAAGACCCAAGATTAGCAAAAGGCAAAAGTTTGCCTTAACGGCCATTTTGTTGTCCGCCGGTCTTTTGGCAATTCAGGCCTTGGGATTTAGCGGCCGTTACCAGGCAATTGGAGTGTTAACTCTTCTGACACTGCTGTTATCGGCCTGGTCGCTAGCTGAGGATTTAAAGATCGGCTGGTGGTTTTTAAATATTTTGGTTCTGCCCACGTTTTTTGTTGCCGGCGTCGGCCTGTTTTATTTCCTAACCCCGGCGGTTTGGTTGACCAGAGTGCCGATTATTTTGCTTTTCGGCCTGGGGCTTTACGTGCTGTTACTGACGGAAAATATTTTTGCGGTGGCGGCTATCAGAACGATCCAACTGTTGCGCTCGGCTCAGGCGGTCGGTTTTCTGCTAACCGTGGTGACCGCCTTTTTTCTCTACGATACGATTTTGTCTTTTAGGCTCGATCCGTGGCTAAACTCCTTACTGATCGGGGTGATCAGTTTTCCTTTAATTCTGCACGGCCTCTGGTCGATCAATCTGGAAGAAAGAATTCCTCGTCAGACCTGGCTTTACGTTTTCTTTTTATCCCTGGTTTTGGCGGAAACCGGTTTGATTTTGTCTTTTTGGCCCTTGACGGTGGCGGTGGGCTCTTTAGGCTTATCGACGGTTTTGTATATTGTGTTGGGCTTGGTGCAGCATCGCTTAAGTGAAAGATTGTTCAAAAGAACCGTGAACGAGTATTTGGGCGTCGGCATGATGGTTTTGGTAATTATCTTCTTAACCGCGCACTGGGGGGGCTAGGGGAGCATAGGTTCGGTTCCAACGCATTAGCCTATAATAATTAAAGACCTTTTCACGAATATTATCGGTTAATTTTCACAAAACAGCAATATTTTCTTGCCGGTGCTAAAGTTTTTCTTGATATTGATTGATATAGTCGTCTGCCAGCTTACGGAGTGATTGTGGATAACTCAGAGAGGTGGTCAAAAGACAAGAGTATCAGCAAAATAAAGGAGAACACCCCCTTAACCCCTAGCGTCATGACTCCGGCCTCTTTTTCCTACCCCTCCCTGCCGACGATTTAGGGGGACTTATCACGGCGGAGGATGAATCTTAACAATGTCGCACAAGAAAGCTTTTACGACATGATTTGAAATCAGCCAGGGAGTAGGTCGGTGTTGTCAAAATCACCTCACGATAATTTTTTTAGTTTTTATTTTTCTTTTCCCCCGCTTCTTTGATGTTCCCTAATTCTCCATTATTGGCTTTATGGCGGTTTTGCCTCTTCCCCAACAAAACCCGAAAAGTTGGCCGGCTCGCCCACTGTCAATTTAGCCGATTTATGGGGCTTTTTGCTGATCAAGTAGTGCTCTCCCTATCAAAGACAGGCCTTCTGGGGCATTCTACGGTCTTGCCCTATCTGGCCTAAATGAAATAATAAGGCGGCAGTAGTTCTGGGGCTGAGTATTGCTACGGAAAGATCTCTGGACATCGTTTTAGTCCGGAAGACCAGCAATTTTTTGCCGTCGATAAATTGTCTTAGTTTTATAACTGCCCTGCGTTTGAAAGCTCGAGAAAAAGAAAACTTTGTTTTAAAAAAGACAATAAGATCACGGAAGTTTAATTATCGGGGGCAAGGAATTGGCCAGAGTTTGATCGGATGGTTCGTTTGATGACAATGTCGCACAATGTTGACACCTCGAAAGACTCGGTGTAAACTTTGATTAATGCCTGCCGAAAAAGCCGCCCAACTTCCCCGCTCCGAGATGGATCGGTTGATCGAAGAGTTTTTGGAGGACCTGCAAATTGCCCGCAACTGCTCCCCGCTTACCATCCGCAACTACCGACATTATCTAGGCCATTTTTCTGAATGGCTGAAGAAAAATAATTTGGCCTCTGAGCCAGGCTCGCTGAATTTGGAAATGATTAAGAAATATAGGGTCTTCTTGGCTCGATTTATCGCCCCAAACGGCACTCCCCTCTCACGTATCACTCAAAGCTATTATGTGATAGCTTTACGGTCTTTTTTACGCTGGTTGATAAGAAATGACTATAAGACGTTGGCCCCGGAGAAGATTGACCTGCCGAAAGGCGAAAGTCGGAGTGTTAAATTTTTATCCGGCGAGCAGATGGAAAGATTGCTGGGCCAACCCGATATTGCCGCTCCCCGGGGGCTGCGGGACAAGGCGATTTTGGAAACTTTGTTCTCCACCGGTCTGCGGGTGAGCGAATTGGTGAAGTTGGACCGCGCCAAAATTGATTTAAAGCGGCGGGAGTTTGGCGTTATCGGCAAGGGCGGTCGGGCCCGAGTCGTTTTTCTTTCGCCGAAAGCGGCCGATTGGATCGGCAAGTATTTGGATCAGCGCCAGGACCTTTGGGAGCCCCTTTTTATCCGCGTGGTCAACCCCGACAAGCCGGATATCACTATCAAGGGTGACAAGCTGCGTTTGACGGTACGGACCATTCAGCGCTTGGTCAAAAAATACGTCCGCAAGGCCAAAATTCCGGTGGACGCCACCGTTCACACTCTCCGCCACTGCCTTTCTCCCGAGACGAGAGTTTTTACTAATAATGGCTTGGTTAGGGCAGCAGATCTTTATAGGTATAGAAAACAAAATGTAGTAAGCCTGGATAATTCTCCATTTCGTTTGGTTTCCAACGATATTATTGGTCAAGGAAAACACATTTCTCTTAGTTTGATTTCGATTTGGGCCGATGGTTATGAGATAAAGGCCTCTCCTGGGCATCGTTTCTTTACTCTTGGAGAACAAGGGATTGAAGAAAAAACGGCTGGAGATGTTAAACCTGGAGATTGGCTTTTAGGGATTAAAAAGATAGATTTTCCTGGAGAAAAGAAATTAGATCCTCGACTTTGGCGCCTAATAGGATACATTCTTGGGGACGGCGTTGTTTCTGAAAGGCGAAGAGGTATTTTTGTTTGTGATAAGAATAAAAGTTTTCTTGATTTTTACCAAAAGCTCGTCCAAGAAATTTTTGGTAAAAACTCCCCGATTGTCAGAGAAAAAGATAGAAATTCTTTTCGTTTAAACATTTACTCATTGAAGTTTGTGCGTTTTCTTAAAAGCCTTGGCTTAGTAAAGAAAAGTCCCTTTAAAAGAGTTCCCGCCTTGCTTTTTGGCGCAACCCTGGAGGAGAGATGTTCTTTCCTGGCGGGTTTTTATGATGCCGAGGGTAACGAAGGTAGTGCTCCTCGGGTTTTTTCTGCTAGTTTTGAGCTTCTGAAGGACGTCCAAATGCTGTTTTTATTTCTAGGGATTGATTGTCACCTATACCGAAGGAAAAGATGGGTCACTCTTCCTCAGGGCAAAAAAATTAATCATACGATTTTTTACCTGCAAATTCTTCACCGGCCAGACCAAATTGCTTTTAAAAGCAGAATAAAAACCCTAAAAAAAACTACGGTCGAAAAGCATTTTTATGGCGATAAAGTACCCGCAATGGTCTTTTTGAGAAAGATTGTCGAAGAAACAGATAGGCTAAATATTCGCTGGACTTACCAACTGGCAAAATTTCATAATATAAGGGTTAGAGAGAGATATTTAAGAAATATTTACCCGGTTCAGGTGACGCTCAATAAAATAGTTGTCCAACTTAAAAAGACGGGTTTTGAAAATGAGGCGGTTGAACTCTTGGGTGAGCTAGGAACCAATCGTATTTTAAAATGGCTAAGAGTTCGCTTGATTGAAAAAATTTCCCACGAGGATTTTACCTATGATTTTACCGTGGCTGGGCCGCACAATTTAATTACTGACGGCTTTGTTTCTCATAACTCGTTTGCGACCGATTTGCTGGCGGCCGGCGCCGATTTGCGCTCGGTCCAGGAAATGCTGGGTCATAAAAACATCGCCACCACCCAAATTTACACGCATATCACCAACCGCCAGCTGCGCGATGTCCACGACGCTTTCCACGGCAAAAGCCGCTAGATTACGCTATGGGCTTAATTTGCTGTTATGATATAGGATAAATTGTCAAATTGTCCGATCCTGGATCGGTTTGATCCTCCGATCCCGGAATTACTTTCCCATACAGGTGACGGCGGCGACATTGACTTTTATGATAGTTATCTTATAATTTTTCTAACATCTGCGGGGTTAAATAAATATGTCCAAAGAAGTTTTTCCTGAAGAAATTACTCTTACCGGAACAAAAGGAGGAGAATTTCGTTACGGAGAAAACCCCCATCAGCAAGGAGCTTGGTACTTTGAGCCAAATACTAATTCTCCCTTAAGACAACTTCAACGGCTGGCGGGAAGGGAGTTATCTTTGATTAATCTTGCCGATATCAATGCCGGGCTCGAATCAGTCCGGCTCTTTATTGAACCCACGGCCGTGGTGATTAAACACAACACTCCCTGCGGAATTGCCTTGGGGCAAACTGTCGCCGAGGCTTTAAGGCGGGCAATCGAAGCGGATCCGGAATCCGCTTTTGGCGGGGTGATTGTCTTAAATAAACCAATGGATCTTGAGGCCGCAGGAATTATAAGTTCCTTTAGAGATGAAAGGCGAGGAAACATCGATATTGTTGCCGCTCCGGGAATTTCTGCAGAATTAATACCAGAGCTGGTCAGAGTCAGAAAAAGTATGGGGGTTTATGCTTTTGGAGAAATTCCCCAAGAGCAAAGAGGCTATAATTTAAAATGGTTAGACGGTGGCTTTATTTTACAAACTCTTGATACTGGTATCGAGGCTTCATTTAAAGACTGGCAGGTAATTACCGAGGCTCAGCCGACAGCCCAGCAACGTGTTCAGATGGAAAGAGGCTGGAAATTCGTTTCTCGAATTCGCTCAAATTCGGTTATTGTTGTTGACCCGGAAATACCGATGACGAGAGGAATTGGTTGCGGTCAAACTTCAAGAGTTAGGGCAACTAGAATTGCCTTAGAACAGGCAAGCGGTCATGCGCAGGGCGGGATCTTGGTTGGCGATAGTCTTTTCCCTTTTCCTGATTCGGTTAGACTAGCGGCTGAAAATAATATTGGCGCTATTGTTCAGCAAGGCGGATCAATTAATGATCAGGCTTCAATTGAAGAGGCAAACAAAGCAGGGATTCCTATGGTTTTTACCCATCGCCGCGCCTTTTGGCACTAAATAATAAAACTAACCGAAACTAACCGAACTAACCGATCCGGGATCGGTTCGATCCTCCGATCCGGGATTTTGTCCTGAGCGGAGTCGAAGGATTATTTGCCCATGCAGGTGACGGCGGCGACGTGGTCGTCGGTTTTGGAGAAGCGCATTAAAATGACTCCCTGAGTGTCGCGCCCCAAGCGGGGAATATTTTTTAAAGGCAGCTTGATAAGTTGCGCTTTTTTGCTGGTTAAGACAACCAAATCGGTGTCCTGATCGACAAATTGGGAAACGATAATTTGGCCGGTCTTGGGGGTGACGTGGGCGACCTTAACACCGATGCCGCCCCGTTTTTGTAATGGGAAGCTGCGAATCCCCGTCCGCTTGCCCACGCCCTTTTCCATCACGACCAGAACATCGCGAAAAAATTTGCGGCGTTTATCATCACTTTCCGGCGGCTTAGCGTCAAAAACTTCCAGACCGATGACACAATCGTCTTTTTGCAATCTGATGCCGCGGACGCCGATGGTATCCCGGCCCGTCGGGCGGACATCGCTTTCGTGGAAACGGATCGATTTGCCAAAATGGGTGACCAGCAAAACATGATTGTCGCCGGCGGTTTGTTTGACCCAGCAAAGTTCGTCGTCTTTTTCCAATTTAATGGCAATCAAGCCCGAGGAGCGGATGTTTTGGAAATGGGCCAGGTTGGTTTTCTTGACCACGCCTTTTTTGGTCACCATCAACAGGTGGCGGGTGTTGGTGCTCTTGAAATCTTCCGGCAGATTTAAAACCGCCTGAATTTCTTCTTCCGGCCCGACGTTGATGAGATTGATGATGGCCTGGCCTTTGGAAATACGGGAAGCTTCCGGAATTTCCCAGGCCGGCATAGCAAAAACCCGGCCCTTGTTGGTGAAAAACAAAATCTGGTCATGGGTATTGGTGCTGAGCAAGGTTTTAACCTCGTCGGTTTCCTTGGTGGTCATGCCGGCGACGCCTTTGCCGCCGCGGCGCTGTGACCGGTAAGTGATGGGGGCCAGTCTTTTGATGTAGCCTGTGCGGGTGACGGTGATTAAACAAAGTTCATTGGGGACCAAATCCTTTTCGGAAAACTCGCCTACTTTTTGGCGGTAAACTTTGGTTTTCCGCTCGTCGCCATATTGATCTTTAATTTTCAACAGCTCCTCTTTAATAATTTTCAGGACTTTTTTCGGCGACGCCAGCAAATCGGTCAGCCAAGCAATCAGTTTTTCCACCTGTGTGTATTCGTCTTCGATCTTTTTCCGCTCCAGAGCGGCTAGCCGGCGCAGCTGCATTTCCAAAATAGCGGTGGCCTGCAGATCGCTTAAGGAAAATTTGGCCATCAGGTTAATTTTGGCGTCTTTCTCGTCGGCCGAGCGTTTGATGGTTTGAATCACCGCATCCAAATTATCCAGGGCGATTTTCAGTCCTTCCAAAATATGGGCGCGGGCCCGGGCGGCGTCCAGATCAAAGATGGTCCGGCGGACGACAATTTTTTGGCGGTGCTTGATAAATTCCAACAAAATTTGCTTCAGATTAAGAGTTTGGGGTGTGCCGTCGACCAAAACCACCGTGTTGACCGGGTAAACGGTTTGCATGGCCGTGTGTTTGTAAAGATTATTGAGAATGACTTTAGGCTTGGCGGATTTCTTCAAATCTAAAACGATCCGCAAGCCTTGGCGGTCAGATTCATCCCGCAGGTCGGCAATACCCTCGATTTTTTTGTCCCGGGCCAAATGGGCGATGTGAGCTACCAGGGCGGCTTTGTTGACCTGGTAAGGAATTTTGGAAATGATAATTTGCGTTTTACTACCCGAGTCTTCAATATCAGCAATGGCGCGGATTAAAATTCGACCGCGGCCGGTGGCATAGACTTGGAAAATATCTTGATAGTTCCAGATGGTGGCGCCCGTCGGGAAATCCGGACCTTTAATAAATTGCATCAGCTCTTCAATCGTCACTGGTGAGTCAAAAGAAACTTCCTGTAGCCCGCCAGTTGGCGGATTGGCCGTCAGATCGATTTTTTTAATTTCAAAATTTTTCTTTTCCGCTTTTGGTGAAATGACTTTGCCTTTGTCGATGGTAAAAACCAAAGCGTCGACCACCTCTTTCAAATTATGGGGCGGAATTTTGGTGGCCATGCCGACGGCGATGCCCTCTGAACCCATTAGTAGTAAATTGGGCAATTTGGTGGGCAGATAATCCGGCTCTTTTAAGGTGCCGTCGAAATTATCCCGCCACTCAACCGTGTTCTTTTCCAAATCCGCCAACATTTCCGAGGTAATGGATGCCAGCCGGGCTTCGGTGTACCGCATGGCAGCCGGCGGGTCGCCGTCGACTGAGCCGAAATTACCCTGGCCGGAAACCAAGGGATAACGCATAGAAAAATCCTGCGCCAGGCGGACTAAGGAATCGTAAACGGACATATCACCGTGCGGATGGTATTTGCCCAGGGTTTCTCCCACAATTTTGGCGGCCTTGGTAAAGCGGGAGGGCCAAGACAACCCCATCTGCTGCATGGTGTATAAAATCCGGCGGTGCACCGGCTTTAAACCGTCGCGGACGTCGGGCAAAGCCCGGGCGACGATGACGCTCATGGCGTAGTCCAGGTAGGACTTTTTGATTTCCTCGGTTATTTCAACGGCTTGTGTTTTTCCAATAGCGCCCATGGTTAGATATCCAGATTAGCAAATTTAGCGTGTGTTTGGATAAAATTCTTGCGCGGCAAGACTTCTTCACCCATCAGCATGGCAAAGGTTTCTTCAGCCTTTTGCGCGTCCGCCACTTCAATTTTCTTTAAAGTTCTTTTGGCCGGATCCATGGTGGTTTCCCACAGCTGCTGTGGATTCATCTCACCCAAACCCTTATAACGCTGCAAATTAACTTTTAACTTAGAACTAATAACTTTGGCCACAATGCTATCTTTCTCTTCTTCAGTATAGGCATAGGAGATTTCTTTGCCAATTTGAATTTTATACAAAGGCGGCAGGGCCAGATAAAGATAGCCGTTGTCTACCACCGTCCGCAGATGGCGGTAGAAGAAAGTTAGCAGCAAGGTGGCGATGTGGGAGCCGTCCACGTCGGCGTCGCACATGATGATAATGCGGTGATAGCGCAATTTTTCCGGGTTGAGGGTCTCGCCGATGCCCATGCCCAGAGCGACAATCAAATCTTTCAACTCTTCGAATTTGATGATTTTATCCAATTGGGCCCGCTCGGTATTGAGAATTTTGCCGCCCAAGGGTAAGATGGCTTGAAAATGCCGGTCTCGCCCCTGTTTGGCGGAGCCGCCGGCCGAAGGACCTTCGACGATGTAAAGTTCGGATAAGGCGGGATCGCGTTCCTGACAGTCGGCCAGTTTCCCCGGCAAAGTTAGGCCGGTGAGCTCTCCCTTGCGCAGGACTGCTTCTCTGGCAGCGCGGGCGGCCAATCGGGCATGAGCGGCCAAATTCACCTTTTCCACGATTTGCCTGGCTTCCGAAGGGTGCTCCTCAAAGAAGGTGTCTAAACCTTCCTTGACCACGGTGGCCATCAACCCCTGAGCCTCGGGGTTGTTTAACTTGGCTTTAGTTTGGGACTCAAACTGAATTTTATCGGTGCTGATTTTGGCGGCGACCACGGCCGTCAAGCCTTGGAGCATGTCGTCGCCGATGAAGCCTTCTTCGTCCTTAAGGCCGCCGATTTTTTTGGCGTAATCATTGACCGCCCGGGTTAAAGCCATTTTAAAGCCGGTTAAATGGGTGCCGCCGTCGCGGGTGTTGATGACGTTGACAAAAGAGAGAATATTTTCCGAAAAACCGTCGTTGTATTGCAAGGCCACCTCCACCGCCATGCCGTCGACCTCCTTGGTAATATAAATCGGTTCGGTCAACACTTTTTTGCGGCGGTTGAGGTGCGCGACCAACGAGGCGACGCCACCCTCAAAATAAAAATTGGTGGAAGCATTGGTCCTTTCGTCATGCAGGCGGAAATTTAATTTGGGGACCAGGTAGGCTCTTTCCCGGAGCAATTCTTCAATCGTTTGGTAGTCAAAGCCAAGGTCGCCGAACATTTTTTTATCCGGCAAAAAAGAAGTGATAGTGCCGGTATCGTCGGCTTTGCCGATGGCTTTCACCGGCGCCAGCGGCTTGCCGCGGACGTATTCCTGAACCCAAGCCTTGCCGGCCTGATGGACCTCGACTTTGAAGAAGGACGATAAAGCGTTGACCACCGAGGCGCCGACGCCGTGTAGGCCGCCGGAAGCTTTATAAATTTTGGTGTCGAATTTGGCGCCGGCATGGAGTTTGGTCATCGCCAGCTCCAGGGCGGAAACTTTGTATTTGTGGTTGATGCCTACGGGGATACCCCGGCCGTCATCGGTGACGTGGGCCGAACCGTCTTTCCTGATGATGACCGCAATATTTTTGGTAAATCCGGCCATGGATTCGTCCACGGAATTGTCGATGATTTCAGTGATAAGATGATGAAGACCTTTAATGTCGGTAGCGCCGATATACATACCCGGCCGGCGGCGGACCGGCTCGAGACCCTCCAAGACCTTAATCTGATCAGGGGTGTAATCTTGTGCCAAAGTAACTATATTTTAGCTTGTTTTGGGTAGGAAATCAAGAGATTGGTGACGGCTAAACGCGGGTTAACATTGGCTTTCAGGTGCCGCAGGCAAGCCTGGATCAAACGGACCGTAGTGGCGGTCCGTAGGTCCTTTTTCAGCCGCAATTGACCTCGCCAAAAAGCCAGCTGGCCCAAACAAAGATCAACGGCTTGGTCTTTATTGTAAACATATTTTTCCGCCAAAAGAAGGCGCTCTCCGGGGCCGGCCGCCAAAATTTTTTGGGTCATGGCTTCTTGTGCGGCCGTGATTTGGGGATCGGTTGCCGGCAGTTTTTCCGACAGCGACAGCAGGCGGCAGCGGGAAATAAGGGTCGGCAAAAGCGAATCTTTAGTTTGAGCGGTAAGAATAATGACCGAATTGGCCGGCGGCTCCTCCAGGGTTTTTAAAAGCGAGTGTTGCGCGGGCAAGGTCAGCAGGTCGGCCCGGTTGATTAAGGCGACTTTGACTTGACTATTATATGGCTTAAGTTGGAGCTGTTGCTGTAGCATTCTGATTTGGTCGATTTGGATTGATTTATCGGCCTCCACCAACAGAAAGTCGGGGCTATGGGCAACGGCGTGTTCCAAAAAATCTTCCGCCAGTGCCACGGCCTTTTGAAATCTTTCTGCCTCTCCCCCACCCCAAATTAAAATCGACGGTAACATTTATATTGACATTCTAACAAAAAATAAAGATAATGAAAGTTAATGCCCGACACTGCCCAAAAAACTCAGGCCACTCCGACCATCATTGATGTTTTGGTAGAGCTTAAAAGCTTAACTTCCGAGCAGGGCGAGAAGTTAAAGCTTGAGCAACTCAACACCGGAAAAGACGCCAAGGCAATTGTGGTGGAAAGTAATTTGGTTTCGGCCCTTGAAATTGCCAAGGCCGAGGGAAAACTTTTAAATATCCCCTTTGTTGACCTGACGGAAATCGCCCTCTCCCCGACCGCCTTAAATTTAATTCCCCAACCCGTTGCCCAGCGCTATCAGTTAATACCATTCGATTATAATCAGCCCCAAAATACCTTATCGCTGGCAATGGTCAATCCGTTGGATTTAGAAGCTCAAGAATTCGTGGAAAAGAAAGCCGGGGCCAAGATTAAACCATTTATTTCCACCGCATCGGCAATTGATGAGGCGATCGCTACCGGTTATTTCCAAAGCTTGGCGGTAGAAGTGAAGGCGGCGATGGGTGAGATTGCCCCCGAAGGAGAAGTAACCAAAATTGTCGAGAATCTTTTGCCGGGCCAAGTGATTCGGGAGTCAAAAGTGGCCACGGTAGTGATTAAAATTTTAGAATTTGCCATCAAAGCCCGCGCCTCCGATGTTCATATTGAGCCCCAAGAAGATAAAACCAGGGTCCGCTACCGGATTGACGGTATTTTACATGAGAAGTTGATTTTAACCAAATCCATTCACGATGCGGTCATCTCCCGGATTAAAATTTTATCGGGCATGAGGATTGACGAAAAAAGGGTGCCCCAGGATGGCCGCTTCAACTTTAAGGCGGGTGGTCAAGAAGTGGACTTGCGGGTTTCCTGCTTACCGACGTCCAATGGTGAAAAAATTGTGATGCGGTTGCTGAAAAAAACCGGGGGCGTCCCCGATCTGCCGGATTTAGGCCTGCGCGGTCGAGCCTTGAAAAATCTTGAAGATGCCATTTTGCGGCCCCACGGCATTATTCTGGTGGTTGGTCCCACCGGCTCCGGTAAAACAACGACCTTATATTCGGTTCTTTCCCGGATTAATACCCCCCGAGTCAATATTGTGACTCTGGAAGACCCGATCGAATATCAGATTGCCGGCGTTAATCAGGTTCAGGTTAATCCCGCCGCCGGTTTAACTTTCGCCTCGGGGTTGCGCAGTTTTTTGCGCCAGGACCCGAACATTGTCATGATTGGAGAAATCAGAGATAAGGAGACGATGGATTTGGCCATTCAGGCCTCGCTCACCGGCCATTTGGTTTTTTCGACCTTGCACACCAATGATTCTGCCAGCACCCTGCCCAGACTTTTGGATTTGGGAGCGGAACCGTTTTTATTGGCTTCGTCCATGACCTGTGTGACCGCCCAGCGAATTTGCCGCCGAATTTGTCCGGACTGTAAGGAAGAATACGCTCCCCCGCCGGCGATAATTGAGGATATTAAAAATGTTTTGGGTAAACTTTACGACCAAAAAAGTGTAAGATTAAGTCGGGGGAAAAAATGCCCCCGTTGCAATGACACCGGTTATTTGGGCAGGGTCGGCATTTTTGAGGTTCTGCCGGTATCCGAAAAAATTGCCAGATTGATTTTGGAAAGATCGGCCGCTTCGGTTATTGAAAAGCAGGCGGTGGAAGAAGGCATGATCAAAATGAGACAAGACGGCTATCTTAAAGTCCTTGAAGGTATTACCACGATTGAAGAAGTTTTGAGGGTCGCTCAGGAGTAATATATGGAAATAAACGAGCTTTTGGAATTTAGCGTTAACCGGAAGGCTTCCGACCTGCATTTGATTGTCGGTTTGCCGCCAATGGTGAGAATAAATGGCGTCCTTGCCCCTATTCCCGGAAAGGATATTTTAAACGACCAGGTCATTCAATCTTTGGTTTTTAATTTGGTTACCGAAGATCAAAAAGAGGTGCTTTTGGTTAACAAAGAGCTCGATTTTTCCTTCCCCTGGAAAGATCAAGCCCGGTTTAGAATTAATGCCTATCATCAGCGCGGGAGCTTGGCGGCCGCCTGCCGGCTTTTGCCGCTTACCATTCCTAAAATTGACGAGCTGAACCTGCCGAAAATTTGCCATCAGTTCGCCGGCCTCCGTCAGGGTTTTATTCTGGTGACCGGGCCGACCGGCCACGGCAAGTCGACCACCTTGGCGGCCATCATTAATGAAATTAACGCCACCCGACCGGTGCACATTGTCACCATTGAAGACCCGATCGAATATGTTTTTTCTCATCAGAAAGGCATGGTCTCCCAGCGTGAAATGAAAGGCGACACTCATTCTTGGGATATCGCCCTGCGGTCTTGTCTGCGGGAGGATCCGGACGTCGTGATGATTGGCGAAATGCGTGATTATGAGACCATCGCGGCCGCCTTGACGATCGCCGAAACCGGCCATTTGGTTTTCGCCACCCTGCACACCAATTCAGCGGCCCAAACGATTGACCGGATTGTGGATGTTTTCCCCGAGCACCAACAAGGGCAAGTCAGAATGCAATTCTCCTTTACTCTAGAGGCGATTTTGTCCCAGCGCTTACTGCCCGCTCTTCCCAGCGGAAGGGTTCCTGCCTGCGAAATTTTGGTTTCCACCCCCGCCGTAAAAACAGCGATTCGTGACGGTAAGACCCATCTTATCGATAATGTTATCCAAACTTCGGCGGAACTAGGCATGCGCAGTCTGGAGATGGACTTGGTCCGCCTGCTTAAAGACGGGAAAATTAGTTTGGAGGTGGCCCAGGCGTTTGCCGTTCGCCCCGAAGAACTAATGCGCTTAGCCCGCCACTAACCCATATGGAAAAGTTTAAATATAAGGCCAAAGATAGTCTGGGAAAAACGATTGAGGGTTTTGTCGAGGCGCTCGACCAAAAAAAAGCCGCGAAAATTCTCCAGAATAAAAAATTACTGGTCATTTATCTTTTCCCGGTTGGCAAAAATCTTTTGACCGAAGCCAAGGCCACTTTTTTTAGTCGGATAACCGAGGCGGACAAAATTAATTTTACGCGCCAGTTGGCGACCATGGTAACGGCCGGTTTGAAATTGACCGAGGCCTTGGCGATTTTGGAAGTTCAGGCCACACCGGCGATGGCAAAGCTGGTGGCCGAAATTTTAAGGGGGGTGGAGGCCGGCGGCAGTTTAAGTCAAACATTGGAAAAACATCCCGATATTTTTGATCCGGTTTATATTTCCTTGGTCCGGGCTGGTGAAGCGGCGGGAATTTTGGATAATGTTTTAAACCGGTTGGCGGAAAACCTGGAGAAGCAGAGAGAATTCTCCGGCAAGGTCAAGGGCGCCCTAATTTATCCGGCCATCGTGATTAGCGGCATGGTGGTGGTAGCGGTCATTATGATGATTTTTGTCGTGCCCAAACTGACCGCTCTTTATGATGAATTTAAAGCCGATTTGCCGATCGCGACCAAAATTTTACTCAAAGTTTCTCAATTTACCACCAATTTTTGGTGGGTAATGGTCTTGGCGGCGGTGGCCCTGTTTTTTATTTTTCCACAAATGCTGAAAAACCCGGTTCTCAAGAAAAAATACGACAGCCTGCTTTTCCGCATGCCGGTGATCGGCAAATTGCGCCAGCAGATTATGTTGACGGAGTTTACCCGAACGCTGGGTTTATTGGTGGGGGCGGGGGTTTTGATTGTCGACTCTTTAGAGATTGTCAAAACCTCGGCGGCCAGTCCGGTTTATGGCGACGCCATTGACCAGGCGGCCAAAAACGTCCAGCGGGGCTTTACTTTGGCGGTGGCTTTGGCCGAAACCCAAGTTTTCCCGCCGATTTTGGCGCAAATGGTTTCCGTGGGTGAAGAAACGGGTAAGCTGGATGAAGTTTTGGGTAAAGTTTCTAGTTATTTTGGCCAGGAAGCGGAAATGTCGGTGCGCAACTTGACAACTGCGATGGAGCCCATTATTATGATTGTATTGGGTGTGGGCGTCGGTTTTTTGGTAATTGCTATCATTATGCCGATTTATAATCTGACCAGCCAATTTTAACAATAAAAAGATCAAAAATTAATCCGTAATTCGTTATTCGCAATTAAGTAATTGTGACTAAGGGAGAGGAGGTGAAAAAAATTGAAAATTGAAAATTGGAAATTGAAAATTAATAAAGGCTTTACGATGATTGAGCTTTTGGTCGTGATTTCTGTTTTGGGTATTCTGGCGGTCGCAGTTTTAGCGGCCATCAACCCCATTGAGCAAATTAATCGAGGTAAAGACACGGGGAATCGATCCGACAGCGAACAACTTTTGTCGGCGATTGATCGGTATTATACGATTCTAGGTCATTATCCATGGCGATCAAGTACGGTGGCGGGTACCGATACCCAAGCTTGGCTGAGAATTATCGCCTTGGCTACCTGGGAAGACGATCTAAACGCTAATGTTTTGGACAAGCTTTCTACCGGAGGCACAGCGGAAATAAAATCATCCTTTGTGAGCCGCATAATCGGTAGCGGTTATAATTTTATGTGGGTTTATAATGGCGGTCTGGCGGGAAACAGTACTTATGTTTGTTTCAATGGTCTATCAGGATCTTTCCAAGCTGAAGCCCAAGAAAGATGTCTAGGAACAAGAGGAAGTATTCCGCCCGATTTGGAGGCGATGAGGGACAGCATTTGTGATCTTACTATCGACACAAAGGCACACCAATATGTTAGCTGTTTGCCATAATGAGTGTTTTGGCGATGGCCTGGCTATTGGTTTTGGGGTTATGTGCTGGTAGTTTTCTAAATTGTTGGGTTTACCGGCTAAATAACGAGCTTTCCGTGATGAAAGGGCGATCGTTTTGCCCGGTCTGCTAGGCCATATAGCCCAGTTTTTTCCTCGTTGACAAAAAGCCATGGTTTTGGTTATGATGGACTTAATGAAGAAAAACAATTCTAACTTACCGGCGACTAAGGGCGATTTAAATAAACTTGAGAAAAAGTTAGGAAGTAAAGTTTCTCAATTAGGGAGTAAAGTTTCTCAATTGGATGGGAAGATTGACGGAGTAGAAAAAACCCTAAGGGCAGAAATTAAAATTACTGCCCAAGAGACAAAGGAAGAAATTAAGGAAGAGATGAAACAATCAGAGAGCCGGGTTTTAGATGTTTTAGATAAGTTTTTAAAAGAAGTTGATATCTCAAGGCAGGAACGAACAGTTGACACTGAGCAGAAGATTTGCGACAGGGGAAAACTGGAAAATCATGAGAAAAGAATAATGACCTTAGAACAAAGAGTTTTTTCCTCGGTTTAAAAAATGAGTTGGGTTTTTTTGTTTTTGCTGGGCTTGTGCGTTGGCAGCTTTCTGAATTGTTGGGTTTATCGGTTAAACCACGGGCTCTCAGTGATGCGGGGGCGGTCGTTTTGCCCGAAATGCCGGCATCAATTAGCCTGGCGGGATAATATTCCGTTGTTATCTTTTCTTTTTTTGAGAGGTTGTTGCCGTTGTTGTCACTCCCCCATCGCCAGTTACTATCCATTGGTCGAACTGGCTGGTGGGGTTTTAACGGTTTTAGTTATTAGTTCTCAGTTATCAGTTATCAGTTTAATTCTCGCTTATTTCTTGCTCGCGGTTTTTGTTTCCGATTGGCTCTATCAAACTATCCCCGACCAGATTGTTTATCCCGCAATTATTTTGACCGGATTTTATTTGCTAATTACGAATTACGGATTATTAATTACGAATTTATTTTCCGGTTTAGCAGCGGCGGGATTTTTTGGTGCTCTGGTTTGGTTGACCAAGGGCAAGGGTATGGGTTTGGGCGATGTCAAGCTGGCCGGTTTAATGGGATTAATCTTAGGCTGGCCGAGAATTGCCTTGGCGATAATTTTAGCTTTCTTGACAGGAGCAATTGTCGGTGTAATACTGGTTTTATTGAATAAAAAAACCATGCGCAGCCAGATTGCTTTTGGCCCGTTTTTGATCGCTGCCACCTTTATCAGCTTGTTTTGGGGAGAGAAAATAATTAAGATATGGGGGTATTAAAAAGAAAGAATGGTTTTACGCTCATTGAGTCTTTGGCAGTGGTCGCCATTTTGGCGATTTTGATGACGATGTCTATTTTTACTTTTATGACCCAGTTGACTAAGGGCCGGGATGCCAAAAGAAAAGCCGATTTAGAAAAGCTGAGGACTGTTCTGGAAGATTACCTGAATGACGAATCTTGTTACCCGCCAAGCCTGGTTTGCCGCAGCGATTTTTCTCCTTATCTTACGCAAGTTCCCTGCGATCCTCTAGGCAATATCAGCTATTTTTATTCTTACGATGATGCCTCATCTTGTAAAAGTTGGTATAAAATTTATGCTAAATTGGAAAACATTAATGACCCGATTATCACCGAAGTTGGTTGTAGAGAAAGCACTGAGTGTCCCCGGGGCGGCTGTGGCCCCGGCTGCAACTATAATTATTGGATTTCCAGTCCCAATATGGCCGAGGTTGGCCGACTGCCGGGGGAAAACTGGCCGGCAATTCCAACGTCGGGGCCCACTTCTCCTCCACTGCCGACGAATACCCCGCCAATAGTTTCCACCCCAACACCGGGTGGACCAATTCCAACGTC
>Ga0210057_1003780_pt1 | contig 20626 bp, 27 predicted proteins | sample CryGeyCG2114_010_2_FD_183968 | JGI IMG/M metagenome (GOLD analysis project Ga0210057, IMG submission 183968) | Groundwater microbial communities from aquifer - Crystal Geyser CG10_big_fil_rev_8/21/14_0.10 (SPAdes) (version 2) | ecosystem: Environmental > Aquatic > Deep subsurface > Groundwater ...
AAAATCAATAACCAAACCTTTTCTCATAATCTTTATGGCTCATCCATTCAAGAATAATAGACAAAATTTGAATTTGCCCATTTTATCACAAAATAAACCAATCTCCAACCCTTGGGCAGATCATATTTCCAAAGATTATCAATTTTATATTTTTTGAAATAAACTTTTGGAATTAATCTCTTTTGTATCCTAATCCCACAAAAAGCATTTTCTTCTAAATCTTCAAAAGCTCTGCAAATCCACTTGTACAAATTTCTATCTTCTGTTCGAGAATTTTTCAACTCCTCAAAATTTCTCTGAACCTTTTCATCAACAAATTTTATTTCAGATTTCATTTTCTCCAACTAAGATTTGGTTTAGATAAATATTTTTTTACTAATTCTGGGTTCCAAATCCAAACAATATTTCCTTCTTTGTCTTGTGCAATTTTTCCAGATTCTAAAAGATAATCAAATATAACACAGAAAGTTTGATAAATCATTTTTTTTGGTAAACTTTCCCAAAGAGTTTTTTTCTTAAATTCTCCAGAGTTTTCTCTAATAAAATCTTCTACCCTTAAAATAGTGTCCAATTGAGGGTAATGTAAAATATTTCTTCTTAACATTTCTTGTGGCATGGTTATACATACTTGTATAACTATTTAAACTTTTCTTTTTTAGAAAAAAGAAGAAGAAAAATGGCAATTTCTTAAAATTAATTTGACTTTAAGGAAGAAATTTAAAAAAACTTCATTGGGGGGAAGATAAAACATTCTATACATATAATCTAGACTAGTTAAATGTAAATCAATAATTCTAGATAAAAATACTAATTATCATTAGAACTGCAAAGATTAAAACAAACCATCCAAAGTTAATTTTCTTTGAAATTTTTACAAGGCCTGATATTGTCAAAAGACCAAATATAAATGAAGCAATAAGTCCATAGAATGCATTTGCTGAAATCACCGTGTCTCCAATGTTTAGTAGAATATTTCCAGCAAGGACAATTGGCAGACTCATGAGAAAACTTAGCTTCAATGCAGAACTATTTTCTATTTTTCTTAGCATTAGGGTTGATACAGTTATTCCAGAACGGGATAATCCTGGAAGAGATGAAAAACCCTGGGCAATTCCAAGCAAGATATTATCTTTTGAGTTTAAATTTAATATTTTTCTATTTCCTTTTTTTCTCGAGGATAATTGTAAAAATCCTGTGATTAATAATAGGATTCCTATAATCAATGAAATTGTTTTTCCGGTCAGGTTAACAAAACTTTCAAAATTTAAAAGAAGTTTAATTATTATAATACCAATAAATCCTGAAATTAGCGTCGATGTCAGAATAAAATTAAATAATTTTCTATCATGTTCATCTGATTTTCTATAATTAAATAGTGTTTTGAATAATTGCAAAACATCTTTTCTTAGATATATTAGGGCTGCAAGAAATGTTCCCAGATGAAGAAATAGGGATGTTTTAATCAAAAAATCTAAACTGGTTATTCCAAAAAAATTTGATAGAACCAGCGTCGTCATAGCACTTGAACTTATTGGAAGCCATTCGGTTATTCCCTGTATAATTCCAAGAATAATATATGCAAAAATTGAAAAAACCATTTTTAAAATAAAATAGCAAACTTTATAAACGTAATTTTTTTTAAAGTAACACTTAAAAAAATAATTATAAATCATAAAAAATGGCTAAAGAAAATCGAAAGATTTTCATTGAACCATCTTCATAAAAAATGGCTAAAGAAAAACCAAACATGAATGTTGTTTTTGTGGGGCATGTTGATGCTGGAAAATCAACTGTAGTTGGTAGACTTCTTTTCGAATCTGGTCTTGTTTCTGAACAGGAAATGAAGAAACTTAGAGAAGAAGCTGAAAAGAATGGTAAACAAGGTTTTGAATTTGCCTATGTTATGGATAAGATTAAAGAAGAAAGAGAAAGAGGAGTTACAATTGACTTGGCATATAAGAAAATTATGACTCAAAAATATCAAGTTACAATTATTGATGCTCCTGGTCACAGAGATTTTGTTAAAAACATGATTACTGGTGCATCTCAGGCAGATGCTGCTTTCTTGGTTATTGCAGCTCCAGCAGGAGTTCAACCACAGACAACAGAACATTTATGGTTACTTAGAACAATGGGTGTAAAAAACCTAGCTGTTGCAATTAATAAGATGGATGCAGTTGAATATAAAGAAGACAGATTCAACAAGGTTAAAGAAGAAATTTCTGTATTGTTAAAACAAGTTGGAATAAACCCAGAAACAACACCTTTTATTGCATGTTCTGGATTACAGGGAGATAATATTACAAAGAAATCTGATAAACTTGGTTGGTATAAGGGAGTAAGTATTTTAGAACAAATAGATGCTTTCCCACAACCAGAACCTCCAACAAATTTATCCATGAGAATGCCTGTTCAAGATGTTTATGATATCACTGGTATTGGAACTGTTCCTGTTGGAAAGATTGAAACAGGAATAATGAAAGTTGGACAAAAAGTTATAGTCTTACCTGGAAGAACAGGAAAAGGAATTGCAGGAGAAGTTAAGACTATTGAAATGCATCATGAACAAATGACAGAAGCACTTGCTGGGGATAATGTAGGTATTAATATTAGAGGTATTGGTAAGAAAGATATTGCTAGAGGAGATATTATTTGTGATGCAGCTCATCCAGTTCCAATTGTAGAAGAATTTATCGGACAAATCGCAGTTATTAATCATCCAACTGTTTTGGCAAAAGGATATACACCAGTATTCCATGTACATACTGCTCAAGTTCCATGTCAATTTGTTGAACTTATAGAACAAATTGATCCAAAAACTGGACAAGTTATTAAGGAACATCCTGATTTTCTAAAGAATGGAGATGTTGCTAAAGTAAGAATTAGGCCTCAAGGAAATCTTGCAATAGAGACACAAAAAGAAAACCCATTCACATCTAGATTTGCAGTAAGAGATGCTGGATCAACTGTTGCAGCTGGAATGTGCATTGAAATTGTTAAGAAAAAAGAATAGTTTCTAGAACAGTTATTTTTTTAAACTGTTTATTCTAAATTAATTTATGAATTCATTAATTTATTTGATATATCTGGGTGATGGGGAATCCACTGTTAGATTTGAATCTCCCTTGGATGTTAGTTTAAACAGATCCAAAGGCATATGGAAAAATCTAAATTATGCTCACCATATAGATATTGGTAAAGATTTATTGAACGGAGAGGTTTTTCCAGAACCAGGAGATACAGTTGGAGTTTACAATAGACATAATGATAGGGATATATGCAGAATGGTTGAAACAAGTCAAGTTCTTAGAGAACAAAGTTTAATTGGTTCTTTTTAATTCCGCAATTCTTAAATAGTCTGAATTTCAAAATATCCTCATGTTAAATAAAAACATGTCAAAAAAAGAGATTGAAGAAGAAATTTCTAAAAAAGGAGATTTTGTTCAATTGGATTATTTAAACAGATTTGTAGAATCAAGACCCCCACTTGAAATTAAAAAATTTTGTTATATTAAAATTTCTGAAATCTATGGAAGAAAGTCCATGTTTATCGACGCTGGAAGTTTTCTTGAAAAGGCTGCCGAATCATCAATAAGTTTTTCTGAAAAAATTGTTCACTTTACTAAAGCTGGAGAATTATTTATTAAAGCAGGTAATTTTGAAAAAGCAGATTATGCATTCAAAAAAGCACTTCATAATGCAAATGGTGCTGAGAAAACAAAACTTAATGTTGAAATAAAAAATCTCTATAAAAAATATGCTGAAGATGCCTATGTGAGGAATAAAAGAGCCATTGCAATAAAATTCTATGATAAGTTATCTTCAATGGAATCTTCTGAAGAAGAAAAAGAAGATATTAGAAAAAGACTTCTTGAGTTAAATGAGAAAATTGGTAATTTCAAGGAAGCAGCTCGATTTAGAAAGAGTTAAGTTTATAAATTATTTAAAACATAGTTATTCATTAGAAAAATACTGATTAGAGATTATTTTACGATCACTATCCCAATCACCTTAGTATTATGTTATTAAAAAGTTGATTTGTAAGAAACTAGTATTTTTCTAAAAGGTCATTATGACTTTAAGCAATTAAATGTAATTTAAAATAAAAATGGCAAAAATAAGTCCCGTATCAATAAAATACATGATACATGCTAACTTCATTGCTGAAGGAGCTTTAGAAAAACCAGATGTAATTGGTGCACTATTTGGACAAACAGAAGGTCTACTTGGATCTGATCTGGAAATGAGGGAATTGCAAAAAGAAGGTAAAATTGGTAGAATTGAAGTTGAACTGCAAAGGGAAAACAGAAAAACTACTGGTGTTATCAAAATTCCAACTGCTCTTGACCAATCTGAAACAACACTTATTGCAGCAGCTATAGAGACCATAGAAAGAATTGGTCCAAGTGATGCTCAAATAGAAGTTGAAAGAATAGAAGATGTTCGTGGAAGTAAGAGAGATTACATAATTGAAAGAGCTAAGAAACTTATGAGTTCCATAGAAGGAAGTGCTAATTCAAGAGAAATTTCTCAAGAAATCAAAACTTCTGCAAGAATTTCTAAGATTCAAGAATATGGTGACGAAAAGCTTCCATGTGGAGATATTTCTGGTTCAGAGGTAATTGTTGTTGAAGGTAGAGCAGATGTGATTAATCTTATGAGAAATGGTATTGACAATGTAATCGCCATGTCTGGAACAAAACTTCCTGAAGGAATAAAGAAATTAAGTCAGGAAAAAGAAATGACCCTATTTACAGATGGGGACCGTGGTGGAAAGCTTATCATAAGGAATGTTGTTGACAATGCTTGTATAAAGTATATTGCAAATGCACCTGATGGAAAAGAAGTTGAAGAGTTAACAGGAAAAGAAATTTTTATGTGTTTGAGAAAAAAAGTTCCAGTTAATGAATTCTTTAGTAAGCAAGATTTTAAAGAAGAAGAAGAAGTAAAAGAATCTACTCCGGTAAAATCTCTGAATGAAGAAGGTAGAGAAAAGATAAAGAACCTTCTTGAGAAGAATCAGGGAAGTGGAAAGGCAATTATTTTGGATTCTAATTTGGAAGAAGTTAAGAAAACTCCTGCAAAGGGTCTTCAAACTTATCTAAAAAGAATGAGAGATAAGCCTTTTGCTTTGATAATTGATGGAACAGTTACAAAGTCTCTTTTAACATCAGCAGAAGAAGTTGGATGTAGTGTTATTGCAGCGAAAAATTTCGCAACAACAGATACAACAATTGAATTATTAAGTTAATTTTTCTTTTATTCTTTTTTTTTATTTTTTAGTATTTTATTTACATAATATTTATAAATAGATTAAAAATTGATTTGATATGAAAAATCTAGGAGATAATGTTGGAAAAACTGATAAAAATGAACTTAATGCTTTTGCATTTGTAGGGATAACTTTGGCTGCTTTTTTTTCCCTATACTATGGACTAAATCCTCCTGTTCCAGGAACAGATTCAACTGGTTATGATACTATTGCCACCATTGAAAAAAATAATAAAAAATTCTCAGAGTTGGTGGAATTTGATGGTAGTTCCAGATATGCAAGAATTGATTCTTTGGATAATTTAGGCAAAAGCAAGGGTGGAATAATGTATTTTGATTGGGACAATAATCAGGTTTATGAACAAAAAGTTAAGTTTAATCAAGATAGTCCTTTTCCAAAACCAATTGGACATTTTGATAATTATTCTGGGACAATTAGAGATATTTTGGAAGATAGTTTTTAATTTTTGAGTTAAGATTTATAAAGGATGGGATTAGAATATTTACACAATGAAAAATTTGACAAATTTCTTAAAAAAGAAAAAAAGTGAATCTCCTAAAAATCAGTTGAAATCAGAAGTTGAAAAATTAAATAAACTTGTTTTAGGTAATTCTCAAAAAGGATATATTCCAGAGCTAAAGGCACGTATTTTTTATTTGTCTTCTGGTAGAAATGCACTTGCTAGAGATGCCCAGTCACTTGATATAGATGTTGATAGTCTTGAATATTTAAATGCTGTTTATGAAAGATTGAATGGAATTCTTAGTAAAACAAAATATAGAAAAAATCCATTTTTAGATATGGAAGATACAGAAGGAGTTAAAGAAAATATATTGATACTTGGATTAAAAGGAAATTCAAAAACAAAAAAAGATCTTATGGGAAAAGAGGTTTTGTTAAGAGACCATTACAAAAATCTTCAGCTTTCATTTACAGCATTATATGCTCAATTTAAAATAGCTGAACGACAATACAAACAGTCTCTGGAAGATTAATTTTTGATTAAATAATCTGGTATTGAATATTGCTCATATTCTGGAAATATGGTTTTACCATACATTAGTCTTGAATAACATTCGCCTTCCAACTTGCAATCTTCCAAAGCATTATGTGGTGTGCCTTGTTTTTCTATTTGGGTAGACATTTCTTTTGCTTCTCTATAATCTCTTAAACTAATTCTTGGGTCTGGAATTCCGCAAAATTTTAAAATATCTGATAAATTAAATTTTCCTTTTCCAAAATCATTTACTTTAAAATGCTTATATTTTTTAAAATAAATTAACTGGGCTATTGCATATAAATCCAATCCTTTTACACTTAAAACTTTTTTAAACTCATTGTAAAGGTCATAATAAAAAACTTTATTTTGTATAAAATTTAAATCCCATCCAATATTTTGACCAACAATAATTTTTTCATCTATTTTCTCAACCCATTTAAAAAAACTTAAAATTAATTGTTTTTGAGATTGCTTGGAAGAATCCCTTAATTTTTCTTCTGTTTTTCCAATCACTTTCAATGCTCCTTCTTCCACAGAATCATGATCATCTATTCTCGATTCTTCAAGAAAAATATTTTCTGGATTTTCCAGGTCAATTGCTCCAATTTGCCAGATACCACATTTAGTCATATCCAATCCACTTGATTCAATATCTAATACAATCATGTATAATCCTAATCAAAGAGGTTTTTATGTGTTTCTATTAATTTATTCTAAAATTTAATTGGAAAATACCGTCGACAAGTCTAAATTAACTTTAAATTCCAACAGTCAGTGACAGGAAGATATAGTTGGACCATAATGATGTCACTGACCGTTATTAACAGCCAGTTAATTTGATGTCATTTTATAATTACAAAACAGCAAAATTTATAAACAAATTTCTTGTCTCTATATCACAGAAAACAAGGTTTTCTGGGGAATTAAATATATGAAAAATATGCCAAAAATGAATACAAGAAACCTATTTGGTTTTCTCGTTGCTATTGCACTTGTTTTACTTGTAACTGCAAGTGTTAGTGCAGCAGGTGAATTAACCTCAAATCCATATGTGGAAGTTGAAGGTAGTAACCCTTACTTGAACAATGTAAGTGTTGTTGCTGGAGAAACTATCACTGTTAAGGTTTGGTTTACATCTGATGTTGCTGATACTGATGTTAGAGTTAAAGCAGAACTTGAAGGTGAAAAAGTAAGTAATAGTGCTATTTCCGAAGTTTTTGATGTGGAACAAAATCAAAGATATAGGAAAATTCTTACTGTCAATGTTCCTTATGAACTTAAGGATCAGGTAAGTAATGAGTTAACTCTTACTATTACCATAGATGGAAAAGAATATAAGACAAAGATGGCAGATGCAACACTTAAGGTTCAAAGACCTTCATACAATGCAGATATCATGTCTATTAGTACTCCACAGTCAATTACTGCTGGAGAGCTTGTAGCTATTGATGTTGTGCTTAAGAATGTTGGTTACAACCAGTTAAATGATTTGTATCTTACTGCCAAAATACCTGCATTAAATGTTGAGAAATCAGCATATGTTGGTGATTTGGTTTCTCTTGAACAGGGAACAGGAAGTAACAAAGAAGATAACACAATAAGTGCTAGAATCTACCTACAGGTCCCATATGGAGCTACTGCTGGACTTTACTCACTTGAAGTAGAAGTTGCTAATGACGATTTAGTTATTAGTGGTTCTAAACAAGTTAATGTTGGTAATGACTTTGCTAATAATTTGATTATTAGTGAATATCAAAAGACATTTAATGCTGGCGAATCTGTTCAGTATCAATTGTTAATTGTTAACCCAACAGACAGTGTAAAAGTCTATAGAATTGTTACAAATTCTGATGGATCTTTAAATCTTGGTCTTAGTAGTACTTTGATTGCAATTCAACCAGACTCAAGCGCAATAGTTAATGTAAATGTTGACGCTGAAAATGCTGGAAAATACTCTTTTAATGTAGTTGTATTTTCTGGAGAAGAGTTAGTTGGTCAAGCAACTTTGGGCGCAAATGTTACTGGTGGAGCAACAGGAACTAATGATGCTGTTATTGTTTTAACAATCGTTCTAGCAATAATCTTCTTAGTTTTGTTAGCTGTACTTATTGTGCTTTTGAGAAAAAGACCTGAGAAAACTGAAGAATTCGGCGAAAGTTATTACTAATTACCTTTTTTTTATTTTTTTATTTTTTTTAATTTTATTTTTATTAAAAACACTGGGTGGAACCCGAAAAGCCCTTTTTAATTTTATTTGCGTTTAAAGCACGGATGAGAAAAAATTTTCGGAATAGAGAAAACAAAAATGACAGATTATTTTATAACAATAAAGAAGTTAATTAATCCAAATTATGATATTTTATATCGGTTAAAATTTTTTAATTTCAGTCACAGTGTTTATGCTAGAAAGATTGGAGAAGAAGAATTTTATCTTATGACTTTCCCGGACTATATAAAAAACAATTGGGAGCAAAAAAAACAGAAAGTTACAGAGGGGTTAGAGGAAACCGATAAAGAGAGTTATCTTAAAATAAAAAATTTGGCTAATAAATTAAAAGAAAATTTTGAAGACACCCTAAGCAAAGTTAAAATAATTGATAAAACTCCCTTTGGGAATCAATTGGAATTGTTTGATGATTAAACCTCTCCGAATTATACTTTTAGTGAAATAACTTTACTAATACCATCATGCATGCTAATACCATAGAGATTTGATGCATTTGTGATTATTTCATCATTGTGGGAGATTACTATGTACTGTCCCTTTTCCATATACTTCTTTAGAAGCCCTGCAAGCCTTTCTGAGTTCCTTTTATCTAGAGCAGCATCTATTTCATCCAGAACATAAAATGCATAGGGATTAAGTTCCTGTATTCCAAAAATAAGTGATAAGGCAACTATGGTTTGCTCTCCTCCAGATAGAGAAGTGACATCAAAGTATTTTCCGTGGCCTGTTTTAACTATAATTGTGACACCTCCTTCAAATGGATCTTTTTTATTTTCAAGTTCAAGATATACCTGACCCTTGGTGCTCAATTGAGAAAAATTCCTTGAAAAAATTTCATTCAATGAGTTGAGAGTTGTTAGGAAAGTTTTCTTCTTTTTTATATCAATTTCATGTATAATTTTCATAATTCCATTTTTCTCTTTTTCAATTGTCTCTACTTTTTCTTTAACTGAATCATATTCTTTTTTAATTGAATCATATACTTCTAGAGACCTTAGATTTACAGAACCAAGCCTTGAGAAGATTTCCTGGGCATTAGAAAGTTTGTCTACCAAAACTTCTTTTTTACCAGGAATAATTTCTACTCCACTAAAATTAGATAATTCTGAACTTAGATTTTCAATGGTTGCATCAAGCCTTGCCTTTTCTATTTTAAAATTATTAATCTCTTGTTCAAGATTATAAATAACATTTTTTTTTCTTGAAACCTCAATTTCATAATCTCTTATCTTTTTTGTTAATTCTTCTCTCTGGGAAATGAATTTTCTGAATTTTTCACTAAGTTCCTGCTCCAACTTATTTTTCTTTTCCAGCAAAATTTGTTTTTCTTTTTGTGACTTTAGAAGGGTTTGCAATTCTTCTGAAATCTCTTTCTCATCTCTCAATAATTGTTTTAAATTAATTTTAGATCTTTCCAATTCCCTTTTTCTGAATAGAATTTCAGAATCAGTATCTTCTTCATCAATGACAGATATTTCCTGTAACTCTAATCTAAGTTTTTCATATTTGTGCTCAACATCTGAATTTGATTCTATTCTTTTTTCAAGTTCTGATTTATTGTTTTTTAGGGCAATCAATTCTGAGCCCATTATCTTTATTTTTTCTTGAAGAGATTTTATTTGCTTTTCTTTTTCTTCTATGCTTGATAATTTTAACATATCTGATTCTCTATTTGCTATTTCTCGAATCAAATTTTCTATATTCTGGTCAAGGATTTTTTTACGGTTATATATTTCTCCAAGTTCTTTATCTGACCTCTGCACCTGGGAATTAAGTTCATCAAGTTGTGGTTCTATTTCTTTGGTTATTGAGTGTATGTGACCTTCAGTTATTTTACTTTTACATAGTGGACAGATATCCATGCCTGCTATTTTTTCTATTAATTTATTCTGTCTATCAATTTCATATTCATTGTTGTAGGATATTTTCTCAAGTTGAATTTCCTTTTCTCTAAGATTGTCCAGAAGTTGTTTTTTTTCTGCTAGAGAAACTCTTAGAGAATTGATCTTATTTTCACTTGTCTGTTTATCAAATAATTCTCTTGCTATGGATTGTATTTGTTTTGATAGAAAATCAAGTTCAGACATATAACTATTTGAGGATATTTGTTTTTCTTCAATTTTTTCCTTAACAGATTTTAATTCTGATTTCCTCATGTAGAGAGCTTTTCTCTGTTCTTCCAATTCATCAAGATGTCTTTGTTTAAATTCAACTTCTGATTTTTTATTTTTATATTTTGAAATATCTTTTCCAAGGCCCTGTTTTATACTATTAATTTTGTTTTCATTTTCTTCTATGGATATATCTAGTTCTTTTTTTTGTTTAGCTGTTTGACTTAGTTTTCTTTGATTGTTTTCTATATTAACAACCAGGCCTGCAAGTTCTGCCCTAATATTTGTTATTTCCCGATTTAATTTTTCCTGTTCTAATCCTGTTGATTTTTGAATTATTGAATTAATGGAAACTATCTTTGCTTCCAGATTATTATATTCTGCTTCCAATGTTACAATTGTTTTTTTTACCTTTTCTATCTCAGAATTCTTTTTTTGAATTTCATCAAAGATATTTGTCGAAAGTTTTTTGTTTTTATTTAAATCATATGACAGAATACTTGCCTTCAGAGCCCTAATATCTTTTTCAAGTTTTTTATATCTAAGTGCCTGTTGTCTTTCTTTTTCAAGATTATTTAGATAGGCTGTTCTTTCCTTAAGTATGGCATTTATTTCTTTTAGTTTTTCTTCAGTTTTATCTAATTCTTTTATGGATTTTTGTTTTCTAAGTTCATATATTGAAATTCCTGAAACTTCTTCTATTATCTTTCTTCTTTCTTCATTGTGCATTCTAACAAGATTCTGTATTTCTCCCTGAAGAATTAGATTAAATCCATGGGGATCTATTCCACCCTGGGCAAGGAGAGCCAAAACTTCTTGCCTTGTTTTGAGATGATTATTTATTTTGTAAAGACTTTGACCATTTTTTCTAACAGTTCTAATTATTGAAATTTCCGAACTATCAATTGAAAAAGTTTTATCTGAATTATCAAAAACAATTTCAACTGTTGCCTCTTTTGCTGGGCCTGCAATTTTTGACCCCATGAAAATGAGATTTTTTGCCTTTGCCGCACGCATTGATTTTATACTCAATCGTCCAAGTACAAAGCAGAGAGCATCCATCACATTACTTTTTCCAGATCCATTGGGACCAAGAATAACATTTATTTCAGGAGTAAATGGAATTTCTGTTTTTTTTACAAAACTTTTGAATCCATGCATCACCAATCTTTTTACATAGGTCATTGGAAACCTCCAGCGGGTTTTTCACATTTCCAGCAACCATTAAATTCAACTGTGTTAAGCCAACCAGTTTTATCTTTCCAGCAACCATTAAATTCAACTGTGTTAAGCCAACCAGTTTTATCTTTCCAGCAACCATTAAATTCAACTGTGTTAAGCCAACCAGTTTTATCTTTCCAGCAACCTTCTTTTAATAAACTCATTTCTCAAATAGGTTCTGGTAGTTTTTAAGTTTTAGGTGTTAAAATTTTAACTTTGTTTGTTTAGCCTTTGCTTCTGCATCTTGCCAAGTTTTCCAGGATTTTCTAAATATTCCAGAATCCTTATATTTTTGACCTTTTTCAGAAAGGAATTTTGTTGTGTTAGGGTCAGAAGCATAACCTGAACCTATTGAATCCCCATATTTTTTTTTCAGTAGACTCATCTGCCTTTCCCTTTCTTGTTTTGCAATTATTGATGCAGCAGAAACAGAGATATGATTTCTATCTGCCTTGTGTTCACATAGAATTTCCAGATTAGTTAGATTATCTATGTCTGTTCTTACAGTATCCCTCCAGGCAGTCCTGTTTACAGAAGGGCAATCTATTACAACTTTTATTTTTCCATAGCCTTTGTTTATTTTATTTATTATTTTAGAAGCCATTTCAGCTTCAACAGTATTAAGATTAATTCCACTTTTTCCTTTATTGTCTATGTCTTCTGGAAAAATAACTTCAACACTAAATGCAGTGGCTCTTTCTTTTATTATTTGTTCTAGAAATTCTCTTCTTTTTGGAGTCAATTGTTTACTATCACGAACACCAAGTTTTCTTAGTTCTGTTTCAATTTTAGGGTCAATTAAACAACCTGCAAGAACCATTGGACCAATCACCGGACCTCTTCCAGAATCATCAATACCTAAAATTAAGTTTGCCATTTTAGAACACAAATGGTTAGAGTTTTTAAGACTTTTGTGATTAATAATTAATTTACCAAACATATTCAAGGTCATCTGACTCGTTCCATCCAAATTCAGAATAATATTCAACATTCTTCCTTAGAAGATTGGAACGATGGGAGGCATGGAATTTTCTGTTTCCAACCCATGGAGGATTTTTTATTTTTCCCCTTATTTTCTCTATTTTCATGTTGTTTTTATATCCCCTCCTAATCCAGGTTTCAACAGCAGTGTTAAAATATAGCTTAAGTGCATTTTCATACCCTTTCCACATTTTAACAACATGATAATTTTTCCAACCTTGAGTTTTTGTTCTTCCAAGAAGTATGTTTAGAATCTGGAAAGCTTCAACACGCTATTTTCCAAGACGCATGCTATCTAAAATATTTAATGATTTTTCAAAATTGGGAGGGGGTAAAAAAGGTTGCATTGGTAAGACACCTACGGTTTCTTGTCCTTCAACTTCCCTTTAATTTAAAACCTATTTAATTCACCTACGATTTCTTGTCCTTCAATTTCCCTTTAATTTAAAACCTATTTAATTCACCTACGGTTTCTTGTCCTTCAATTTCCCTTTAATTTAAAACCTATTTAATTCACCTACAATTTCTTGACATTCAATTTGACTTAAAAAGATTGTTGAATAGAGAATAGCGAGGGCGGGATTTGAACCACGCGACCTCCGGGTTATGGGCCCGACGAGCACTCCTGGCTGCTCTACCTCGCTAGAAAAGAATATCTACTCCAGCTTTTAAAGGTTTCTTTGTATATTCTGTTTCTCATAAATGCTTAAATATAATAAAATGTTATAAAAATTGATGGATAATAACTATAGTTTATTTTTAAAGTTAAAGAATAGATTGAAAGATAATCAAATAAGATATGAGTTAATATTCCATGCAGTCAGGATTGGTTCATATAATGCAAGAATTGAACATCCAGAAGACTTTGACAGATTTAGGCAAATGACTGGAAAGATACAAGAAGCAACATACATTTCTAGAGAAATTAGATATTTATTAGATAGATTAAAAAAACAATCTCCAATAGATGTTCTCAAAGAAATGGAGCATACTCCAACTTCTATTGAAAAAATGGGGTATATAACAGATGGCATGTATTCTTATTTTAAGGAGTTTTGGATAAAAGGAGAACAAGAAAATGTAGGCAATCGTTTAGAAAGAAAATTGTTAAAAAATAGCAAAAAGCTTGAAGAAAACTTTTCTGACAGGGACATTAAAAATAATCTCATCAATGAACAGTTTACAATGATAAGTGCACTTGTTTATGAAAATTCTAATGACTAAAATTATTACTTTTTTATTATAATCTGTGGGGACCAACCTTGTACCTGTGAATTAGATATTCTTCTTGCAAGGTTGGTTAAATTAGGGTCCACATAAAATTGCTCATTTTTATCTGCAGATGAAATAAATTCCTTTGAAACATAAAACATTGTTCCTGGATTAAATTGACTGGAAAAGATATTAAAGGAGTTTCTTGCAGTTGCATTATCAATTCCCCGATAGTTAAGGGCATTTGATAAATATACTTTATTATACTTAGAAAAATCTGTTTTCAAATCTTGAATATTTGAGGGAGGCAGGACTTTTAGATTGGAAATATTCTTTCTTATATTTACTATATTGTTCATTTCAGAAAAATATTGTTGTGCAGACCAACCAACAGTTAATTCATTTAAAATTCTTTGACAGGAGACATTGGAATTTTTTTTATTGGCCAAAAATTCTTGTAATTTTGAGAAATTATTAATTTGATTAAGATCATTATCAATTAAATCTATTCTAGCTCCTTTGGCTGCTATGGATAAACCTTGTTGTCCTGAACCCATTATTGATAAAAAATAATCAGATGGAGTTGGTTTCATTGTATACAATATAGATTGAATTGATTCATTGGTGCATAGATATTCTGTATGAACTGGATCCAACATTGCCAATAAATTATTTATTCTTTTTTTCTGATTAAATGTTCCAAATATCATTAATTTAGATATTTATCCCATTATAAAAACCTTGCTATATGCTGTAATTTAGAAGTAACAACTTTAAAAGAACGCCTCGAGCAGGAATCGAACCTGCGAGCCCCGAAGGGCCCGGATTAGCAATCCGGTGCAATACCATTATGCGATCGAGGCATGTTTTAAAAATATATTTTCAGCTTATAAGGTTTTTGTTATCTTTCAATTTCACTGGTTTTTTTCCACTGAATATAGTTTTTGTCTAAGATTTCAATTATTTTTTGCCTTTCTTCTGATGTTTTAATTCCCTTCCAATCCAACAGAACAAAATCAACATCTTCCTTTGTTTTATCAATTGCTTCTAAAATCATCTGCTCTGTGATTGGAATTACATAGCTTGGGATTACATGTGAAATTGCAACATTTGAATTTAGTTGAACTTTGTTAAATCCAGGACAATAATGAAGTCCTCCAATTCCAATTGCTACTTCATTGTAAGGATTTTCTTTAAAAATTTCAAGAATTTCTTTAATGGTTCTAGCGACCACAAATCCTGCTCTTCTATTTGACCATTCTATTTCTGTTGAACCTATTTCAATAAACATGCAGGGTTTTTCGATTAAAGGACCATGATGTGTTGCCTCCATTGTTACTTTAAAATCATCTAGAAAATGTTCTTTTGCATTTTTATTTAATATTTCAAAAGATTGTTTGAGAAAAACTGCGGAAGTTGGGCAAACTTTTCCAGGTTGACCCCCATATTCAGCTAACCTCCAATTTCCTGGAACATGGATAGTCAATGCTTTTTCCTTTTTTTCAGATTCATGTCTTGAAGCAAAAATAATAAAATCATATTCATTTATCTTGTTCAAATCCAAATTTTTAGTATATATTGCTTCTTCTTCAACTAAATAAAATTTAAATTCTCCAAACTGGCTCAGCTGAGTAGTTATGTTTATGCCTGCCTTGTCTTTTTTACTTGCAACAATTAAAAATTTATTATACATGACCAAGTTAGGAAATACTTATATAAAAATATTATGAAAGAGAATTATTGCAAGTTATTTAATAAAATAATTTATTTGCAAAAACTAAAATATAAATTCTAATTCTTAATTAGGATTATATGTTTTTTATTACAATAATCACACTCTTATTAGGTTTTTTGTATTATCCACGACGCAAAGATTAATTAAAAGAGATTATTTTGAGAGGAGGAAACCCCCCAAAAACCAATTTAAAATTAAACATGGGGGAAATTATTTAAAGAAATTATCTATAGATGTTCTTTCTCTGGCCCATATCAAGAATAAGGATTAATAATTCATTTCTTATTAATTTATAGATGATTCTAAATTTTCCAACTCTTAAACTCCATAGACCAACAAGCTTACCTGTCAAAGGTTTTCCTAGTTCTGGATTGACTTGTAAACCATCTAATTTTTTTCCAATTATCTTTTTATCTTCTAAATCAAGTTTCTTGAAAAAATTGACTGCTTTTTTATTAAAAATAATTCTGAACATATCTGTTTACTATTTTTTTAGATCTTCCCAGCTTATTCCATTATATCCTTTATTAAAATTTTCTAGTGATTCCGCAATATTTCTCATTGTTTCGGGATCTCCTAAAATCTCAATAGTCTCTCTTAAGCTTTCTTTATCAATGTTCATGTTTCCACATTCCTTAATCATACGAGAAATAACCTCATTATAACTCTCCCTAGAATGGACTTTAAATGAATCCAGCCTCTCTTTAATTAGTTTATTTAATTTGATTGTTGTTTCCATATATTAAGGTATACCCAAGTATACTATTTAAATCTTTTGAAGAATTGATTTAATTGACACTTTTACAAACCTATTAAAAGTGGGCAGGGAGAGGATTTATTTTATTAGGAGCCTTATAAAAAGTGAGTAAAGAATTATTTCTTATTGATTAATTCTGTCTCTATTGCATCGTTGATGACGTATGCGAAATCATCAAGAGTTTTTTTGTTTGAGGTATAGACTATTCCTTGACGAGTAAATGGAGAATTATTTTGGCTTTTTTTGAGAAGCGTTAATTCTTCATGAGATGCATTACCTTGTGCCAGTATCTCACAAGCAGTATCACTAAAATGCCCTCTTGCAGTATGAATCAATGTTGGAAATTTTTTTTTCGAAATATTAGCAATATAATTTCCCATGTATCCTGAATCAGGTTTCCTTAAATTTAGGGATTCTAAAGAGTTTCCCAAGGAGTAAATTTCTATCAGATTGAAAATAATCTGAGATTCTGGCGTATTTCCTAATACAATACCGTTTTCTAAAACCCGGTACTTTATCCAAAGTTCTTTTAATTTTTGTTCCATGGGCAATCTATTTTTAACATGAATCTTATAGTGTTCAGGCAAGACTTCTTCCCACCTTTTGTAATTCCCATACATAAATCCCTCAATATTTTTGTCCTTTTTATTCTCCGGCAATTCCGAAGGCAACCCCACATCAGTTATAACTAAATCATATCTTTCAGTCTCTATTTTCGATATTGCATCTCCAATATTTCTTGTAATATCCAAGCCCGCGTTATAATTTATCTTAGAACCCAAAGCCTCTTTTAATTTTAAAGGATAATCTTCTTCTTTTATCGAACCTCCAAAATAAGATTCTACTTCATCATAAATTCCGTGATCCCTTCCATCCTCAGACTTCCAAAATTTATCTTCGACTAACAAAACGTTATACTTTTTTCCATCTTCTTTCACCTTATTTTCTAGTTTGTTTTCCATGATAATTATAGAATATTGAAGTATTTAAACCTTTCGATTTGTAACTCCTTATGAAAAGTAACAGATTTTAAAGAAAGAATGTTTATTATTAAAACTAATAAATATAAAAACCAAAGTTGTTAAATATTATTATGCAAACATTATATATCTATTTTATTGGAATTTTAGTTTTAGCTCTTGGTTGGCCAATTGGAGAATTTCTTAAATATAAAGCAAAGGATGAAATAAAATCTAGTCAAGCCTGGTTTAAGGCAATTATAATAATCTGCTTAATTGGTTCTTTAATTAGTTCATTTTTTAGAAATGATGTTTTGTTTTTCAGTTTTCTATTTATAGCTGTTGTTACAAGTAGAAGTTTATCAAAATAATTGTTCTATTATAAAAATCCTTAAATATTCTATTTTTATCTAAAAAATATAATGAAACACCTCAGAGACATAATTTTACCAATTATTGCAATGACAATGTTCAATAGTTCGTGTTCTTCTACAAAACCTTATTCAGAAACAGAAGTTGACCCTGTCCAAGTTCTGGGAGTTCAAAAAAGTCAACTAAAATATTTTGGTAATGGTTATGTTACATCAACAGATATATATCTAGCAATAGAGGCTGTTGCCAGTTTAAAGGCAGACCCTTCTAAAATTAAAAAAACAGAAACAGGTGTTGAAATTGAATGTTTACAATATGAAAATAATTCTGTGGAAGATTTAAATTGGGTAGCAAAAAATGCAGATAAGCTCGGTGTTAGTGATAAAATAATTAGTAAAGAAGAATTAGGCAAATTAGTAAAAAAAATTCTTTAGATTTATCTTCTTTTTCCAAGAAGCCTTAATAAGAATAAGAATAGGTTTATGAAATCAAGATATAATTTTAGAGCACCAATTATTGCAAATTTTTTCATTAGCTCTTGATTTCGCATACCAAAGGACATTTTCTTTAGAACATGATTATCATAAGCAGTAAGACCTGTAAATAATAATACTCCAATTATAGAAATTATTAAATCAAAGGGTCCACTTTTTACAAACATATTTATTATCATGGCAACAATTAATCCAATGAGTCCTGCAAAGAAAATTGGTCCCATTTTAGATAAATCCATGTCAGTAAAAAACCCAAATACAGCCATTGATCCAAAGATTACTGCTGTTATAAAAAAGGCTATTGCAATTGAAGCCCCAGTATATGCAAGAAGAATTACTGAAAGTGTTAATCCGTTCAGAAAAGAATAAACAAGGAACATAATTGTTGCAGTTGAAGAAGATACTTTTTTTATTGCTAAACTTAAAGAAAATACTAAGATTAGTTCTGCAATCAACAAACCAAAGAAAACTACTGGATTGAAAATAAATGATAGGAATTCAGCATTTGAAGCTACTAGGAAGGCAGTTATAGAAGAGATTAATAGACCAAGAAACATCCAAAAATATATTTTTTGAAAGAATATTGAAGTTATTGGTTTAGTTTTCATTGATTACAGATGCAATGTTGGTTTATAAAATTTAGGAAGGTTTAAGAAATAAAAAAATCTTAATTTTTCATGTTATATATAATAGGACTTGGACTTAATATTGATGGGATATCCAAATATGGTCTGGATATTGTGAAGAAATGTAAAAAAGTTTATTTGGAAAATTATACTGTTGACTTCCCATATTCAGAAAAACAACTAAGAGACGTACTTCATGATAAAAAAATTGTCTCTGCAGATAGAGAATTTGTTGAATCTTTAAAAATTGTGGATGAAGCTAAAAAGCAAGATATTGCTCTTCTTGTTTATGGAAGCCCTTTAACAGCTACAACACATATTTCTCTTATTCAAGAAGCAAGAGAATCTGGAACAAAATATAAAATAATATACAATTCTTCAATATTTGATGCAATTTCTGAGACAGGTTTACAGTTATATAAATTCGGAAAAATAACTTCCATGCCTGCCTGGAAAAAATCATTTGAACCAGATAGTTTTATGGAAATTGTAAAACAAAATCAATCAATAGAAGCCCACAGCTTAATTTTAATTGATATTGGATTAAATTTTAAAGATGCTTTGAACCAACTTGAAATTGCTGCGAAAAATCATAAGATTAAATTAGAAAAAATAATTGTCTGTCAGGCAATGGGAAATGTTAATAGAAGAATTTATTATAAAACAATGAAAGAATTTAAAGACATGAGGGACATGAGTAAACCATATTGTATAATTATTCCATCTAAAATGCATTTTGTTGAAAAGGATTTTTTAGAGGGATATTGATTCTATTTATTTGTCCCAATAAATCTTATATACTTATTTTTTCTATTAAAAATATGAAAAGAAAGGGGCAGGTAACCATATTTATTATAATAGCTGTGGTAATTATTGCTTTTGCAGGAGTTTTCTTTGCATTTAAAGATAATTTTTCATTTGATTCTTCTAATCCAGAAATTGCTCCCATCAGCAATTTTGTTCAGGAATGTGTATATAATACTGGATTTAATGGATTATATTTTCTTGCATCTTCTTCTGGATATTTTGATATACCTGAAAACTCTGATGAAACAGGTGTTGCATATTATTTAATTGAAAATAAAAAATATATCCCTTCAAAAGAAATTATCTCTAAAGAATTAGATAAATATCTTGAAATAACTCTTCCAACTTGTGTTGGAAATTTTTCTGAGTTTAGTGAATTTAATATAACAAAAGAAGAGATTATTTCATCAAGCGAAATAAGAGATAATGAAATAATTTTAAATGTAAATTATCCATTAACAATAAAAAAAGATAATTCTTATTATAGACTAAGTAAGTTTAACAATGTAAAGATAAATCTTAGGTATGGCCAGATATATTCTATTGCTAACGAAATTGTTGATTCAGTTGATGGACAAAATCTCTGCACAAGTTGTTTAGCAGAAATTTCAGAAGAGTATAATGTAAAAATTGATATAAGAACAACCGAGTCTGAAGTTCTATTTTATATTTCAGATAAATCTACATTTGGATTTGAACCCTATTTTAAATTTATATTTGCTGTAAAAAATGAATAACCCCGCGCTAAAGCGCGAGGTATCTGAATTAAAAAAATGTTAAAACTAACAAACCCAAGGTTGAGAAGAAGCAATGTAATGCTGAACAGCTTCAGTGGTCGTATTTCCGACACTG
>Ga0210057_1003781_pt1 | contig 20626 bp, 20 predicted proteins | sample CryGeyCG2114_010_2_FD_183968 | JGI IMG/M metagenome (GOLD analysis project Ga0210057, IMG submission 183968) | Groundwater microbial communities from aquifer - Crystal Geyser CG10_big_fil_rev_8/21/14_0.10 (SPAdes) (version 2) | ecosystem: Environmental > Aquatic > Deep subsurface > Groundwater ...
TCGCCATCACGCTGAGTGGAAAGGATTTCACCAATAAGGTAAAAAGGGTCAGGTTAACCTGACCCTTTTCTTTTCGGTAAATTTAATTAAAATAGAAACAGTATGCCTTCTAAGGAAGATTTCATATCGATACTTCGGGAATTGTAGTCTTACCACGACGACATATCCAATGGCAAAACTGTAAGCAGAATAACAGGGTCGCTGAAAAGCGACCTTTTTTTAAAAAAATTAGTGTTGAGGAAAAAATAAAACTATGTTAAAGTAAACCCCGTTAGAGGTCAATGAGTCTTGGCAGAAACACGGAGGAAACAAACCTCTAACGGGATAGAAAATATTAATAGTTCTTTAACAAATAAAACCAGAAAGGAGTGAAAAGATGGGTATAGGAAAATTTGAAGAGATTTTTAAGCGATATGAAGGAAACCCGATTCTAACTTCAGAAGGCTGGCCCTATAAAGCGACATCGGTTTTTAATCCGGGAGCAATAAAATTCAATGATGAGACATTGCTTCTGGTGCGAGTTGAAGATGGACAAGGGTATTCCCATTTGACAATTGCTAAAAGTAAAAATGGAAAAACAAACTGGCAGATAAGTCCCGAACCAGTATTAGCGGCAGAACCAAATTTTGGCGAAGCTGTCTTTGGATTAGAGGATCCGAGGATTGTTTGGTTGGAAGAACGGCAAGAATATATAATTACTTGTGTTTCTTTCTTTAAAGGGAAAGGGGTAATTGGAGAACCTCCTGGCATTTCTCTAATAGCAACCAAAGATTTCTCTAATTTTGAACGTTTGGGGCGTCAGCTGATACCTCCAAATAAAGACGCTTCTTTATTTCCTGAAACCATTGAGGGATACTACGCCCTTATAAGCAGACCCATTGTTGAAGGTAGGGCTGATATTTGGGTTTCTTTTTCCAAAGACCTGAATTTTTGGGGGAAAGACAGGGTTTTAATTCCTGCCAGACATAGAACTTGGGATAGTAATAGAATAGGATTAGGGCCTCCGCCGATTAAAACCCTAGAGGGATGGTTAGTTATCTACCATGGGGTGAGAAATACAACATCTGGGAGTCTTTACCGGGTTGGTTTGGCTCTGCTGGATTTAGAAACTCTTGAGGTGATTCGCCGGAGTCGAGATTGGGTCTTTGGTCCCAGGGAAAGTTATGAGAGAGTTGGCGATGCGAACAACATTGTTTTTCCTTGCGGCGCGGTTGTTGATGAAAAAACAAATGAACTTTTAGTTTATTACGGAGCCGCGGATTCGGTTGTTGCCTTAGCTATAGCTAATTTAAATGATGTTCTTGAGTACCTAGAAAAATGTACCGAATATTGATTATAAGGTAGGCCCCGCTTTGACGGGGCTTTTCTTTTTGGTAAATTAAATTAGAATAGAAACAGTATGATTTCCAAGAAAGATTTTATAAAAATTAATGATTATTTGTGGGAAATTCCAAAGACATTCCGGCAGGATATGAAAGTGCCTGGTTATGTTTATATTAGCGAAAATATGTTGGAAGAGAGTCTTAAAGACAGGTCATTGGAACAGCTTGTGAATATTGCTACTTTACCGGGTATTCAAAAATATGCTTTAGCAATGCCCGATATGCACGAGGGTTATGGGTTTCCAATTGGCGGCGTTGCCGCTATGAGTATAATAAATGGAGTTGTTTCTCCTGGCGGTGTTGGTTATGACATTAATTGCGGTATGAAACTTTTAAGGTCCGACTACACCGTTGAAGAAATAAAGCCTTATTTGGATAAATTGGCTACAGAGATTCAAAAAGAAGTTCCTTCCGGGCTAGGAAAGGGCAGACAGATAAAAATAGATATTCAGGACATAAACCAGGTGTTAAAAAGAGGAGCGCAAAGATTAGTAGAGCAAGGTTATGGCGAAAAAGAAGATTTGGAAAATTGTGAGTCGCAAGGCTGTCTTCCGCAGGCTGACGTTTTAATGGTTTCTGACCATGCTAAGGATCGCGGCAGAGACCAGGTAGGCACTTTAGGATCTGGTAATCACTTTTTGGAAGTTCAAAAAGTTCAGCAAGTTTTTGATGAACAAACCGCTAGTATTTTTGGTTTGTTTAAAGATCAGGTAGTTATAATGATTCATACTGGTTCTCGTGGCCTTGGTCATCAAATAGCCACTGATTATATAAGAATAATGAGTCAAGCGATGACAAAGTATGACGTAAGACTCCCCGATAGAGAATTGGCTGCCTGCCCGATAAATTCACCAGAAGGCCAACGATATCTGGCGGCGATGGCTTGCGGAGCAAACTATGCTTGGGCAAATAGACAAATGATAACGCATTTTGTCAGAATGGCATGGCATAGGATTCTGGGAGAAAACTCTAAATCCTTAAAAGCTGTGTACGACGTTGCTCACAACATTGCTAAAATTGAAAAATATTTAATAGACGGGCAGAATACAGAAGTTTGTGTTCACCGCAAAGGAGCAACTAGGGCTTTTCCCCCGGGCCATCCGGAAATCCCCGAAAGATACCAAGAAGTTGGCCAACCAGTGCTAATACCTGGTTCAATGGGAACAGCTTCTTATGTTTTAGCCGGAGTCAGGACTGGGGAGAATTCTTGGTATTCTACTGCTCACGGCGCCGGTAGAATGATGTCTCGACACGAAGCAACAAGAAGAATTTCTGGACAAGAAGTTGTAAAAAACCTAGAATCGAAAGGTATTACTGTTAAATGTTGGTCCTTTCGGGGAATCGCCGAAGAGGCGCCGCTTGCTTATAAAAATATTGATGAGGTTGTAGAAGTGGTACACAATGCCGGATTATCTAAGAAAGTAGTGCGGTTAGTGCCTTTGGCGGTGATAAAAGGTGAGTGACATACGAATTACAATGCGAATTATATACGAATTTAATGCGAATATGCGACATAGTTATGAAAGCGAAAAGACTTTCCAGAAGTATAAGAAAATATATCAGAAGAGAAAAATCTTGGATTCGCCGAGAATTTTTAGACATTGAGAAACAAAAAGATTTAATAAACGAATTGTATAGTCGATTTTTAAAAACCGAGAGTCCTACCAAACCTTGAAGTAAAACCAAAATAATGTTAAAAATTACCCGACGCTTAAAATTTGGTGTGAGAAATTCAAATTCGTATATTCGTATAAATTCAATAATTCGTAAGAATTACATTTCTAATTCGTAGTTTTATGAAAACACAAGATATTTTTAATTTAGCCATTCAAATGGGCATAGACGCGGATTTGCGAGGCAGAAAAACGGTTGAAAAAATGCTTCAAAAGAAAAAGGAAAAATTTGAGAAGTTGTCAGATAAAGAAAAAGAAGAATTTGACAAAGAAAGTTTGGAAAATCCTTTTTCTGACTCAAGGGTTTTGCACATTGCTGATGATAGAGAAATAAAAAGAGTTTTGATTGGCGTGGATATTGAACCAGCTGAAGTTTTAATAGCTAGAGAGCTAGGTGGTATAGATCTGATTATTTCCCATCATCCTTTGGGCAAGGGTTTAGCGAATCTTCATGAAGTAATGGAGCTTCAATGCGATGTTTTGAATCAATATGGCGTGCCAATCAATGTGGCCGAAGGTTTAATGCGAGAAAGAATTAGCGAAGTTGCCAGGGGCCTTAATGCAAAAAACCATCAGAGGACAATTGACGCAGCAAAGCTTCTTGATTTCAACTTAATCTGTTTACATACGGCTTGCGATAATTTAGCCGCGAAATTCCTGAAAGACAAGGTTGAAAGCGTAGAACTTGAAAGATTGGAGGATTTAATTAAAGCTCTAAAAGAAATTCCAGAATATAAAGAAGCTATGAAGCTTGGGGTTGGCCCTAAAATTTTTGTCGGTACTGAAGATAGAAGATGCGGCAAAATAGCCGTCACTGAAATTACCGGAGGAACTGAAGGCTCGCCGAAACTTTATGAAAAAATGGCGCAAGCTGGTATTGGCACTGTTTTAGGTATGCATATTTCCGAAGAAAACAAAAAAGAGGCTGAAGCGGCTAATATTAATGTCGTTATCGCCGGTCATATGTCTTCAGATTCTTTGGGTATCAATCTTTTTTTAGATGAACTGGAAAAGCGTGGCATAGAAATTATACCGTGTTCGGGGTTGACCAGGATTTCGAGGGCAGAACAGTTCGCAAAATTGCTTATCTAGTTAAACCCCGTTAGAAAGTACGCGGCCTTACGCCCAACTCCGTTAAAAATTCGGAAAGGAGAATTCTTTTTACGTAAAAACCACGTTAGGCGGTCGCCGAAGGCGACCGCTTTTGCTACAATAGGAATATAAGAACCTGCCCTACGGGCAGAACCTTGTTTCTCGCTTCGTTCGAAATAAGAACCTGAAAAGCTTCGCTTTTCAGAGCCTTGTTTCTTGCTAACGCTCAAAATGAGAACAGGTATTGCAACAATTCCTTTGGATTATGGCAGATGTCCTCGTTGGCTTTTTGAAAGAATGACCAGGATTTCTCGAGCGATAACAAACTAATCAACCCCCCGAGATTAATTATTTTAAAAAACTGGCTAAATAGCCAGTTTTTTGATAAAATTAAGTCAAATATGAGGAAATTAACTCCACAAGAGATAAAAACAACTAGACATGAGGTTGCTAAATATATTCGAGATAATATAAAAAAAGGTCGCTATCCAGGGTTTTTAGAGATTAAGAAAGAATTTAGGATTGGTTTACATACTTATTTTAAAGATATTGCTCACGCATATAAAGTTGCTGGATTAAAGTATAAACGAAGTAATTTTTGGAGGGAAAAGAGAATAAAAAAAGAAAGTATTGTAAAGAAAGCTGTTATAGATTTGATAAGAACCGAAAATACTAAGGGGATAAAACTTACGAGAAGGAGAATAGAGTCAAGAGTGGGGATTGCTTTATTTCATTATTTTAAAAGTTTACGCGAAGCGTATAAATATGCGGGAGTAAAATTTGAGCCTCATTTTGGACCAAGAACTAAAGAAGAGAGAAAGCAAACAAAACGGGCTATTCTTTCATATATTAAAAAGAAAGTGAAAAGCGAGCGATATTTTCCGGATATACATGAAATAAGAAGAGAATTTCATGTCGGAACAGATACTTACTTTCCTGAAGGAATAAGAGAGATTATTAAAAAAGCAGGTTTAAAAGAAGAAAGATTTAGTGCCTTTTGGGGGTTAGAAAAAGAAAGAAGATTATTAAAAATCGCTCAACACATTCTTGAGCAACAAGGTTATGAAATCATCTCAAAACAAAACAAAACCGGTCCTGATATAATTATAAAAAAGAATGGAATTATCATACCTGTTGAATTAAAAGCTTTTCGTAAAAATTCTTACCTCCCTACCCGTTTAGTTTCAAGAAATCCTATTAACCAAATCAAAACATATATAAGAAAACTGAAGAGTCCTTTTGGGATTATTATCACAACGGCGGAGGGTCTCCATCCGAGATATAAAAATAAAGTTCCCAAGAATGTTAAGATTTGGCTTCACAAAGATGTCATAAAAATAATTCCCGCAGAAAGCTCTTTCCGTAAAGATTTAGAATTTATTGCCGCGACGTTTCCAAATTTTAATTCTGAGACGAAAATACGAAAAATAAGACAGGAAGTTATTCAATACATAAAGAGGTGTGCTAAACAAAACAAACACCCCATTACTCGAGAAATTCAAAAAGAATTTAAAATAAATCTCGCCTCTTATTTTAAAGATATTTTCGAAGCATATAAATTAGCTGGCGTAAAATATCCAGAACACAAAAAACGAATGAGTGGAAGAAAGTCTTCGAAAGAAGAAAAGAAAAAAATCAAAACCAGAATAATATCTTTTGTAAAGAAGCGCTACAACGAAGGTTTGCCATATGGCTATAATACAATCCAAAAGGAATTAAAAGTTGCTATTCCTAGCTATTTTTCTTCAATGCAAGAAATTTATAAAAGAAGCAGGATATAATAACCCGATAAAAAAAACCTGGAAAAATTTTAGAGCAAGGAATTAAAAAAAGCAGACTTCCTGTAACTGAAAAAATTCAAACTGAAAGAAGGCTGAATAAGGTAATAGGATAATCAATGTGACCGTCCTACATCGGAGAGGGGTCGGGGGAACCCTTCGGTTCCCCCGTGTAGGAAAACAGGCTTTCGCCGAAGTCCCGCAAGCGGGACGAAGGCGAAAACGTTAGAAACCGAGGGTTTCTAAAGAGCGAGCCCGTTAAGCGGGCGAGCGAAAAGCTGCGGCTTAATCTCTATGAAAAACTACTCCTCTCGGCGCGCCAACAAAGGAAAACTGGCTTATCGTACGCCCGACAGATTTATCCCGCGCCAAATTTCCAAATTAATGAAAACTAAATCAAAGTTTGGTAGAGATTATTGTAAACAAAATTTTGGCACGGGATTTGTATATCGAAAAAATAAAACAACTATTAAATGGAAGAGCAAAGCCAAAAAAAACAAATAGAAACTTGGTTGCCCAATTCCTTGCTGATTTTCCTTGAGGAGCTTTTTTTATTTTCTTTAACCTTGGCCTTAGGTATTTTTTTGGCTTTCAGAATAAATAATCAACTGCCAAAAATAGAGGTTTCAGTTGAAAAAATTTCTTTCTTGCAATTTATATCTTATTTTTTCCTTGGGACATTATTTATAGTCATTCTTTCTTACTTTAAAAAATTCCAAAGGCAAAAAGCGTTCATTTATAAATCTCTCTTTGTTATTACTACTTTTTCTTCAGGGTTGATTACCCTTGATATTTTGGGAATTTCAAATATCCTTGGATTAGTTTTTATGTCGATTCTGATTTTCTTCTGGCTAAAAGCGCCTTCTGCCTTGAATCATAACGCTTTGATAATCTTGGGTATTTCCAGTATTGGCAGTATTTTGGGATTAAGCTTGAGCCCGATGACTGTAGCTTTTATTTTAATAATTTTTTCAATCTATGACTTTATCGCTGTTTACAAAACAAAGCATATGATTAAGATGGCAAAAGATATGATTGAATCAGGTTCTATTTTAGCTTTGGTTTTACCTCAGAAGACAGATGATTTTAAGGCTCCATTAAACTCAATAACTACTGCCGGTAAATCTATAATCCTTGGAGGTGGAGATATTGCCTTTCCCCTAATTATGGCTTCGTCTTTAGTTCCCGAAGGATTTTTGAAAGTTTTGATTGTTTCTATTTTTGCAGTTCTGGGTTTTTCCACTAGTTTTTTGATTTTTGCTAGCGGGAAAGAACGTCGGTCAATTCCGGCCTTACCGCCAATAGCATTGGGGTCAATACTTGGCTTTTTAATTACGAGATTTTTTTAACCATATAGGTATTTTTTAATTTATAGCCAAGCTTTCGATAATAATCTCTCGCACCCACGCCGGAAATTACAGATATTTTGCGTAGTCCAAATTCCCTCTTTGTTATTTTTTCTGACTCCCGAATTAATTTTTTACCTAATCCTTTATGCTGGGGAGATAGTAAATTTTTTTCTTTACCAATAGAATGTACCTGTCCGTAAGTATGAATCTCGCGGATTATTGCGCTGTCTCGCAGAGTACGTATTCCCTTGTCAGGAGAAGGAATCCGTAATCTTAAAAGACTAAAAATTTTACTTCTCTTTTTATTCTCAAAACTTAAGAAAATTTCTTTGCCTTCAGAGGCATTATAGCTCTCTCGGAACAAGCATAGTTTTTCCCTTGAATTATAATCTCCTTTAATCTCTCGACAACGAATGCATTTACATTGCCATTTTTCTTTTTTGGCATTTTCAGCTAGTACTTGGCGTAAATTGGAAATTTTTGCTGGCCCGGCAACAATACTTTGAGCCGGAATGTCGCGGGTAATTCTTTGTATCCTGACATAATAGGGAATTATTTTTTTAATTTTTTTAACAAGATCTACCAATTCTTTTTTTGAATAGGGATTATATTTTCCCGCTTTCCATAATTTGTATAGGGGAGCCTCTTTCAGAAGAGCGCAGGGATAAATTTTTAAAAGATCTGGCTGAAAATCAGGGTCGGAAAAAAGCTCTTTAAATATTTTAAGATCTTTTTCAGTATCAGAACCCGGAAGATTTGGCATCATCTGATATAAAACCTTAAAACCAGCATCTTTCAAAAGCTTTGTCGCTGAAATTGTCTCTTTAACTTTATGCCCGCGTAAATTTTTCTCTAAAACATCGTCGTAAATTGTCTGAACGCCAAGTTCAACCATTGTTACGCCCAGCTCTCTTAAATGTTTAATTTCTACCTCGTTAATAAAATCCGGTCTAGTCTCTATTGATAAACCAACGATTCTATGTTTCGTTTTTTCGTTTCTTTTCTGTTCCTCTTTTAAAGATATGATATTCCGCGTAGTTCTGCGTCTAGTTCCGCGTAGTTCTGCGTTACACGCTGCAAAGCAGCGTGTAATAAACCACTCCCGATATCTCTTCGGATAATATGACCACGTTCCTCCGATAATTCTAAGTTCAATTTTGTCGGTGACGTGCCCTGTATTTTCTAAACTTTTCAGTCTGGTTTTCACTTGTTTATATGGATCATATTTATTTTGTATTGCCCTCATTACTGCCGGTTCGTTGCTAAGATAGCTTTTTGGCACTCCTTTTTGAATCGGACAATAGAGGCATTTTCCCGGGCAAGGATAGGACTTTGTCAAAACCGAAACATTAACTATTCCCGAAAGCGACCTAATCGGTCTTGTTACTAGTAGTTTTTCCAGTGTTTTTGAGGGTTTAAGGCCCTGCCCCGTACCGAGTCTCTTGCCCCGTAGTGAGCTGCGCTCTACTACTGGGGTGTTCTGGTGCGGGGTTTTATTTCTAACCATTTCGTGATAGCTTTTTAGTAGGGAAGCATTACTGGACAGGGGAACTTTATACTTTTTGGCAAGCTTTCTTTTTGCCAAAGCTAAATCTTCCGGAGTTTTAACCTTAGCTTTTATTAAATTTCTAATTAGCACGTCTAAATTTTTCATGAATAGAAAATACGCTGAATTTTTGACCCAAAAGACAAAAAAAGATTATAATCTATTAGCAGAAGATTATACCAGAACTAGAGCTTTTATTCCAGAAGATATTAAGGAAATGGCGGATTTTGTCTTTTCAGGGGATAAAGTTTTGGATTCTGGTTGCGCTTCAGGAAGATTGTTTTGGGTTTTAAAAGCAAAAAACGTTGAATATTCCGGTATCGACATTTCTGAAGAGCTTATAGGTATAGCCAAAAGATGTTACCCGGGAGCAAATTTTCAGGTTGCCAATGTCGACAATCTGCCTTTTCCGGATAATTATTTTGACAAAGTTTTATCTGTTTCCGTCTTACATCATATTCCTTCAAAACAGCTTCGGTTGCAATATCTAAAAGAATCCTATAGAGTTTTAAGACCCCACGGCTTATTAGTTTTAAGAGTTTGGGATTTTTGGAGAAGAAAAAAAGCGGTTGAATTGATTGCAAAATTTACTTTTTTGAAATTGACGGGAAAATCAAAACTAGATTTCAACGATGTTTTTCTTCCGTGGAAAGATTCTGAAGGAAGTCCGGTTATTCAGCGCTATTTTCATTGTTTTACAAAAGGCGAGTTAAAGAAATTAGCCACTGGATCTGGTTTTAAGGTAAAAAAAATCTGGCGAGCTGGAAAAGATCCAAGAACAAATATTTATTTAATAGCCGAAAAACAATTAAGAGATTGAAAATTGGTAATTGATAATTGAAAATTAGTCACTTGTCCCCATAGCTTAACGGACAAAGCGCGGGCCTCCGGAGCCTGAAATGAAGGTTCGATTCCTTCTGGGGACACTAAGAAAGGCCCGGGGGTGTGGATTCCCGGGTTTTTGGTTTCGAGGGGGTTGAGATATAATTAACCAATATGAATAAAAAATATTTTTATCTTTTGGCAGGTTTTTTAATATTAATTTCTCCGATTTTAGTTTTGGCCGATGGGGGGATGCATATTTGGCCACCCACGGTTTATTTAGATCAATCTGCGCAAAACGCAATTGTTGCCTGGAATGGAGAAGAAGAAGTATTGATTCTTTCTGCTGATATAGAAAGTTCTGACACGGCTACTGTATTGAGAATGGTGGCATTGCCTTCTAATCCCTCTGAAATTGAAGAAGGAAGTTTCGATTCCTTTGAAAAATTAGTCGCGATTATGAACCAAAAAATAGAAGCAATGAGAGAATTTATTTCAGGAGGAGGAGAAAAAGCGGCAGCAAATGAGCCGAGCGGAATAGAGATTACTTTCCAACAAATAATTGGCGCTCATGATGTGACCGTGGTAAAGGTAGATAATTTAGACGACTTTTTGGATTGGATAAAAGATTTCGCTAGTAAAAAAGGTTTCCCGGAAAAGCAAATTTCTTCTGATTTTAAGGTAGGTATATCAAATTATTTAAAAAGGGATATAAAATATTTCGTTTTTGATGTAATTGAAGCGGGCAAGAAAAAAGAAAGTATTAAACCTTTAATTTATCGCTTTAAAAATAGTTACCTCTATTATCCGCTTCTAATCAGCGGAATTTCAGAAATTAGCGAAAGCAAAGCATATATTAATTTATTTCTTGTCGCTAAAAAAGAGATAAACTTGGTTAGCCCCAATTTTTATTATTATGGGATAGAAAAATATGAGTTCTATAATTATAATATCACCTTGACGAAAGAAGAATTAAAAGAAGTTTCTGATGAGGTGGCAAGTTTATTTGAAGATGACGTTAGAGTAACAAAGATTGATGCCTATAGTAAGTTGATTGATTTGAAGAAAGATTTAATGTTATTCCCCTCGCTGTTATGGGATGAAAATTTAATGCTAGGCAGTAGAGGTGAAAAGGTGAAATCATTGCAAAAAATGTTAATAAACGAAGGCGTGTGGGATTCTGAAGTTGAGGCTACTGGTTATTTCGGTCCGATTACAAAAGCCGCTTTAATTAAGTTTCAAGAACGATACAGTGAAGATATTTTAAAACCTCTTAATCTAGAAAAAGGCACCGGATATTTTGGGCCAAAAAGCAGGGCTTATTTGAATGGAATTTCTTTGTCGCCAGGAATGTAAACCCCGCTAGAAGTCAGAAAGACAAAGATCTTTAATTGAACCCCGTTCTTCTTGTTTGCGCTAGGTTTTCTGAAAAATCTATGTGCGCTTGACTTCTAGCGGGGTAAATGATTTGTTAACTAACCCTTTAGATCGGTTGAGGTGGAAAAACTGTGGATTGCTTGAGGATAAATTTGGGAGAAAACGTGATTTTATGGGTTTTTTCCTTAAATGCCCGAAATCAAGCATTTTGCGTCTTGACAAAAAAACTAAATTGTTTAAATTGAGAATTGAGGGGGTGCGAGATTTAATTCTCTAGGACAAGTGGAATTTCGACGAAGGAGGTTTACGCATATGCCTAGCTAAAAGTCCTGGCTAGCTTGAGAAAAAACCGAGGTCGTTGAGTCTGCTACCCCCTCACTAAGAAAGAGGTATAATTACCTCTTTTTTAGATTAGGAAGCCTCGCTAGAAAAAGTAAATTTTAGAAGGCTGTAAACGTATTTGTATTCGTAAACAACTTTTTTGGGGATGGGATTTTCTAACGGGGTAAAATTTGCTAGTATTAATCAAGGAGCTCTGGTTCAAGATATTTATAACCTTTTAGATAATTCATATGACTTACAAAATTGCAGTTAGCGGAGCGGCGCAAGTAGGCCATTGTGCAAAAGGGGTAATTGAGATGGCTAAGGAAGTTGGGCGAGAACTCGCCCGCCGAAATTGTGTTTTGGTTACGGGAGCTACAACCGGCATTCCTTATCATGCAGCCCAAGGAGTAAAAGAGGCTGGTGGGATTAGTATTGGATTTTCGCCCGCTATTTCCGAATTGGCCCATGTGAAAACTTACCGGTTGCCCTTAGACTATTTTGATTTAATAGTTTACACAGGTTTTGATTATTCGGGCAGGAACCTTTTAATGACGAGAGCCGCCGACGCTATAATTATTATCTGTGGAAGAATGGGTACTTTAAATGAATTTACCATTGCCTTTGAAGACCAAAAGCCAATTGGGGTTTTAGAAGGGTCTGGGGGGACGGCAGACAGGATAAGAAGTTTTATTATCTGGCCGTATCGCGGAAAGAGAAAGATAATTTATGAAAAAGATCCGAGAAAGTTAGTTAATCGATTGCTCGAATTAATTAAAAAAGATAAAAAATTCAATGCCAAAACCTAGTTTATTAAGATAGTAAACCCTGCAAGAAAGGGCGGGGCTTTCTAGCGGGGTAAATAGTTTTTATTAGGGCAAAGGTCGAGAATTTCATAAAATGAAATTTATTTATGGCAGAAGAGCTTTTAAAAAATGAAGATGAGTTGATTGGGAAAATTACTCACTATTTTGGAAATATAGGAGTTGCAATAGTTGAGCTAAAAAAACCTCTGAAAGAAGGAGATATTGTTAGGATTGTCGGTGGATTAACCGACTTTACTCAATCTGTCGGTTCAATGGAAGTTGACCATCAAAAAGTTTCTGAAGCAAAGCCTGGAGAATCTGTTGGACTAAAAGTAGACCAAAAAACAAAAGAAGGATACAAAGTTTATTTCGAGCGTTAGCGAGAAACAAGTTTCGCTTATAAAGTATAGGCTACGAATTACGAATTTAATTACGAATATACGAATTCGTAAATTTGTAACCGATTCGATATTCGTTGACGAACATTTCGTCCCAGGTTTAAAAACCTTGATTTCTTAGTGCGTTCGGAGTGGTGGAATTTTTGTATGTTCGTGTTAATTCGTATTTCATAGGAAATTTATGGAGTTTTTAAATGACCCCCAAATTAAAATGGTTTTTCAACTATTACTAGCCGCTTTATTGGGAGGGTTAATAGGCCTTGAAAGAGAAACGCAGAAAAAAGAAGCTGGTCTTAGAACTTATACTTTAGTCTCGCTAGGGGCTGCGCTTTTTACATCAATTTCTTTTCACGTTTTTAGTTTATTTGCCAACGAAACAGGAGTAAATTTTGATCCAGCAAGAATTATCGGACAAATAGTTTTGGGCGTTGGATTTTTAGGCGCTGGTATGATTATTTTTCGCGGTTCTCATATTGAAGGATTAACAACTGCTGCCGGTCTTTGGATTGTGGCAGCCATTGGATGTGCGGTTGCCGCCGGACTTTATTTTCAGGCAGCTTTCACAACTTTTTTGACATTATTAATTTTGGCTGGTCTTAAGTTAGTTGAGAAAAAAGTTTTTCATAAAGAAGAGTAGTTGATCACACGAATTAGGATGCGAATGATATGCGAATTATCTATCTTGCGGATTGTGAATTTGTGAATGACAAGAAAATAATACAACAATATAACAATTTATATCATGGACGTGTCAGAAGTAATTAAAAACCGAAGGAGCATCAGGAGCTTTAAACCAGAGCCGATACCCGAAGAAAGCTTGAGGAAAATTTTAGAAACCGCCAGACTTGCTCCTTCTGCTAACAATGCACAAAATTGGAAATTTATTGTTGTCCGCGATGCGGAAAAAAAGAAAGAACTCGCTGAATCTGCCAGACAAGATTTTATCGCCAAAGCACCGATTGTTATCGCTTTAGTTTCCTTGAAGCCAGATGATGTAATGAGTTGCGATGTTCCTACTTATGCCGTGGATTTGGCAATCGCGGGTTCTTATATGGTTTTGCAAGCTTGGGAGGAAGGCTTGGGTACTTGTTGGATTGGTGCTTTTTCACAGAAAGAGGTAAAGAAAATTTTGGGAGTTCCAGAAAATTGTAAAGTTGTGACTATGCTTCCTTTTGGATTTCCGGCAGAATCTCCTTTGCCAAGACCAAGAAAAAAACTGGAAGAAATTGTTTCTTACGAGCAATTTAAAGAATAGATTCAATATGCAACGCGAAGAAGCTTTAAGTTTACTTAAATCAAAAATCCAAAACGTAAATTTAATAAAACATTCTCTAGCCGTTGAGGCGGTAATGGTCGCTTTGGCTAATCATTTTAACCAAGATTCCGAAAAATGGTCGCTGGCAGGTCTTTTGCACGATATTGATTATGAAAAGACCAAAGATAATCCCTTAGAACATTCAGCGGTGGGCGCCAAAATGCTAGAGGAATTGGGAGTTGACAAAGAAATTTCCCAAGCAGTAAAAGTTCATAACGAAGCTCACGGAATCTTACCTGAAACCTTGATGGAAAAAGCACTTTATGCTGTAGATCCCCTTACTGGTCTAATTGTCGCGGCTACTTTAGTTTTGCCTTCAAAGAAGATTGCCGATTTAACGGTTGAGAATGTTATAAACCGTTTCGGAGAAAAATCATTCGCCCGTGGAGCCAACCGGGAAATTATGAAAAAATGCGAAGAGTTGCTAGGTTTAAGTCTTGAGAAATTCGTTCAAATTGGACTTGGTGCAATGCAGAATATAGCTGTTAATTTAGAGCTTTAAACTTGCAATTTCTAAAAAGATTTATTATCATATAAATCTAGCCTTAGTTTTGGCTAGATAAAAAAGGAACATTCACAATTAAAGAAAGGAGGTAAAGTGGAAAGCGGTTCTTCGTCATACTCGAGTCTCGAGTGGGAGGGATAAAAATGGAAGTGCTCTATGGACCGGAATTCTTGCTCAGAATTAGAAACAAACTCGCGGAAGAGATAAAAGAATGCCAACGCTGAATTGATAACCATCCTGAAGCTCCTTCAATGGAAGGGGAAGATAGCGACCAATACACAGAGAATTGCCAACAAGCATTTAATCACGATTCAATGCCTGTGCGGCTTGCCGATGCCAAAGAGGCAATCGCAAGAGTTGAGAATAGTGCTCTCGGTATATGTATTGGTTATGGGCCAAAGAGTTGCGGCGTTAAGATACCTGAAGACAGACTGTTGGCGTGTCCAACGGCTAAACGTTGCGCCGGATGTCAACAGAAACACGAGAAGAAATTCGGGCGTAAGTATTACTAAGTAGTTCGTAATTCGGGCTGGCCTTTGGTCAGCCCCGTTCTTTTTTCAAAAATTAAATGTTATAAATAAGATAAATTTATGAGTCCCGTTAGAAATTATTCCAAAATAATAGTTGCTAACCGGGGTTCATTAAGTTTCTAACGGGATGAAATTTTTCGCTGATTTCCATATTCATAGTAAGTATTCCCGTGCCACTTCCAAAGATATGGATTTGGAAAGTTTGGATAAATGGGCAAAAATTAAGGGAATCAAGGTTTTAGGAACCGGAGACTTCACCCATTTTAGTTGGTTTAAAAATTTAAAAGAAAAACTAATACCTGCTGAGCCAGGCCTGTTTAAATTAAAAAACACTGACAGTGAGACTCGTTTTATTTTAACTACCGAGATTAGTTGCATTTATACAAAGGGAGGGAAGGTTAGGAAAATTCACATCATAACTTTTGCGCCTTCTTTTGAAGTCGTGGAAAAAATTAATGTCCAATTGGGATGGATCGGGAATTTAAAATCAGACGGCAGACCGATTTTAGGTTTAGACGCCAAAGAATTAGCCAAAATTGTTTTAAATAGTTCTGAAAATTGTTTAGTTGTCCCGGCTCATCTTTACACCCCTTGGTTCAGTCTTTTTGGTTCTCGCTCTGGGTTTGATTCAATTGAAGAGTGTTTTGAGGATTATTCAAAATATATTTATGCCGGAGAAACAGGACTTTCTTGTTATGACGAGAAAACAGAAATTTTAACTAATAATGGCTGGAAAAAATTTTCAGAAGTTAATTACGGTGACAAAATTTGTACATTAAATGCCAAAACTAATCAGATTGAGTTTCAGAAACTAATAGGGAAATTTGCTTATAAATATAAAGGGAAGATGTATAAACTAAGAACAAAAAGAGTTGATTTGTTAGTTACTCCTAATCACAAACTTTTTGTCAAACCCGGTGATGTCCGTAATTCTAAACCATTTTTTTTGAAAGAAACCCAATATTTATTTAGTAAATCAAAACAATTCAAAAAAGACGGGATTTGGACTGGTAAAAATAAAAAGTATTTTACCTTACCCAGTGTTAAAATTAAACATCGTAATCAGTATTATAAAGGATTTCGAAATAAAAAAGAAAAACTAATTCCAATGAGGTCTTGGTTAAAATTTTTTGGATTTTGGATAGCTGAAGGATGTACAAGCGAAGGCAAGAACGGTGATTATAATGTTTTTCTAAGTAGTCAAAATAAAGAATTACTTTCTGAAATGAAAAAGCTTCTTGAGAATTTTGGTTATAATGTATATCGGGAAGATGGGAAAAAAATTAGAGTAAGAGATTATCAATTACTTTGTTACCTTAAGCAATTTGGTAAATCTCATGATAAATTTATCCCTCCAGAAATAAAATCTCTTTCAAAAGAATTATTAGAAATTTTGTTTAAGCATTATCTCAAAGGTGATGGTCATATTTATGGAAGAACACGTAAAGGTCTATTAGCCTCCACAAGCTCAGTGCGTCTTCGAGATGATTTACAAGAAATTGCATTAAAAATAGGAATATCAGCTTATTACAAATTAGATAAAAAAAAAGGGACTATATTTCGTAGTCCGACCTATAACTATAAAAGAGTATATAAACAGAAACACGATACTTGGAAAATTTATTTTATTAGACGCAACAAACACGCAGTTTTACCCTCAACAATAAAAAGATTTAACTACATTGAATCTTGGGTGGATTTTAATGGGAAAGTATTTTCTGTTGCAGTACCGAATCAAATAATCTATGTTCGGCGTAATGGTATTCCTGTTTGGTGCGGAAATTCCGACCCGCCAATGAGTTGGCGAAATTCAGCTTTAGATAGAATTACTTTAATTTCTAACAGCGACAGCCATTCGCCCCAGAAAGTGGGCCGGGAAGCAAATGTTTTTGACTTAGAAGACTTGAGCTATCAATCAATAACAGAAGCTATAAAAAACAAAGATCCAAAAAGATTTCTCTACACCATAGAGTTTTTTCCAGAAGAGGGAAAATATCATTATGATGGCCATAGGAATTGCAACATTAGCCTTTCTCCCGAAGAGTCGAAAAAATATAATAACCTTTGCCCTGTTTGCGGGAAACCTCTCACTATTGGCGTTTTGAACAGAGTGGAGGAATTAGCCGACAGACCGGATGGCTTCAAGCCCGAAGGAGCAATTCCATATAAAAGTCTAATACCACTTGAAGAAATTATTGCCGATTCCCTGGGGTTGACCGTTAGTGCAAAACAGGTGGAAGAGGAATACAAAAATTTGATTAAACAGTTTGGAAATGAATTTAATATTTTGCTAGATGTTCCCCGTCAAGAACTAGAAACGCTCAGTCATAATGAAGTCGCAGAAGGAATTATTAGAACAAGAGAGGGGAAGGTTTTTATAAGTCCCGGTTATGATGGTGTTTACGGAAAAGTTAGAATCTTTAATCAAGGAGAACAGAGGATTGTCTCAAAACAAAAGACCTTATTTTGATTTAAGAGATTTACCCCGTTAGAAGTCAGAAAGACAAAGGCCTTTAATTGAACTCCGTTTTTCTTGTTTATGCCAGGTCTTATGAAAAATCTATGTGCGTCTGACTTCTAACGGGGTTTACCCCTTAGTTTTTTAGATATGAAGTTAGAAGAGGAAAAAGAGCTAGTGGAGAGGGCAAAGAAATATCCAGAAGCCTTTGGAGAGCTTTATGATATATATTATTCCAAGATTTTCGGTTATATTCTAAAAAGAGTGGCCGATATTGAAATCGCGCAAGATATTACTTCAGAAACTTTTTTAAAAGCCTTAAAAAACCTGTGGAGCTTTCGTTGGCGGAATATTCCTTTTTCCTCCTGGCTTTATCGAATTGCCTCAAACGAAATAGCAAATTTTTTCCGAAAGAAAAAACCAACAATTTCTATTGATAAAATAGCTGAACCTATTTCCAACTCAGACCTTTTAAATGAAATTATTGAAGTCCAAGAGTTGTTAAAGCGTCATAATGACTTCCTAGTTTTACAGAAAGAAATTACCAAACTATCTTTTAAATATCAGGAAGTGATTGTCTTAAGATTTTTTGAAAAAAAGCAAATAAAAGAAATCGCCGAAATTTTAGGGAAAAAAGAGGGAACAATAAAATCTTTGCTTCACCGGGGCATAAAAGAATTGGCAAAATTTATGCCACCAGATAGAGCTTAAAGCGTTATATTGATATGAACCCCGTTAGAAGTCTTGGCAGAAAAAATTTTGATTTCGAACGTAGTGAGAAACAAGGTTCTCGAGTGTAGCGAAAGGTTCTTATAAAATTTTTTCTGGACGAGATTGAACGGGGATAATTATGAACAAGTAAATAATTGTCCGCTTCAATCGCTCACTTCGTTCGCGGTTTTCGCGGAGCAATTATAAAAAAAGAAGTTATCTGAAATTGACCAATAAGTCATATTAAGACAGACTTCTAACGGGGTGAAAGAAGAAGATTTAATCAAAAAATTAGAGAATACTTCTCTTCCTGAAATAGAAATTCCTAACCACAAAAGAAATTTGCGGAATTTTTTGCTTGCTCAATACAAAAAAGAAAAAAAGAGTTGGCAGTTCTGGGGTTATTTTTGGAAAGCCTTTCCAGCCGGAGCGACTTTCGCTGTTTTGATTTTGCTAGCAATTAACCTGTATTCCCCGCAAAATTATAATGCGGTTTTAGCCGAAGAAATCGCCTTGCAAGACTCTAGGGTTAAGTCGTTTATAGAGCAGGGTGCCGTTGTTAAAGATGCGCAGGTCTTAGATGGTAAAGCTTATGTTTTAGTTCAGATGTCGCAAAAACAGGAGACGGCGCCGGCTAACTTAAAATCTGTCGGCGAGCAGAGTGTTGGAAGCTTGTCGCAAGCAACAGCTATTTTAGCTGAAGTGGATTTTAAAACCAAAAAAGTTTCCAATATTGAAAATATAAAGCAGAATTTTACTCCCTTAACTGATTCTGAAAAAGAAAAGGTGCTAAAGATAGCTAAAGAGAGTTCAGAGGTTAAAAATAATATTCCATCGGAAGCGCAAGTTCAGGAAATTGCAAAACCTTCTCCTCGGTTCAGACTTATGAAGACCGGCGAATCTGTTAAGGTTGTTCCGGAAAACGAAGAAGAAGCCGTAATAATTTACAAGAAAAATGGAAATATCTGGAAAGGCAAAGTGAACTTGGACTCAGAGGAGTTGGAATCTCTAGAATATATAAAAGAATAAGGAGCGTATCGGCTAATTAAGCAAAGGAAAAAAAGTAACTTGCTTACACGTAAAAACGCAACCTTCTAAAGAGGTTGTCGTTTTATTTTATTCACCAAAGGTGAAGAAATCTTCAGCAATGCTGAACATTTTAGGAGGTGCTCTTGGAATTATATTTTTCAAGAGGAAAGGTTGATGTGAAAGATTTGTATTTCATTTATTTTTGCGGCGGGAATACCCCACTGCTTGCGGTGGGGATGAAAGCCGCAAAAAGAACTTGTCCCGTTCGCAACGGGATACCCCGCAGTCAGCTCTCGGGGAGGGGTTCATATTATGAAAAAATCATCAATTATTTTAGTTACTTCTTTATTAGTTCTTGGACTGTTGGTTCTGTCTCCTATGGCCCAGGCTAATGGGAATGGAGTTTCTTTGAGTAGTAGAAAGGCAGAAGTAAAGACGATTCAAGCCGAGATTAATGATGTAACAGATCCCCGCTTTGAAAATGCATATCAAATATGTATAAACTCTGAAACCGGGTTAGCTGATCCAGAAAGATGCCACTATTGGTCTTATTACTACTCCATAAGAATTATTTCTCCAAACGGTGGAGAAGTTTGGAATAGAAATCAGGTCCAAACTATTAAATGGGATGTGGTCTATTCACCGGCTGTTGAAAAACAGAACCAGCAAGATGTAATGCCTCATTATCCCTATTGGCATCAGGTCTCAATTGATTTGTTCAGACAGGAAAATCGCGTTGGATATTGTCCTCTACAGTCCAATGGTTGTGTTGAGAAGTCATCTGCCCCGACATTCATTTTTGTCAAACACATAGCAACAGTTGATTTGAGTCCAATGTCTTATAATTGGACTATTCCAAGCGATGTTCCAGATGGTACAAATTATGTTATAAGAATAAGCCCTTTTGAGCCTTGGGTATTAATGGATAGCGATTTGAAAGGTTATGAAGAGCAGAAAGAAATTTGGCCTATGCCACCTTATCCTTATTGGAATTGGGGAGATCAGAGCGACGGAACCTTTACCATAACAGGTGGTCCAGTTATTCCAACTCCAACCCCAACACCAACCCCGACAATCAGTCCGACACCGACACCTACGCCGACTCCTATCCCTGACTTTAGCGAAGTTATTTCTCTTCTAGAAAAGCTATCCAGAGAAATTGCCAAGCTTATAGAATTACTAAAAGGGTTAAAGTGAAGTCTTCCCGACCTAAAGGCCAGAGCTTCCTTTGGTTTTGAGACTGAAACCCCTGCCTGCCGGCAGGCAGGCCGTACCAAAAAGCCCAGAAAAATTTTCGTTCGTCCCCGTCTTGAAAGGCGGGCTTTCTGGTGCTGGGGTAATAACCGTTTGCCAAAGTTTCCGATAGCAACCAGTCCCGCTGAGCGGGGCTGGTTGCTTGTTTGAACATGTCTAGGTTCAGATACATATGATACACCCTTAGGTTTGTAATACGATAACGTTTTTTGTGGGAATTCGACTATTTTGGAGCTTCAAGAGATACTCTGAAGGAGTTAGGTAATCAAGAGCTTGGTGA
>Ga0210057_1003783_pt1 | contig 20611 bp, 18 predicted proteins | sample CryGeyCG2114_010_2_FD_183968 | JGI IMG/M metagenome (GOLD analysis project Ga0210057, IMG submission 183968) | Groundwater microbial communities from aquifer - Crystal Geyser CG10_big_fil_rev_8/21/14_0.10 (SPAdes) (version 2) | ecosystem: Environmental > Aquatic > Deep subsurface > Groundwater ...
CTACAAATGCTTTATCAATAGGTAATTCTCCACCCTCTATAAGCGGAAGAGTATCATAGGGATTGCTTCTTAATCCAAATTGTTGCCAGTTAATCATAGGTATTTTCTATATATATAGTCATTTATACAAATGTCTATATATTAAATTTGCTCCAAAATTAAACATATCACATAATAACATATACATAGAATTTGTTATTATTTTCTATAACTATATATTTACCTCAATATCTTTAGTCGTATCATTCCCAAAAATATCAATAACTTTAACAGCAATTTTTAATTTACCTTTTGAAACCTCTTTGAAAACAGAGGTTAGTTCAAGCGATCTGTCTTTTTTGGTTCTAAAAGATTGCCATTCGTTTTCAAAAATATAGCCTCCTGTCCATTCTTCTTTTTCTTCGCCGGTTTTCTCATCAATCACGCGGACAATTTCCTTTTTACTTTCAAACTCAAAATCCACCGACCAATAATCAATCCAGTCCGTCCATTTTTTCGTCAAAACTTCTTTGGAGATTATTTCCGTTTGTTTGTCTTTGGAAATTTTGATTACTTGACCATTTTCAATCACGACTTTGCTTCCGCCAGATCGTAGCTTATCTTCCACTTCGCCGGTATTGTCTTGGTTATAGAAAACCGAAAAATCAGTTAGCTCAATTGCCACTTCTTTAGCGTTGGCTCGTCCACGAATAATCGGCTTAACCTCAATGTAGGCAACATCATAAAATTTCACTTGTCCTTTTTCCACCGCTTTTTTGTCAAACACTTCGCGTGGAATGACTTTGAATTGAACATCGATGCCAAGTTTTTTCGCGCTGTCAAAATCCAGCCCCATTTCATAATCAAAACCCAAAACATCTGCTTTGGTGATTTTCTTTTCTTTGCACTCCGCGATTACTCTTTCAAGAAAGTCGCTGGTTACCGGCGTGTCAATTTGCCCAACAGCCACTAAACGATCTCTTTTTTTACCAACAAATACATTGAAAGAATCGACCGGCTCGGCTTTGTAGGCAGAAAGGATCAGTTTGATAAAATCCTTTTCTTTATTTTCCCTCTGCAATCTTTTTTCTTCTTCCCGCAAATTTTCATTCACAGTTAAAAACTTTTCTCGTTCATATTTTCCAATGTTCAAAATTTCAAATGCCCGAAAATCTTTACCGGCTTTTTTTAAGTTCCGTTGCACGCCGATCATTCGCTTACGGGTGGTATGAATAGAAAATCTGCCCAAATCCGAACCAATCCACTTTCTGTTTAGTTTTTCAGCTACAGCCAAAGTGGTACCTGAACCGCAGAAAAAATCGGCAACCAAATCGCCCTCGTTAGAAGATATCTGAATAATCCTTTTCAGAAATTTTTCTGGTTTTTGTGTGGGATAAAATACCCGTTCATCTGACATAACATTTACTTCTGAAATATCTATCCAATTGTCATCAAGCACAATACCTTCGAGATCTTTTAAATAAGTCTTTATTTTTAGTTTGCCATTTTTGTCTTCAAAAACCTTACCTTCTTTTTTCATTTCTGCGATAGATTTCTGAGATCGTGTACCTACTGGCTGATCGTCTCGATATGGGCCTTTACCGTCATTGTCATCTTTATTAAATCTTGACTCGTATTCCTTTGAAAAGGAAAGATATTGTCTGTTATAAATACAATTTACCGATTTTGAATAATACATTGCGGTGTCATGATTTCTTGCCATTTGATTGCCTTTAGCCTTAGCACCTTTAACCGTTCCTCGTTTCCAGATTATTTCATTTCTAAAATTATTGCTCCCAAATATTTCATCCAAAACCAGTTTTATAAATGCACTTACTCGATAATCACAATGCACATAAATACTGCCGTCGTCTGCCAAGAGCCCATGCATTAGTTTCAATCTCTCATAAATCATCGCGATAAAACTATCCGCGCCTTTGCCCCACGTGTCGCGGTAGGCAATTTCTTCAATGACTGATGGCTTTTTGGTAAAAGATTCTTCGCCTATTTCAATATTCATGGAGAAATCTGCACCAACATCAAACGGCGGATCAATATAAATCAGTTTCAGTCCGCCTTCGGCTTCAATTTGTTTTCGGAGAGGTCCATTTTTGAGCGATGATAAAATCAACTTATTGTCGCCCCAAATAAGTTTGTTTGACCAACCTTTGATTTGTCTGCCAGAAGTATCAAATAAAGTGGTTTGCGCCGTAATTTTTTCCTCGCTTCTTGGTTCATCAATATGTTCAATCGCCTGAAAAGGCAAAACCATATTTTCAACTTCGTCGGTTTTTCCATTCCATAAAAGCTCAACTTCGCGGTCAGTATCAAAAAGTAAAAACCGGTATTTTTCCGGCAATGGTTTGCCCGATTCCAAATACTTTATAACATCTCTTTTTTCGTTGTCGGTCAAATTAAGTTTATTGTTCATAATGCAAAAAATATTTTGGTAAGTGAATTCATCCCATAAGAACATATCGTGCCGCTTTTGTTTTTCCAATCTTTTTTATGAGTTTATTACTGATAAGCTCCTTTATATCTCGCAAGATCGAGTCTTCAGAAAGATCTGGAAAGAGCGATGCAAATGCCTTATTTTGAATATACCCAATATCCTGCATATATTCGATGAGTTTTATCTGTCTATCGGTGAGAAATATCTGCTTCCCTCCAAAATTTTCTTTCATCTTGGCATCTTTTGATAACCTCAATATTTTATCTTTCACTCGTACAAACTCAACTGAAGCACCAAAGGTAAAATATTCAAGCCACGTCGTCATATCCCCAGCAGTTGCCCGCTGTAAATTTTCATAATAGGCTATTGCATCTTTGTCATAATACTCCTCCAATGAAAAAAATCTTCGAATATCATATCCTCCCATGAGCAGTGCAAGTGTCGCAAGAGCGCGCGCAACTCTCCCGTTTCCATCTATATACGGATGGATGCGAACGAGCTCATGGTGTGCGATTCCCGCTTTTAAAATCGGATGCAACTCATCATCTGAAACATTATTTGTCCATGCGATAAACTCCTTCATTAAGTACGGCACTTCAAGAGGAACGGGGGGCTTAAATGTTACTTCACCGGTCTCTGAATTTTTGATCACTACTTGTTTTGTCCGGTATTTCCCCGATTGTGCAGTATCCAGTATTTTTTCAACAACGATACTATGAACTCTATGCATCAACTGTTCGGTGATTTGATTGTTCTTTTTTTTAGACTCGTGATCAATAAAGTCGATTACTTTCCGATAATTGATCACTTCTTGCACATCTCGTGTTCGAGCCATCACTTCTTTTCCTCGAAGTACGTCATACGCTTCATTTTTCTCAAGTTTATTTCCTTCAATGTGTGTGCCGTGATGTACCGATCGGACGATTGCATCCTCTCTAAAATCCTTTTCCCACAAGGGTAAAATGGGGGCATGTTTTATCACCTCTTCAACCGCTTCAATGGTTGAGATATTCTTAAGGATTTTGTTGGTGATTTGAAATTTCGGTGCAAACATATCAGCTTCATTATATCCAATGGTTGAGAGAATTATGCGGGAAAAGAAGACTATTTTCCAAATCTTCGTAAGCGATTTCTGTATTCATAGACACACTTTTCAAACAATTCAGTCGTAAAATCAGGAAAACATTCATCAATAAATGCATACTCCGCATACGCAGATCCCCAGAGCAAAAAACCAGACATGCGCTTCTCGCCACTGGTTCGAATGATCAAATCCGGACTTGGTATGTTTTTGGTATCAAGATATGAGGCAAAGAGTGCTTCGTCGATATTTTCAGATTCCGGCTTGTCTTTTATAAGTTTTTGGACCGCGCGAAGAATTTCATCTTGACCGCCATAGTCGAGAGCAAGCACCAAGGTATTTTTACGAAAAGTTATGGTCTGTTCTTCTGCATTTTGAATTTTATCAAGGAGTGTCTTATTGATTCTATCTTTTCGCCCAATGTGAATGAGTCTCACCTTATCCACTATGGCTTCTTTTAAATAATCATCTATCCATTGTTCGTATATTTTCATGAGGTACCCCACTTCGTCCGTGCTCCGTTTCCAATTTTCTGTTGAAAATGCCCAAAGGGTAAGTATTTCAATGCCAAGATCACGAGCTTTTTTCGTCAATTCCTTGGCTCTATTAAAACCCCGCCTGTGACCTTCGATCGTTGGCAGTCCTCTATTTCTTGCCCATCTTCTATTTCCATCAGGAATTATGGCGACATGTTTGAGAGTATTTTGCATAGAATTTTAAGAATTTATACGTGCGTGAATCTTGCTTTTCGTATAGGAGTATTATACACTCATTTATATGACTCCGACACCCCTTATCAACCCCACTACCTTCCCCGCAGTCCGATTTGCAAACATCAGTGTACTTCTTGGAGTGCTTATTCCCCTCATATATATTGTTGGTGGATTGGTATTTGGTTGGATGCTCATTTGGTCGGCGTATCTTATCATTACCGCCGGTGGAGATTCTGAAAAAGTCCAGAAGGCGCAACAAACCGCAACATTTGCGGTTATCGGCATATTTGTAATCATTGTTGCATCGGTTCTTGTCAATTTGCTTGGGTTTATTACCAATATTGATTTCCCCTTTTTATGAGCACGCTAACTTCAATCATGAGTACTATTTTTTCTGTCTCAGCTCAAGGAATCAATAATGTTTTTGGTAGTCCGATAAAACCTCCCGGTCCAGTTTTTGATAACCCCGCGGTAGGGCTGGGGAAAGTCGTGATGGCAACAATACAAACATTTGTTTTGTTTGCTGCGTTTGCAGCACTCATTTATCTCCTGTGGGGAGCAAGCCTATGGATTACTTCGGGAGGCGAGCAGGAAAAGCTAGAAAAAGCTCGACTTCAAATGACTCATGCGGTACTCGGTATTATTCTCCTCATTGCCGTTCTGGGAATATTTACGGTCATCACCGGAGATATACTCGGGGTGATTAGGAGAGATGAGCAAGGCAATTGGCGTTTTGAAATACAGACAGTCAATTCATGTATTGTGACCGGTCAGACCTGTGTGCAAAGCTCATCAGTTTGTTGTGACTCGACCAAGACCTGCATTCCAGATCCTCTTGCAACTCCGCCACCTGGGAGTGCAATGACCATTTACAAATGTCAATAAATACCTAGTTTTTGTGAAACGTTACGCCATTGAAATTCTGCTTGAAAGGGAGATATATTTCTCTTTTTATTTGTTTAATCATCTGTGATTCTTTAACACAAAATAAGATCATTCCCGATCCTTTTTTCAACCCTCCTGCCCCCGTCACTTTTCCTACACCATAGGGTGTTAACGATTTGAGCAATTTCTGCGCATCTTTTGAAACAATGCCAAGCTCAACAAGAAGTTTATGATTTTCTCCAAGCGCATCGGTAAACATTTTGAGATCCTCTTTGACAATACTGATAACCATTCGTTTGGTCACGCGCTCGATCCCTGCTAGTGTTTGCTCGATTTTTTTTGGATGTTTGTTGTAAAGATTTCCCACATGCTTGACCATTTCAGTAGTTGATTCTACTGGTCTTCCGGTATTAATAAGAATCATGCGATCTTGAAATTTTTTTGGGATTTTGAAATTGAGTGATGAGATGGTTTTTAAAAATTCAAATTCCTTTCGGTAAAAAATCAAGCCGCCAAAACATGATGCACTCACATCAACGCCCGATGGCATACCATGAAAATATTTTTCGCATTGATATGCGAGAGAGTTTATGGCTTGTTTATCATGTTCATGACCGGTGTAATAGTGTAGGAAAGAAGCAACTGATGCAACACAAAAAGCTGCCGAAGATCCCATGCCACATCCCTTTGGGATATCTGAATCAATAGAATAGTTATATGGATCATCATGAAAGGGAATGCGTTTCTTTTGAAGATATGTTTTTACTATGTTTTCACAATAATCAATCGCTTTGTCATGGGGAGATTTTTTTTTTGAACGGTCTTTTTTTATATGAAAAGTGAGCTTCAAATCAATTGCCGTGACAAATGCGGGCTTTGTGTATACGACCGAATGTTCACCAGAGAGGATAATCTTTCCGGGAGCGGAGTAGCTGATCATGACAGTGGCACAAACTTAATGGTGTATTCAAGCACATCTTCAGGACCGACATCTCCATTCTGGCGGAGGATGGAGCGAACTTTTTTCCCAATTTTACGATCTTTTTTTTCAAAATCAACCATCTGTCCATATATATTTGACGAATTATCAAGTTTGACCAAAACAACGGTATACGGCGTTTTTGATGAATATTGTGGTGGCGCAACATTAATCTCTGTCCACGAAATAATCGTTCCAGTTTTTCCCAAAAGGTCTCGATCGGTTTTTTGTTTTCGCCAAATTTTGACTGGGCTATGTGACATATATATCTTTAAATCCCTAATATGGAAACCACCGCAACTCCCCCACTTCCTCCAACATTGTGAGCCAACCCATACAATGCGTTCTTAACTTGGCGTTCTTGTGCTTGACGCGTAAGTTGTAAATATATTTCTCCAATTTGTTTTATTCCAGTGCTTCCCACGGGGTGACCTGCAGCCTTAAGCCCCCCTGACGTATTGACAATCGTATTGTTTCCGGAATCCCGATGAGTGACCATTTCCTGCGCAAGCTTTCCTCCCTGTCCCTTTTTCCAAAATCCCAAATCCTCAAGTGCCAAAATCTCAGCTATAGAAAAGCAGTCATGAACCTCCATTACATCAATGGCAGTGCGTTTAATTTTTGCTTTCAAAAATGCATTATTTCCGGCAACTTTTGTAGACTCTACTTCATCAAGTCGTTTTCTTTTTGCAATAGAAATGGTGTCGGTTGCCGTTTCTGACGCAAGAATCGTGACATTTTTTCTGTTTTGTATCATCTGAGCATCATTTGTCATGATGAGGGCTGCGGCGCCGTCTGAAATGGGTGAACTGTCAAGAACCTTGAGAGGATATGCGACATAGGGACTTTCCAATACATTATCTATCGTGACATATCGTCTGAAATGTGCCTTGTCATTGAGTACTCCATGTGCATGATTTTTGACAGAAATCGCAGCCAAGTGCTCTTCAGAGTACCCATACGTATCAAGATACACCTGTGCCATCAGTGCATACACTCCGGGAAACGTAAGCCCCACTGATTGTTCCTTGTGTGATGCTGCGGTTGCAAGGGCTTCAGTGATCTCTGATGCGGTGATATCGGTCATTTTCTCAGCACCTAAAACAAGCACCGTTTTATTTGGATTACTTTTCAGATACTCATGCGCGCTATGAAAAGCCATACCACCTGATGCGCATGCAGCCTCAGCTCGATATATCGGGATATTGACATCAAGAAGTTCTGACAAATGTGCAGATAACAAAAGTTGTTTTTCAACCACTCCGCCCAACATATTGCCAAAAAATATTGCATCAATCTGTTTCATTTCAATTTGAAGATCGTTCATAATCCCGGTTGCCGCCTCAAGAAAGAGATCATCAAGGGATTTATCCCAAAGTTCTCCAAACGGTGTCGAGTAATATCCTACGATTGAGCTCATATTATTTCATGTTCATAAACTTTGTATATGTTGCGTAATCGATATATTCTTTCGCTAAAATACTGTTCTTGAACTGCTTTCTTTTTTTATCAATATGTTTGGTTATTTTCATCTGAATCGCATCTGATCCCGCTCCCGATCCATATGATGCAAACAATATATTGTCACCGGGACGCGCCACTTCCAATACGGCAACAAGTCCCATAAGCGCTGAGGCGGAATACGAGTTTCCAAGAGTGGGCACTACGTACCCCATTTCCATCTGTTTCTGGGAAAATCCAAGTTGACGCGCTGCTTTAAATGGAAAACTTCCGTTTGGCATATGGAATACGACATGATGGTAATCTGATGGTTTTGTATTGGTTTTATGCAATAATCGCTTTACTGCTTCGCCGAGGTGTTGAAAATATGCCGGGGTCCCGGTAAACCGTCCTGCATGAGATGGAAATTCAGACTTTGCTCGTCGCCAAAAATCCGGCGTATCCGAAGAATATGAATGCCAGCAAACGATTTCCGCAATTACTTTTTCATGTCCCACAAGCCATGCATTTGCACCTGATCCCGCAGAGTATTCAAGTGTGTCTTTCGGTCGAGCATTCGCTTTGTCTGTTGCACAAACCAAAGCAGAATCAATATCGCCTGATTTCACCATGCCGAGAGCTGAAATAAGCGCACCAGTTGCTGCCTTACACGCAAACTGTGTATCATATGCAAGATAATCATGAGAAAGACCAAGCCACTCTGCAAGTGAAGTTGCGGTGGGCTTAACTGCATATTGAAATGTCTCTGATCCGACAAATACTGCGCCGATTTGTTTTTTTACTTTTGTGTCTCCTGATAAAAATGAAGAAGCCGCTTCATATGCCATGGTGAGTACATCCTCATCAGTTCCCGCAACTGCCTTTTCTGTAATGCGAAGTGATAACTCGACTTTGTCGGCACACTTTCCCCACTGATTGGCTATGTCTTCAATCTTGATGCGATATTTTGGAATATAAAATCCGTAATCTACGATGCCAAACATAATTGTTTTAATTATCTTCCTAACATGCTATGAGTTTTTGCAAGCGTTCCTTCCGCAATTGAGGCAATGAGTGAAAGTTCTCCCGCAAGCACCGCAGCACCCAAAACCTCTCCAAGCTCTTGACTTGTTTTTGCGTTGGTAATTGCTCGAGCCTCAGTTTGTGCTTTCAATTTTGTACCGCCGCCCACGGTTCCAAGTAAAATGTCCGGCACATATACCGAAAAATATAAATCACCATTTTCAAGTACTTCGGCATAGGTCATGCCGAGAGCCCCTTCAGCAATATGTGCCAAATCTTGTCCGGTCGCTGCAAAAAATGCCGCAACGATATTGGCAAAATGCGCATTGTACCCCATTGACCCTGCCATGATCGATCCGCCCCAACACTTATTGATCACCGTTTTCTCAATATCACGAGGCTGTGCGTGGAGGAGCTTTGCAACAATCTCTTGTGGAATAATCACATCAGCACGAATCACGTGCCCACGACCCAGAATAATATTGAGCCACGATGGTTTCTTATCGGTGTCAAAGTTTCCCGCAATCGCACGAAGTTTGTACGGTGTTTTTTCTTCAATATATTCTGCCATTTTGGAAGTTGCGATGGTTGCCATATTCATCCCCATTGCTTGGTCCGTATCAAACTGAAATCTCACATATACATATCGACCATGATGAGCTGAAAAAACGTTTTTGAGCTTCAGATGATTTGATGTTTCTTCTGCTACGCGCACAAGCTCTTCTTGATTCCGCGTAAGCCATGAGCACAATTGTTGTCCTTCATTTATATTTCCAACTTCAAACACTGGTCCTCTCGTCACCCCAACAGCATTTACCATAACCGATGCTCCTCCTGCTTCATTGGTCACCTTGCATCCACGACTTACTGAGGCAACGAGCGCACCTTCTGTCGTTGCAAGGGGAATATAAACTTCTGCGTACTCATTTGACCCATGAATCTGTATTGGCCCAGCAATTCCCAAAGGAATCCCTATCGCGCCAATGAGATTTTCGCAATGAATACTCTCTTCATCATCTTGCATGGTATTCCCGACAGTATCAAGCGAAATAGCAAGCTCTTTTTCAACAGCAAGCCGACGCTCTGAATGATTTTTTTGTGATCTCAGATTCATAGTAAGGTAGTCGTGTGAAAAAACGAAATCATTCAATACAACTTGAAGCTCATAAAAAGGGAATACGGAATAATCGAAGAGAATAGAGAAATAATGAATACGGGATCATACACGCGACATACAAAAGCAGGCTGTAAAAAATGCGATAAAATGTAAATCTTGTCACGAGCCGAACCGCAAGATACATGGTGATAATTTTCCAGATAAGAATTGCAATTGAGAAACTGATATATAAAATACTAAATCCTTTCCCCAGAATTGATATGGTTCGTGGCGGTGGAAGCAAGTAATACAACCACGAATTTATCAAAAACCAAATGAGCGTTGGAATAAGCGCATAGCCAAAAGTGAGAAGTGCAGGCTTAATTTTAATCTCTTTTTCATTGGTCGTTACCATTTGAAGTAGAGCAAAAAAACCCACGGTTAAAAGAAAATGCATAATAGTGAGACTAAACAAAAGAAAGGGGTTATGTTCATATTGACGAAGCTTATCGGCAATATAAAAATACCCCCCAATACTTAAAATAATGAGTGTCAATTGGATCATGTCATCGTCACGTGCAATTGAACGCATGGTTTTATAAGGAGAAAGCACAAGTCGGACAATTCGATGAAGAAAAATGACAATAGACGACCCGATACGGGAAACTATTTTTTCAAAATCCATGTTGAAGTAATGAAACAAGTCGGACCACTATTGTACCAAAAACAAGATACATCGCAACTGCTATACCCAATGAAATCGGGATAATAAAGATGATGGGCAATGACTTGAGCGGACTCGTGAGTAATTTGTAGATATTTGTCAATAACGGGAGATGAAGATCGTTGGGTTTTAGTTCAAAAATCCGACCAAGCTGTGCATCGAGCTTGTTTGAATTTGACACCTGATATTTCTGACTCATGGTTTGGTTTTGTAACATTCAATAAACGCCTTTCGTGCCCTATAGAGCAAACTTTCAGTTGATTTGAATGTTTTTGCTAATTGTTTTGAAATTTCCTGTACAGAATGCTCTTCAATATATTTTAGTCGTAAAATGAGTCGATAATCATGCGGAAGCTCATGCATCGTCACTTCAAATTTGTGCTGAAGATCATGCCTTTCAAGCTCATCATCCATAACGATGTGTGATAGTCCCTCAACTACAAATGAGGGTAGATGAGAAAACAGCACCTGCTTCATTTTCTTTTTTCGCATGTAGTCTATTGCCTTATTTCGTGCTATTGCAAACAAAAACGTTTTTATCGAGCACTGATATCGAAAATCACGTAGTCCTTCTAAAAATTGGATAAAAATATCCTGGGTGATTTCTTCAGCAATTGGCTTATGTGGAATGCGTTTGTACACAAACCCATATATCTGGGGATGGTACTGTTTGTACAGAACGTGAAGTGCACGCTCATCTCGATTGATGATGCGTTTTACCATCTCTTGATCGTGATCAGATGTGATGATCTTGGTCATAGAAGGTAATTATACATAAGTTAGGCGACATATTTTTGAAAAATTTGTTTTAAAATATTTTTGGTGGACTTTAAGAAATAAGAAATTTGATTTTTTTAATTTTTTAAAAAAGGGGTAAGGGATGTTTTCTCCGTTATAGTTCCTAAAATAATTTAATCTCTTTTAGGGTCTAATTCCCCCGCGGCTTGCTGCGGGGGGTAGTTCATTTGGAAAAAAGAAAAAAGTTTTATATACTCAAATTAGTTTTAACTTACCAATGAAGCAATATGACAAACGAAAGAAAAACCGAAATAATAACAAGGCAACACTTTTCTAAGTTTTTGGATTCTATTTATATTGAAGAACAACGCTCCGATAATCCAAAAATTGATAAATTGCTAAAATCCGCTTCAAAAAAAGGTGGTGGAAAAGATTATCCTGAATTTATCATCAGCTACAAAACAAATCCTGATTTACTGATTGTTATTGAATGCAAAGCAGATGTGACCAAACACGAAAGCAAAGATCGTGATAAATATGTTGATTTTTCGGTTGATGGTACTTTACTTTATGCTTCTTATTTATCCAAAGGATTTGATGTTTTGGCAATCGCAGTTAGCGGAGAAACGAAACAATCATTAAAGGTATCTCACTTTTTGCATTTGAGAGACGAAAAAAAAGCAACTCCAATTTTCGGAGATAAATTTTTATCTGTTGATGATTATTTGAAAGGATATTTGAAAAGTCCTGAAAAATTTAGACAAGACTATAATTCGCTTTTAGATTTTACAAAACAACTTAACGAAAAATTACATACTTATAAAATTCTTGAAAGTCAAAGAAGTTTGCTTATTAGCTCAATTTTGATTGCTTTAGAAAATACTGCTTTCAAAAGATCTTATGCTTCGCATAAAAAACCTGAGAACCTTGCAGTTTCTCTTATTCAAACAGTTTCTGATGAATTGGAAAGTGCAAATATTACTGGCAAAAAATTAGAAAATCTAAATACTCAGTTTAGCTTTATCAAAACAGATACTTCTTTATCAAAAAAAGAAAATGTCTTGAAAGAAATTATTGATGAAATTGACGAAAATATAAATGTTTTTATTAAAACTCACAGATATTTTGATGTTTTAGGTCAGCTTTATATTGAATTTTTGAGATATGCAAACAGCGACAAGGGTTTAGGAATTGTTTTAACTCCTCCGCATATCACAGAACTTTTTGCAGACTTAGCACAAGTCAACAAAAGCTCCATTGCTTATGATAATTGTACTGGAACTGGTGGATTTTTGATTAGCGCGATGAAAAAAATGATCGCAGACGCAAAAGGTGATGAATCAAAAATCAAAGAAATAAAATCAAAACAGCTTATCGGAACAGAATATCAATCACATATTTTCGCTTTGGCGGTTTCAAACATGTATATCCACCAAGACGGAAAAACAAATATTATAAATGGCAGTTGTTTTGATGAAGAAGTTATTGAAGAAGTAAAAGCAAAAAAGCCGACAGTTGGTTTTTTGAATCCGCCTTACAAATCAAATAAAAAAACCGACACCGATGAATTAGAATTTATTTTGAATAATTTAGAGTGTCTCGTTGACGGTGGAACTTGTGTTGCGATTGTACCAATGCAAAGTGCTTTAGCGACAAGTGGTAAAGTTTTGGAATTAAAAAAGAAACTTCTTGAAAAACACACTTTACAAGCGGTTTTATCAATGCCAGATGAATTATTTTTTAATTCAAAAGTTGGTGTTGTTTCTTGTGTTATGGTTTTTACAGCACACAGACCACACCCAAATCACAAAGAAACATATTTTGGTTACTACAAAGATGATGGTTTTGTAAAAAGAAAAAATAAAGGAAGAATTGATGCTTACGGAAAATGGACTGAAATAAAAGAAAAATGGCTTTCAAATTTTGAAAACAGAAAAGAAGAAGCAGGATTTAGTGTTAATCAAATAATTACTGCCGATATGGAATGGGCAGCGGAAGCCTATATAGAAACAGATTATTCAAATTTGAAAGATGAAAATTTTGAAGACACTATTCTAAACTATGTAACCTTTTTGCACAGCAATAAACTTTTAGATAAAAATCAGGACTATGGCAATGAATAAATTAGTAACAATATCAGATTTATTTACCATTAAGTATGGTAATAGTTTAGAACTAATAAATTTAATTCAATGTAAAAGTACAGATAAAAACTCTGTGCCTTTTATATCTCGTACTGAAAAAAATAATGGCATCTCTGCCTTTGTTGAAGAGGAAATAGATATTGAAAAAAATCCCGCACATACTTTAACAGTAGCAGTTGGAGGTTCAGTTCTATCTACTTTCTACCAACCTTTTCCATTCTATACAGGTTTTCATGTTTTAGTGCTTGAACCTAAAAAAGAAATGAGCCTTGTAGAAATGCTTTTTTATGCAAAATGTATCAGTGCGAACAAATACAAATATAATTACGGAAGACAAGCAAATAGGACATTAAAAAATATTCTAATCCCGTCTCAAATCCCCGATGAATTAAAAAACAAACTCACCGCTTATCATAAAGAATTAAAAAAAAGCATTTCTCAAAAACCTTTAACTGGAGAAAATATAAAACTGGAAGTTGATAAATGGGAGGAATTTGAATTGAGTGAATTATTTGAAATAGAAAAAGGTGAAAGACTAACAACTTATAACAGAATTCAAGATGATAAAAACATTCCTCTAATCGTAGCATCTTCAGAAAATAATGGAGTTGTCGATTTTATTTCTCAATTAGGCTTTATTTCTGATAAAAAAGTTTTTGAAAAGAAGATTACAATAGATATGTTTTGGAATGTTTTTTATCATGATTATAAATATTTTAGTGATGACAATGTCCATACTCTTATCCCTCAATTTAAAACTAACAAATATATTTCTTTATTTATAGTTTCTATACTTAGAAAACTAAATTACAAATACTCATTTGGGAGACAAGCAAGAATAAATAGAATAGAAAAAGAAAAAATTAAATTACCAAGCAAAAAAGGAAGCCCGGATATTGAGTTTATGGAGAATTACATTAAATCTTTATCTTATTCTTCAAGTTTATAACTTAATCAAAAAATATTATGAATAAAAGTACAGTTTCTAAAACCGCAACTAATCTAAAGAGACGGTGTAGATTTTTTCATTATTTACCGTAAAAATCATTTCGTCATAAACAAATAATGCATTTGCTTTTGCAAACGCACTTGATTGAATCTGTCTTTGATACTCCCCTTCTTTTGTCAGAATGTATACTGCAGCATTTTTCTTATCAAGAATATATACTTGTTCAATGTCCGAATCGGTGTACATATGATCAAACTGAGCATTTTTTGTTGGAAACTCTGGAGAAAATCGTTCTCGTACTCCAGACAGATATTTTTGAACTGAGTCTTTGGTAACGATATATACAGATCCATCTATCGAAAGACCAGTTGCACCTGAAAGACTGATAGTCTGTCCTTCACCAAAATATGTTCTTTTGTCAGAATATCCACCTTCGGTGACGAGAAACTTATATACTTCATCCGCACCCTCATCAAGCACATATATATTTCCATTATAAAGCTCCATATCTACCACATTTTTCATACCGGTTTCTTTAACAATAATATTTACCTTACTTTGCGTGGTGAATTTAAATATTCCATTTTTTGGCGTGACAAAAAATATATCATCACTATATATGCCGATCGCCACTGCTGAACCGACATCTTTGTGAACATATTTCTTAACAGATTTATTATCTACATTGAGTACATAAATCATATTTTGATCGGCATCAAGGATTGCAACAAGCTCTCCTTCTTTTGCAAACATACTTCCCTTGGCATCTTCATTTTGAAGGGTAAGATCGTAAAATTCTTCAAAATCTTTCGATTCTTTTTTGACAATCTTTCCTTCTGATTCTTGAATTTTTGATTCAAGTTGCGTCACTTCATTGGCATACTGGTCACCTAGATCTTTTTTTAGCTGCGCCACCATTGTTTTTGCATCGGCAATCAAGACAATTGACTGATCTAAATTCAGAAATGCTTCATCTTCAGCCTCAGACAGTTTCTTATCAATCTCGACACTGATTGTTGCTATTCGTGCTTTTTTCTTTGCAACTTCTCTTCTTTGATATCCAAAAACAACACTCCAGGTAAGAAGCGCAAGAATGATTACCGCAGCAATAATAGTAAACTGTTTGGTTCTCACAAACCCGAGAATTTTAGTCAGAAATGATTTGGATTGAAATGAATCTTGAGGAGGTTGCATATCAAGGGGCGAATTTGGCGGTCCAACATTCAATGATTTTTGACGCTCATCTGAATTTTGGGCTATTGGAGCTACTTCAGAGGGGACGATTGAAGTTGGATCTTCTGATTGACCAAACTCGACAAAAAGTGCGACAAAGCCCTGGTCTTCTTCACCATATTCTTGATCATTTAATTTTTGTACAATATCTGCAGGTTTTTCAACTTCAATAAATGCTTGAATATCTTCTGTTTTTCCGATCAAATCTTGAATCTTGGTCGTGGTAAATAGAGCCAAGTCATATTGATTAAGATATCCCGAAGCCGTTTTGTCTCCCGAGAGGAGCACATCAAATGTTTTGCCACGACGAAAATACACCTGACCCGCGCCAACTGTTTTGACATACAATGCTTCTTTATAAAGCATCCCAATAGAAAGTCCCACATGTGCCGGAAAATTCAGTTTGAGAATAAGGTTGCTGACGGTATGTTCGAATGAAGATAAACTATCAATCTCAGCAGAAAGAAGCCCTTCTTTAAATGATCCAAGCCTTTTTTTTCCGTCGTTTTCTGTGGTGCCGTCTTCAAAGGATAAGACCCCATAAAAACCCCCGGTTATAAAAAATTCAGTAAAACCGTGTTCAAATTGTTTTCCTTTGTATCCCTCTGGCCGTGCCAAAAACATGAGTTAAATCAAAAATAATGCGACTAATATCAGTATACCTGCAAAAATGATTTGAAGAAATGAGATTGTAGAAAGTATTGAAGACATTTTTGTTGAGAATGTATCATTCATAATCTGAGTTTGCCTGCTCATAACCACTGCATACAATAAATACAAAAATGCAAAAAACACCGCAAACGCTTTAATAAATAATCCAACAAAATCATCTGAAGAGGAAGTAGTTAAAAGACTTATAAAATTTTGCATATCTACATCAGGTATTATTCTCAGTTTTAACCCTCATCTCTGGCTGAATTTGTATCTTTCATTAAAAGATTAATAATCTTTACAACCGCTGATGGTCGAGGAATATCATTAAATTCAATATTCTGTTCAAAGCCCTCCGTTTTTACAAAAACATCACCAAAGTTTAATATTGAACCAAAAAACCCACCAATTTTTGTGGTGATGTCACTAACCTGTCGAATGGTTGTTGCAGAAAACTCTTTATAAATAAGGTTATAAAAATCAAGATCAATAATTCTTTCATTGGAAATAACCCCAACCGTGAAATACCACAGTAAAAAATTAATCCAAATATAACTAAAAATAAAAAAGAGGCCAAAAATATTTATCGCAATAATCTGATTGGCTTTCAAAATTTCAGGAACTATTGCATTAACTAATAAAAGAAGTGTCAGAAGGATTACCCCATTGACAATCCATGAAAGCTGAGTAACAGGGTGCTTTCGAACAACCAGAATGACTTCTTCATCTGCGTGTTGGGTCGTAAAACGGACATCAGGTCTTACCAGATATGAATGGGAAAGATTGCTTGATCGTGGTGGAAGTAATGCCATTACTGCATATTATAGCAAAATGCTGAATTTGATGTTTATAAGCAAATTCACTATGACTTATGTATACTTATTTTGTCATATACATGGTAATAATTCAGTATATATGAACATCGCTCATCTATTTCAATACCGCTACCGTAATCTCTTCATACTTATATTATGTCTCCTATTAGGAATAATTCTTATTGTTTTGTATCTGATGAATGATACTCAAAGAAACAAAATACCAGAAGTTCAGAAGCCCAAAAGCCGTGTTACTCAGCCAATGCCAATCCCCGCATTCAATACATGGGTTGTATCAGAAAATGTCAACCTCAAGAGCATAAAACCCAACAGTACTGCAAAAACATACACCTTTAGCTCGTCATCTGATACAACTGCAGAACAAACTGCAGTGTCTTATCTCAAGCTAGGCATCCCTCAAAAGCAGGGAGACTATCACTATTATGAACACATAGATGAGAAGACCGGCGGGGTCATGCTCCTTATCAATACCAAATCACTGGAGCTCACCTATTATTCCATGAATCTTGAGGAACTTGCTTTATCGAAACCACCAACTCATCCAGAAAAAACCGTTATGGATACTGTACGCAGCATGGGATACACTGATGATAGTATTACGCTGACCACAGCATATGTCCGAGCTTCAACACCAGAAATCACCTACTATGAGCTCCATAGATCATGGGAAAAGATAGGATATCCTATCCTCAATCCCATAGGACTCATGAATGTACCAGAGACACAAAAGCTCACAGACCTTTCACTCCAGAAGATTGATCAATCTTCGCCATCTTCGCCAATAGATACAGATATCATAGCAGCCTCAGATGATACGGAAGGGTATGCGAGACGAGACGACTTTAATACCATGACTGTTGCAGTTTCCGCAAAAACAGGATCAGTCGTCTCTATACAGTCAAATATGCGACCTGCATCCAATACAAAGACATATGCCCAAAAAGAACATATCACTACACAAGAAGCAATCACTAAACTTCAAAAAGGAGAATACAACCTATTTCTTACCCAACCAGCAGGAGAAGGGAGTATAGACTGGAAGAGAGTCTACCCAGAAAACAAGGCGACAGGAGAAGAAGCTATTATTGACGAGGTGATCATTGCATACCTTGAAAAACCAGAAGGAGCAACACAAGAAACTATGGAGCCCTATTATCTCTTTAGAGGACATAGTCAACTTGAAAGTGGATACCGTGTCAACTGGTATGCAGCAGTAAGTGCCATCAAAGATATACCAGCAGAACTTCTCTCATTTAAACAAGATCGAAATCAAGATGTGGCAGGAGAGAGTACGATGCTTGCTCAAGAAGACCCAGGTCAAAAACAGGATACCTTGAAGTTCCCGACTACGGAGCCAACACAAAGCCCAACTCCTCAACCGAGAAACAATCCACCAATGTGTGTGAGTGTGGAGTATGGTTTTCCAAACAATATTACACCCAAAGTTAGTACGCCAACTTCTACTCGCAACCCTACCATTACTCCGGTATATGTTCCCAGCACATCTGAGCTCACTTGTGCTGGTATAACAAATGATTCTTTGGTAATTGAAATAGAATATCAGGGCATGCATTTTGGAAAAGCAAAAGAACCCTCCCCATGGTATTTTGTAATATCTGCATCAGATGATGCGACTATTTTAGAAACTCTAGAACACCTTCTTGGTAACATGGATGAGTTTCAGCAACAACTCTCTGCATTCATCCGAGAAAAAGAGGGAGAGACAAATAATATACATCGCGGTGTTCGTCCAATCTCTGGTCTTGAGGATCACCTCGAATCTCTCATTTTGCAAGTGAAAGCAGGATCATACGAAAATTGCCCCATTAGAATCACTGGAGGCTCTCCCACCCAATTTTGGTATAGTAATCCCGGTAATACCTACCAACTTACTATTGATCGACAACTGGTATATAGCGAGCCGAGTCTGGATCAAAATACTTTCCTCACCATAGAAAATGGTCAGCTCCTATCTGTTGATGGAAACAAAAGAGACTATCTTTACTATGAATATGAGCCAATAGAATTTAATAAACCAGACACAGGATGGGTCATTAAAAAGAGTGATCTTGAGAAATTTTCTTTGAAGATAACAAAGGAATTGAAGCTGAAAGAAATAGAACAAGAACGACTTCTCTTTGAACTCAATCATGCTTCCTATGATATCGATTCTCCATACCTATTCATAGGAATCATTCCTCAAGATGAGATAGATCAGAAGCTCCCGCTCGAAGTGAAGCCAGCTATTGAGAATATTCAGCGTATACACTTTTATGTAGCACCGCTCAATCGTTCTGTTCGCATTATAGAACCAAATCTCAACCCAGTGCACCGCACAGAGACAATGATACTAGAAATTGGAGCAGCACAGGAAAGGAACTAATATGACAAGACAAAAATACATCATACTCGGCATGATATTGATCACACTTATGATTATGGGAATCATGAGCATTCAATATTTACGAAAAAATACCTATGCTCAATCGAACTTTGCACTCAGTATTCTTACTTCGACAGAGTCTTTGGCAGTAAACGATTTCATCATAGTATCGATTACTGCGTCCAATCTCGAAACGGATACTATTCCTGAAGCAGGGATAGAGTTTGACAGAAGAAAATTGGAGTACATATCAATAACGCCAGGAACTATGGGAGATGTGACTATCGGACAACTCACTTCAGATGAAAAAATGCAACGGATGGTCATCACGGGAAGTGCAGGGTATACAGGAAATCATGAACTTGCACAAGTGACACTCCGTATTATTGACACCACAGAAGAAAAGGACACTCAAGGAAAAGGGTCTGTACAACTATGTAGTCTGATAGACCCAAATGATTATGATCATGTTACTACCACAGCTACTCCAACTCCGATATCACGTCAGCCTATCGATATCCCCGGTAATTTTGATGAAGCAGATGAGAATCGTCTTTTTGAGACGATAAATGCATCACGAACGGTTGCTGGAAATACCGTGAGAGATGGTACTTTTACATCGCTCAACCTTCCTGCTCTTGTATACAATAGATCACTGCACCAGGCGGCACGGAAACTTGCAGTAGCTTTGAATCAATCCGAAACATTTGAAAAATGCCTTACCGATACTGCTGATTCAACAACGTATACATCGCAGGATCCACAAAGTCAATATTATTGGAAGCTTGATCCAAATGGCCAGTGGTTCGATGTACAAAGAAATTCTGAACCTTACATGCACACAGACGTTGATGGCGGAGGGCTGGATGAAAGATTATCAGAGTTCGGATATCCTAATGGTTATTCTATTATGAAAGAACTTGTGGTGTGCAGACCTACCAATTTGAGCTTTTGGCTTCCAAAATGGGATATTCGCTCTTCTCGATACACAGAACTTGCTGTTGCAGAGATAGATAATGGGAAAGGGTATGTAGTGGTATTCTTATTTGGTAAACCGAACTGATTGTAATATATTTAGCCTCCAAAAATGATCATAAAAATCATTTGATCTCTACTTCTTCTTGTGGTATCATGGTGTTTCTGGTTACTTGAGCGACCTGGCACCAACTCTTCTCATCCCGAACAGAGTCTTGAAACGGGTCAGCGCCGATGATACTCGCTGCAAATCGCAGAACGGGGAAAGTAGGTCGTAGCCAGTTTTTTTTTGGAAAAATTTACTCACCTTCTTTCGTAAAATCTTCAATT
>Ga0210057_1003784_pt1 | contig 20602 bp, 15 predicted proteins | sample CryGeyCG2114_010_2_FD_183968 | JGI IMG/M metagenome (GOLD analysis project Ga0210057, IMG submission 183968) | Groundwater microbial communities from aquifer - Crystal Geyser CG10_big_fil_rev_8/21/14_0.10 (SPAdes) (version 2) | ecosystem: Environmental > Aquatic > Deep subsurface > Groundwater ...
GAAAAACTTGAAATCGTCCAATCCGAAAAGGTCGCTTCCGCAGGCGGGCGGAAGGGGGGTTTGGGGGGAATTCCGCCCGCCCTACAAATTTCGGGCGAAATCAGTTCGAATTTTTTCGAACGCACACCGCCAAGACAATTGACCTATTTAGCCGAGACAACAGGGCGCCCCGAGTACATTCACAAGGCTCCCCCATGAGACAGTTTTTGTTTTTTTGCGCAAGTAATTTGAAAGAATAAAAATGACCAAATATATTTTTGTTTTTGGCGGCGTAATGTCGGGAGTTGGGAAAGGGGTAGCTTCTGCTTCCATTGCCACGATTTTAAAGGCAAAGGGATTCAGTGTCTCCGCGATTAAAATTGACCCTTATTTAAATACTGATGCCGGGACAATGAACCCAACAGAGCACGGAGAAATTTTTGTGACTGAGGACGGGATGGAATGCGACCAAGATGTAGGGACTTATGAGAGATTTTTGAATCAAAATATTTATGGGTCAAACTATATGACTTCTGGCATGGTTTATAAGGCGGTGATTGAGAAAGAAAGAAGTCTTTTTTATAATGGCCGTTGCGTTGAAGTTGTTCCTGACATTCCCAATGAAATAATCAGGAGAATAAAAGAAGCAAGCAGAAAAACAAAAGCAAAAATAATGATTGTGGAGGTTGGCGGAACCGTGGGTGAATATCAGGGTTTGCTTTTTGCTGAAGCAGCGAGAATGATGCACCTTGAAAACCCCAAGGATGTAATTTTTGTGATGGTTTCTTATTTGCCCATTCCGGACAAAATTGGAGAAATGAAAACTAAGCCGACTCAGTATGCGGTTAGGGCTTTGAATTCATTCGGTATTCAGCCTGATCTTATTTTAGCCCGTTCAAAAAGACCGCTTGATAAGATAAGAAAAAGAAAAATTTCAATTTTTTGTAATGTCAAAGAAGAGGACGTTATTTCTGCGCCAGATGTTGATCTGGTTTACGAGGTGCCTTTAAATTTTGGAAAAGACAAGATAGGAGAAATAATCCTTAAAAAGTTTGGCCTGCAGGCAAGAAAAAAAGACCTTAAAGAATGGCGAAGGCAGGTAGAAGTTTGTAAAAACGCAAAAAAGAAAATAAAAATTGGTTTAGTGGGCAAATATTTTAAAAGCGGTGATTTTACTTTTGCCGATTCTTATCTTTCTGTTATTGAAGCCTTGCGCCACGGAGCGTTGGTTTGTAAAGTAAAACCAGAATTTTATTGGTTTAATGCCGAGGAAATAGAAAAGAAAGGAACGAAAAATTTAGAAAAGATGGATGGCGTCATTGTGCCTCAAGGCTGGGGCAAGAGAGGAAACGAAGGTATGATAAAAACAATTAAGTTTGTCAGAGAAAAGAAAAAACCATTTTTAGGTTTATGCTTTGGCATGCAGATGGCGGTAATTGAATTTGCTAGAAATGTTTGTGGCTTGAAAAAGGCCTCTTCAGAAGAAATTGATAAGCATGCGCTGCACCCTGTTATTCATTTAATGCCCTATCAGAAAGAATATTTAAAAGAAAAAAAATATGGCGGGACGATTAGATTAGGCGCTTGGCCATGTGTTTTAAAAAAAGATTCTTTGCTTTACAAAATTTACAAAGAAGAAAAAATTTTTGAGCGGCATCGCCACCGTTACGAATTTAATAACAAATACAGAGAGTTAATGGGAGAGAAGGGATTGGTCTTCAGCGGCACATCTTGCGATGGCGATTTAGTTGAAGCAATTGAAATAAAGAATCATCCATTTTTTATTGCCACCCAATTTCATCCAGAATATAAATCGCGTTTCCTTTTTCCTCATCCTTTATTTAAGGCCTTTGTTAAAGCTTGTTTAAAATAAAGTTATCCACAGGTTTTTTTCTTGACTTCTTAAAAGATCTCTTTATAATTGAAACACCATAATGGTATTCTATATGAGAAATCAAAAAATTAAACAAAATCGGTCAAGCGGTTAACGACCTTATTTTGTTGCTTCAAGCAAAGCCGCTGACCAGCGGTTTTTTGATTTCTTCTGTTCTTTAACAATTTAAATTAATTTAAGAATAAGTGCAAATTACACGTCTATATTAAAAATAAAGTCAATTTTGACTTTTAAATTTTAGTTTGTAGGTTAAGTGGTGAATTAGAGAAAGTAATGCCTAAAGTGGATGCCTTGGCTTCAAAAACCGATGAAGGACGTAGCAGCCTGCGATAAGCCTCGGGGAGGTGGCAAGCAACCTGAGATCCGAGGATGTCCGAATGGGAAAACCTAAAGCGTTGGAGACGCTTTGCTCTGACCTAAAAGTCAGAGAGGGTACCCGGGGAAGTGAAACATCTCAGTACCCGGAGGAAAAGAAATCGAAAGAGATTCCCTGATTAGTGGCGAGCGAAAGGGGAACAGCCTAAACTTGGTAAAACCTAAGCTTTAGAGAGAATATACTTCGGTATAGACTCTTTGAAGGGAAAGGCGGTAGGGTTAAAATGTTTTATCAAGAGTTGTAAGATATCAACGTTCTGCTGCTTACAGAGTAGAGTAGAACTTTAATCTTGAAGTTGAAAGATTTGGAATAGCCTGCCAAAGAAGGTGAAAGCCCTGTAGATGTAAAAGATTAAAGATTTATAGTTGATATTCTTGAGTAATACTGGACTCGTGAAATCCAGTATGAAGTTAGGCGGACTGTCGTCTAAGGCTAAATACTTTTGAAGACCGATAGTGAACTAGTACCGTGAGGGAAAGGTGAAAAGTAGCCCGGAAGGGCGGTGAAAAGTACCTGAAACTTTAGGCTATCATAGACTCGGAGCTTCGATGTAAAAGTCGGAGTGACGGGGTTCCTATTGAAGAATGAACCAACGACTTCGAGCATATAGTTTGACTAAGTTCTACGGAATGGAGTCAAAGCGAAAGCGAGTGTTAAAAGCGCGTTCTCTGTCTAAGACAGAGGGGATTATATGCTTGAGACCCGAAACTGGGTGAGCTACTCATGGCTAGGGTGAACTCCGACGAAGGTCGGAGGGAGGCCCGAACCAGTTAGTGGTGCAAAACTATTGGATAAGCTGTGAGTAGGAGTGAAAAGCTAATCGAACCCAGAGATAGCTGGTTCTCCCCGAAATAGCTTTAGAGCTAGCCTGCTTGATTGGATGTTTAGCGGTAGAGCACTAAATAAATTAAGATGGGGCGACCCACTTGATTTAATTAAACTCCGAATGGCTAATCATCTTTACAAGTGGAGTCAGACCGTGGGGGCTAAGCTTCATTGGTCAAAAGGGAAACAGCCCTGATCTCCATCTAAGGTCCCTAAATCCAAGTTAAGTGTGAAAAGTGGTGAGACGACTGAAACAACCAGGAGGTTGGCTTAGAAGCAGCCATCCTTTAAAGAAAGCGTAACAGCTCACTGGTCAATGTTGTCTTGCGCTGAAAATTTATCGGGGCTAAACTTGGTACCGAAGATGAGAATGCTGTTGCTTTGCAACAGCGTGGTAGGGGAGCGTTCCGACAGCGGTGAAGTCAAATCGTAAGATTTGGTGGAGCGGTCGGGAGTGAGAATGTTGGTATAAGTAGTAAAAAGGCCGATGAGAATTCGGCCCACCGAAAGTCCAAGATTTCCTGGGCACTGATTATCAACCCAGGGTTAGGCGGTCCTAAGGGGAAGCCGAAAGGCGTACTTAATGGACAAGCAGTTAATATTCTGCTTCTAATATTAGTTTCCGAAGGAGTAACGTTTCGTTAAACTTGGAGCATGCATTGGTTTCGTGTTTAAAGAGAAAATGGGTCTCTAGGAAAATCCGGAGATAAAAAGTTTTCTCTGAATAAAATTTTCGCAAGAAGAGATTCCAGGGGCGATGGAACCAAGAAAAACTTCTAGGGCTAAACTAATATTAACCGTATCGCAAACCGACACTGGTGGACAGGGTGAGAAACCTAAGGTGTACGAGTGATCCCTTGTTAAGGAACTCGGCAAAAAAGTGTTCGTAACTTCGGAATAAGGACTGGTCCGATGAATAATCGGACTCGCAGCGAAAGTTGCCAAACGACTGTTTAACAAAAACACAGGTCCCTGCTTAAACTGTAAAGTGATGTATAGGGGCTGATGCCTGGCCAGTACTAGAACGTTAAAAGGAGGAGTGACCGAGCACATAATTTATTTATGTGCTTGGAGGCTCTGAATTGAAGCGCTAGTGAACGCCGGCGGTAACTATAACCGTAGATCTTTGTTACCTCTACACTTTTTAGTGTAGTTTAAAAGATAGGGCGGTTAAAAAATTCGACCATATGCTGGAACCCTTAAACGCTTAGACTACCGGGTAGGTGAAAATGTCTAAGTTATAGGTAATCAGCAGGAAAGGCTCTGAATAAATAAAAACAATAATTATGGAGCAAAAAAAGATTTATTATCATCTGAAGCAATTAAAAAGGGAATATCTAAATTGGTATATAGTTGGTTTTGTTGACGGAGAAGGATCGTTTAGCGTCTCAATTACCAAACATCCAGATGCGAGATTTGGCTGGATGATCGATCCAGTTTTTCAGATCTATCAACATGAAAATCATCGAGAAGTTTTAGAACTAATTAGAGAAGTTCTAAAAACAGGAACAATCAGATTCAAATCAAAAGAAAAATCTAATACACTTGATTTCTCTGTCGAAAATTTCCGTTCTCTCAAAGAAAAAATCATCCCCTTTTTTAAGAGATACCAATTGATTGTTAAAAATGATGATTTCAAAAAATTTTGCCAGATTATTGAATTAATGGACAAGAAAGCGCATTATACTATTGAAGGATTCAAAAAGATTATTAGAATCGCTCATTTAATGAATCAGCAAGGCAAGCAGAGAATCTATTCAGAAGAATATATTTTTGAGAGAATGGAGAATAAGTTAAAAAATAAATTATTCAGAGAATCCTCAGAGACTAATACGTCGAATCCCGTAATTTACGGGAATGATATAGTCCAGACACGTTAGTGATAGCGTGAAATAAAAGCCTAAGGTAACGTAATCCCTTGCCGGGTAAGTTCCGGCCTGCATGAATGGCATAACGATTTGGCAACTGTCTCAACAAGGGGCTCGACGAAATTGCAGTGGGCGTGAAGATGCGCTTAATCCACGGTTAGACGAAAAGACCCCGTGAAGCTTTACTGTAGCTTGATATTGGATTAGAAGAAGAACTAGTTCAGCGTAGGTGGGAGCTCCGACGGAAACGTCGGGGCGCCAATGAGACACCACCCGGTTGTTTTTCTAATTCTTACTCTCTCTCATTAGCAGTGGGATGGGGACAGTGTCTGGTGGGCAGTTTTTCTGGGGCGGAATTCTTCCAAAGTGTAACGAAGAAGTTCATTAAGGTTGGCTTAGACCGAATGGAAACCGGTCCGGACGTGCAAAGGCATAAGCCAGCTTGACGGCAAGACAAATAAGTCGCGCCGATGCGAAAGCAGGACTTAGTGAACCGATGCGTCTTTACAGGAGGCGCAAAGATCAACAGATAAAAGCTACTCCGGGGATAAGCCTAAAAAGGCGTTGTCCCTTTTGCTAAGTAATTAGCAAGATAGTAGACGGCTAATAACGGCGAAGCCTAAGCTGATAAATGATCAGGGAAGGTAACGTCGTGGGAAGTTATTCGGGATTAATTCTAAATTTATATGATAACCAAAAAACAATACGAAATTGTTATTGGTACGATAATGGGCGATGTTTATATCCAGCCAACTGGTAAGAAAAACGCCAGATTAAGATTCGAACACTCCGAAAAACAAAAAAGTTATATTGAATGGAAATGGCAAGAATTGAAAAATTTAATGCAAGACAAACCTAAAAAAATTATTCGATATAATCCAATTTGGAAAAAAACCTACACTTATTATCGATGTCAAACTCATTCTTCTCCTATTTTTGGGAAGTTATACAGACTGTTTTATATTGATAGACAAAAAGTTATTCCAGAAAATTTTGGAAAATTATTTAAATCAGACCTTTCTTTAGCGGTTTGGTATATGGATGACGGATATTATTATCACAGAGATAAAACAGCTTATATCTATTTGTCAAAAGTTTCCAAAAAGGAGACAGAGAATTTACTCCAAGTATTAAACAAAAATTTTGGTTTAAATCCTAGATTAGAAACAAAACGACTTGAAAATATTAATCTGAAATTTTCAGTTGAAGAAACAAAAAAATTGATTAAATTAATAAAGGCAGAAGTTATACCTTCAATGAAATATAAATTGCCTTTACCCGAATGACCCCGTATCGACTGAGTCTAAAATAGACGAGGTGGTTACAAATTTTTTTAATAACCACAATACGCCGTCCTCCCCCGATAAAAATCGGAGGATGAAGACATAGTCAGCACTTATCGAAAGATAAGAGAAATGTGAACAGGCTAGTCAGGCCCGAGAGTTCCCATCGACGGCCTGGTTCGGCACCTCGATGTCGGCTCATCGCATCCTGGGGGTGAAGAAGCTCCCAAGGGTTGGGCTGTTCGCCCATTAAAGCGATACGCGAGCTGGGTTCAGAACGTAAATTACATTGCGTTCTATCACAGAAATGTGATATAATAAATCTGACTCATAACGGTGGAACCTTTATAATCCCGAACATTATATAAGGTAATACCGTGGGAAGATTAAATTATGCCAAAAGCAATTTCTTCTATAACTAAATCTTATATTGCTGGTTTTTTAGATGGCGATGGTTGTATTATGTTTCAGTTAATTCGTAGAAAAGATTATGTTTATGGTTATCAAATACGAGCTAGTGTTGTCTTCTATCAAAAATCAACTAATCGTCATCAATTAGAATGGTTAAAACAAATTTTCGAAGTTGGCTATTTAAGAGATCGTAAAGATGGGATGACTGAATATACGATTGTTGGCTTAAAACCGGTAATAAAGATTTTAAAATTGCTTCAACCATATGTGCACCTTAAAAAAGAGCACATCAGGTTAGCTTTAAAAATTTATAAATTATTAATTGATAGAAAATTCAACTTAGACAAATTTATTCAGGCGAGTAGATTAGTAGATCATTCTGGTGTTATTAATTATTCTAAAAAACGTACTAACACCTCGAAAAATTTAAAACAATTTTTAAGGCAGCATAATTTATATCCCCGTAACGACTGAAATCCGAAAAATCGGGTAGAGATAGAAAAAATTATTTTCTATCAAACGTCAGCTCCTCCTTAATAGTTATTAAGAGGATGAAGGTATAGTCTATGCCATTAGTAATAATGGATTAACATGCGTAAGACAGTTCGGTCTCCTATCTACCGTGGACGTTGAAACTTGAGGGGGCTCCTCCTTAGTACGCAAGGACCAGGAGGAATGAACCTCTGGTATACCAGTTGTTCTACCAAGAGCATTGCTGGGTAGCCACGTTCAGTTTGGATAAATGCTGAAAGCATATAAGCGTGAAGCTGTCCCCAAGATTAGGTTTCATAAGCTCCTAGAAGATTACTAGGTATATAGGCTTCAGGTGTAAGTCCAGCAATGGATTGAGCCGAGAAGTCCTAATAAGCTATTTTCTCTAATTTACCACTTAGCCTACAAGCCAGTTTGATTTTTATCAAACTGGAATATCAAAATCTTAATATCTAAATCCTAAACAAATTCTAAATTCAAAATTATAAATTATCACCGCCAAGCGGGACAAATAGGTTTGGAATTTAGAACATTGGAATTTCGATATTGTTTAGAATTTAGGATTTCGTATTTAGAATTTATTTCTTTCTCGGTGTCTTGAGCGGAGTGGCAACACCTGTTCCCATCCCGAACACAGAAGTTAAGCACTCCAGCGCTGATGGTAGCTCCGATTTCGGTCGGAGTGAGAGTAGGCCGATGCCGAGATTTTATTTTTTGTTCGCCAGAATGCCCGCAGTTTACTGCGGGGATAAATGGCGACTACAAAAAATAACCCCGTACCAATTTTGCCATCCAAATTTTAAAATATTTAGAACGACCAAAGGGGAAATTAATTTTCTCGCAGATCAGTCCCCGAATAGGGGTTGATTTACCGAAGGTAAATCAATGGTCTGCCATTATCTGTCTTGCAAAATTTGGTGCCGGGGTATGTTAGTTGAACAATTTTTAGAGAATGTTATAATTTAGAAATGCGTTATATCGCCGATTTCCATATTCATTCTAAATATTCCCGCGCTACCTCATCTTCAATGGATATTGACCATTTGTTTCAATGGGCTGGGCTGAAAGGCATCCAGATTTTAGGAACAGGCGACTTTACTCACCCCCTTTGGTTCAAAGAATTAGAAGAGAAATTAGATTATTCAGGAAACGGTCTTTATCAATTAAAGAATAAACCGAGAGATTCGGTTTTTTTTATTTTAACCACTGAAATTTCATGTATTTATAAAAAGGGCGATAAAACTAGGAGAATTCATCTTTTAGTTTTTGCTCCAAATCTCAACATTGTCAAGAAACTCAACCAAAGATTAGAAAAAAATTTTAATCTTCATTCTGACGGCCGGCCTATTTTAGGCATAGATGCTAAAGAATTATTAAAAATTATTTTAGATGTTTCAAAAGAAAATTTTGTGGTTCCAGCACATTGTCTTTTGCCGAACACAATTATTCATACCAAAAATGAGTTATTAAAACCAATTCAAGATATCCGTCAAGGTGATTTTGTACTTACTCACAAAAATAGATGGTGTAGAGTTAAGAAAGTTTTTAAGAGGTTCTATCATGGAAAAGTTTATGATATTAAACCACGTAATTTTTCTTTGGGATTGACAACCACTTCAGAGCATCCATTTTACGCCATAAAAACTCATAAGAATTGTCATTGGAGTAATGGTATTTGCAAACCGCCGCATGCTAATTTAGATGAGTGTAAGAAAAAATACTTCAAGAAATATAAACCTCAATGGCTAATGGCGAGTCAATTAGAGCGAGGCGATGTTTTGATTTTTCCTAGATTTATAAATGTTTTTAATGGCCGTAAAGAAATTGATTTAGAAAAAATTATTAGCCAATTAGACATTAAAACCAAGCTTAAAGGCGAATTTATTGCTCCAGTCGGAAATAGAGGAACAGCAATTAAGAAAAGGATTATTGTCGACAAAAACTTCTGTCGGTTAGCCGGCTATTACTTAGCTGAGGGTTATCTCAACAGCCGCGATCTAATTGGCTTTGCTTTTAGTAGTAAAGAAAAAAATTACGTAGAGGAAGTCATAGATTTAATGAAAAAAGTTTTTGGTTTTAATAAAAAACCTAAATTAAAAATTAGTAAAAGCGGGGGGCTTGAAATTTTGTTTTATTCTAAAATTCTTTTCAAAATTTTTCAACGGCTTTTTTACTCACCAATTGTGATTCGAAAAAATGCTAATAGTAAAGCATTACCTATCTGGACATTGGGGTTACCCCTTGATTTACAAGTAGAAATATTTAGGTGTTGGTGGAGGGGAGATAAAGGTTATACAGCTTCACGACTTTTAATGAATCAAATGAAAATTATTCTTTTAAAATTGGGTATTGTCCCTTCAATTTATGTTGATAAAAGAGATAGTTATAATAGTCGCCCAAAACATTTTATAGAAAAAAGAAAAATCAAAGCGCGTTATGATATGTATTCATTGAATAGATTATCCTTTTATGAGGATAGATTTAATCTCCTTGAAGAAGCAGAATTTACTGAAGTTGCTCAATATAATAAAGGTAAAAAATATGGTTGGATTGATAATAATTATATTTATCTGCCGATTTATGATATTGAGATTAAAGATTATCAAGGTGAGGTTTATAATTTAAAGGTCGAAGAGGATAATTCTTACGTTTGTGAATTTGCGGTAGTTCATAATTGTTGGACTCCTTGGTATGCGATTTTCGGCTCTCAATCAGGATTTGATTCTTTGAAAGAATGTTTTGAAGAATTAACTCCGGAGATTTATGCCTTAGAAACAGGTTTGTCCTCTGACCCGGAAATGAATTGGCGCGTTTCTAGTCTTGATCGATATACTTTGATTTCAAACTCAGACGCCCATAGCCCGGAAAATTTAGGCAGAGAGGCAAATGTTTTTGATTTTTCTGCTGAAGAGGGGGAAATTTCTTATCAAAAAATTATTAACTCAATTAAAACAAAAAATAATTTTAAATATACAATTGAGTTTTTTCCCGAGGAAGGGAAATATCATTTTGATGGCCATCGGCTTTGTCAGATTAGTTTGAGTCCGGAAGAAACAAGAAGGTATAAAGGAATTTGTCCTAAATGCGGGAGGCCTTTGACCATTGGCGTTCTCCACCGGGTAGATGATTTAAGTGACAGAAAAGAACCGATTAAACCAGGGGCTGCTCCTAGTTTTAGAAGCATTATTCCTTTTAAAGAAATTATTGCTCAATCTTATGATGTTGGTAAAACTTCTAAAAAAGTTGGAGAGGAATATCTCAGCTCAGTAAAAAAAGTAAAAGGAGGAGAATTCTCCATTTTACTTGATTTGGAAGAAAGAGATCTTTTAAAAATTGCTTCGCCACGGGTGGCTGAGGGAATTATTAAAGCAAGAAAAGGAGAGATTACAAAGAAACCAGGTTATGACGGCATTTACGGGGAAATAAAAGTTTTATTTGAAAAGCCTTTCACGAAAAAGTTATTTTAAAATCCAAAAACCACCCTTTTCAGGTGGTTTTTGGGAAAAATTCTTCACTCTTTTTTATATTACACTTTTCTATTTTATCTGCAGCCTTTCTTCGCTTTCTTCGCTTTTTTAGCAACTTTCTTTTTTGCCATCTTTTTTGCCATATGTTTTGTTTAAAATTTTTTTAAAAAACTTCGACCATTTCCCCCTGCTCTTATTTTAAACCATTTTTTTGAAAAATAAAGACCTATATCTGTGGATAACTATAGATTACAAAATTTAGAATAAAAATTGAAATCTCGGGTTTACAAATCAGAATAATTTCTCTATAATTAAACTACCTTAGTGTTAAGTTTAAATTAGAAGTTTAATTTCAAGGTTCTGCGAGCGAAGTCACGCTAAGCGGGATGAAGCGAGCAGGTTCTTATAATTAAAGTATGGAAAAATCCTTTGAAAAAATTAATAACCCAAGCGACGAATCTTTAGATAAAAAGGTGATTAATAGATTGGAGAAAGAGGTATTACCGCGATTTGACTTTATTAAGAAATTAAAGGAAAAACATAAGGAAGCAGAGATTTATTTAGTGGGCGGAGCGACGCGAGACATTTTAATGGGCAGAGAAATAGAGGACTACGACTTTTTGGTGAGGAAAGTGGAAAAAATGGACCTAGAATCGTTTTTAGAAAATTTAGGCGAAGTTAATTTTGTTGGTAGGACTTTTGGAATTTTTAAATTTTTTCCTAAAGGACACGATTTAAAAGAGCCGGTTGATATTGCCTTGCCGCGCCAGGACTTTTCTTTGTTAACTGGCAGCCGTCATGATTTTAAGATCCGTACTGACCCAGAGCTGCCGATTGAGAAAGATCTTGAACGTCGTGACTTCACTATCAATGCCATTGCTTTAAGAATTGATGAGGGAGAAAAAAAATATCACTTAATAGATGTAAGTGGCGGTAGAAAAGATTTAGAGAATGGTTTGATAAAAGCAGTCGGCAATCCACGTGAGAGATTTAAAGAAGATTACTCAAGAATTTTACGAGCACTCAGATTTGCTTGCCAGTTTAATTTTAAAATTGAAAAAAAGACCTGGGAGGAAATGACCCGGCAAATAAAAAATCTTAATAAGATAAGAAGAGAGGTTATTTTAAAGAGAGAAAGAAAATTTTTCTTGCCCGAGATGGTTGAATATAGAGTGGTCCCTCATGAGGTGATTGCTAAAGAACTGATTAAAAGTTTTTATTATCGTCCCTCTCAAGCATTTGAATTTTATGATCAAGCCGGAGTTTTTAAAGAGTTGATGCCAGAGGTTTTAAAAATGAAGAATTGCCCCCAGCCAAGAGAATATCATTCTGAAGGCGATGTTTGGACTCACACTCGTTTGGCTCTAAAAAATCTCTCTTCAAAAGAGTTTTTTGATGAATTTTCCACCTACGGTGGATCCGCCGCAGGCGGAAAGGAGCAGTTTGGCGAAGAAAAACCCTCTTCAGAATTGATTTTTGGCGTTCTTTTCCATGATCTTGGCAAGCCTTACGTGATAAAAACTCCTAAAAAAGATAAAACAGAAAGAATTCGTTTTGACGGCCATGATGAAGAGGGAGCAAGAATCACCAGAGAAATTTGTGAGCGACTTAAACTTTCTTCCCCGGAGAGAATAGGCATCGATCCGAAAAGGGTCTCTTGGCTAGTGAGAACCCATATGATTTTTATTAATCCCGAAATAGAAAAAATAAGGGCTAGAACAATTGAAAAATATTTTTTTCATCCGTATTTTAATGGGCAGGATTTACTGAAATTGGGTTTTGTTGATATTTTGAGTTCAATCTCGCTGGGGGGAAAACCAAATTTTGATAATTTCCATAAAATGCTCAAAAGAATTGAAGAAATAAAAAATTTAAGCGCCTCCCGACGCGAAGCGCCCAATCCTCTTTTAAGCGGACTCGAAGTAATGGAAAAGCTATCCCTTGATCCTGGTCCCGAGATCGGCAAGATTTTAGAAGTTTTGAGAGAAGAGCAATTATCTGGTCGAGTTAGAACAAGAGAAGAAGCAATGAATTTTTTAGAGAATTTAAAGGTTGATCCCATAGAGAAAATTTAACTAATTTTTCAAAGATGAAGGGGGCAGGAAACAATTCCTGCTCCTTTTCCGTTCCGTTTAAAACAGATTGTTTTTTTGGTATTTTCTATTATAATTAAAACCTATGAAAAAAGCATTAGTTTTTGCCGGTTATATTTTTATTGTTATTCTGATTGTTTTTCTTTATTTCCATTTTAATTTAGCAGCGAGAAAAAGCGAGCTAAAAACTTCTCAAGAAGCGACTACTTTTGTTGTTGGAAAAGGCGAGGGCGTAAAAGAGATAGCGGAGAAACTAAAAGAGCAGGGTTTGATCAAAAACAAAGTGATTTTCGAAATTTATGCCTTTTTGAAAAATGCCTGGAAAAAATTTTGGCCTGGTGAATATAAACTTAATCCCGAAACTGGTTTGAGGGACATTCTAAAAATATTAACTGCGCAAAAGGGTCCCGAGGAAGAGGAGATTACGATTATTGAAGGCTGGACTAACAAAGATATCGTTAATTATTTAAAAGAAAAAGGGGTTGTTAAAGAAGAAGATTTCAAAACTGCTGAGGAAGAAATCATTAAAGAGAATAAGTATGATTTTTTAACCGATAAGCCTTCTGAAGCTGATCTGCAAGGATATCTTTTCCCAGACACATACCGCGTTTATAAAGAAGCTTCGGCAAAAGAAATTATTAAAAAAATGCTTGATGATTTTGGCAATAAATTGACCAATGAAGATCGAGACAAGATAAGAGGACAAGGGAAAAAAATTTTTGAAGTTATTACTTTAGCCTCGATCGTTGAAAAAGAGGCGGCTGACGAGATTGATCGGAGAATCATTGCCGGAATATTTTTAGACAGATTAGCGCGGGGCGAAAAATTGGAGTCATGTACCACGATCAATTATATTTTAGGCGAGAGCAAAAAGAAGCTTTCTTATCAAGACACGCGCACTCCTTCTCCTTATAACACTTATCTCCATGAGGGGCTTCCGCCAGGACCGATTTGCAATCCCGGCCTTGGAACAATTAAAGCAGTGATTTACCCGCTTAAAACAGATTATAAGTATTTTTTGTCGCCTGGAGATGGCAGGACAATTTTCAGTAAAACCTATGAAGAGCATCTAAAAAACAAAGAAAAATATTTAGGAAAATAAAATGAAACTTAATTTTTTCCAAAAGATTATCGTTCTTCTTATCGCCATTTCTTTTGTTATAGGTTTAGATTATTATCTTTTTCTGCCTAAAAGAGACATTGAGCCAGAAAAACCAGCTGAAGTTAACGTAGGAAAAGAGGAAAAGCTAAACGAAACAACAACCAATCTTGTCTCAGAAAATATAACTAGTAGTTTGGGGGTTGAGGAAAAGCAACGAGTCTATTTAGAAGTTCCTTTTGCTTCGCAGGCGCCGAAAGGAGATTGGGACCCTTTACATAACGAAGCTTGCGAAGAAGCAGCTCTCGTTATGGCTAAATATTGGCTTGAGGGCAAAAAGTTGACTGGCGATGCGATGGACGATGAAATTTTAAAGTCTGTTGCTTGGGAGGAGGGGCAGTGGGGCGGGCATTATGACCTGCCAGTTGATAAAATTGTAGAATTAGCTACAAAATATTTTGGCATAGAAAAAATCAGAGCTGTCTATAACATAGAAAATATTGAGCGAATAAAAAAAGAGCTTAGTCAGGGAAATTTAGTGATTGTGCCGACAGCCGGCCGTCTTCTCGATAACATTCATTATCGTCAACCAGGTCCTGTTTATCATATGTTAGTGATCAAAGGTTTTAATAAATCTGATAAAGAAGGAAAAGAAGGGAAAGAAATGATTACTAATGACCCAGGGACGAAAGTGGGGAAAGATTTTCGTTATTCTCCCGAAAATCTTTTTATTTCAATTCATGATTGGCCGGCTGGCACAGGCAGGCCTCTTCTATTTGGCCAAAATTTGAGTAAAGACGAAGCAGCTCAAATAATTTTGAGAGGGCAAAGAGCAATGATGGTGATAGAAAAATAAGATTATTTTAAATTTTATTATGAATTTTGAGTCACTTACTTTAATTGAACTCCTTGACGGATTAAAAGAGAAGAAATTCTCCAGTTTAGAGCTGACCAGTAATTATTTAAAGCGGATTGAGGAGGAGAATCCGCAGATTAATGCTTTTATTACAGTAATGAAAGAAGAATCGGAGAAGAGAGCCGAAGAGATAGATGAAAAGCGGCTCAAGAAGGAGGAGGTTGGACTTTTAGCTGGCCTGCCTTTAGCGATTAAGGATAATATCCTTATTGAGGGTATTACTTGTACAGCTGGTTCAAAAATTCTTTCGAATTACAAAGCAAGTTATGACGCGACGGTGATTAAAAAACTTAAAGAAGCTGATGCTGTTTTTTTAGGCAAAACAAACATGGATGAATTTGCTATGGGGTCGTCAACGGAAAATTCATATTTCGGCCCGTGTAAAAACCCTCATGATTTAGCTCGCGTTCCGGGCGGTTCCTCTGGCGGTTCAGCCGCGGCCGTGGCTGCAAAAATGTGCCCAGCCGCTTTAGGTTCTGATACCGGCGGCTCTATTCGTCAGCCAGCCAGTTTTTGTGGAGTCGTTGGCTTAAAGCCAACTTATGGCCGCGTTTCACGTTTTGGTTTGATTGCTATGGCTTCGTCGCTGGATCAGATTGGACCAATTACAAGATCGGTTGAAGACGCCGCTTTACTTTTAGGAGTTTTAGAAGGACGCGATGATCATGATTCAACCAGCCTCGATTCTTCTTTTCCGATTAAGGTAAAAAACAAAGATTTAACTGATTTTAGATTGGGCATACCAAAGGAATATTTTGTCAAAGGATTAGAGACAGGAGTCAAAGAAACTATTAAAAAAACCATTGCCCATTTAGAACAACAAGGAGCGAAAGTAGAAGAGGTGAGCCTGCCTCATACGAGCATTGCGCTACCTTGTTATTATTTGATTATGTCAGCCGAGGCCTCAGCTAATTTAGCCAGGTTTGACGGCATAAGATATGGTTTTAGAGAGGAGGCCCCTGACTTACTTCGTACTTATTTGGAAACAAGAACAAAAGGTTTTGGCGACGAGGTAAAACGAAGAATTCTTTTGGGTGTTTACGGCCTTTCGGCCGGCTATTACGATGCTTATTATCTAAAAGCGCAAAAAATAAGAACCTTGATTAAACAAGATTTTGATAAAGTTTTTGAGAAGGTTGATTGTCTCCTAACACCAACCAGTCCGACCCCAGCTTTTAAGCTTGGAGAAAAGATGAATGATCCTTTACAAATGTATTTATCAGACATTTTTACGATTCCAGTTAATTTAGCCGGTTTGCCAGCAATTTCCTTGCCAGTTGGCAAAACAGATAGTTTGCCAATCGGACTGCAAATTATCGGACCAGCTTTCAGGGAGGATCTTATATTATCTTTAGGGAAGATTATTGAAGGATTGAATGTTGGAGCTTAAATTTTTTCTTTTATGTTTTTACATACTTATCGCCCTTCACCAATTCTTTTTAATCTCGGTCCATTTAAGATTTATTGGTATGGTTTGTTAATAGTCGTGGCCGTTTTCTTAGGAATTTGGTTGACTATTTTTCTCTCGCAAAGAGAAAAAATAAAAAAAGAAGAAATTATTGATTTAAGTTTTTACCTCTTAATTTTTAGTTTTCTTGGCGCTCGGATATTTTATGTTTTATTGTTCCCAAGCTATTTTTTTTCTCACCCTTTGGAAATTTTTAAGATTTGGCAAGGTGGTTTAGGTATTTACGGCGCAGTTTTAGCAGGATTATTGGTTATATTTTTTTACGCTAAGAAACACCATTTTTCTTTTCTATTACTGCTTGATTTACTTGCTCCAGGTTTGATTCTTGGCCAGGCCATTGGCCGATGGGGAAATTATTTTAACATGGAGCTTTATGGTTTGCCGACCAAATTGAGATGGGGCATACCCATAGGCGATGCTTATTATCACCCCTGTTTTTTGTATGAATCGCTTTGGAATTTAGGCGTTTTTCTAATTTTGCTTTTGATTTGCAAAAAAAAATCTCCCTTAAAAGGAGAAGTTTTTTCTTTTTATTTGATTCTCTATCCTTTAGGCAGGTTTTTAATAGAGTTTTTAAGAATTGATGAACAGCCAGCGCTTTTTAGTCTTCGTCTTAATCAGATTATTTCTCTTGTTTTAATTGGTTTAGGGCTCGCCCTGTTAAATAATTTGTTTCGCGAGGGCAATAAAACATAGCTTACTACGGGGCTTCGCAAATTAAAATTTAAAGATTTTATTTAACAGGGTTTTTTAGATTGCGCGCTAAGGCGAAAGCCCAAATTTTATAGGCGCCAGCTTTCTTAAGAGTTTTTGTTGCTTCGTCAATTGTTGAGCCAGAAGTAATTAAATCATCAACTAAGATAAAGTTTTTTCCTTTTGAGCTAGCCGCCCAAAAACTATGCTCTATATTTTTTCTCCTTTCTTTAAGATTAAGATGAGATTGGGGCCCGGCATTTATAATCTTTTTTAGAGTTTTCACATCAAGAGGTAAATTAAGCTGGGTTGCCAATTCTCTGGCAATAATTTCTGCCTGATTGAATCCTCTTTCTGCTTCTTTTCTCCGCGTCAAAGGAATGGGGACAAGAATAAATTTTTCTTTTAAAAAATAATTTTTATAAAGAGGGCTTCTTCTAACCTTTTCCGTCAGGCATTTTGTTGATTTTAAAAGAAGAGCAGAAAGAAATGGTTTATACTTAGCGGATTTGATTAATTTTCTGACTAAAGGATCTTGATAATTCAAAGCTACTATTGCTCCATCAAGAGAGCGTCTTTTTTGGCAAAAAGAGCAGGTTGACCCGAATTTTGAAATTTTAAAGCAAAAAGGGCAAAAATTCATTTCTAATTGAGAAAGGCGGCTTAAACATTCGTCGCACAAGAGGGATCCTTTAGTCTGGCAGCCGAGACACTCTGTTTTGAAGAAAAAATCATTGATTTTCCTTAAAATTTTCATTTTCTCTTGCCTTGTTTTGATATTAAGTTATAATTATATTATAAATATAAGTTATAATAAGTTATAATTATAGCATGTTTTCTAAACCAAAAAAGTTTTTAGGCATTGACCTGGGTTCAACGAGCATTAAATTAGTTGAGCTTTACAAGAAGGGTAAAATTCCCATTCTTTCTACTTATGGTTATGTGGAGAGGCCGATGGAGGAAAATTTACAATTGGATGAAAAAACAGAAGAAACGACCCCCAAAATAGCCGACCTTCTAAAAAAATTATATAAAGCAACAGGGGCCACTGCTTATGAAGCAGTGAGTGCTTTGCCAAATTTTTCTGTTTTTAATTCAACAATTGTCATGCCGGTGATGAAAGAAAAAGAATTGCGCCAGGCGATTAACTGGGAGGCAAAAAAAATCATTCCCTTGCCGATTGAGGACGTAGTTTTGGATTGGAAGATTATCGAAACATTTAAGGCTGACGATACACAGAAACACAGAATTCTTTTGACTGTGGCGGCAAAAAATTTAGTTAAAAAATATATGGATGTTTTTAAACAGGCTGATTTGGGGATTTCAGCTTTAGAAACTGAGGCTTTTGCTTTAGCCAGGTCCTTAACTGGTAAAGATCCCTCGCCAATAATGATTGTTGACGCGAGTGCTATGACCACTGACATCGTGGTCGTAGAAAAAGGAATTCCCGTTTTAAACAGAAGTATCGACGTAGGAGGCGTTACCTTGACGCGGGCGATTGCCAGTGCCCTAGGCGTTGATTTCAAAAGAGCTGATCAATTTAAGCGAGATGTTGGGATGTCAGGCGGCACAACCATTCCTAAGTTAATAGAAACTATGATCAAGCCGGTTATTGATGAGATAAATTATTCTCTCAATCTTTATCAATCACAAGTTAAAAGGTCAATAGAAAAAGTTGTTCTTTCTGGTGGCTCAGCTTATCTGCCAAATTTTGATAAATATTTAGAGAAAGTTATCAATCTTAAAGTAATTATTGGCGATCCTTGGGCAAGAATTGCTTATCCGGCGGAATTAAAGCCAGCCCTTGAGGAAGTTGCGCCTCGTTTTGCCGTGACCATTGGTTTAGCCTTGAGGGGATTAGAATAAGTGATATAATGGTTTTGTATAAATTTTGGAGCTGTAAAGCGAACAAAATTTATCTACAAAACCTTTACCCAGCACTCAGCGCGCACTACCAGCTTTTTAAACAAAAATTTAATTCTTCCAATCTACAAAGACACTGTATAATGCATGCTGAGTGCTGGGTGCACAAAAAATTAGAAAAAAATTTATCAACTAAAGTTTCAAATTTTTTAGATTTTTTGACATATGGCTATAAATCTGTTGCCAGAAGAATTAAGAAAAGAAAAGGGGAAACAACCAGTGATAAAAAAAGAGGTGGAGATGGTTAAACCACAGTCTTTTGAAATACCTAAATCCCCTGAGCCCGTTCAACCTCTTAGACCTCCTGAGCTTCCTCGGGCAAGAGAGACTCCAAAATATCCTCCAAAACCATTCTTAGCACCTAAGCCGCTTGAAAGTAAACCCGAAGAAAAATTTGTGCCATTTCCTTTCGGAAAACCAGAGGAAATATTTACGGCTAAGGAAGGCTCGTCTACTCTTTCTCAGGCAGGACCAGTTAAAAAAGAAGCTCCGCCTTTTGGAGCCCCTTCAAAAATAACAGGAAAATTAGAAGAAGAGTGGACTTTGCCTAAAATGGGGGAAGAAGCGGGGATTGGGCCGGAAGTCAGTTTAGCGCCTAGAAAAATTGTTATTTTACCTAGGATGGTTAGAACAAAAATCATCGCCCTTCTTGTCTGGTTGATGGTTCTACTTTTTATTTTTACCGGAGCTTGGTGGTGGATAAATAATCAGCTGAAAGGCTCATTGCAAAAATTGGGTACAGCCCAGAAGGAGATTGAAGAGGTTGAAAAAGAGATAGAACCTTTAGTCGGGGTAAAAGAAAAAATAGCGAAGATCGAAGCTAAGTTTGGTAAGGCGCAAAATGTTTTAGTAAATCATATTTACTGGACAAAGTTTTTTGAACTCTTAGAGAAATACACTGTCCCCGATGTTTATTTTAATGGATTTTCTGGCAATACAAGCGGTTCAATCCATCTCAATGCTGTTGCCGACAATCTGCCAGCCGTTGGTCGTCAAATTATCGTTCTCAAGGAAGCTCAAGATTTTGTGCAAAAATTTGAGGTAAGTAATATTACTTTGACAGGGAGTGGCGTCACTTTTAGTTTAGAATTGATTTTACGGCCGAACGTGTTTTATTTAGGAAAGTAATCTATGGCAAAATTTAAACCCAAAGTATTTACTGCTTATTGGTATCATCACTTAATAGTGAGGCTTGATTGGTTAATTATCATAGGCATAGCCTTGATTTTATTTGTTCCAGAATATAATTATGTTATAAAACCAGGCCTCGAAATAGGAAAAACGAGTGGCACCCTAGATTTGGGCTCTTATCAAAAAGCTTTGGAAGAGGAAAAAGTCTATCTTAAAAATTTAAAAGCCCTGAAAGTGGAAACAGATAAAATTGACCAAATGGATTTAGAGAAATTAGATTATGTAGTGGCAAGCGGTTCTAATCTCTCTGACGTTTTAAATCAGGTTTATCTTTTGACAAGTCAAAATAGTTTGAACATTCAAAGCTTCTCTATTAATTTAGACAAAGGAGTGACAACTATTAATTTAGGACTCGCTGGCGGTAATTACGAGATATTCAAAAGATTTTTAGAATCAGTTGAAAATAATATTCAAATTATGGACATCACTGATTTGAGTTTGTCTGAAGATCAGACGAGTTTCAGTGTCACTATCAAGACCTATTATCAAGAATAATTAAATTTAAAAAATCAAATTTAAAATAAAAAATTTTAATTTAAAAAATCAAATTTAAAATAAAAAATTTTAATTTAAAAAATCAAATTTAAAATAAAAAATTTTAATTTAAAAAATCAAATTTAAAAT
>Ga0210057_1003785_pt1 | contig 20594 bp, 16 predicted proteins | sample CryGeyCG2114_010_2_FD_183968 | JGI IMG/M metagenome (GOLD analysis project Ga0210057, IMG submission 183968) | Groundwater microbial communities from aquifer - Crystal Geyser CG10_big_fil_rev_8/21/14_0.10 (SPAdes) (version 2) | ecosystem: Environmental > Aquatic > Deep subsurface > Groundwater ...
AGATTTTCGTTTTGCCGAGTCCGCATTGAAGCCCCACGCACTGCCCGAATACTTGGAGGGCAGAACCCCGAAAGAAAAACATCCTTTCCTTTTTCAGAAAAAATCGGGCGCGCGCAAAATCAAAAATGCAAGGAGTGTTTTTTCTTTCGGGGTTGCTGGCATACTCGCCAGTGCATGGGGCTTTCTCCGAATCATTTGTTTTGGAAATAGGTTCTAACTTGGTACAATAAAGACACAAATATTTGCTTATATGACACTACTTTCTTCTCATATCAGCTCTCTAAATCGCATTGGCCGCACCACGGCTCAGCGTTTTAAGAAATTAGGTCTTGAAACCATTCAGGACCTGATTTTTTATTTCCCTTGGCGCTATGACAATTTTGGCCAAACTATCGCCATCAAAGACGTCACCGAAAAATCAGCCGCCAACATTGTTGGTCAAATTGATCTCATTCATAATCGCCGGAGCTTCCAAAGAAAAATCTATGTCACTGAAGCCCTGGTCAAGGACGACACCGAGACAATCAAGGTTATCTGGTTTAACCAAGCCTTTCTGTCCAAGACTCTCAAGGTGGGCGACATAGTGTCTCTCGCGGGCAAAGCAACACTCCGTGATGGTCAATTGATTCTTTTATCTCCAACCTACGAAAAGATATCTGACACAAGCCAAGACCTCATCCACACCCAAGGATTGACCCCCATCTACAACACCACTGCTAATCTTAGCCAGAAACAAATCCGCAGCTCCATCAAACAAAATATTGAACTAGCTAAAGAAATCCCCGATTGGATTCCGGGCGATATCCGAAAAAAACTGCAATTAGTTAATTTAGATCAAGCGCTCCGTCAAATCCATTTTCCTAAAAATGAAGCTGAACTCCGCCAGGCCAAACAACGTCTGGGATTTGCTGAATTATTTTTACGTCAACTCCAAGGTCAAATTACTAAAACAAAATTAAAAAATAATACTGCTATACCCATAGCTTTTCAAGAAAAAACGACCCGAGATTTTGTCGCCTCGCTTCCCTTCAAGATTACCGATGATCAAAAAAAAGCTACTTGGGAAATTATCCAAGACCTAGCCAAATCTTCACCGATGGCGCGCTTACTTGAAGGTGATGTTGGTAGTGGTAAAACTCTGGTCGCTATTATTGCCCTGTTAAACACCGCCAAAAATAATCAGCAAGCGATTTTGATGGCTCCAACTGAGATTCTCGCCGAACAACATTTCAATACTATTAAACAGTTATTAAAGGATGAAGATATTACCATTGGGCTCATTACCAATACTCATAAAAAGATTAGTTTTGAGTCAGAAGAAAAGAAAAAACTTAAATCTCAGGAAATAATTACCCGCTCTCAGATACTAATCGGCACCCACGCCCTCATCCAAAAAGGACTCAATTTCCCCAAATTAGCCTTGATTATTGTTGATGAGCAACATCGTTTCGGAGTTAAACAAAGACAAAAACTCCTGCTAGGCAAAGCCCCCAATGAGACTCCTCATTTTCTCTCTATGACTGCCACCCCCATTCCCCGATCTTTAGCCCTAGCTATTTATGGCGATCTAGTTGTTTCTATTTTGAAAACTAAGCCCCAAAATCGTCAGGAAATTATCACCCAAATTGTGTCCGACGAGGACCGAACTAAAACATATGATTTCATCGCGCAAGAGATAAAAAGAGGACGTCAAGCTTTTGTTATCTGCCCCCTCATTGATCCTTCCGACAAACTTGGAGTCAAATCAGTCAAAGAAGAACAGCAAAAATTAGATCAGGAAATTTTTCCGGATCTCACTGTCGGACTACTACATGGTAAAATGAAAGGAGCCGAAAAAGAAACTATCATGCGCGATTTTTTGGACAATAAAATCCAGATACTGGTTGCTACTTCCGTGATTGAAGTCGGAATCGACGTCCCCAACGCCACTATTATGATTATTGAAGGCGCAGAACGTTTTGGCCTAGCTCAACTACATCAATTTCGTGGTCGAGTCGGACGCGACCAATATCAATCATATTGTTTTCTCTTTCCCGGCCTAGAAGGCAATACACCTAATCAAAAGAGCCACGAGCGCCTGGAAGCCTTGGTCAAAAATAACGATGGTTTTCTCTTGGCCCAGGAAGATTTGAAACTGAGAGGCGCCGGAGAAATCTATGGCACCATTCAAAGTGGTTATCCGGAAATAAAGATTGCTTCCCTTTTTGATCACGAATTAATTAAACAGGCTCAAGCTGAAGCCATAACACTAATCGCTTCCGACCCCAAACTCGAAGAGCATCCTTTGATCAAAGAGCAACTGGGAGACTTCAATAAACGCATCCATTTGGAATAATAAAAAAGACTTCTGATTTTAGAAGTCTTTTTTTGTTATTATTTTTTTCGATATTCAGCCCGGGGCTTGATATAGAACGAGTTGTTTTCCTCCCTTCTCCTTTCGATTCCCTTTTTTATCCGATCCCAGTATTTTATCAGTAAACCAGGAACGATCATAATAGCCAAAACGAGCGAGATTAGAGGGTGGAGCCAGAGCCAATTTCGACCTCTTTCCAGCAGACTATCAGCCCCTTGGCCTTCCAATAAGAGACAAATAGAGATAAGTAGATAGATAATAGCGGAAAAAGAGTAGACTATGAGCAAAAGAGCCCCAACAAGTTTGGAAAAGAACCAAAATTTTTTCATTATATGGAGTTTTAATTAAACACCCAATTATCTTAGCTATTATTGGCCTTATTGTCAAATTATTGACTTATCAATTAAAATGTGTTAATATAATACTAGAAAAGTACATTGTCTAACTAAAAAACAATAGAGCCATGCCAAATCAAGAGATTTACCAGAAAACACCACTAACAGCCAAAGAAATTGCCCAACAAGAAACTGTGTTAGGTTGGATCGGAGAAAAAATGTATCAAATTTTTCCAGGTACCCTACACTTTGAAAATTCTCGCAAAGGCCAAGTTGTAGTAATGGACGTGGTTCCACTCGAAGGTGACAAAACCACAACCACCTCCAGGATCAACAACATACAATTCTGCAACGCCACAAACAATGTGGACGTTCAGTTTCATTTTCTACTTAAGGCTTGGAGAGCTAAAGAACTAGCAAGGGCCAGATAAATGGCAAAAATAAAAAAGGTAACCAATGTTACCTTTTTTTATTTTCCTAAATCATTTATAACTGTTATCGCTTAGCCACCACATCAACCGCTTCCGAGAGAGTCTTCACTTTTATAATCTCCATATTTTTCATCTTAGCCAGACTATCTAATTTCATCTCCGGAATTAAAATTCTGGTAAAGCCCATCTTCTCCGCTTCTTTCAACCTAAACTCTAACTTAGCCACCGGTCTTAGTTCTCCCCCCAAACCAACTTCACCGAGAGCCAACATTCGTCGGTCCAGCGGCAGATTAAGGTGAGAGGAAACCATGGCCAGGCAAACCGCCAAATCAAGCGCCGGGTCGCTAATCTTGAGACCGCCTACCACGTTTAAAATTACATCCTGAGAACTCAAATTGACCTTCTGACGCTTAGACAAAACGGCCGTCAAAACTTGCAGGCGATTTAAATCAAACCCCGAGGCCTTACGTTGGGGATAGCCAAAGATAGTCTTGGTAACCAGAGCCTGGATATCGACTAGAAACGGTCGAGTGCCTTCAATGATACAACTAATGACTGAGCCGGCTAGTCCTCGATCATTTTCCTCCAGAAAAACTGCAGTGGGATTAGCGACCTCCTTGAACCCCGATCCAGTCATTTCCAGGATGCCTAATTCATTGACACTACCAAAACGATTTTTACTAGCGCGCAGAATATAATAATTATTAAGGGTCTCGGTCTCTAAGTAAATCACCGTATCGACAATATGCTCCAAAGACTTAGGACCAGCTATTTGACCATCTTTAGTAATATGACCAATCAGACAAACCGCAATATTATGAGTCTTAGCTAACTCCAGAAACTTCACCGCGCAAGCTCTAATTTGATTTAAGCTACCAGCCTCGGAGGGTACCTGAGAAGAATAAACTGTCTGGATGGAATCTACTACCACTAGAATCGGACGAACCGCCAAGGAAGCGGCCAGAATCTTTTCGACATTAATTTCACTGACAAACTTGATATTTTTTAGATCACAGCCCAAGCGATCTAAACGAGACTTGACTTGAGCGGCCGATTCTTCCCCAGAAACATAGAGAACTGGGTCGGGTGATTTCTGCGCCAAAGTATTAGCCATTTGAGCTACAATAGTTGATTTACCTACTCCCGGTTCACCACTTAAAAGGATTAAAGATCCTGGTACTAAACCTCCGCCCAAAACTCTATCCACCTCAGAAATACCAGTAACCAAGCGGCTTAGATTAGATTCCACCACTGAGTTGAGATTAATCACCTCTGCCCCTTTAACATTTTTCAATAAATTTTTATCTTTAGCGCCAAAACTAGTGCGCCACTCATTCTTGTCCACTAATTCCTGAGTAATAGTTCCCCAAGAACCACATTCTAAACAACGCCCACTCCATTTGGAATATTGGGCGTCGCATTTAGAGCAGACAAATAGGGTATTATTTCTTTCAGCCATAAATCAATTATTTATCTAGGACACTGCGGCATAGTGATTAGCGGATCGCCGCCGCAACCATTGGATTGATACTTATCATATTTATGTCGATAATAAATCCAGGCATTGGAATCGCTAGAAGAAGCCCCAGAGTTTATAAAACTCCACCAAATTAAAAATGATCCAGCAAAAACAAACACAATCAAAGAAATAATCATAAAACTCTTAACCGGAAAATTAACCGAAGGAGAATAATCAATCACTGCCGGAGATTTCTTAGCTCGAATAACTTTAGCTTTAAAAGCCTTCTTGACAAACTTAGTTCTAGCTGGAGTAACTTTTTTAGTAGCCATATAATTTATTAATGATTATTTCTGCCAAGTGGCACTGGCGGCTTTCCAGTCACCTTTTATTTTTTCAAAAATAATTAACACGTTTTGAGTAAAAACTTTTGGTTCACTATTTCCAATTACTTCTCGTCTCTGAGTACTAACTAAAACTTCGCCCGCTCCAGTCTTATCATTGAATTGTTTTACTTCTCCAGAAATGGCCACGCTAGTAATACCATAATAGACTGAATTGTCCTTATTCTGGTTTCTTAAGCTCACTACATAATCATCAGCCCAATCCTGCATTTTAGGGCTCATAAAAATCTTCAAATCTTCAATATTGCCATAATTAGCCTGATTAGAATAGGAGCCAAAGCGCTCCGCAAAAGACATGGCTACTTTTCGTAAATCCTCAGCATTCAGAGCTCGATTAGCCTCAGTCGTGGAGTTAAAAGCGTAATTAAATTGGGGCTTGTTATTTAAAGCCTCTTCAAATAATTTATTAGCATCGGCCTCAATTTGAGTAGAGGGCACCACTTGATTGGCTGCTTGCTGCTTTTTATTAAAAGAATACATAAAAACCGCGATAATAATCACGATAATTAAGGCTGAACCGATAATAAAGATGCCCAAACGTTTTCTGTCGTCCATATAATATATAAATTAATTATAATTATTTTGCCACTCCACCTACCTCCTGGCTTAAACTTTCTTCGAATTGTTTTTTAGCTTCCTCGATTTCTAACAGTTGACGCGGATCAGAAGTAATCAGTTGATCTTCAGTATAAGAAGCTACCACCTTAATAGCTACATGCTTATTACCAGCAAAGAAAATGCCTTCTCCCAGGCCACACTCCAATAATAGATATTTTTCACCCTCAGTCAACATAAAGGTTTTTTGCACTAAATCAATCGCCGCCGATGATTGCTTTAACAGAATCTGAACTGAAGAATTGGTCACAATTGCCTGGCCATAAGGTGAGGTTAAAAAGTCATTAACATCTTGAGTAATAGTAGTAACGCCTAAATAATACTTACGACAACGCTTAACCAGGGCAAAAATAAACTTAGCACTGTCTGGATTTTGCATCATCCACCAAGCCTCATCAATAACAAGAACTCTTTTTTTGGTTTCACTTCTAACTACATTCCAAATATAGTTAACGATAGTATAAATAGCGATTGGGCGTAATTCATCTTCCAGGTCACGAACCGAGAAAGAAATTAATTGATTGTTCATTTCCACATTAGTCGGATTGTTTAACAAGCCGGCAAAAGTACCTTCGGTATATTTTTTCATTCTTTCTGCCAGTTCACCGGCACCCTCCATGCCATCTAACACCTGATAAAAATCAGTCATGGTGGGAGGTTCAATTTGACTTAAATCAGAATCAGGAGTGATATCTTTTTTGGCATAAGTTTCTAGTAAGGCCCTATCCACCAAAGAATCTTCTTCGTTAGTTAAAGTACCAATCATTAGGCGCACTAAACCCTTTAAAGTAATAACTGCACTTCTAATAATATCCTTGGGTTTAGCCTTGCCTCCAATCGCCCGAGGCAAATCAAACGGATTAATCTTGTTTTCACTAGATAAAGAAATATTAATATAAGTGCCTCCAACTGAATCCGACAAATGTTTATATTCATATTCCGGATCAATAATAATCACATCGGTCCCCAACATTAAAGACCGCAACACCTCTAATTTAATAGTATAACTCTTGCCGGCGCCAGAAGTCGCAAATACCACTGAATTGGCGTTCGGCATACTAAAACGATCAAACAGAATTAAACTGTTATTATGACGATTAATACCATACAATATTCCCTTGTCGCTAGTAAGCTCTGAGGAAATAAATGGAAAAGAAGAGGCTACTGGTGAAGAATTCATGTTAAAAGTGATAAATAACTCATCATTACAAAGCGGTAGAGTGGAGTTAAAACCCTGTTCAGACTGATAAAAAGCCCGCTTAGAATAAACCAAACGAGAACCAAAAATATCTTCAATCTGATCACTTAAGCGATCCAAGTCTTCCATAGTATCGGAATAAATTGTGACATAAAGAGCAAATTGAAAAAACTTTTCCGTACCCTGAGTGAGCGAATCACGTAAATATTCAATATCACGTAATGCCGTTTCTCTTAGTGGATCACGGGGAGCACCTTTATCAGAATCAGAGATGATCTGAGCTTCCAGATTACCTACCCGATTCTTTAATTGCTTCAAAATTAGAGCCGATTTTACTGGATAGAAAAACATTGAAACATCAAAGGTATAATTTAAATTGATAATTGGAGCAAACCAACCAACACTAATATAACGGGGATAGCTAACAACAAATACGGTGCGTAAAAACTTTTTGCCCAATTGAATAAAGGTTGGGCTAATTTTTAAGCTGGCCGGAGCAATTAAATCCCGGACAGATAAGATCCCCCGTCGATAGGCAATTTCTTCTTCAATAATTTCTTTAGTCAAATCAACATTTTCTTCAATTTGAGAAGCAACCTGAATTTTATTACCTACCACCGAAACACCACCTTTAATAGCAGCCTTCTTTTGGTCTGATTCTAAATTGGCTTGTTTAAAATTTATCATAAAAAATAATAATTAAAATAATTAAGCCTCAACCCTAATCTTATTAATATCAACTAACGGCTGATTCTTAGAAGTTTCTGGATTATAGGTTTTATAATAAAGCTCAATTAATTCTTGGGTATCCATTTGGTGAACGTCAACCCCCAAAGATGACAGAGCCCCACCAATGCTGTCCACACGACGATATAAAGATTCTTTGTATTTTAAAAATTTTGATTCCTTTAATTTCAAAGAGGTGGCTGGTTTAAAAGCCTCAGTCAAAGAAGTAAAAAAGCTTTTGCGCTGATCACTAATCGGACTATAAGGCACCACCACATAAAAACGTTTATTCATAATCTTCCCAATAGAAATCAATTCCTTAATATATTCAATATATTCTGCGGTCTGAATTTTAAGCAATTTATTGGTTTGTTCTTTCTCTCGCTGACTCAAGTACTCTAAATAACTACTAATATTTAATTCCCGAGACTGAATCACAATTTGAATCATGGAGCTAATATTATTTAAAAAGCCAACATAGGCAGAAATGACAGCATTCTGTTCATCTTCGCTCTTTAGAGAAAAGTTAATACTAGAAATAGCTAACACCGCCCGCAAGGTACCATCACGCATAATTACGGTGTTATCCTTAATTTCCGCAATATCTAAATATTGCTGAGTGGAGACGGCCACTTTATTTCGAATCATTTTATTTTGCTCAGCCATGGTATTAGAAAATTATCATTTATAAATTAAAGATTCTTAATGTTTTGAATATCATTTTCCCCTTTATACTTACCCTTAGTATCCACAATCAAAGACAATTCGGCTAATTGGGATTTATTTAAATTCTTATTAACCACCACTTCTTCAAATTTAAATTCTTTATTCTCCTTGGCTTCAAAACTAGGTTGCCGATGATTCCAAACTCTGATTGCTGGTTTTTTAAAAGTCTGTAACAAGTTCAAAACGAAATAATGGAAAGGGCGGCCATTAACTTTCAAAAAGGCAAATATTCCCGAAACTATAAATATAAAAATACCAACGACTAAAAACAAACCAAAATCGAAAACTTTATAACAAATAAAAATCAACAGGGCCGCTCCTAAAAAAATCAAAAACTGACGCGTGGTTATCGGACCGATAATCTTAGCTTCCACATCAATAAATTGTGGGACGGTATATTGTTGCATATTTTTAAAACTTTAAATCACTGTTCAAAGAAATAATGGCTTCCATCTCGGCTAAAGTTAAAAAATCCTGTTTTTTAGATTTTAAATCTTCAATAATTAAAGGAATGGTTTGCCCCTCACTCATACTAGCATTAATGATCTTCAAATAAAGCTTATTAACTGAACTCTGACGCCAAGCCGTAATTCCCGCTAAGCCCTTTTCATAGTCTTCCCCTTCTAAAAGTTTAATCCGACTTTTAATTTTTTTAGTAATGCCCACCGGATCTCTAGACATTCTTCTAAAATTAACCAAATCCAGATAGCGGAGCTCATCAATGGGATTCATGATTCTAATCGGTTTAATATCTTCCACTCGAGGTTTAATTTTACTCTCAGTTGGACTCACAACTGGTGCTAGGACGACCTTAGGGGTCACTGGCTGAATTTTAGCCACCGGAGTTGGTGATACTACTGGAGCTATAACCGGACTAGCAACCGCCGCTTTTTCCATAACTGAAAGCAAATCCGGCTTCGATTCTGTCTTGGGAATTACTGGAGCTACTAATTTAATCGGAGCAATTTCACGAGACAAATCTATGCCGCTAGACAATTCGTGTTTAGTGTCCAAAGCCGAGGCCAGATTATAATCAGCTTCCATTCGGGATGAATTTTTAGTTAATTCGGCAATCTTTTCTAAAACACCGGAGCTCGGCTTTTTAAGCGCAGCTTGTTTTTTATCAATATTAACATTTTTCTTTTTATCCAGGGCAAAAATTAGAGCATCTATTATTAATTCTGATAATGCAAAACCACTATCGCTGGTAGGCTTAAGTAGCAGCGCCCGAGTGTCAATTTTATTACGGACACCACGCCAATATAATTTCAAAACACTATTTAATTTTTCAGACACCTCTAAAGGCAAATCTAAATTCATTTCAATAATAGTGGTTCGAATAGCATTATCTATTTCTTGATCATAACTATTTGAAGCTGAAACCGCCACTGGTTTAACCACGGCCTCATACGGTTCCGAAATTTTAGCAGAAAATAATTGGCTCAGATCCATATTTAAATAATCCGCCACCCCTAAAAATACTTGCTCTCCCAAATCGAAAGCTAAATTCTTAGCCTTGACCTCGCTTAAAGAAAATTGATCCGATAAATGAAGGGCCAAATCATCAATTAAAACAGCCTTAGCCATCACCATCATTACAGTGGAAGCTAAATCAACACCATATTTCTTTTCCAAATCATCGATGATCTTCACCATAAATTGATTAGAAACTTTTTCTTTGATTTTAGGATCTAATTTATTAAATTGTTCGAAATAATCAAACATAATTGTAGGTTATCAAAATGAGCGATAAGTAAATAAATTATTTTTGGCGACGTTTGATTTCTTCCTTGAGAGCTTTAGCCTCGAGTGATGTCGGAGCATACTGGGACAACAATGAAATTAATTCCGAATCAGTCACTTCAGATTCAATCTTTGAAAACACCTGATTTTCTTTTGTCTTTTTAGACTTTTCTAGTTCGGGAGTCTTAATCTCCGTAATTATCGGAGCAACTGGTGCTTCTGTGACTACTGGTGAGACTACCGGCTCATTAACCTTTGGTTTAAACCCTAAAATTGGTCTCTCCATACTAACTTTTTCAATTGGAACTATTTCCCAATCTTCCATCGGAATATCATTCATGGAATCTGGAAAGAAGATTAAATTGCGATATAATCTAAGCAAACAACGGACCACTTTTCTCTCGCCTTCACTGAGTGATTGAGGGTTAGCCGAGGTGGCTAAATAACGGGACAAGACGACTGAATTATAAATATCACTACCATTTTCTTTGATAAAATCTTTCAACCAATTAGTGACCGTACCCCGCTCAATTCCTTCGGACCAAACTATGGTTTTTTCGGTAACTATTTCTGAGTTAGCCAAGAGAGCTTTATTAGCTTTATCATGAAAATCTGGTTTGTTAATTAATAGATAAACCAAGCCACCATTTAAAGTAGCTAGAGCGTGAGCATCGTTATCATTTAAAAGGTTCTTGAGACCGTTATTAAATAAATCAAGAGCCACCCTCTCTTCTTCCACTGGGTCAAAAGTAGCCTCATGGAATTTAGCTAATTCTTCCAGGGCAACTAAATTTCTGTCCTCCATAATACCATTAAAATCATCTTCATATTTCTGATAAACTTCCGGACGATGACCACGCTTTATAATTTCCGCTTTGATATCTAATTTTAAATAAAGAGCTGGGGGTAAAAATATTTTGCCTAAAATATCCGCAGCTAATTTAGATTGTGAAGCCATCGAAATCTTAGTTGCCTTCAACCAATCATCTAAAACTTTAAAATCAAAATTAGCGATAAAAATATCATAAATCAAATTATCCAAATCTTCTTCGGATAAACGATAATCCGATTTAATTTCAACTAAAGCTCGTGCTTCAACCTTTGAACTAAAATAAAATTGGGTCTCCTCGGAGAGCTCACTTAGTTTATCAAGAAATTGTGATGCTTTGTCTGCCATATAATATTAATAATCCCGAATTAATTAGCGTCGCCCCCTGGTTTGGGCGGAGTGTTTAAATTTTGATTTAAATAATTATAAATTGTTTTAGTGATTGCCTTATTAGCACTACTATCTTCATCAATCGAAGCTTTTGGTATAATTTTAGCTAAAACTGCCGCCATCTCATCATGGTTATAACCCCCCTTAACCTTGTTGACATCACCATTGGCAGTTATTCTCACTTTAATTTCTTCCAAAAAAGCTTTTTTACCGTCTTTTCCGGCTGATTTAACTATCTCTTGCGAACCAGCGTTATCCAAGAAACGCTTCTTATATTCAGCATTATTTTGTTGAACTGGATCGCTTAAATTAGAACTCGCACCAAAACTATTTAAATTATAATCATTAACAGCCGCTAAATGACTCTTGGCCTTGTACAAATGTTCATGATCAGCATCAGTTTTATTTTCTTTAGCTTCGACGGACTTAATATGATCTGTTAGAGAAATAGTAATAGCTTTTTGTTTGGCGTCATCAGAATCATCAAATTGCTTAGCAAAAGTCTTGGTCTTAAGCCCAGATACAATACCATTAATTGCCGCCGGAATTGATTCAGCATCCATATCTTTGCTGATTGATATGGTATTATGTTCTAAGCCATAAGCAATTTTAGAATTAGCCGAAGCCTTCTGTTCGGGCGTGGCATCAGGATTTTTCAACGTAGAATATGGGGCAGAGGTAGAAACATAATTTTTCTTAGAAGCGGCATCTAAATAATTATCAACCTTTTCATCCTTCATGTTAGTGGCCACCTTAGCCTTCTGCTCAGCAGCTGCCTTATTACCAGCTTCACCCGTGCCGAAATGACCTTCTTCTAAAGCTATGGCGACCGCCGCAGCATGCTCATGAGGATTAGAATTTGGATCTTTAATTGTCTTCATTATTTCAGCCTTAGTCTTCCCTTTCATGGAATTCTTTCCATTCTCAATTTTCTGAATATTATAATTTCCGACTCGAGCTAAATCAGCTTTACCGGCATTATCAACCTTATTTTTTACAGCCAACCCAGCTAAGCCACTAGCTATGGCTCCGGCCACAATACCACCAATTCCAGCGACAGCACCAACGCCACCAGTGGCTACGCCCAAACCGACACCCAAAGTAGCGGCTAAACCTTTGCCAACCATTTTGTTAACTCTATCTTTTCGGTTCTGAGCCACACTAATCTCCTTGGCAGCGGCCGAAAGTTCTTGCGCCGCAGAAGTCAAAGCAGTAGCTTCTTGCTGATCTAAATTTGTTAATTCTTCGTTAGCATTTTCAAGCATTTTTTCTGGCTCTTTTTTCTCAGCAGCAGCCTCAGCGTCAACAGCTTTTAGTTTCTCTTCAGTGGCAGCATTGTTTTGACCTAAACCAACTGAAACTCTCTGAGATTCAATGGCCTCTTTTTTGGCAGCTGCTTTTTTGTCAATATCAGAAATCATTGTTTCAGCTGCTTTTTTCTTATCAGTAGCATTCTCTCTATTTTTTTGAATTTCACTAAGTTTATCATCCTTTGTCTTAATAACAGTCTCTTGCTTCGCATTAGCGTCAGCTATCGCCTTAGTGCTCTTAGGAGTTATCGCATCAGTAATTCTGGTAGAAAGTTTTTGCAGGCCACCTTTAATTGGTGCAGCGATTTTTTGCTTGACATTGCCAACGGCGCCAGAAATTTTACTAGCATCCTGAGTGGCTCGAATAGATCTATCAGTGGCCTTACCACTTTGATATGCCTTATAGGCCATCTGAGCCCTTTCAATGCCAGTGGATCGTTTAAGCCCAGTACCAACATGCTTCATAGCACTGCTACCCATTCCCTGAATTTTGGCCATACCTTTACCAGCCATACCACCAGCCTGCCCTCCTAAACTTTGAGAAATCTGTAAACCACCAATTAACATAGCAATGGAAATAATAAATTTAATCATGTGGTTCGGACTACCGGCTTCAGTGATAGCTACCGTTGGGGTGGAAGCGGAACCAGAAGCGCTTAACTCCCCAGTTCGGTCGGCAACTTGACTGTCGGCCGATCCACTAATGCCGGAAATATCGTTAATAACTTGTGGATCTCCTACCCCCCCCAAAGAAACAAATGATAACCAAATAAAAAAGGCGAGAATTGGACCAACAATTAAATTCTTAGAAAACTCCTCCCACCACTGACTAGCATATTTTTCTCCAGCCGGAAAAGCTGAGAGTAAATAAGCCAGAGGTGAGAGAACAACATAAATCCAAATCATAATCATTCTCATCGCCAAGACAGACACCATAGTTACTAGAGTAATTAAAGCAATAACTGAATACATCAAGGCTAACATATAAGCCCCCACAATGGACCAGTTCGTGACCTCATCACCATCACCGGCCGTACCATCAACCGACATAATTTTATCAATTCCTAACATATTCGTCAGATTACCAGTCCCAATATCTTTAAAACCATTAACAAAGGTCAACATAATAACTTGAGCAAAATCAATAAAAATACCACAAATTAATTTAGAAAAATTAATCAGAACCGCCATTAAAATCAACTTGGGTAGTAGAGTTTTAAAACTATATTTTTCCACTCGTAAAATAGTAGCAAAAGCAATAATTAGAAGGATTAAAATAAAAAACATGTTGCAGACATCCCGAACAATTGTCCAACCATAAGAAACTGGTGCAGCATTAATAAAATCATTATATTGGGCAATCTTAATTAGAACCCACATGACCAACATTATTAATAACCCAATAATATAAACAAAAGCATAAACTATCCAACCGATGAGTTGGGCCACAGCATTCCCAAAAAAATTAGCTTCAACTGGATGAGCTAAAATAAAACTACCAAGCACCAAAATAAAAATCATCAAAAAGATTGATTGATTTTTAGATAAATATGATTTCATTTATTTTAAAAAAATTATTGATATTATTTTGTTGTTTTCTGTTTATGATCCCACAAAATGAGTAAGACTGTCCCAGACACCAGAAATCCAACCAAAAATTTGACCGATAGTACTATTAATAATGCCCACCACCGCAGCAGCAATAGCTAAAAGCGCAATAGTAATTAAGCCACAGAAACCGTTGACACAACAACAGCAACCTTTTTCACAACTACCAACCTGATCGCCGAAAGCAGCAGCTTTTTTTGGAGAAGTCTTCTTAAGCTCCGATGGTATCCATTCATGGCCCAACTTACAAAACATTTTAGGCAAAATCATATTACCCAAGACATGAATATCAATCCAAATGATAGAAGAAGAAAAACTGAAGAAAATCAGATTTTGCCAACACCATTTCAACATGCCGGCTAAGGTCTCATTAATCTTGGCTAAAGAACTAGATGCCGAAGCCGGATCCTTCTGACCGGTGCCTGAACTTTGGTTGGCTTTTTCTCTCTGAGCAACTCTAGCTTGACTCTTATCTCTCATTAAATCATCGGCCTTTTGTTGATCTCCGCCTGAATTTTTAGAAGCCTCTATCTTTGCATGATTTTCTTCAGCTGTAGCCATGATATGAAAATTTAGAAAATATAAACATAGTAATATTTTACTACAAAATAAAAAAAATGGCAACAAAAAACAGGAGCCAAATCGACTCCTGTCAAATAACTATCAGATTGGATTAACCGAATACTATATCATACCGCCCAGACCTCCCATGCCAGCCATCGGATTAGCGGAATGACCGCCGCATTCACAGCCTTTTTCGCTCACTTTATCAGTAATTACCGCCTCAGTGGTCAAAAACATCATCGCGGCTGAAGCCGCGTTTTGCAGGGCACTTCGAACCACTTTAGTCGGATCAACCACGCCGGCCTTGACCAAATCTTCAAATTTATCAGTGGCAGCGTTGTAACCAATGGAGTTTAGACCACCCTCATTGGCCTTGATGATGTGATATAAAATCAAGGAACCATCTTTGCCGGCATTAGCGGCAATCTGTTTGATTGGTTCAATAATAGCATTATCAATAATCTCTGCTCCCAATGAAGTAGACTTTTGGCCTTGGCCTAGCTTCTCTAAAATATTACCCGCCAAGATCAGAGCCAAGCCACCACCTGGGGCAACACCTTCGGCCACCGCCGCCTTAGTAGCATTGAGCGCGTCTTCAATCCGGTCCTTCTTCTCTTTCATTTCCGCTTCAGTCGCGGCTCCTACCTTGATAACGGCGACACCGCCAGATAATTTAGCCAAACGCTCCCGCAGCTTATCTTTATCAAAATCCGATTCAGCCAGTTCCATTTCCTGTCTAATCTGATCCACACGGGATTTAATACTCTCAACCTGGCCAGCACCATCAACAATAGTAGTATTATCCTTAGAGGAAACAACCTTGCGCGCTCGACCTAAATCAGTAAGCTCGGCAGTATCCAATTTCAAACCAACTTCTTCGGAAATTACTCGAGCCCCGGTTAACACCGCAATATCTTCGAGCATGGCCTTCCGGCGGTCACCAAAACCCGGAGCCTTAATACCTAAGACATTGAAAGTGCCCCGTAATTTGTTAACTACAAAAGTGGCGAGCGCTTCCCCCTCAATTTCTTCGGCGATAATCACAATATCTTTTTTACCACTTTGCAAAATCTTTTCGAGAAGTGGTAGTACCTCTTGAATGGAAGTAATTTTTTTGTCAGTTACCAGAATATAGGGGTCATTGAATTCAGCCTTCATGGAACTAGTATTGGTAATCATATAGGGCGAAACATAACCCTTATCAAATTGCATGCCTTCTACCACCTCCTTTTCGACGCCAAAAGATTGACCTTCTTCAATGGTAATAACACCATCTTTACCCACACTTTCCATGGCTTCAGCGATAATCTTACCAATTTCAGGATCATTAGCGGAGATAGAAGCTACTTGAGCAATCTCTTCTTTGGTGGAAATAGTCTTGCTCATCTTTTTAAGGGACTCTACAATTTCAGTTACTCGCTGCTCCATGCCTAAGCGGATTTCCATCGGATTAACACCGCTCGAAACTAATTTCAAGCCTTCATGAATAATGGCTTGAGCTAAAATAGTGGCAGTTGTGGTACCGTCACCAGCCGCATCATTAGTTTTAGCGGCTACTTCCTTGATAATCTCGGCACCGATATTTTCTACCTTGTCTTCCAGTTCAATTTCCCGCGCCACACTGACACCATCCTTGGTAATAGTCGGGGCACCGTAGCCTTTGTCGAGGACGACATTTCGACCCTTGGGACCTAGAGTTACTTTAACAGCATTAGCTAATTTATCCACACCGCGCTTGAGGGCGCCACGAGCTTCTTCATCAAAAATAATAATTTTGGCCATATATTTAATTTTAAAATTATTTAATAATTCCTAAAATGTCAGATTCACCAACTAGAACACACTTCCCTTCATCCAATTCTAATTCTTCGGCGCTATAACTTTTCTTGTACATTACTTGATCGCCCACGGAAACCGCCAACGGAGCCCGAGAGCCATTCTCTAACAATCGCCCCTCGCCTACTGCCAAAACTTGGCCTTTCTGGGGTCCTTCATTTTGGGTAGAGCTAGGCAAAACAATACCACTTTTAGTCGCTTCTTCTCGCGCTTGCGGTTTAATCAGCACATTGTCATTTAATGGTTTTAGGTTCATATTCTTGTTTATTAATTATAAATATTTTAGCACTCCAGTAGAGTGATTGCTAAAATATTTTAGCACATTTTGAACTCTCGTCAAGGTAGCAATGACATCCTCCCAGCACTCAAAAAGGCCATCATAAATGATGGTCTTTTTTCATACGAGGTTTCCTAGTAATAAAAAATATGGAGTCAATACCTAAAAAATTACAAATCGTTGCCGGAGTAGGATAAGTTGAAGCTTTTATTAATCAAAGGAAAGTCCGGCACAATATTACCCGGTCCAGCATGTCCCAATATGGTCCAATTAATAAAAGACGGATCGCGCGGGAACACTCGGCTGATATTTCCGTTGGAATCGGTGGTAACAAAATAGACTATTTCTCCCCGCCAACCTTCAACACTACCGATGGCCAACGAATTCTTTTTGAAATTAATATCAGTAGCCGTCATCAAAGATCCGGTCGGAATTTTTTGCAACACCTTTTTGATAATCTTGATTGAAGTATAGGCCTCCTTGATTCGAACATGGAATCGAGCGTAAACATCGCCACTATGCTCTAGCGCGACGTCATCACTGCTAAAAAGTTTGTCATAAGCGGCATAAGGATGATTGAGGCGAGCATCAATTGCCAAACCTAAGGCTCGCGCCGGTATCCCAATCACGCCATGTTCCTGGGCTATTTTTAATTTCAGAGTGCCGGTTCTTTCCAAACGATTAAAAAGTGAGGCACTGTTTCCAGCGATAGTAATAACTTCGGAAAAATCTTTTACAATTTTAGTCAGCTGGTCATCTAATTCCTTGGCTTGTGGGGCACTAATATCTCGAGTCACGCCGCCTATAACATTCAACCCGCGCAAAAAACGATTGCCGGAAAGACCTTCATTAATTTGCATTATCATCTCCCGCAAACTAGCGCCACTCGCTCCGCCAAAACTAAAGCCGGCATCAAGCATAATAGCTCCAATGTTGCCAAAATGATTAGCTAATCGTTCCAGCTCGGCAAACAGAACTCGCAGATACCGGACTCGATCCGAAATAGCAACACCGGCCAATTGTTCCAGCGCTTGGCAAAAAGCGAGCGAATGGTTAAAAGAACTATCACCGGAAATTTTTTCCGACAAACGTATTTTATCAGCCAGCGATAATTGCTCCAACAATTTTTCACTGCCCTTATGAGTAAACCCTAATAGTGGCTCCAGTAGCATAATCTCTTCGCCGGCCACGCTGAAACGAAAATGACCCGGTTCAATAATGCCGGCATGAATCGGACCGACCGGGATTTCATAAATACCCTCACCCTCAACTTTTTGAAATTGATAAGAATTATGGGCTAACTCCGGCCGAGTTTTCCAGTCAAAATCTTTACGCAAAGGAAAAACATCTTGGGGCCAATTACCCTGTAACATAATCGGGCGATCATCAGGATTACCGACTGGAATAAGACCAAAGAAGGTTCTAATTTTTCGCTCATAGTCCCAAGCCTCATGAATGGTTGGGGATAGCGCCGGAAATTCTTCCGTGTCCTGCAAACGAATGAACGGGACAATAGAAATATTTTGGTTCATAATGGTAAAAACATACCAAACCTTAAAACAATCCGAGTCGCTACGCTCATCGGTCGCCGTAATTAACTTTAATGACAATTCTGGATTCTCATATAGATCGCTAACAATCTGAATTATTTTCGCACTAGGCACTTCAAATGAAATCACATTATCGAAAACCAAAAAATCCATCCCCACTGGAACAAAAGATTTTATAACGTTTTTAATATTATTGGCATGATTCATATTAGTAATTAGCCGCAGCTGAAGCTATTAGATTATAAATAAAAGGCGGGATATAAAAACTCAAAATCAAGGCGATGAAAATCAGCACTAGTGGCGGAGCGATTAGCCAAAACTTTTCTTTCTCCATTGGTATCTCAGTTGGTTTTTGACCGAACATCATATTGGTAACCTGTTTAAAAAATCCGATAAATAAAACTGCCGTCAAAAATAAAGCCATAATACTGACAAAAGAAAAGTTTTTTAATCCGGCCGATAATATTATTATTTTAGTAAATAATATTCCAAATGGCGGAGCTCCGGTGATAGCTAAGAACCCAGCCATAAAAATAACGCTGGTCAACGACAAGGCGGTAAAAGCTCCTTTGATGTTATGAATCTTAGTTGAACTGTATTTTAAAAAGATATTGCCGGCCGACAAGAAAAGAGCCGATTTAATAAGTGAATGGTAAATCATGTGAAGGATGGCGGCAAAAATAGCCAAACCGCCGAAACCGAAACCCAAGGCCAGGATACCCATGTTTTCAATACTGGAATACGCCAATAATCTTTTGTAATTCTTTTTGCCGATAATAATAAAAACAGCGACAAAAATTGAAAACAAACCAAAGGCGATTAGCAGCTTCTGAGCAAAGGCCGGGCCGACAACCAAATCAGTGAATACTTTAAATTTCAAAATCATAACAAAGGCCACATTCAACAGTACGCCCGAAAGCAAAGCACTGATAGGCACCGGGGCCTTGCTATGAGCATCAGGCAGCCAAGTATGCATCGGGGCCAAACCGACTTTGGTTCCATAACCGATTAAAATAAACACAAAAGCGATTTTGGCTATCGCCGGATCCAAACTTTGAATATTGGAAAGCAGATTATTCCAAGTCACGAAACCAAATCCGCCGGACATTTTTAAGGAGGTAAAGTATAATAATGTTCCAAAAAAGGCCAACAACAAACCGACTGAATTAATAATCAAATATTTCCAAGCGGCCTCCATAGAAGACGGCTTATTATAAAAGCTAATTAAAAAAGCAGTGGAAAGCGTGGTGGCCTCAACGGAGATCCAAGCGAATATCGGACTGCTGGAAGTAATGGCAAAAAACATCGCCAAAGAAAAGAGGTTTAAAAAAATAAAATATTGTTTGACTCGCGTAAAGCCAATAATTTGCTTGGCGGTTTCGGCGCGTAGATATTTAACCGAATAAATAACCGCCATCAAGCCAACCAGCGAAATTAAAAGCATAACTATGGATCCCAAAGAATCCAAGGAAAAATATTTATTGGGAGTATAAACTCCGGCGACAGAAACTCTAACGGCCACTGAAACCGCCAAAACAAAAACGGCCAAGAAAGCGGTCACGGAGACGAATTCTATTAATCTTCTGTTCTTAAGAACCAAACAAAAAACAGTGGAGAGTGAAATAATAGTGAAAATAGTAATAAATTCCATATAATTAATCTTTTAATTCTTCCATTTTGGTCACATCGAAGGACTTGAAATGTTTATAGAGCATGGACATAAAAATAGTGGTGATAATAATCCAGACAAAGATGTCAAAAATTATACCAATTTGCAAAGCCAAGGATTGTTCCAGCCCAGAGAAAAGCGCAAAAGCGACCATGCTATTTTCCAACGACAAAACACCGGTAATCTGAGACAAAACACCCTTGCGGTTAATTATCAGAAAGAGGGAAATAAACAAAGTTGCCAAAATAATCGATAAAAATAAATGGTTAGAGGGAGTAATAGTCGTCAATGGCAAAAAAACAGAAGAGTGAGCGATGACAGTTAGAATAGTAATAATAATAAAAGTTAAGGGAATATTAATATAGGTACTAACCAAAAACTTTAGATTATATTTTTTTATCAATTTGATGAAAAATAGCGGAGTCAAAATAACCTTGACAACCAATATTATTCCAGCCATAAACAGCGCGGTGATTGCGCCAGTTTCCAAAAAGGATAACACCAATAAAATAGCAATAATCAAAGACTGTAAACCATATAAAATTATAGTCCAAAAGTTTCTTTTGGCGGC
>Ga0210057_1003786_pt1 | contig 20588 bp, 19 predicted proteins | sample CryGeyCG2114_010_2_FD_183968 | JGI IMG/M metagenome (GOLD analysis project Ga0210057, IMG submission 183968) | Groundwater microbial communities from aquifer - Crystal Geyser CG10_big_fil_rev_8/21/14_0.10 (SPAdes) (version 2) | ecosystem: Environmental > Aquatic > Deep subsurface > Groundwater ...
TTGAGGGCAACGTTCCATTGATCGCGGCGGCTTACAATGCTGGACCTCACCGAGTGAAAACATGGCTGTCCAGTTTTGGAGGTCTCGATGTCGATGAGTTTGTCGAACATATTCCATTTCTAGAGACCAGAAACTATGTAAAAAAAGTCGTCTCTAATTATCAGGTGTACACTTTGCTCTATTCTAAAGGTAAGAACGGTCTTACTTATTTGGCGGATGCCTTGAATGTGCGAATTCCAGTCTCCGTGGTGACCAAAGAGACATGGGAAGACATCTAGATTTTTTTGATTCTGAAAAATTGGCATTTCTTTCAAGGTCATTAAAAAATGTCGCCTTTATTTTTTTTCAATTTTTTTTGAGTTTTAGCCTTCTGATTTTTCTGACTTTTTTTCTAATGCATTTAATGCCGGGGAGCGCCTTGGTCGAGGATCATCGAACTGACCCTCTCGTGGTAGCTCAGTTACGTGAGTTCTATCATTTGGATCAGGGATTGTGGGTGCAACTTAAAATTTATATCAGTCATCTTTTCAGGGGTGACTTTGGCGTCTCTCTGCAGAGTCCTGGCTCATCTGTTCAGCAGTTAATTATGGACCGCGCTCCAACAACTTTTTTTCTAGGCACTGTTGCCTTGGCACTTTCGGTGGTTTCTTCCTTTCTGATGAGCCTAGCAAGGATCCTCTCAGGGGCGGGGAAGAGGTGGTTTGACTCAGCGTTTTTTATGGGTCTTGCGGTCCCTAGTTTTGCTTTGGGTCCCTTGCTGATCTGGTTGTTTGCCTTTTATCTGAACTGGTTGCCCGTCGCTCTTTTAGAAACTCCGGCCAGTTATCTTTTGCCCCTGTTCTTGTTGAGTTTTAAGCCAACTTTGGTTTTGGTAAGAACCCTCAACGCGTCGATGGATCAAAGTTTGCGCACACCCTATATTCAGACAGCCAGAGCCATGGGGTTCTCGGAACTGCAGATTTTAACCAAGTGGGCGCTCAAGAATTCAATGTTGGGATATTTGCAGCAGGTGGCGTTGATTGCCGCGACTCTCATTTCTGGGAGCTTTTTTGTCGAGACGATTTTTGCTATCCAGGGTCTCGGTTCTCTTTTTGTAGATAGCTTGTTGGCTCGAGACAGCGCCATGGTTTTGGCGATGACCCTGCTCTTTGGAATGTTTGTGATTTTCTTGCAGATGTTGGCAAACATCGTTCTGCTGTTGATGGATCCACGACGGGAGAGATGGTAATGCGAAAGTTTGCGGTCCTTTATTTCGGAGCACTTGGTATCGCGATACTTTTGATCAGTGTTGGATTCGGCCGTCAAAGTGGCGAGGTGAATCTGCAAACTGTATTGCAGGCGCCATCGTGGAACTTTTGGTTCGGTACAGATTCTCTGGGGCGAGGGCTTTTCTATCGCAGCATCGCCGGAGCTCGTGTGTCTTTAGGTGTGGGTCTCCTTGCGGCCTTTGGGGCATTTGGTTTGGGGGCCTTTGTTGGGGCGATTTCTGCACTCATGCCCTCCAGTGTTGACCGAGGTTTAATGAGGATAACTGAGGTGATCAGCGCCCTGCCTCATATTTTACTTCTTGGTGTTCTGGGGCTCTTCTTTCAGAGCTTCTTTTTGGAGCCCGGAATATTGTCCATCAGCTTAACTCTGATTTTTGGTTCTTGGATGAGTTTTGCCAGGTATACAAGAAATCTTTTCCTGCGTGAAAAATCTCAGCTCTATGTTGACGCTGCCGTCGCAACCGGTGCATCTCCTTTTCGTCTCATTCTGAGGCATCTTTTGCCAAACGTGATGACAGATCTGTTGGTTTTTTTAACTTTGCAAATTCCTCATTTGATTTTAGCGGAGAGTCTCTTGAGTTTCTTGGGACTGGGGCTGCGGCCCCCACAGGTCAGTTGGGGGGCTCTGATGAACGAAGGCTGGAAATCTTTGGGCGTCTATCCTCATCTCTTGCTGATCCCGTCCGGAGTCCTGTTCCTCACGATCTTGAGTTTGCACTTGTTGCTCGAGGAAATGCGAGTGAAGACGGATCCGCAGTTGCGTTGGCAGAGATTTTCAGAGACAATTTAGAGAGTGGCCAAGTCAAAACAGAAGAGGTTGAACCTTGAGTTTTAAAGATCTGAAGCCCCCAAAAGAAGATCGCCATTTTTTCCAGCGAACTTTGTATTACCAACCTGGGCTTGAATATCTATACTTTATGGGAATCTTTATTGCAGCGATTCCGTTTCTGCCGCTGCTGTTTGTCTCTTTTTCGGTTCAGTACATGGTTGTGATCGAAATTTTCGTGGTGGCCGCAGTGATTTTTTTGCGTCTGCCACGCACCTTTGATCGTGTGCACTTGGAAAAAGATCACATGGTTATTGAAGATAAAAAGCAAAAGAGAATGGTTCGCTTCAATGAAATTGAATCTGTTCGGATTACGAATTTGCCCTATCTGTTTCGCCATTTAAAAGTGAAACTTAAATCTGGAGAGGTCTTTGCTTTCTCGACCTTGGCTCGGAGCGATCATATTCTCTATAATATTCTTCAGTTCAACCCAAAGTTGGTGGATGAAGAGGACTTTATGAGATATCGACAGAGCTCCGTGGGCATTGATCAGACGGTTTCTAGATTTCATGAAGACTATATCGAGAAGAAGTACTTGGTGAAGTACTACCTGCTGATGCCATTGGCTGCCAGTGTTTTGTTTGTTCTGATCAAGATGTTAATGCATCCTGCCTGGGTGGCAACGGCGCCACTCTTGTCTCAATTGACCTGGATCAACTGCATTTTTGTATATAACTTTTTCCTGGGATTCACACTTTTTGGAATTTTTGATCTGATCTGTTTGATGCAAACTCGGGCAAGAATGCAGGCGGATGTGAATGTTTTCAGTCGAGACCGTGGGTATGAACGAAAAATTCAAGGTCGCGTTCGGTGGATCCATACATCGGTCCTATTTTTTATGGCTATTCTTTTTGCGGTAATGAGTTCCCTCATTTAGATCCACAACTGGCTATCGATAGATCTGATTAAAAGTCATCGGTTGATTTTCAATCTGATGTGTTTGGTAAATTAAGGCTCCAAATGACCGCTCATCCAAGTGATAACGATCGCGATACAGACTGATATTTTCCGTGGCTGCTGAACAAATATCGTTAGGGCATATTTCTTGGAAGAGATCAAAGTATCTGGCGTTGTTGTTGTGAACCACTGTTTTTAGATCCAGATTGAACTTTTTTTGAACCTCATACTGATCTGGGAGCAGAATATCGGGGCAGTGTTTGACGAAGGGCCGATTGTAACAGGTGGCCGGGTCTCGTTTCATAAAGGGCATGCTTCCCCAGACATAAACTTGGACGTGGTTTTTCTGAAGTAATTGGATTGTTTCGGCGAGCTTTTCAAATATCCATCTTGGTTCGTACTGATGTGTGAATGGATTCCAGTTTGAAATCAAAAAGACCGTGTCAATATGATCATTGATCACCTCTTGTATTCTTCTATTCATTTCGGCTTGGCATTCTAGCGTATTGTTATAAAGAGCAAAACAGGCCGGCATTCCCGAATAAGCACGAATTGTTTTATGAGTACGGGCGGCGATTGTTGCATAAAGATAAGTGGCGTTTGAATGACTGTCTCCAATCAGGGCAATGTCTGGGGCGCGTCTGGACTGAGGACAGAGCCCAAAATTATCAAGGCAGGTTGGAAGATTCATTGATCGATGAAAAGCCTCAGAGGGTTTATTCATGTCCTTACGCTGATCTCTGTACTCATTTCTCCAGGAGCGGGCACCGAAATATGAGAGACTCAGGAATGCGAATGAAATTAGAAACGCAAATCGTCGTCGAGAGATGAGATAGTGGTCTGTTTTAGCGCGAAAGGGTTGCTCAACCAGAAAATACATTGCACCGGCAATCAGGATCGATGCTATCGCCAATCCAATTTTTTCTGAATTGGTAAGGTCATCGAATTTCCAATACTTGTACAAAACAATGAGCGGCCAGTGGACCAGGTACAGAGAGTAGCTGATTTTTCCAAGGCCGGTCATAAATTGGTTTCGAAAAAAGAGACCTAGTTTAGAAGCTTGGGCGCTATAGATGATCAGTGCGGTGCCAACACAGGGCATGAGGGCTGCGGATGACGGAAAAGCAATCTTTCTTGTATAAGAAAAGACTGAAAAAAGAATGAAACCCAAACCGAGCAGAGTAAAGGCTTCCATCCAGAACTTTTGAGGTGGACGAAATGCAATGGCCCATACCAGCCCAGCGCCAATGGCGAATTCAAAGACCCGAAATGGCATCAGAAAAAAAATAGTGTCGGGACTGTTCAGATAAAAATAATTCAGACCGAGACTTGCAGTGCCTAGAATAAAAATTCCCAGGGGAACATGTCGGTGTCGGAGTCGATATAAAAGAACGAGACTCAGCGGCCATACAAAGTAGAATTGTTCCTCAACACTCAGGGACCAAGTGTGTAACAAAGGTTTAAATACGGATTCGGTATCGAAGTAACCCGACTCCTTCCAAAAATAGATGTTTGAAACAGAAAATAGAGAGGACAAGACCGATCCTCCGAAACGCATAAAGTGTTCGGGGGAAAGGAGCCAGAAAGAGCCGATGGAGGTTAGGCCAAGAATTGCAAAGAGCGCTGGCAAGAGACGACGAGCTCGGCGTTCATAAAAAGTCCAAAACGAAAATTTCTGCTGGAGAATTTCACGTCGAACCAGCTGTGTGATGAGAAATCCACTGATCACAAAAAAAACATCGACTCCGACAAATCCGCCACCGAACCAAGAATAGTCCAGGTGATACAGAACAACACTCATCACTGCCAGGGCGCGTAGCCCATCAATGTCAGCTCGGTATTCATTTTTAATCATGGGTTTGGAATTGGGGAGGTCTTTGATCATATCTCGCCAGATATTACCTACTGAACCGGATCTCGAGGAGGCTGCCATCCGCCAAAGCCTTGCTCAAGCCACCGGGCAACGGACAGACAGAGATGGTCTTGATTTTCAGCAGCTATGACCTGGACTGAGAGCGGCAGGCCTTCCGAAGAGAGCCCCATGGGAACTGATGTCGCTGGGAATCCCAGGGCATTAAATACTCCCGTATAGGCAAAATCAAAAGGCCGCAGATAGGTTGAGTGATGTTTCGGGGCTTTGCGTGGATGGACGGGCATGATCAGGACCCCGTTATCGCCAAGAGCTGCCGTTAATCGAGCTTTAAGTTGATCAAGGTTTCCAAGAAATTCCTGGAGATGTTTTCTTTCATCGGCCGTGTTGTCGAGGAGGGCAGTGAGCAGCGCCGGCGCCGTGTATTTTCTTTTGCCTAGGATCAAACGCAGAAATTCCTGTCCGATCGAAAGCTTCTCGCCATTGCTGAGATACTCAGGAAAGTCCCGGCCTTCAATGCTGAATGCTCGTCCCAACCAAATATCTAGGGAGCGAGTCAGCAGTTTTTCATTGGCTTCTTGGACACTGGTGCCCATCTCGTGGAGGTAGCGACCCGCATTGATCACCGATTCGACAAGATCGGGCTCTGTCATCGAAGCTCCATGTATTTGCGGTGACGGCAGGGTCCAGACCTTGATCTGCTCTGGACGTTGCAGCAATGGGAGCAACTGGAAATCAGTTTTTACCTCAGGATCGATGCCATCAGGTCCAACGAGACGGCTCATCAAAAAATTCATATCTTCGCAGCGTTTTGCCAGAGGCCCCATGACAGTGAAGGGGTAATTGGCTTTATGAATTTCATGGATATTTTCGCGATAAACTGGAAAATGTCCCGTCATAGGAATAATTTTTTCCGAAGGTTTGTGGCCAAATATTCCACAAAATGCCGCAGGCATACGGATCGATCCGCCAATGTCGCTGCCCACGCCAAATGGAGATGCTCCAGCCCCGATGATGGCGCCTTCTCCGCCGGAGCTCCCACCCGGAGTACGAGTGATGTCATAGGGATTGGAAGCCTTGCCATAAACGACGTTGTCACACTCAAACCAAAAACCAACCTCTGGAACATTGGTCGTGCCGAGCAAGATGGCGCCGGTCTTACGAATTCGCGCCAACGAAGTTGCGTCCTCGGTCATGACCCGATCTCGATGGTGAATAGACCCCATGGTGGATTTTTTTCCCCGAACTGAAATCATTTCTTTGATTGTAAAGGGCACGCCAAAATAGAGAGGGAGCTTCTCTCGCTCCTGAGGGTTGAGATTCGAAAGCTCTCGGTCTTTTTCATGAGCCTCGGTGCGAGCGTCCTCGAAACAATCTTCCACGACGGCATTGATCTTGGGATTCACTTCTTGAATTTTTCGAATGTGGGTTTCTACGACTTCGGCAATATTCCATTCGCCTTGGCGAATTCTTTTTCCCAGTTCAAGTCCCGATAGCTCAAACATCAGTCACCCACCAAACTTTTAAACATTGAATCTAAAGAATAAAATATCTCCGTCTTGAACGACATACTCTTTGCCTTCAACGCGGTACTTGCCGGCCTCTTTGACCGCGGCTTCACTTTTGTACTGAAACAGATCTTTGCAGTGATAGGTTTCAGCTCGAATAAAGCCTTTTTCAAAATCCGTGTGGATCACGCCCGCGGCCTGTGGCGCTTTGGTCCCTGCGCGAATTGTCCAAGCGCGGACTTCCTTTTCCCCCGCTGTGAAATAGGTCTGCAATCCCAAAAGTTGATAGGCCTCTCGAATCAAACGATGCAGTGCCGGTTCTTCGGCGCCCATTGAAGCTAGGAACTCTTTCTGTTCGGCCTTGTCCAGCTGAGAAATTTCAGCTTCCATGGCCGAGCAAATCATCAGGGACTTGTTGCCTTCTTCCTGAGCCCGCTTTTGAACATCGGTGACCCACTCATTCCCACCGGCAGAAAAATCAGTATCAGATACGTTGCAGGCATACAGAACGGGTTTGGATGTCAACAAATGGAGGTCTTTGCGGAAAGGTTCTTCGAGCTCATCGAGGGTGACAGATCTGGCGGGAAGGCCTTTTGACAGGGCTTCGTAGAGTTTCTGAGTCACTTCGAATTCCATTTTTAATTTTTTGTCAGTGGTCGACTTGGCAGCTTTTTCGACCCGTTTTAATTTTTTTTCTACGCTATCCAAATCGGCCAGCATTAGTTCTGTGTTGATGATCTCCATGTCTCTCAGCGGATCTACGGAGCCGGCAACGTGGATGATGTTGGGGTCATCGAAACATCGCACAACATGGACGATTGCATCGGTCTGACGAATATGGCTCAGGAACTGGTTGCCGAGGCCCTCACCCTGACTGGCGCCCTTAACGATCCCAGCAATGTCGACAAATTCCATGGCCGTTGGGATCACGCTTTTTGGTTGAATAAAGGACGTAATTTGATCCATGCGAGGATCGGGAACCATCACCACGCCGACATTGGGGTCGATGGTGCAAAAAGGATAATTGGCGGCTTCTGCCTTTGCGGAAGTCAGTGCATTGAACAAAGTGCTTTTGCCAACGTTGGGGAGTCCTACTATGCCTACTTGAAGAGCCATGATATTTCCTTTGTGATCCTAGCGACCATTGAATTTTGTCGAGGCGATCTGCAATCCTTCAAAAATCAAGGACTCGAGAGCATCGCCTGCTTTGTTCAAAAAGTCAGGCAATTTGCTCTGCTCCTCGGCAGAGAATTTTTGCAGAACATAATCTGCCACTTCCATGTCGGGATGTGGTGGGCGTCCGACGCCCAGTTTCAATCGGGCATAATCTGCAGAGCCGAGAAGCTCACTGATACTGCGAATCCCATTGTGTCCACCATGCCCACGATTCTGGTGAAAGCGCATCATTCCCAAAGCTTGATCGATATCATCCTGAACCACCAACAAGTGGTTCATTTCAATTTTATAAAACTGCATCAAAGACTGTACGGATTCACCGGATTTGTTCATATAGGTCATCGGTTTTGCCAGTAAAATGGTTTGATCATCCATTTGGAATCGACAGGTCAGAGCTTTGTGCTCTTCTTTCCAGGGGGGATTCCCAGCACTCATTGCAAACAGATCTACAGCCATAAATCCAATGTTGTGTCGAGTGAGGGCGTACTTTGCGCCAGGATTTCCGAGACCCACAACTAAGAACATTTCATTCACTCCTTACGAAGAATGGTCTGGAGTTGATTTCAAACAAAAAGAGCGGCTTTCAGGCCGCTCTTTGCAAGTTCAAAAAACTCATCTTTAAAAAGACTATTTTTTCTCTTCTTTTTTTGCAGCGCCTGCATCTTTGGCAGGGGCAGCACCCGCAGCAGCAGCTCCACCCGCGGCAGTCGCAGTGGCTGCATCTGCAGCAGCAGCAGTGGGTTCAACCACTTCTTCAACAAAGAGGTTTACAACCGCAACAGTCAGTTCAGGTGCAGACAAAACTTTGACCCCAGCTGGAGTTTTCAGGTCAGACACGTGAAGCGCGTCACCGATGCCGAGGCCAGAGATGTCGACAGTGATATTCTCAGGAATTGCAGTGGGAAGACATTCGATCTCCAACTGACGATTGACCACGTTCAAAAGACCACCCTCAGCCAAACCGATGGGTTTTCCTTCGAGTTTAATTTCGACAAAAATTCGAACGGCTTTTTTCAAATCCAACGCAAAAAGATCTACGTGCTGAGGACGACGAGTCAATGGATGAACCACAACTTCTTTCATCAAGACCACGATGTTGTTCAGTTTTGAATCATCGCTTTTCAAGTTGAAAAGTGAATTCTCAAAAGCGCGAACATGGTATTTTTTAACAGCGCCTTCATCGATAGAGATATTTTTAGGTTCAATCGCTCCGTAGATCACAGCAGGGATCTTGCGGCCGCGGCGAAGAGCTCGGCTGGTGCTTTTTCCGGTCTCCCGGGCTTCAACATTCAATTCAAATCTTTGGCTCATAACGTGTTCCTTTCCTAATCAAACAGCGAGCTGACAGAATCATTACCGTGGATTCTTTTGATGGCTTCTGCAAGCAAATGAGCGACAGAGACCACTTCAAATTTTCCACTTTTTCGCGCAGCCTCGCTCAACGGAATCGTGTCAGTGACCCAGACTTTTTCGATGGGGCTTTCCACAATGCGAGAGATTGCAGGGCCTGACAAAACCGGATGCGTTGCAACGGCGAAGACACGTTTTGCACCATTTTTGTAAAGGCTGTCAACAGCTTGTGTAAGGGTTCCAGCAGTATCAATCATATCGTCGACAATAATGGCGGTTTTTCCGGTCACTTCCCCAATCAGGTGCAGGGCTTTAGCTTCGTTGGGACCGGTTCGGCGCTTGTCGATAATGGCAATGGGGCATTCGATTCTTTTGGCAAAAGCGCGGGTTCTTTCAACCCCACCAGCGTCGGGACTCACTGCAACATAATCGTTGCCAATGCCGTGGGTTTCACGCCAGGCGCGGGACAGGGTGGGAATGGCGAACAAGTGGTCCACGGGCACATTAAAAAAGCCCTGAATTTGGGCGGCATGCAGATCAACAGCCACAACACGATTGGCGCCGGCGGTGGTAATTAAGTCTGCCATCAATTTGGCCGAGATTGGGGCTCGCGGGGCGACCTTTCGATCTTGGCGGGCATAGCCGTAATAGGGGATCACGGCCGTGATGGCCTTGGCGGAGGCTCGGCGAAGAGCATCCATCAAAATAAAAAGCTCCATGTAGTTTTGATTGGCTGGTGGGCAGGTGCTTTGGACCACAAAGACATGTTGGCCCCGAACACTTTCGTGAATTTCGACCTGAATTTCACCGTCGGCGAAGGAGCTCAGCTGGCAAAATCCCAATTCAACCCCTGCGGCCTCGGCCACTTTGCGGGCCAGAACAGGATTGGAATTTCCAGAGAAAATTTTAAGCCCTTTCGTCATGCCCACCCCCTGCATTCAGCTGCCCCGATTTAACTGGATCGAAGCGCTTTTGACAATCTTTTGTCAGGAAAAATGTCCCTTGCCGCACTCGAGAATTCATGGACCTCGGTCGTCGGTTTGCTGCGACAGAATTCTGAGCGCCGGATTGGATTTCAGCAATGTCAGTGTCTGTGAAAAACTGAAATGCTCTAAAGCGAGGCCTTGAGCTTCTCAATGAACTTGGCGGTGGCTGAGGCCCGATGGGAGTGTTTATTTTTATAGCCCATGCCCAGCTCCGCCAGGGTTTTGGTTTCATTTTCGGGAATAAAGACAGGATCATAACCAAATCCATGCTGGCCGGCGGTGGTTTTAGCGATCTGGCCCTTAAGAACACCGTTAAAAATCATTTCTTCGCCCTGGGGATTAAAAACCACCATGCAGCATTGAAATTGAGCAGCCCTGTTGGCGCTCGATCGGATCTGGATCATTTTCAGGAGCTTGGCGACATTTTCGCTGTCAGCGGCCTTGGGGCCCGCATAACGAGCGGAATGAATTCCCGGCAAATTCCCCAGGCCTTCGACCTCGAGACCCGAGTCCTCGGCCATGACCCAGGTGTTGGGTTTCATGGCTTTCAGGCTGCGCGCTTTGATGCGGGCATTGTCCAAAAAGCTCTGGCCATTTTCAGGTGGTGAGGAATAGGTCGGAAAATCCGCCAACGAAAGAATTTTGATCTGGGGCAGCTCCTTCTCAAAAAGAAGTTTGAACTCATTCAATTTTCCTCGGTTACTGGTCGCGATCCATAATTCCATGAATTGAACTCCTGTTGTTAACCCATTGCCAGAGATGGCTCTGAAGCGAAGATACCCTCAGTGTTATCGATCCGGCGGGGATTGTAAAGGGTGGTTGTGGGGTTGTCGATCTAACGCAAGATCGTCTGTAATGGTTTTAAATAGAAGCCTAGGCGGCGTTTGTTTTTTTCGTCAGTTGGAGGAGAGCGAATTCCAGGGCTTTGAGTTCGGTCTTGAGGTTCGATAAAATATCTTTGGCACCATCGAGTTTTTGAGAGTGGCCGAGTTGTTCAAGCTGCCAGGCCAGCTGTCGTGAAGGTTCTGCATAGAAGTTGGAGACGGCACCTTTGAGGGTGTGGGCGGCGATTTTGAGATCGTTTGGATTTTTATTTTCAATGGCTTTTTCGATGGCCAAGGTCAGCTGTGGAAGACTTCTCAGAAAGTCTTCCACAGAGGCCTGCACCACGTCCTCCATGCCCTGAAAATTTCTCAGAAAAGTTTGTCGGTCAAAGGGGGGGGTAAAACAGGTGTTGCGCTTGTCGTTCGAGAGGGGCACTCGTTTAGAACCTTGATCAGAGACTGCAAATGGATTGGCTTAGAAATAAAGTTATCCATTCCCGATGCAAAACAGCGCTCGACATCTTGTTTCATGGCACTCGCGCTCAGCGCAACGATTCTGGGGCCCTTCTGGCCCTGGTATTTTAGTCGGATTTCTTCGCTCGTCTCAAAGCCGTCCATTTCCGGCATATGGCAATCCATCAGGATCAGGTCATAGTCTTTGAGCTCCAGCAGATCCATCGCTTGTAACCCATTGTTGGCAATATCGACCTGGTAGCCCATTTTTTCCAGAAAGCCGATGGTGACCAGCTGATTGGTGCGATTGTCCTCCGCCAGCAAAATTTGAAGGGGATGCTTTTTGCCCATCTCAGGATCGACCGAGGCAAAGGGATTTTTGGTTCGTTCTTCAGTGCCGGGTTCGGCTGACGAGGCCTCAAAATTAAATGAAAAGATCGAGCCCTGACCCTCTTGGCTTTCAACCCAGATTTGACCGCCCATTTTTTCGCAAAGACCTTTGCAGATAGCCAGTCCTAAGCCCGATCCCCCAAATCTTCGCGTGGTCGAAGCATCGACCTGAGAAAAAGAGCGAAAAAGTTTTTCACGGAGCTGTTCAGGTATGCCAATGCCAGAGTCTTTGATGGAAAACTGAATCTTCCACTTTTGGTGGCTTGATTCTGTCACTGTCGAAGAAATCTGCACTCGGCCTTTTTCGGTGAATTTAATCGCATTTGAAACTAGATTTGACAGTATCTGTCGGAGCCGAGTGACATCTCCATGAATCCAGACCGGGACATCTTTGCCAGACGCATATGACAGAGTGATTCCCTTTTCCGAGGCTCGGGTTGAAAAGAGTTCGACCACATCTTGAACAGTGCGGTTAAGATTTAAGGGATGATGTTCCAGTTCGACTTTGTCGAGCTCGAGTTTAGAAAAATCTAGGACCTCATTGATGATTTCGAGCAATGAGCTCCCGCAGTTTTGAATGACTGCGATTCGATCAATTTGGATGGGGTCAGTGACCGAGCTCGACAAAAGATTTGCCATACCGATGATGCCGTTCATCGGCGTGCGAATCTCGTGACTCATATTCGCTAAGAATTCAGATTTGACTCGAAGGGCAGCCTCCGCCGTTCGCAACGCTGACTCGATCTCTTGTTTTTGTTCAATGGTGGTCTTTTTTGTCTGCAGAAGATTCCAATAAATCTTGGATTGTCCTTTGATCAGTAAGAATAGGCAGGCCCCGTAAATAGCGAAGATAAGTGCAAAAGAAAAACTCGTCGGTTCCGTCATCGTCAGGAGCTGGAGAATTGGAATCGCCAAAGTGATTCCAACAAAGGCCTGGGCTCGCGGCGCACTGGGATTGAGCGAGGTGGCTCCTCCAGCGCAGAGTCCGCTGGTCACAAGGAACAAAATAGAGGTCGGAGCACTCGTTAGTCCATAGAATTGAATCGTGGACATGCAAAGAAAACCCCAAAGGATCGCGGTGAAAACGAGAAGGCCATCGAATGCAAGCATCCATTGGGTCCGACACTGTGGATAGAATCTTTGTTGGTTCCGACTGAGCCAGAATCGTAAAACACTGGTCACCAGCAGAGATGATCCGACGATAACAATCATCATGGGATGATCGTGCAGATAAGGTGTGGCAAAAAAGACCGCTGCAAACAAGGCGATATGGGCCAGGCCGCCGACGCTCAGTCTCCGGCCGAGCTCGAATTCAACCTCGATGATTGGATTTTCTGGGAATTGGCTTTGATCTTTCACCTTTCATTGGTCGGTTTATTGGCCTTGAAAATCAAGGTTGTGAAGGTCTCACGGTGAGGTCTTTACAAATCCTTATGCCGACCTTGAGCTAAGAATCCATGATGCAGGTCGAGGGAGCCAAGTCAGTGGATCTCAGGTGACAGGTTGGCGGTAACTCTGGTATTTACTCTTTCGGTCTGTGGCAGATCCTTGCCCGTTGACAGGATTTAAAGGCGGTTATTGTGTTGGTGGAAATTCGTCGTGGGGATTTTGTTGAAAGCTCTCATCTGATCGAGGCGCTTGTTTACGGCCCGGGCTCAAAGCCCATCTTTCGAACTGGGATTAAAGATTTTCATTTTTTCCCGCGGTCAGCGGCAAAACCTCTGCAAGCTTTAATGCTGCTAGAGAGTGGGGCTTTCGAGGCTTTTCAATTGGATTCTCATCACCTGGCATTGGCTTCAGCCTCTCATTCTGGTGAAGCCATGCACACCCAGGCAATCAGCCAGTGGCTGTCAAAGCTTCAGCTGACAGAGATGGATCTTCGTTGTGGGACACATTCGCCCTATGACGAAAAGACTTTGCAGCAGATGTGGGTGGATAAAAAGACCCCCTCGGCCTTGCACAACAACTGTTCCGGAAAACATACGGGCTTTCTGACCGTGTGTAAACATCTGCAAATGCCGATCCAGGACTACCATCTCTATGAACATCCTTTGCAGCAGCAGATAAAATCCTTGATGGAAAAACGTCTTGGAGAAACTTTGACGGATTATGGAATCGACGGATGTTCTATCCCGGCTTTCTATATGTCGTTTGAAGCATTTGCTCGGGCCCTTTCTGAAATGGCGCGAGAGGCATCAACTGATGACCAGTCATCTTCGGCCAAGATCTTTCGAGCCTTTGCCGAACATCCATTTTTAACCGCAGGCACCGATGAATATTGCTCTCAGCGAATGCATGATCATCCGGGGCAACTGCTTTTAAAAATTGGTGCTGAGGGCGTGATGATCGCGATGGTTCCGGCAAAACAAATGGCCATCGTCGTGAAGGCAAAAGATGGAGCGGAAAGAGCCATTGAGGCCGCGATGACCCACTTGCTGCAAGAGTTCGCGGGATTCTCCATGCGACCAACAGCTCCTATCCGCAATCGAGCGGGAATCGATGTTGGATCTGTGCGGATCAATCTGGGTTGAGTGGATAGGGCGACTAGCTGACTTTTCTCATATCTGATTTTGCTGGAGAAAAACTTTCAGAAGTTGATTCCTCTAGAACATTTCGATGGCGACCCGCTGTCTCTAATTGCACAAAGCTACCCCGGCCCACATACGGGAAGAGATCCGCATAGGTTTTGACCGTATCGCCAGAAATTCTTCGATGCACATGATGTCTGGAGAGCTGTGAGGGATGAGCCAAACCTGTGGTGCTCAGAAGTTCCGCGAAGGCCAGGACAGTGTTTTTATGATAATTAAAAACGCGGACCTTTTTGTCGCTGGGAACCAACCCTTGAACCAACTTGGGATTGCTGGTGGCCACACCGGTGGGACAGTGATTGGTGTTGCACTGTCTGGCCTGAATGCACCCGAGTGCGAGCATCATCCCGCGAGCCGTATTGCAAATGTCGGCGCCAATCGCCATTCGAGAAAAAAGGTTGAATCCTGTGAAGATCTTGCCCGAGGCAATGACCCGAATATGTTTTCGTAAATCAAAGCCAATCAAAGTGTCATGCACAAAGCTCAAGCCTTCTTCGAGTGGAACCCCCACGCTGTTGGAGAACTCCATGGGCGCAGCTCCAGTGCCACCCTCGCCGCCATCCACGGAGATATAGTCAGGGTAGATCTGGGTTTCAATCATCGCCTTGCAAATTGCGACGAACTCGTGGGGTTGGCCAATGCACATTTTAAATCCGATGGGTTTGCCGCCAGAAAGATCTCGGAGCTGACGAACAAAATTCAATAATTCTTTGGGATTGGAAAAGGCACTGTGAGCGGGAGGAGAAATAACATCGCGCCCGGGTCTCACCTTTCGAATTTCCACAATTTCAGGAGTGATTTTTGCGGCCGGTAGAATCCCACCATGACCGGGCTTTGCCCCTTGTGAAAGTTTGATCTCGATCATTTTAATATTTTCATGAACGGCCGTTTTTTGAAAAGTGTCTGGTGCGAAAGATCCATTTTCATCCCGGCAACCAAAATACCCAGTTCCAACTTGCCAGACGAGATCTCCGCCGCCTTCGAGATGATAGGGGCTGACGCCGCCCTCTCCGGTGTTGTGATAAAATCCACCAAGTTTTGCGCCGCCGCTCAGGGCAAGAATGGCATTTTTACTAAGAGCTCCGTAACTCATCGCTGAAATATTAAAAATGCTGGCCAGGTAGGGCTTTTTGCAGTCGGGTCCACCGATGTTCACACGCAGTGAAGTAGGGTCCACGTGTTTGGGGGCCAGAGAGTGGCTCACCCACTCATATCGTTCAGAATAGACATCTCTTTGGGTTCCAAAGGCCAGAGTGTCCATCTGTTGTTTGGCTCTTTGATAGACCACGGAACGAACCTCCCGGGGGATCGGGGCTCCATTGGTCTCGGATTCGACAAAATACTGTTGGATTTCAGGCCGAATCATTTCAAACAAATATCGGAAATGCCCCAGAAGGGGGAAATTCCTGAGAATTGCTTTTTTCTTTTGAAGGGCATCCTTCATGCCCAAAACAAACAGGGGCAAAATGATCACCAAAAAGGCGGCAGCAGGTGGCCAAAAGTAGGAGGCCGTGCCAATGACCAGGAATAGCGAAGCAAAGATGTAAAAGAAAAGTGTTCTCAAGGCTCGACCCTCCACCTCTTACTGACTGGATCGGAAGATCGGCCATGTCTCTGAACTGGACGGGGGTGGTGGATTGGACAAAAATTGGCATTCTTTGCAATAAGTCCACGGTGTTTAGCATTGGGGGGTGAACCTTTGTGGTAGCTATTTCTTCCCGACCAGAGTCGAGGTAGAATCCTCGTTAAGATGAAAAAACTAAGTTTGGTTCTCGTCAGCATTTTGTTTGTATTTGGATGGTCGGTTGTGGTCGATGCCAAGCCACTGCCGGGCAAGTCACAGATCCGTGCTCTGTATCCAGACATCTCTCCGGAAGATTTTAAAGCCAAATTGGCCGGAGTGACGAACTCGTTCTTTTTTTTACGAACCTTTGTTCCTCTGTATTACAAACTGATGAAGGATTTCCCGGCACCTGAGTTCGAAGCTGTGGGATTGGATAAAATATCTGCCCTTTGTGTCGGCGATGCTCACCCTGAAAATTTTGGCGTTCTGCTCAGTGATGCTGGGGCGCCGATATTTACCGTCAACGACATCGATGACGGTGGACCTTGTCCCGCGGTTATGGACATGCTTCGGTTTTTGGTTGCGGTCCATTTATATGATCCCAATCAGAATCTCTCTGACCTGGTGGACTCATATCAGTCTTCTCTCAATGGAAACCAAGTCCAATTTTCCAATGTCGTTGCGCAAATGCTGATGGATGCGAAGGGGAAGCTGGGTCCCAGTGGGAAAATCCAGGCCGGTCCAAAAATTGAGCGTCGCAAAGGAATGGATGATGTTGAAGATAGCGAGAGAAAAGCGATTCAAGAGGTGGTCACCCAAGTTTACGGCGTGAATGCAAGGGTGCTGGATGCAGTGACGCTTAAAAAAGCATCGGGCGGTTCTGGTGGTATGTTGCGTTTTCGAACATTGGTGGCGTTGAAGACCGGTCTTATACAGCTGATCGAGTTTAAGGAAATACAACAACCTGGAATTTTCCCAGTGGCGACAGCTCCTCTTGGTGACCCCGCAGTCCGTCTAACCAGCCTGATTGCCATGGAGCAGGGGGATAATGCTTCAAAGCTTTATTCCGTCAACTTTCTGCAAGGTCGGCAGATGTTGTTGAGGCCTCGACGAATTGGAAATCTGGGAGTTCAGCTGGACGATATTAAAAGTTCAGATTTGCCCAATGTCTTTAGTGATGAAATATCGGTCCTGGGGCGTATCCATGCTCGTGGGGTTCGTGATCTAGGGGCCTATCGCCAGGGCTTCGCAAAAATTACTTTGCAGCAATGGGTTCAAATTACCGAGAGATATTCGCAGATGATGGAAAGTATCTATAAGGACGTTCGCTGAGTTAGATTATTCGCCCAGCGGGAAAAATGGGCTGATAATTTTCGCTTGATGCTCAAAAAGACTCTCGCAGCCTTTTTGTGCGACCTCCAGCATGCCCATTAAATCAGTTTTTGAAAAGGGAGCATGTTCAGCTGTTCCCTGAATTTCAATGAATTCACCTTTGTTGGTCATGACAAAATTCATGTCTGTCCCAATAGAGGAGTCCTCATCATAATTCAAGTCCAACAGAGCATTGCCTTTTTGCAGGCCAACACTGATTGCAGAAACATAATGGATCAGGGGATTTTTTTTGATCTCACTGACCTGCAGAAGTTTTTCCAACGCCAAGGCCAAGGCCACAAAGCCCCCTGTAATCGCAGCCGTGCGAGTGCCACCATCAGCCAGGAGAACATCACAATCCACAGTGATTTGTTTTTCCCCAAGAGCTTTCAGATCAACAGCAGCTCGGAGTGAGCGGCCAATCAAACGAGAAATTTCCTGAGTGCGACCACTGCTCTGAGAGCGATCCCGCTTGACTCGTTGATGGGTCGCGCGCGGAAGCATTCCGTATTCAGCTGTGACCCAGCCGGTGCCGGTCCCTTGAAGCCATTTCGGAGCCATCGCTTCGAAACTGGCGGTGCAGAGAACTTTGGTTTTTCCAAATTCCACCAAGGCGCTGCCCTCAGCGTACTCAGAGACATGAGGAGTAATAAGCACGGAGCGGTGTTGGTGAGGAAGTCGGCCATCTGTACGCATGAGCGCTACTGTAGTCGCGAGACTTCGGCCTTGTCCACCATTTCTTTGTAATCTTTCAGGCCGTCAAAAATCCTTTTTGCAACGTCCTTTTGATATTGCGCGCTCATCAGCTTTCGTGATTCGGACGGATTGGAAAGAAAGCCAAGCTCAACGAGAACAGAGGGGACGGAGGTCTTTGAGATCACATAAAATGGGGCCTGTCGAATCATGTTGGCGTGCGTCCTCTTTCGTTCGGACAGCCAGGATTGCAGGAGATACTTCGACAGCAGATGGCTACGTTTCATTTTCTGATTGTGTTTCAGGTCGTCAACGATCGCCAGGACATCGCTTTTTTTGCTGAGATCGGTATTGTTTGAGTTCTCTTTTTTCGACTGCACTTGGTCGGACTTCTGATTTTCCAAACTGGCCAGATACAAGGATTCTTCGTCCGCAGGCAAGTGATTCTCAAAATAGAACTCCGCGCCTCGGGCTCGGGAATCATTGGAGGCATTGGTGTGGATACTGACAAAAAGATCTGCCTTTTTTTCTTGGGAGATTTGCACTCGCTCTTCGAGGCTGACATTTTGATCGGTGGATCGGGTCAATGAGGGGGAAAAACCTGGAGCGAGATCCAAGAGCCTTTTGAGTTCTGTTGCAACCCGGAGGGCGATTTCTGACTCTTGGGCGGCCCCATAGGTAGCTCCGGTATCGGTGCCGCCATGGCCAGGGTCAATGAGCACCCGAAGTGGATTCGCGCCCCACGAGGAGGCTGCAATCAGCAGGACAATGGGGAGTAAGATGAAACGCATTTTTTTATTGTAACTGAGGGGTGGCGGTAGAAGGCAAAAAAAAAGCGACCTGGTTGGGGGGAGGGGGACCAGGCCGCTACGGGGGGTTGCACTTCTCTAGAGCAAGGGTGGGGCCAAGCCAAAGGTCCTGGTTTATTAGCTTGAAATGTCATTAATGCGGTTTTAGAGAGGCTCGCACTGTGCACCAATCAAACACTCTCGCCAAAATGGGGCTGGCCAAAAGTTAGCCACTATCTTTGGGACTCGACTGGCCTTAGGTTCAGAAATTTCAAAGCTGCCCGATGATTGAATCAGCCTGAGGCAAGGAACAAAAAACCAAAGAGGGTTTTTTGCCTTGTGGAAAAATCCGACTATAATAAAAGCCGACGTGAACGAATAGATTTTGGATCTTCAGCGGGGAGTAGCAATGGCAGACATTCGACGAACAAATTTAGCAACAATGATATTGGGACTGAGCTTGCTGGGCGGGGCACTTTTTATTCCGGCTCCCGTTCGTGCCGCAGTGGATTCAGTCACTGTCGAGGCCGAAGAGGCTCAGGCAGATACCGAAGCGGCTCTTGCGGACGCGAAAGAAGCCAAGCGCCGAACAGAAGAACAGCGTAAAAAACGGGACGAAATGAAGCAAGAGGCGATGGCGGCCATTTCTAAGGCCAAAAATACCGAAGCAAAGGCCAAAAATGAGACGGCCAAAGCTGATAACGAAACAGTTCGTTTGAAAGCTGAAACTGATGAATATACGAAACAGCTGAAGTTGGCCGAGGAAAAAGAGAAGCTGGCTCAAAAACAGATGGACGCATACAACGACAAATTGAGTAAAGCCAAAGCCTTAAACGAAGAGGCCTTGAAAAAGAAAGACGCCTCGGAGAAGGCCCTGCGCTCGGCTCAAAGTAGCGTTAAGGAGCTTCAAGAGAAGGCTCAATCTGCCCAGCAACAAATGGAAGCTGCACTGAAAGAGGCCGCGGAAGCCAAAGGCAAAGAAAAAGAGGCCTTGGCTGAGCTCGAAAAAACCAAATACAGTACGCAGAAAACGATGACCTTGGCTCAGGCCACTAGTGGAAAAGCAAAGGCAGAAAAAGCCAAATCGGAAGCTGAAAAAGCTCGGGCTGAAGTGGACATTGCAAAGATGAAGCAGGCCGAGGAGAAGCTGCAAAAGGAAATGGAAGCGCACCAAGCTGAGGCCGTCCAATCTCAAAAAACGGCTCAACAGATAGCAGCTCAGGTCGATGCGGAACGCAAAAAGTATGAATCTTTGAAAAAAGAAGAGAGTCAGGCGAGAGAGAGTACTTTGAAGGCCAAAGCCGAGGCCGAGAAGACTCGTGCGGCTTCTTCCAAAGAGCTGGCTCAGATCAATCAAGATATTGCGAAACTCAGAAAATCGATGGCTGAGAGCGAATCGGAGCTGACGCGGAGTCAGGCTGACATGGAAAAAATGAAGTCTGAAATTGAAAAGGCCAAACAAGAGCGAAACCGCTTAGCCGAGCAGTCCGAGGATATGAAGAACAAAGTGGAGTCGCAAAAAATGAAAACAGACACTCTGTCGGCAGAGCTGGAAGCTGAAAAAATGAAGACAGAGACAGAGAAAATCAAAGCAGAAACGGCGGCTCTAACCGGAGGAAAAAGTTCAGAGTCCAAACCCGAGAATTCGCCAAGAAAAAAGAAGAAGTAAATCTAAGTAACGGGGCCGCTATAAACAAAGTATAAAATAGTGAGCCCCAGCAAGATACGATAGATTCCGAAATGCTTGAATCCATAGCGAGAAACCAGGCGAATAAAATAGTGAATGGCCATCAGTGCGAAGAGGAATGAAAGAACCATTCCTGCTCCGAGATATCCCCAGTGGGAAGAGTCGAGTGTTTTCACGATGCCGAGGGTTTTCACCAGGGTGGCTCCTGCCAAAGTCGGCACGGCCAAGAAGAAAGAAAATTCTGCCGCTTCTTTCCGAGACATTTTGAGCCAGAGGCCTCCAAGGATGGACGCGGCCGATCTAGAAACTCCGGGAATGAACGCAAAACATTGGAAAAAACCAATCTTCA